>ERZ1370068.5196-contig-4229_pt1 | contig 63594 bp, 112 predicted proteins | sample MGYA00561227_ERZ1370068 | MGnify/ENA primary metagenome ERZ1370068 (study PRJEB38410, sample SAMEA6850437) | metagenome | study: Metagenomic assessment of the ecological functions of the soil: analysis of the soil microbiota associated with the...
ACGACGAGCGTTCCGGGCGCATGTGGGCAGGCAAGTCGTCCATCGTCAGAATCGGTCTCGCGAGGGGGGTCTTTGGCGCGCGGGACCGTATCGGCGGGAAGCGGGATCAAGGCAAGCGCAGGAGGCCTTGAGGAGTAAACAAATCCCGGCTTTTCTCTATCATGGCCGGGCTCGTCCCAGCCATCCACGCCTGTCTTGCGGGGACAAGCCCGGGCATGACGAACCTCGGGGATCCAGCCCCGGGCGATAGGCTCCGGTGGCGGGTCGCGTCGTAGCGTCTGGATTTCACCGGCACTGGCCGCCTCGGCGACGCGAGCCATGCGCGCTTCTTCCAGTTCCAGTTGACCCGGAGGCTGTCTTGTACGCCCAACGGACCACGGCCGAAACTACCAGGGCACCTACCAATCGATCCACGCGGCGGCATCAGTCGATCCTCGTCGTTCACGCGTCAGTACAGCCCCCAATACAGCCATTGTCGCGCAAGGCCTGGCCGCCTCGCAATTGGCCTTTTAGCGGGCTAAATGGCGCGGGCGACCGCCCCTCAAAACCCGAATTTGGCAAATCGGCGGGTCTCCAGCGCGGAAATCAAATTCGTCCGGCAGGCCCGCAGACCCGTCCAGCGCGGCGAGCGTGCCCGCGCCCGGCGACCTGCGGCCGAGCAGGCCGGACAGCATGCCGCTCGCCGGCGCGATCACCGGCATCAGCACTTTGTCGCCATAGCGAGCGCGCAGCGTCGAGCGGAGATCGCCGATCGCGTCTGCCAGGCCCAGCGATGACCGAGGTTTCGCCGGCCCAGTATTCGCCGGTGAACAGTACATCGTCGCTCGCCCTTCAGCCGCGGCGCCGCGGCTTCCTTCACCAGCGCGATGAAGATGGCGTGGATCTCGCGCTGAAGCGCCTTCAGCCGCGCGCGACGTCATCGGGGTTTTCCGGCAGAAACGGATCGAGCATCGCCTTGTGGCTCGCCGGCGGTATAGAGCCGCCGCTCGACGCCGATCTTCTTGATCAGCTCCTGAAAGCCGAAGCTGCCGCCGACCACGCCGATCGAACCCAGGATCGAGGAGGGATCGCAGAAGATCTCGTCGCCGGCGCAGGCGATCATGTAGCCGCCGGATGCCGCGACGTCCTCGACGAACACCAGCACCGGCAATTTCTTCTCCGCAGCGAGCTGCCGGATGCGCAGATAGATCTGGCGCGACTGCACCGGCGAGCCGCCGGGCGAATTGATCACCAGCGCCACCGCCTTGGCGTTCTTCGTCGCGAACGCGCGCTCGAGCATCCTGGCGACGCCTGAGAGCGTCATGCCCTGGCCGTAGCGGCGTCACCGCGCCGATCACGCCGGACAGCCGCGACCACCGGCACCACCGCCGGCTCCGCGGCCGCAGCCGCGCGGGAACGTAACTCCATCAGCCTGTCGGCGAGGCCCGGCCATCCGCCGCGATCACTCAATTGTTCACGTCATGCCGTTACCCTCGAATTAACCATTTTTTATCACCCGAATGTCATTGAAAGCGGCTGGAACGCCTTTTGCACTGCCGCTGGTTGAAGCTGCAACGGCGCAGCGGAGCACGACATGAAGATCTATCTGCTGATAATGCTGATCGGTACCCTTCTGGCGGCGGTTCATTTCACTTCGGCACCGGAACGGCAGTCCGAAAACGCTTCCGCAACAGCGACTGCTGCGCAGGCAGGCCTGCAGCGCAGTCAGATCGCGCCTTCAGGACATCGCGAGCGGCAATATCCCTTCCCCGCCAGAATCTCCTGCACCTGTTTATTAGGCACGCCTGACTCATCATTGAGCAGCACGGCTCGCATGGATTTGCAGTCGGCGCCCGCCCGCCCTTGATGGCGCGAATCAGAATGCGGATCGCCGGCGTCGGTCACATCAGCGTGAACCGGCAGAATCTGCGATGCTGCCGAAGCCGCGGTCGAGCGCCGCCAGCACCTCGGCGAGCACCATCGGCGCGCCAGATCAGCGTCAGCACGCACTTCGGACTTGAGGATGCGCCGCGCGCGCATGGATCCAGCTCTCGAGCGTCGTCGCCGGTCGCCACATGCGCGATCTCGCGCGCTCTGTCCGGCGAGGCGCGATGCCGCGTCGGATCGTTGAATGGCGGATTCATCAAGACGATTTCGGCGCTGTCGGGCGTGAGACCGGCCGCGGCAAATGCATCGGCGGAAGCCTGCGACGTCGAGCACGATCACATCGGCGGAAAGTCGCATTGGCAGCCGCGTTGGCGCGCGCCAGCGCCGCAAGCGTCGGATCGATCTCGACCAGGATCAGATCGATGCCGGCGACGCGCCTGGCGACCGCAAGCCCGGCGGCGCCGACGCCGGCGCCGAAATCGACGACGCGATCGCCGCGACGCGCCGGCGTCGCGGCGGCGAGCAGCATGGCGTCGTGGCCGGCGCGGTGACCCGATTTCAGTTGCCGCAGACAGCAATCGCCCGCCGAGGAACGCATCCTCGGTGACGTCGGCGGCCGGATCACTCATCGGCCCGCAATTCGTGCGCCAGGCCGGCATCGGTCAGCAGCTGGCGCGCTTCGCGGTTGTCGTCCTCATGGACCAGGATGCGGCGGGGCAGCACACCGAGCGAGCCCTCGATGATGCTCATGTTCTGGTCCAGCACCAGATGATGGATATTGGCGCCGTCGAGCAAGCGCGCCGATGGCGGAAACCAGCACCATATCGTTGGTCCGAACCAATTCCCGCAAATCGATGCACTCCTCTCACCGGCCGATGCGCGACGGCCGTGCGACATATGTCAACAGCTTCGTGCCCTTGCCGCCTTAGCCCGCACTTTCTATTGTTATATCCAAGGATAGTGCGAATTCGGCAAATATGGAGACCAGCGTGGCGGTTATTGTACCCTTCGAAAGCCCGTCGAACGCTTCGATAGATCGGCTGGTCGTCCTTGTCGCCGCCGACATGGAGCGGGTCAACGCCACCATCCTGTCGCGGACCGGCTCGGAAGTCACCATGATCCCGGAGGTCGCCAACCACCTGATCTCCTCAGGCGGCAAGCGGCTGCGCCCGATGCTGACGCTGGCGATGGCCAACCTCACCGGCTATTCCGGCGACGGCCATATCAAGCTCGCCGCGTCCGTCGAGTTCATGCATACCGCGACGCTGCTGCACGACGACGTGGTCGACGAAAGCGAACTGCGGCGCGGCAAATTGTCGGCGCGGATGCTGTGGGGCAACGAGGCGAGCGTCCTGGTCGGCGACTTCCTGCTCGGCCAGGCGTTCCGCATGATGGTCGAGGTCGGCTCGCTGCGCGCGCTCGACATCCTCTCCTCCGCCGCCGCCACCATCGCCGAAGGCGAGGTGATGCAGCTTGCCGCCGCCAAGAACACCGCGACCACCGAGGACGAATATCTCGCGGTGATCCGCGGCAAGACCGCCGAGCTGTTCGCCGCCGCCTGCGAGGTCGGCCCGGTCATCGCCAACCGGCCGAAGGCCGAGCAGACCGCCTGCCGCTCGGTCGGCATGAATCTCGGCATCGCGTTCCAGCTGGTCGACGACGTGCTGGACTATGGCGGCAAGGCCGCCAAGCTCGGCAAGAACATCGGCGACGATTTCCGCGAGGGCAAGATCACGCTGCCGGTGGTGCTGGCGTTCCGCCGCGGCAATGACGGCGAACGCGAGTTCTGGATCAAGGCGCTGGAGCGCGGCGAGATCGGCGACGGCGATCTCGACCACGCCATCGGCCTGATGACAAAACACCGCGCGCTCGAGGACACGATCAGCCGCGCCCAGCATTACGGCGCGATGGCGGTCGATGCGCTGGCGCTGTTTCCGGCCTCGCCGATGAAGACCGCGCTGGAGCAGGTGGTGGCGTTCTGCCTGGCACGGTCGCATTGAGCGCACGAGCCAGTCAGCCGTCATCAGTCGCGCGAATGGCAGAGGGTGATCCGTACGCCGCAGCGTTTCGATCGATAAATCACTGAGGTCTCTGGAATGCCGTCACCCGCCTTCGCGGGTGATCGACGGCGTGGCTAGCTCAGCACGCCCGCGTGCACCCACCAGGTGGGGTGATCGCGCCTGATCTTCTGCGCCGCGCGGCTGCGCCTCGGCGGTGTTCTCATAGATCGCAAAGCAGGTCGCGCCCGAGCCCGACATCCGCGCCAGCCAGGCGCCGTTGGTGGCGTTGAGCGCGGAGATCACCTTGCCGATGACCGGCTGAATGCGGTTGGCCGGCGCTTCCAGGTCGTTGGAGCTGGCCGCGAGCGCTTCGACCCAGTCTTCGACCGATGCTGCCTTCTTCCGGCCAGGCAACGGCGCCGGAGCACGTCGGTGACGCCAACCAACAGCTCGCCAGTGGCGCACGCCGAGCGCCGCGAACACATCCTTGGTCGCGACGGGAATGCGCGGATTGACCAGCACGCAGGGTATTTTCGGCAGGCTGAGCGGCAGCAGCGTCTCGCCGACGCCGGTCATGTCGCAGGCGCGCGATGACAGGCAGACCGGCACGTCGGCGCCGGTCGCGGCGCGACTCCAGCAGCGCGCTTGTCGTCCAGCGCGAGACCGTTCAGCGTGCGCCAGCAGGCGCAGCGCGGCCGCGGCATCGGCCGATCCGCCGCCGATGCCCGGCCGCGACCGGCAGCACCTTGTCGAGCGTGAAACTGGCCGAGCTGCAGATCGCGGAACGCGCGCTTTCGAGCAGCTGCGCGGCCTTCAGCACCAGATTGTCGGCGGTGTCGCCGCAGGCCGCCGCCAGCGGTCCCGACGTGCGTGAGCTTCAAGTTCGGCGCCGGGCGTCAGCGTCAGGCGATCGGCGCAATCGGCGAACGCCACGACGCTTTCGAGGTCGTGATAGCCGTCGACGCGCCGCCCGACCACCCGCAGGGTCAGGTTGACCTTGGCACGCCCTTCCTCAACCAATGCCGGCATCACGCCCCTCGAAACCTGCGATCAGCCGCCCTTGCCGTCTTCTTTTTCTTGTCGGCGGAAGCGGCCGAAGACGAGGTGTCCTCCGGCAGGCCGTTGTCGATCTTGGCTTCGATCTTCGGCAATTCTTCCGGCTCAGGCTTCAGGTCGCGCGCATGGGCCCACTGGAATTTGGCTTCCAGCGTGCGGCCGATCCGCCAATAGGCGTCGCCGAGATGGTCGTTGATGGTCGGATCTTCCGGCTTGAGATCGATGGCGCGCTCGAGATTCTTCACCGCCTCTTCGTAATTGCCGATGCGGTAATAGGCCCAGCCCAGCGAGATCCACGATGTAGCCGTCGTCAGGGCGCTGATCGACGGCGCGCTTGATCATCTTCATGCCTTCGTCGAGATTGATGCCCTGGTCGATCCAGGAATAGCCGAGATAGTTCAGCACATGCGGCTGCTCGGGCTGCATCTCGAGCGCCTTGCGCATGTCGGCTTCGCGCCTTGCTCCACTGCTTGGAGCGCTCCTCGCAGATGCCGCGATAATAGTAGGTGACCCAGGCTGTTCTTGTCGCCGCGCGGCGGCAGCGCCTCGATCGCCTGCGTATAGGTGGTGGCGCAGTCGGCGAACCTCTTGCGGCCGCGCTCGATATTGCCGAGCGCCATGATGGCCTCGATGTCCTTGGCGTCTTCCGCCGGTGACGTCCTTGAGGATCTTGATCGCCTCCCTCGCTGCGGTCGGCGGCGTCGAGATTGGTCGCGAGCTGGATCTGCGCGTTGCGCTTCAGCGGCGAGTTCGCCGGCATGCGCTCGTAGATCTTGATCGCCATCTGCGGCTTCTTCACGGACTCGTAGAGATCGGCGAGCGACAGCAGCGCCAGCGGATGGTTGGGCTGCAGATAGAGCGCGAGCTGCAGATAGACCAGCGCCGAGATCCTCGCCGCCGCGCCGCGTCAGCGCGGCGCCGATGCCGTAGCAGCGCCTCGGCGGCGCCGGCCTGCGCCATGAATCGACCAGCGGCGGCAGCTTCTTGCCGGCCTTGGTCTCGCGCAGGCCTTCCAGCACCAGCGGATGCCGCGGCAGCTTCTTGTCGAACGCCTCGTAGATCGAGGCGCCGGCGCCGCATCCTTGTTGCGCGACAGACCAGCGCGCATATTCGTCGACCACGCGCAGCATGGAATCGTCGAGCTTGTAGGCGCGCTCGAAGCGCGCGGCCGGCGTCCTTGTCCTTGCCGGCGAGCTCGAGGATCATGCCGGCATGCAGGTCCTTGAAGATCGGATACCATTCCGGACCAGTCAGCTTGTCGATATTGGCGACGCGCCGCCTGGGTCGCCGGCGCCGTAGCTGGCCCAGCCCGACAGCAGCGTTGCGACGAGGTCGGTGATCGGTCCGCGGATCGACTGATTGATGTTGAGCTGCGCGGTCGCGTATTTCTTCTGCTTCAGGTCGCGCACGCCGACCACGCAGCCGGGCGACGCGGTTGGACTTGTCTGAGCGTCAGGATGCGGTCGGCGAGCTTGACCGCCTCGTCGATGTCACGCCTTATCGGCGAGCGAGGAGATGAAGGCGCGGTCCAACAAGCTCGTTGTTCTTGGGATCGGTGCGCAGCGCCGAGCGATAGAATGCCGCGGCGAGCCGCGTCGCGCTCCACGCTGGCGTGGCGGGCAGCCAGATAGCTGCCGGAGGTGGTCAGCGATTTCAAGTCGCTCTTGCTCGGAAATTGCGCCGAGTTGTCGGAGGTGATGATCGGGCGTCTGCGCCGAACACCGAACCGGGCGCTGCCAGCGGCGAGCGAAGGCGCAATGCGGCAGATGGTCCAGCGGTTGAAACGAGTGGAAAGCGTCACCAGGTTCGCCTTGCTCCAGGATTAGCGGCGCAGGATCTGTACGATCAATCTCGAATGCGAAGCCCAAGCGGCGGCATCGCGGCCCGCGACAATGCCGCTTTTGGCCTTCAACCGCAAGGATACGGGCTGGCGAATCGATTGGCAGAACAGGCCCTGAGGCCGCCGATTTAGCCAGTACCACCCTGGAAAACCGCTTCCACGTAGTGGCGGTGTCGTGGCCGGTCCTGACGGCCGTTATCGCGGGACCCGACTCACGTAATCGTGCGCTCACACCGACCTCTCGCAATCGTGGCATTCGTGACCGGAACCGCCGCCGCCTCCGGCGGAACCCAGGTGATGTTGCCGTTCGGGTCCTTCACGTCGCAGGTTTTGCAGTGGACGCAGTTCTGCGCGTTGATCTGGAAGCGCGGACCCGTGCGCCTCCTCGACCCATTCATAGACGCCGGCCGGGCAATAGCGGTTGGACGGGCCGGCATAGACGTCGTGCTCGACGTCTTCTGCAGGTTCATGTCGGCGACCTTGAGATGAACCGGCTGGTCCTCCTCGTGATTGGTGTTGGACAGGAACACTGACGACAGCTTGTCGAAGCGTGAGCTTGCCGTCCGGCTTGGCGATAGGGATCGGCGGCGTGCGCCTTGCGCCGGATCGAGCGTCTTGCGGTCGGGTTTGGCGTGCGACTGGGTTCCGAACAGCGAGAAGCCCAGCGTGTTGCACCACATGTCGATGCCGCCGAGCGCGACGCCGACGATGGTGCCGAACTTCGACCACAGCGGCTTGACGTTGCGGACCCGGTAGCAGGTCCTTGCCGACGGCGGAATCGCGCCATGCATTTTCGTAGTCGACGCAGTTCGTCGTTGGCGCGGCCGGCGCCGAGCGCCGGCGACGACTGCTCGGCGGCCAGCATGCCGCTGCCCATCGCGTTGTGCACGCCCTTGATGCGCGGCACGTTGACAAAGCCGGCCGCGCAGCCGATCAGCGCGCCGCCTGCAAAAGTCAGCCGCGGCACCGACTGATAGCCGCCCTCGGTGATGGCGCGCGCGCCATAGGCCAGCCGCTTGCCGCCTTCGAACAGGGTGCGGATCGAGGGATGGGTCTTGAAGCGCTGGAACTCGTCGAACGGCGACAGATAGGGATCGTCATAGTTGAGATGCACGACGAAGCCGACCGCGACCATGATTGTCGTCGTAGTGATAGAGGAAGGAGCCGCCGCCGGTCGAATTGTTCAGCGGCCAGCCGAACGAATGCTGGATCAGGCCCTTCTGGTGCTTGAAGGATCGATCTGCCAGACCTCCTTCGAGGCCGATGCCGAATTTCGGCGGCTCGCTCTTGGCGTCGAGCGAATATTTCGCGATCAGCTGTTTGGTCAGGCTGCCGCGCAGCCTTCGGCGAACAGCGTGTACTTTGCCGAGCAGTTCCATGCCGCGGGTGTAGGACGACCTTGTGGCGAGCCATCCCTGGCGATGCCCATGTCGCCGGTCGGCGATGCCGCGCACCGCGCCCTTGTCGTCGTAAAGCACCTCGGTCGCCGCGAAAGCCCGGGTAGATCTCGACGCCGAGCGCTTCCGCCTTCGGCGCCAGCCAGCGGCAGACATTGCCGAGCGAGCCGATATAGCAGTGATGATTGTTCATCAGCGGCGGCATCATGATGTCGGCAGCCGGATCGCGCCGCCGCCGCCGTCATCCAGTAGAACCGGTCGTCCTTGACCTTGCGTCTTCAGCGGGCAATCGGCGTCCTCGCGCCAGTCCGGCACCAGCTTGTCGAGCGACGACCGGATCGATCACCGCGCCGGACAGAATGTGCGCGCCGACTTCGGAGCCCTTCTCCACCACGACGATGCTGAGATCGGCATTGAGCTGCTTCAGCCGGATCGCGGCGGCGAGGCCCGACGGCCCGGCGCCGACGATCACGACGTCGAATTCCATGGATCGCGCGGCGGCAGTTCTTCGGTGCTCATGATCTGATCTCAGCCCGGTTGAGAAAGCTCTGGCTGTTCGGTCGTCTGGCGGTCGTTTGTTTCCGATTTTTCGCGGGAGACAACCATGGAATTGCGCCCTGGAGCCGTTTCGTTGCGGCGCGATCCGGCCCAGATTGGATCGAGGATGCCCCCTGACATCCCACCATGACGCCTGACAGCGCCCCACCGTTCAGCAATTGCTCGCGCCTATCTGGAGGCCGGGGTCGACTGCGCGCTGGGACGTGAAGTGCCGGTCAACCGGCTGGTCCGATCCCGACATCGCTCCAGTTCCCGCGAAACGACGCCTGCACTCCTCAGACAATGGCTGCCGCGATCCCGCCCTCGCGCGGCGAGGCAGCCTCCCCTGCGCCTGAGTGTTGCGGATCCTGTCGGCGCGAGGCGGCGCGGACCGCGCCGACGCTCGATGGCCCTGCGCGCGCTACTGGAAAATTGCTCGACGGCTGCGCGCTGAAATCGACCGCCACACGCCTGGTGTTCGCCGACGGCAACCCGCAGGCGCGCATCATGTTCGTCGGCGAGGCTCCTGGCCGCAGGAGGACATCGAGGGACTGCTGTTCGTTGGACGTTCGGGCAAGCGCTCGACCGGATGATCAATACGCGCGATCGAGCTGGACTGCTCGACAGGCCAGCGTCTAGCATCGCCAATGTCATTCCATGGCGGCCGCCGGGCAATCGCACCCCGACGCCGCAGGAGACGCAGATCTGCCTGCCGTTCATCCAGCGGCAGATCGAGCTGGTGAACCCCGGACGTGCTGGTGACGCCTCGGCAATCCCTCGACGCAGACGCTGCTGGCAACACGCGAGGGCATCATGAAAACCCGCGGCGGAAAATGGTTCGACTACGACACCGGCACGCGGGTGATCCGGCGCCATCGCCACCTCCACCCGGCCTCACTCGTTGCGCTCGCCGTCCTACAAGCGCATGGCGTGGCAGGATTTGCGGGCGATTGCGAAGGCGCTGGAGCAGAAGGCTCCGTCATGAGGAGTTCTCAATGAGAATCCGTCATGCAGCGCAGTCCCGGCCATCCACGTTCTTCTTTGATGCCGCCAAGACGTGGATGCCCACCCGTCTACGCCGAGGCTGACGGGCTTTTCGTGCTAGGCCCGCCGTAGTTTAGCGAAGGCGGCGAAGACGCGCTCACTCCTGGCACCGACTGTGGCAGACCTAGAGGTCATGGCGCCCTCGGGCCGCACGATGGCCCAGCCGATCCGCAGCAGCGGCTGGCCGTGCCGTTCACCAGCCGCACTCGAACGCCCGTGGCACTCCGGCACGAGACCGGGAAACCGTTGCGCGATATCGGGCCGGCGGCGTGCCGATCGTATCGGATGCGCGCCTAGACCACGACGCCGCCGGTCTCAGCTGAATTTCGCCGAAATGTCAGCCACGGCGTGCGCTGCCGGCGCCGCGTCGAGCAGCAGATGCGGACGTCCGGCACCCAATCGAGATCAGGCTGGCAAAGCTGCGCGATCGCCAGCCACCGCCGCGCGCAAGCCGCTGATTGCGCCGCTCAAAACTGTCGCCAAAGAAATTCGCGATCGCAGTCGCGGGCAGCGACGTCGCCACCTCGGCGCCGGCGGTCCAGGCGGCAGCAACAGCGTCGTCGCGATCGCACCGCGATGCGCGGCGCGACGATGGCGCGGCCCACGACCGAACGCAGCAATTGCGCTGACGCCGCAGATGAACCAGATCGCCGGCCAGCGACGATCGATGGCCAGTCCCGACATCAACAGCGCGATGCCGGCGCCGCCCGACCGACACGATCGAGACCGAACAGGCCGCGAGATCAGGCTTCCCGTCAGCGCCGGGCGATGGCGAAAAATAAACGAAATCGCGCGCCAGCGGATCGACCGGCGGCCGATAGATGATCGGCGCCTCTTCCGCGCTTGCGCGCCGAAACCGGCCGCGAGTTGAGGATCGACCAGCAGCACGATGCCGGACAGCCGCCAGCAGCAGGCCGCCGGAGCAGATACGCCCCGTGCAGCGCCCTTCGCGCGCTCAAATCAGCGATCGCCGGCCATGGCGGCAGCGCCAGGGCATCGGCACGCGACCAGCCAAATCAGGTAGGTCAGCGCCAGCACGTGCACGACCACCAGCAGCGCGATACAGCGGATCGAACGCGACATCAGCATGCGCCGTCGCGCGCGCGGTCGCAAGCGCAAAACGCGGTGACGAGCAGCAGCAGTCCCGATCGCGGCGGAGGCGTTGTCAGCAGTAGAGCAGCCCGGCCTCGATCGACCATGCAGAACCACGCGTTGCTGCCTGCCCTCGCCACATGAGTTGCCAGGAATGCAGCAGCAGCAGCGCCCAGAGCGGACGCAAGCATCAGCGGGCCGAACTCGACAGCTGGGCGAACTGAACGCCGTGACCGTCATCGTCAGCAGAACCGCGAGCACCGCCTGCTGTCCGCGCCGACGATGGCGCGTGCCAGCAGGTATAACGCCCAGAAGCGTCGCGACCGGAGCAAAGTTGCGCCAGCAGATAGACGCCGAACATGTGTTACCGGCGGCGCGAAACGCGATATCGGCGAGCCAGAACGCCAGCGTGCGGGCCGAGAATCGGTTCCGACTCTGGTATTCCCCGGCCGAACGCGAGCAACGGTAGCAAGGTCCGCCGGGAGGGCTTCGCGATACAGCAGTCACGCGCCAGGATCAGCCACAGCGCCGCCTGAAGCCAGCACCACGATCCAGACCACCAGCCGCGGCCGGGCGCGGATCAGTTCGATGATCAGGAAGTGAAGCGCCAAGACGGCTGAAACGCCTTCGATACGCGCTCACCGACCGGCAGTGGATACGCGTTCATATCCGAGCGACGTCTCGTCGCATCTGGAGGCGCAGAGGTCCTCATGGTTGGAGACGCGCAAGGTGCGCCTTCCAGAGGACCAACGCTTCGAACAGGCCTGGTCGAATCTGTGGTCGCGGAGCCGAACGCTGATAGCGGCGACATCAACCGCCGACGCAACGGGATCGCGGCGGTAGCTCTCGATCGCCGACTTGCGGTTCCGACGCTTCAAGATGACCGCGTGTCGCTTGATGTGTCCCTGTGCGCGGCTACGACGGGTGCGAAAGAAGCTGACGGTGGTGCACGTCGGCCCGAGCCGATCCAGCGCCTCGAGATGCTCGGGGACGCTGCATAGCCCTTGTGGGACTCGAAGCCGTAGCCGGGGCAAATCCTGCGCCAGCGCGCACATCAGGCGGTCGCGCGTCACCTTGGCTGATGATCGATGCCGCCGCGATCGAGATCACCAGTACCGTCGCCGCCGATCACCGCCTCGCATTCGCAGGGTATGCCGAGCTGGTCGCGGCCATCGACGAAGACGCCCATGCTTCGGGCAACGTCCGTGCAGCGCATGGACGGCGCGCGCCAGCGCCCACAACGACGCACGCAGCGATGTTGTCGCGATCGATCCGCGCTGGCGATGCGAAGGCGACCGCAAACGACGGCGGTCAGCGCAACTTTCTCCGAACAGCTCCTCGCGGCGCTCCGCGCGTCAGCCGCTTGGAATCGTCGATGCCTTTGGGGATCCGCTTGGGATCGAGCACCACGGCCGCGCACCACCGGACCCGCCAGCAGGGCCGCGCCCGGCCTCGTCGCAGCCGGGGCAATCCGGCATGCCAGATGCCGCGTTTGATCAGCGCCGCTCGCGCCGCAAAGCTCGGCGGAGATGACCTGCGATCGCGCCCTTTCGCAGCTTGGCACTGATTTTTCGCCGGGCTTTTTACCCCGAATCGCGGTAAGTGGATCGTGCTCGCGAGCGCTCCGGCGCAGCCGGGTAAGTCCACGTGGATCACTCCCCGCCGCTTCAATCGGCGATACCGATCGGATCGATCCCGGCAGACGCACATCGCGGCGGTCGTCGCCGGACCTCGATGCGTGGCGCGACGACGACTTCCCAGGGATGACCGTCGGGAACCGGCAAAATAGCCGGAATAGCCTCCTGCAATCGGTGGCGAGCAGGTTTCAGCAGTCGAAGCGCCCTTGAAACCGGTGAAATCCAATACCGTATCGACCTCTTCGGTCGAGCGGCAGTTCCAGGTGGCCAGCGTCGATCCGCGCGTGAAAGGTTTTGGGGCGCGGATTTGTCGGGCGGTGCGGCATCCTGCGCGAGCTGGTCCCCACGCGGGAACAGCGCCAGCACGATGCCGCCTGTATCGAAGAACGCGAGCTGCATCGTCGCCGGTAGCGCGAAACTTTTCGCCAAAACCCAGCGCCTCGAAAGCAGCGCTGAGCTGCTCGTGGCGCGCATGATCGCTGCCGAGCGCGAGGATTCGGGGAGCCGAGGTGATCGGTGCGAGAAGTTTATCACTTCATTATTATTCCTCGTCGGCACTATTATCCGGCAGTCGTCATTGCGGAGATGCGGCGTGGCGTATCGAAGCAGTCCGCTGACTGTTGCCGGCGCGCCGATCAGCGTCACGGAGTTCGCGCCAGCTCGTGTGCATTCGCGCGACCCGCTGCGTCGTGCCGCAATGCCTAAAACAAGCTCAATCCTGCCGCTGACTGCGCGCCGCGGCTTCGGCTTGGCAAAAATGATCCGTGGTCAGCTCTCTGAGCGCGCCAGGCTTGTTGAGATCACCGAGTTTATCGCAGGCGATTTCGCGAAGCGGCGGCCGATCATCCAGGCCAGAACGCGGCCGGTGCCCTTCATCCGTCGCCCCATTGCGAGTCGTCAGTCGCGGCCACCGCGCATGCCGCGAATCAGCGCGGAAGACGATCGGCGATAGGCGGTCGGGAGCTAACTGGCCATCAGCCGATTCATAGCCTGCGTGGATAGGAGATCGCAGTCCTCCCAGCGGCAGCCAGTAGCAGCACGCAGCTCGCCGCCGCTGGCCTCCGCATGGCTTGCTGCATCGAGAATGCGCTCGATTCTCCGAATCGTTCAGCGCCGGGATGACGCGTGCGCGCGACATCCGATCACCAGGTGGCCGGAAGGCTCGCCGGCGTCCGAGAGCTGGCGCAGCGCCTCCAGCCGTTTCGAGCGCTGGTAGCGTTACCGAGGCGCGTGCGGCTCCATGGTGCGCTGGCAGCAGCTTGCTAGTCGAGCGTGGTCACCGACAGCGACCTGACTCAGCCGGACGCGTCCTGCCATCCCGGCCAGAAATATCGATGTCGGGCCACGAGCGCCAGCCACTCTTGTCACGATATGCCGAGTCGCGGATGGCCGGCGCGCTCCAGCGCGCCTTCAGAGTCGCTGGCGCGCGATCTTCCGGGGTCTCGCGCTCGACTGGCGCTGATATGATCGCGTGACTGGTGCCAAGTTGATCGCAATCATGCGCGGCGCCTGTAATCCGGCGCTGCCAGCGCTCTTTTCCAGGAAGCGCCATATCCGGCTTGGCGAGCAGCTTCGATCTGACATCCAGCCCCGGCGACAGGCCCGCCAGATAGGCGTGGAAGTCGGCCGCGCGAAGCAATAGACGCATCCAAGTGCTCGCAGCCGCGATACGGAACATGAGCTGAGCGGTCGAAGCCGATATCGGGGGAATCGTTGCGCGCGATGACCTCTGCGCGAGGTGTCGACCGACACCGTGGTCCGGAACGGCGGTGCAGCTCCTCGAGGCTCTGCCAGCCATCGTCGAATGCAACTCCGCGCCTCGGCCCTCGTATCGGCCGCTTTCATTGACTGCGCGACCGCGGCGCCGCTCGCTATCGATGCGGCAACAGCCAAAGTTCAGAAAGAAGAAGCACCGCCGGCGTGGAGGGTGTCACCGGCGGGTGCCGAGGCAAGAGAGGATGCTTGGCTCATGAATCGAAACGTAGCACGCGCCAATGGAACAAAGCAAGAACATATCTGCGTTAATTCACAGCGCTGCGCTGCAAAAAAACTCTTCGGTCCGATGGCTGATTTGATTGTGACAAGGTGGGTAACAGTGCAGAGTTTTCCACTATTTGAGCCAACGGAAGCCTTTACCGATGCTGAGCGTGACTATTCCGACTGACGGCGTCGAACGGACCGCGCGGTAGCAACGCTTGCATCCTGGTGCCGGGCTGCAGCCGGCATCCCCGCGAGGTGCTATTGGTCGACCGCCTGACAATCGACGCTCATCAGAGCGTGGTTGCCGACGTCGCCAGGTTGCCGCTTTTTATGGCTCATTTCAAGGAACGCGCGCAGCGTGGCGCAAAGCAAGCCGTGCCCGCCAGGCCTGCTCGCCCTGGCTGGATGTTCCTGCATCCCGGCGCCGTGCTGGACCTGGGCGGGATCGAAGAGACCACCCAGTTCATCCAGGCGTCGCTGGCGGCAGCGGACGCCAGCGCCGGATCTTCGCTGGCGGCTTGTTCACCCTATGCCGATACGAGCCTGCGCGACGGCTTTAAATTGTTGCGCGACATCGCGATCGCCAGCCGCGCTTCGGCGTTTAGTCGAAGCCGTTGATCAGCGCGACCACTTAAAGTGAAGGGTTTATGGCTACCGGCTGGAGTCCCACCGCCTGAGGCGCTGATTGCTGCGGCGGCTTGGCCGCTCCTCCTGCACCATGCCAGCAGCTGGTGGATCGCGAGTCGATCTGCCTGGCTGCGGGATCATGAGCTTAACGCGCTGGCCCCAAAGCTTCCAGAACGAAACAGCCTTCGTGTGGTTTCGATCGAGCCTTATCAGCTCAACATTTGATTTAAACCGCGTAATATCGCATGAACCGCCCCGACAGCCAGATCGCCGCCGCCCGCGGCTTCAGCCGCTTCGTATACCCGCAAAGCTGGGATCATCTGAGCCGGAAGCTGTTGGACAGCCCGTGGACGCTGCAGGAAGCGCGGATCATCTGCTGTTCCGCGGACCGGCTAAACCTGCACCGCCACCGATCTTGCTTGTGGGCTCAGTCTCGACGCCGTGATATCCTTAGCCGGGACGTTGCGTGGACCTGCAGGAGCGCCAGGATCGCTGCGCGAAAGCCCCTCGAAGCGCGCCGACCGCCGCGCGACCGAGCTCACACTGACCGCGAAAGGCCGCGCGGCCTATGCCGAACTCGACAGTCGGTCGTGCGCAGCGTCGCTTCGCCATACATTGCTGGAGAGACTGGACGCGCATGACCAGTGCCGCGGGTCGCTTCGACGCCTATGACCACCATCGAACGGATGCTCGAGCCGACGGCGAACGCGCCTTGCTCATTCCGGCTGCTGCAGCCATCGTCCCGGCGACATCGGCTGGGTGGCGTCACGGCATGGCGCGCTCACGCGCAGGAGTACGGCTGGGGACATCAGCTTTGAGGCGCTGGTCGCCGAAATCGCGGCGCAGTTCATCAAATCATACGATCCCGCGCGCGAGCATTGCTGGATCGCGGAAGTCGGCGGCAAACCGGCCGGCTCGATCTTTCTGGTCAAGGCGTCCGACGACGTCGCCAAGCTGCGCTCTGCTCCCGGTGAGAAAGAGGCGCGGGCTCGGGCTCGGGCGCGCTGACCGAACAATGCATCCGCTTCGCACGCGAGGCCGGCGTACACATCGATAACGCTGTGGACGCAAAGCATTCTGGTCGCCGCACGCGCCATCTACCAGCGCGCCGGCTTCCGCCTCGGTCAAGGAAGAGAAACACCACAGTTTTGGCGTCGATCTCGTCGGCGAGACCTGGGAAACTGAAGCGAAGCTTCTCTCCCTCGTCATTCCGGCGGGCGCGCAGCGGCAAACCCGAAATGACGGATTACGTCGACGCTCCCTGCGCCTTCGGGCGGCGCAGATGCTCGTCCAGCCGAGGCATGACTCGACGACGTGCAGGGCCGCGTACGGTAGTCGAGCTGATGGCCGGAATGCCGTCCCACGCGTCGCGGCAGGCGCCCGGCGATCCCGGCAGGCAGAAGATGAAGGTCGCCCCGGCAACGCCTGCAGTGGCCCGGCTTTACATCGACGTACCGATTTTGGCGTGGTCAGCATGTGAAATGCGATGGAAAACCGTCCATCCGCTTTTCGAACAGCGGCTCGACGGCCTCCGGCGTCACGTCGCGGCCGGTGAAACCGGTACCGCCGGTGGTGATGATCGCGTCAACGCCTGGATCGGCAATCCAGCGCTTGATGATCATGCGGATGACGTCCACGTCGTCGACGATGATCTCGCGCGCCGCAGGTTGTGGCCGGCGGTGGTCAGCCGGTCGGCTAGCGTCGCTCAGGATTTGTCGTCCTCAAGCGTGCGTGTGTCGGAAATCGTCAGCACCGCGATGTTGAGCGGCACGAATTAGTTTTGACCCCGTCGATGGAGGACATGATGGTTCTCTTCGTCATGCCCGGGCTTGTCCCGGGCATCCACGTCTTAATGCCTCCACAGTAAAGACGTGGATGGCCGGGACGTCTGAAGGCGTAAGACGCGCTTCGCGCTGGCGCCGTCTGGCCAGCGGATCGTCGCTACTCTGTACCGGCGGATCGGGGATAGGGGAGCCTTCGCTCCGCTCCTCCCACACCACCGTGCGTACGGGTCCGTACACGGCGGTTCGAGAAGTTGCGCTAACGCGTTTCGATCAAGGTTGGGAGACCGAGCGATTTGAAGTAGGCGTTGGAAAGCCCAACAGAAAGGGCCTTGCTCCGGGCGATGTACCAGGGGCCACGGCCGCTGCCGGCCGTATTGCGCAGTTCCCGAGACTCGCAATGCGATCAGTGCCGCACGACGGCGACGTGGTGTTTTCCACTGACGCCACAGAGCGGCCCGCAATCGCAGCCGGACCCAGCGAGTGAGAGCGATCAACACCTCGGGCGTTTCGCAAAAGCCGAAATAGCCGCGCCAGCCCCGCATATACGGGACCAGTTCTTCCATTGTCGTCTTGATGCTGACGCCCTTGGCCCTTCGCGTGACCTCCCGGATTCGCCGCTTGAACCGCTCCAGAGATTTCGGCGCAATCGTGCGCTTGATGTCCGGACCAGCCGTGAAGCTGAACCCGAGGAACTTCCGTTCCTGCGGTCGTGCCACCGCGCTCTTGGCCTCGTTTACCTTGAGCTTGAGCTTTTGTGTGATGAAGCGCGAGATGCTCTGCATCACCCGCTGACCCGCGCGTTCGCTGCGAACGTAGATGTTACAGTCGTCCGCATAACGAACAAAGCGGTGTCCGCGGCACTCCAGCTCACGGTCGAGTTCATCGAGCACGAGGTTACTCAGCAGTGGCGAAAGCGGTCCTCCTTGCGGAGTTCCTTCCACGCTGGGGCTGACCAGTCCATTCTCCATCACCCCGGCATTGAGGAATGCCCGGATGAGCTTCAACAGCCGCTTGTCCTCGACACGCTTGGCGATCTGGCCCATCAGTTTGTCGTGATTGACTCGATCAAAGAACTTTTCCAAATCGAGATCGATCACCCATCCGTAGCCTTGCGCGATGTACTGTTGCGCCTGAGCCCACGGCGTGATGCGCCGATCGACGCGGTCGAAACCCGTAGCTGTATTGGGAAAACGTCGGGTCCCATCGCTTTTGCAGAACCTGCATCACCGCTTGCTGGATGAAGCGATCCAGCACCGTTGGGATGCCAAGCTTTCGCATCCCTCCATCCGGCTTCGGATTTCCACCCGCCTCACCGGTTTCGGTTCGTAAGTCCCGTTCAGCAATTGCTCCCGAATAGCCGGCCAGTGTTGCTTCAGATAGTCGCCGAGTTGATCGACCGTCATCCGGTCGACGCCCGCGCTACCTTTGTTGCCCCTTCACCTGCCGCAATGCTTCCTTCAGGTTTGCTCGTTCACATGCGTCCTCCAAGATACGACACGTGTTGGCTGGGCGTTCGGGCTCACTCACCACCGAGAGCGATTCTGATGTCTTCCCGTCCCGCCTGCCGGGCTTCACCCGTCGGCGCCGATGAGAAGTCCAGTCTCAACTGGATATTCAGCCGCTTGTCGCTTTCGAGATTCATGTCCTACTTGCCTCTCCTCTCGTTCGGGCCTTCAGCCATCGTTTCCGGTTCGGCCTATCTGTTGACTCCACCTTTCGGCGACGGAGTGCCTCACTAGCCTTGCCGACGACATGGCCCACTATGCCCTCTGCTGACTTCTGCCCTGCGGTCAGACCGCCTTACGGCGCCCTCAGTCGCCGAAGCGACACAGCGCAGATCTCCTGGGGTAAGTTCAGTCGCTTTCCGTGCACAGTCGCCGGATCTACGCTTCGCATCCTTGATGGATATGGACTTCGCGGTAAGTGGCCCGCTCGTCCGACGCTCGCGCCTTGTACCCGGTTCTTGTCCATCGACTCGCACGTTTGCTCTACGCTTCCTTCAGACCTCGCCTCGCGGCGACAGCCCTTGCGTTGTCGCTAACCCTTCACCTCCATCAGGTTGGGTAGAGGACTTTCACCTCCAAGCTACTGAACATGCCCAGCGCACACCGCCACAACGCTCCCGGCGCCGAACGTGTTGCGGCGGCCTGCATCGGTACCCTCGCTGATAGCCGGTCATGAACCATTGCTTGCGCTGCGCGGCTGAGCCGTGCGTGAAGGAGTCGGGCACCACCCTGCCCGTCGCCTGGCGCTGCAGCGTGTCGTCCCCGATCGCGCTGGCGGTTCGCAGCGCGCCGTCGATATCACCGGGCTCCGCTGAAGCCCGGCCGCTTCTTCTCCACGGTTGACCCAGACGCCGGCCAGGCAATCCGCCTGCAGCTCGATCCTTGACCTCGCAGCGCGTTGGCTTCCGCCTTGCTGCCGGCCTGCTGCTGCAGCCGCGTCACGCGCGGCAGGATGCCGAGGAGTGTTCTGATGTGATGGCCCGCTTCGTGGGCGATAATGTAGGCCGCGGTGAACTTGCAGGCACTGCCCGAGCAGCCACGGAAGCGCGTCTCGACCTCGCCTGGAAGAACCCGGTGTCCAGGAAGATCTGCTTCGTCCGGCGGGCAATAGAACGGCCCCATCGCCGACTGCGCCATCCCGCAGCGCCCACCATTGGTGGCGTTGCGAAACAGCACGATGCGCGGACCGGTGTAGAAGTTGCCCGCTGGCCTGAAAGATCTCGCTCCAGCGATCGTCGATTCTCGCCGAGGACGCCTGAGATCATGCTGCCCATTTCGTCGGTGGGCGCGCCTTTCTTGCCAGAATCAGCCCTGCGATCGGTCTGGTAGGACGGTGCCTGTCCGCCGCCGGTGAGGATCTCCGCACCGCCTGATCAGGATGCGCGGATCGATGCCGAAGGCATAGCCGACGCAGGCCAAGCGACGATGATGGTGCCAATGCCGAGCCTCCGCCGCCGCCCATCGGAAGTGCCAAAACCACCGCCGCCGCCACGCCATTCCGCCGCCTTGGTCGCGACGATCATCGATTTCGTCGCTGCGGCGGAAGTCATCGTAACGCATGGCGGTTTCCCCATTCCAGTCCTGCACGGCATATCGTGCTGATACCTAACGCGCCGGAGACGTAAAATTTCCATTCCGCCAATCAATAGCCTGCCCGGCAAAATATTGCCTAGTGCGACGACGCGCCGCTCGGTTTGCTGGGCCTGCCGAGACCAGGAATTTTCCGCGAAATTTCTTCAGCAATGTGCTTTCGGCCGACGGCTGAATCCGAGAGAGATAGTGCGTCGCGAAGTGTGACCGCTAACTGGAAGATGCGCATCAAAAATCGATCGATCTCGCGCGACGACAATTTCGATTAAGTCGATTTTTACTTTGCCGGTCAATGCACCGCCAGTCGGTTGTTTAGTCCCGCGTACGCCGACAGCGTCGCCTGAGTCCAGAGTAATCTGAGTCATGGTTGTGTCGCGTCGCGGGGCGTCTGCAAGGGCGCCCCGCACTAAATTTGAGTCCGTGCCGAGTAGCCGCATCGTCGTTGGCGATTGCGTCGCCGAGATGTCGAAGCTTGCCGGCGGCTTCGCGTCGATCTGGTCTTCGCAGACCCCCGTACAATCTTGCAGCTCAAGGGCGACCTCCAGCGCCCTGACGAACTGCCATGTCGACGCCGTCGACGACGACTGGGACAAGTTCTCGCGTCGTTTGCGGCCTATGACGACTTCACCCGCGCCTGGCTGCTCGCCTGCCGCCGCGTGCATGAAGCCGTCGGCGACGCTCTGGGTGATCGGCTCCTACCACAACATCTTCCGCGTCGGCGCGATCCTGCAGGACCTCGGGCTTCTGGATCCTCGAACGACATCGTCTGGCGCAAGACCAACCCGATGCCGAATTTCCGCGGCCGGCGCTTCACCAACGCGCACGAGACGCATGATCTGGGCGGCGCGCGACGAGGACGCCAAGGGCTATACCTTCAACTACGAAGCGCTGAAGGCCGGCGAACGAGGACGTGCAGGCGCGCTCCGACTGGCTGATCCCGCTTTGCACCGGCGAAGAGCGGCTGAAGGGCAACGACGGCAAGAAGGTGCACCCGACCCAGAAGCCCGAAGGCGCTGCTGCGCGCGCGTGTCTGTCGTCGTCACGGAACCCGGCGATCTCGTGATCGATCCCATTCAACGGCACCGGCACCACCGGCGCCGTGGCCAAGCGCCTCGGCCGCCGCTACGTCGGCTTCGAGCGCGACAAGACCTATGCGGCGGCGGCGCGAAGCGCGCATCGCCGCGGTCGAGCCGCTGCCGGAAGCCACGCTCGCGCCGTTCATGACCGCGCGCGACGCGCCGCGCGTGGCGTTCTCCGAACTGATCGAGCGCGGCATGATCATGCCCGGCGCCAAGCTGGTCGACGCCAAGAAGCGCCATGGCGCGCTGGTCCGCGCCGACGGCGCCATCATGCTCGGCGACAAGGTCGGCTCGATCCACCGCATCGGCGCGGTCGCGCAAGGCGCTCGGCGCCTGCAACGGCTGGACCTTCTGGCACGTCGAGAACCAGGAGCGGACTGAGGCTGATCGACGAATTGCGCGCCGAAATCCGCGCCGCGATGGCGGCGGATAGGCCGGAACTGCGGGCATGGCGCGAAACGCCTGTGCCCGCCCCCGTGCGCAGCTCCTCGATCATCAGGCATGGCAGCCCTGTCCCGCCCGCGGGCCGTCGCGCCGGTTTTCCGCCAATTTCGCCATTATTGCCTGTCAGCATTTGGCGACATTCATTGTCGCATCAAGAGATGCCCCATGCGTTCGGGCGAATCTGAATCGTTCATCTTGTTGCCGCTGCTGCCGATCTTTTTGTCGGCGCATTTCCGATGCTGCTGTTGAGCCTCTGGGATTTGGCGGCCTGGTCATCTTCGGAATTTTGATGATCTGCGTTGGCTTCACCGACGCGCTCGAGGCCAACAGCTCCTTCAGCGAGCAAGTGATCGTCCACGGCTACACGCGCCAGTCCGAACGCGCGGTCCAGCGAACCAATCTGCGGTCGGAAATCCACTTCGCATTCTCAGCGATCGTCGCGGGCATGGGCACGGCTGGCGCCGGGCTTTGCGGGCTTTACTTCGGCTGATCGAATAACTCCGGACTCGCTGCGCGAGCGTCGACGGGCCAACTCCCGCGGCTCACGAATTCGTCGCTTGCGCTGGCTTGCCGAAATTTGCACATGAAGATGCCGTCCGCGGCGGTGCCGTTGCGTCCGATTATCGGCAACAAAACCTTTGAGGGGAAATTCCAGATGCTTAAATTCTATTTCAACGGATCGCCCAAACCCGACCAAGGTTGCGCTTGTTCTGGAGGAGGCCGGCATGGCCTACGAGCCGGTCGCCGTCGACACCCGCAAGGGCGACCAGTTCAGCCGGAATATCTCGCCGTCAATCCGAACGCCAAGGTGCCCGCCATCGACGACGGCGGCATCAAGGTGTTCGACAGCAACGCCATCCTGCTCTATCTCGCCGAGAAGACCGGCAAGTTTCTGCCGCCGAATACGCCGGCCAACCGCGCCGAATTGCTGTCCTGGCTGATGTTCGTCGCCACCGGCGTCGGCCCGTATTAGCGGCCAGGCCGTTCACTTCAAGCACTTCGCGCCGGAAAAGGTCGACTACGCCCACAACCGCTATCAGTTCGAGGCGCAGCGGCACTACACCATTCTCAACGACCATCTTGCCAAGCGCCGCTACATGGTCGGCGACACCTACACCATCGTCGACATGGACGTGTGGGGCTGGGCCGCGCATGATCCCGTTCATCCTCGGCGAGGAGGCCGCCGCGAAATATCCCAACGTCAAGCGGCCTCGTCGACGAGATCTCGGCCCGTCCGGCGGCGGCGAAGGCGATCGCGCTCAAGGATGGCTTCAAGTTCAAGGCGGAGATGGACGACGAGGCCCGCCGCAACATGTTCAAGCACCTCGCCGTAAAGGCAGCATAGCCAGATCGGGACAACAAAACGGCGCCCTTCGCGGGCGCCGTTTTCGTTTCATGCATCGATCGCCGCGACTCGCCTCGATCTCGATCAGCCAGCCGGGCCGGGCGAGACGCGTCGACGAACACCAGCGTGCTGGCCGGTGGACTCGCCGTATTGACATAACGTTCGCGGATCGCGCGCAGCTTCGGCACGTCGGCCTGATCGACTTCGGCGACCAGGTAGACGTTCAGCTTGACGATATCGGCCATGCGTGGCGCCGGCCGCCTCGACCCCAATCTTGAGATTGCGGAACACCTGCTCTGCCTGCGCCTCGAAATTGCCCTCGCCGACCAGCTTGCCGGATGCATCGCTGGATATTTGTCCCGCCAGGTAGATCAGCGTGCCCTTGTTGACCTTGGCGACGTGCGAATAGCCGACCGGCGGCGGCAACGTCGCCGGGCTGAAAATTCCTTGCTCATATCTGGTCTCCCTTCATCCCCGCCAGAACGGTTTGCCGATCTCGTCCGATATTCGGGATCGGCAGGTACCCATATCCTGCAATTCGCGCTCGCTCATGACGGCGAGTTGACGCCGGACCCGGCTGCGGTTTCGCCACAGCCGGATGGGCGCCAGCATAGCCGCGATGGCGGCGAGCGCCGAACCCGGGAGGTTCGCGATTGCCGCCGCCGATGCCGGCGGTCGCCGGCACAGACGCTGTTCAAGCGTCTAGACCGCCGCAAGCTTGCGCGCTTCCGGAAACGGCCCGAGCACGCGTTCGACCAGGGTGGAGTCGCAATATTCCTTGATCTGCTTGATCTTGCCGTTCTCGATCCGGAACACCAGGCAATACTGGTTGTCGTAGCGCAGACCCGCCTTGGTCACGTTGTCGCCGCGGCGCTTCGACCGCGACATAATCGCCGTCGGCGATGAAGTTGAACGCCAGCGTCCTCGGCCGCTCGGCGAAGAACGAGCGGAAATGGCCCATCAGGCCGTTCTGGATCGCATCCGCGCCCCTGAACTCGTGCGACCATGAATATTGCCCTGTCACGACCCAGCTTGGCGTCCTCGGCGAGGTTGTCGGCGAAGGTCGTCCCGCTGCGGGCTGCGGAGTCGGCGAAGATCTGTTGCACCAGTTTCTTGTTGTCGGCGGCGCTCATCGGCGGCTTTCTCCATTGATTGGCTGATCGCCGATCATTGCGCTTCCAGGACGCCATTCTTCCAATCGATAGTGAATATGATATATATTCTCCTGATGAATTTGAATTCGCTTGACCTCAACTTGCTGGTCGCGCTCGACGCGCTGCTGAAGGAAGCCAATGTCAGCCGCGCGGCGATGCGGATCGGACTGTCGCAGCCGGCGGCGAGCCACGCGCTGCAGCGGCTGCGCGAGCTGATCGGCGATCCGCTGCTGGTGCGATCGGGCGCGCGCATGGAACTGACGCCGCGGGCGCAGGCGTCTGCGCGGGCCGCTGGCGCAGGCGCTCGACCAGGTGCGCGGCCTGTTTCTCCCCGATGATTTCGACGCCGCGCGCAGCGAGCGGCATTTTCGGCTGATGATGCCGGATCTCGCGGTCGAGCTGTTGATGCCGCCGTTGATGGAGAAGATCACGCGAGCGAGCGCCAAACGTCACGCATCGACGTCGTGCCGTGGCGGGGGCCTGCGATCTTCACCGCCCGAGTTCGCGCGCACCATCGATCTCGTGATCTCGATCGGCGATGCCTTCAAGGGATTTCACCGCCAGCGCCTCTATACCGACAGCGACGCGCTCGCGGTTCGGCGCGGTCACCCGGCCGGCGCCAGATTGAAGAAGCGCGACGCCTTCCTGAACGCGCGGCATGTCGCCGTCGTCATCCGCGGCCAGAACGAGGATTTGATCGACGGCTGGCTGCGGCTCAAAGGCATCGAGCGGCGGATCGCGCTGGTGGTGCCGCGGCTATATCGAGGCGCTGCACGTCGCCGCCCGCACCGATCTCGTCGCCTTCGTGCCGCGCCGCCTGATCGGCGCGCTGGCGAAGCAATTGTCGCTGGTGACGGTGACGCCACCGCTCGATCCCGGACCGACGAGCAATTCATGTTCTATCCGACCCGCGCCCAGATGGACCCCGGCTCGATCTGGCTGCGCAAGCTGATGCTGGAAACCGGCCGCGAGTTGGATCAGCCGAACCGCAAGGCCGCGTAGCAGTTCTCCGTCGTCCCCGCTCAAGGCCGGGACGACTCATGAGCTGCTTCAGCGCTTCTCTTCCGCAAGGACCTTCTTGCACCGCAGGCCGCTCGCTCCATGTGCCGACGATGCGCCAACACCTTCGGCAAGCGTCGCGACATCGACGCCGTCGCCTTCGAGCCAGCAGCCGAGCGTATAGAGATAGGGATCGCAGATCGTGTACGGTACTCGCCCATCACCCACGGGCCCTTCAGCATGTCGCGCTCGATCAGCGCGAAGCAGGCGCGCCGATGGTCTTCGGGCATCATGCCGCTTCATGTCGGCGAAGGAGGCTTCGTCGGTCGCCCAGCGATACGCCGCGCGCCTTGTGGGCATGCGCGACGTGCACGGTGGAACAGAGATAGCTGTTGAAGGCCTGCACCTGCGCGAACGCATAGGCGTCGTCGAGCGGCGCCAGTTTGGCTTTGCGGAAAGCTCTGCGCGATGAACGCGAGCATCGCCGGCGTCTCGGTCAGGACGCCGCGCTCGGTCACCAGCGCCGGCACGCGGCCCTTCGGATTGACCTTGAGATATTCCGGGCTGTTCTGCTGGTTGCTTTGAAGTCGAGCCGCTCGGTGGTGTAGGCGGCGCCGGCCTCCTCCAGCGCGATATGCGAGGCGAGCGCGCAGGTGCCGGGGGCGTAGTAGAGCTTGAGCATGTCGTCTGATCCTCTCGAGGGCCACCGAAGTTAACGGCGCGATCTTCAACCGTCCATCCCCGGCCTGCAGGCGGCCGGCCTTCGCAGTTGCCCACCGCCGCGCCAGCCGTGCGATGACCAAGGCGGATATCGAGGGCGTATCATGACCGTCCTTATCGCCGGCGGCGGCATCGGCGGATTGACGCTGGCGCTCAGCCTGCACCAGATCGGCGTTCCCGTCGCGAACGTGTTCGAGAGCGTCGCCGAGCTGAAGCCGCTCGGCGTCGGCATCAACGTGCTGCCGCATGCGGTGCGCGAGCTGATCGAGCTCGGCCTGCACGACCGGCTCGACGCGTCGGCCGTGCGCACCGGCGAGCTCGCGCGTATTTCTCAAGCACGGCAAGCCGATCTGGAGCGAGCCGCGCGGCATCGAGGCCGGCTACAAATGGCCGCAATTCTCGATCCATCGCGGCACGCTGCAGCAGATCCTGCTCGATGCCGCGACCGAGCGGCTGGGCAGAGAGAACATTCTCACCAGCCATCATCTCATCGGCTGGACCGAGACCGCCGACGGCGTCCGCGCCGAATTCATCGACAAGGCGACCGGCAAACCGGCCGGCGCCTACGAAGGCGCGCTGTTGATCGCCGCCGACGGCATCCATTCGGCGGTCCGCGAAAAGCTCTATCCGCAGGAAGGCCCGCCGATCTGGAACGGCCGCATCCTCTGGCGCGGCGATCACCGCGAGGCGACGCGTTCCTCACCGGCCGCACCATGATCATGGCCGGCCACGAGATCCTGAAATTCGTCTGCTATCCGATTTCGAAAGCAGGCCGACGCCAACGGCAAGCATCAGATCAACTGGGTGGCCGAGCGGCACATGCCGCCGACCTATCAGTGGCGGCGCGAGGACTATAACCGCGACCGCAAAGCTCGACGAGTTTCTGCCGTGGTTCGAGGACTGGAAGTTCGACTGGCTCGACGTGCCCGGCCTGATCGAAAACTGCCCGCACGCCTATGAATATCCGCTGGTCGACCGCGATCCGATCCCGCAATGGACGTTTGGCCGCGTCCACGCTGATGGGCGACGCCGCCCACCCGATGTACCCGATCGGCTCCAACGGCGCCTCGCAGGCATTTTGGATGCCCGCGTGCTCACCCGGGAGATCTCGGCGCACGGCCCGACCGAATGCCGCGCTGGTGGCCTACGAGGCCGAACGCCGCCCCGCGACCACCGATCTCGTGATGCTCAACCGCCGCAACGGGCCGGAGCAGGTGATGCAGACTGGTCGAGGAGCGCGCGCCCAACGGGTTTGACGTCGTCACCGATGTGCTGTCGCTGCAAGGAACTGGAAGACATCGCCGCCAACTACAAGCGCGTCGCCGGCTTCCAGGTCGAGGCGCTCAACGCCAAGCCGCCGATCGTCCAGCTGCACGCAGGCCCGCTGCGGGCTAGCCACGGCTAGCGGATCGCTTTCGCCGTATCGACCAGCCGCGCGCTGGCTCGTGGCGGTCGCGAGCAGCGCTGCCATCCTCGGCCATCAGCCTGCCCTCGACGAACGCAACGGTCTTGCCGAGCTGGGTGACGTTGGCCTCGCCCGTGATCGGCCCCGGCTTTGCCGGCGCCAGAAAATTCACCGTCATGGTGATGGTCGCCGGTGTAGAGTTTTCCGTCGGTCATGACGAACACCGCCGGACCCATGGTGTCGTCGAGCATCGCCGAGAGGATGCCGCCCTGCACGAAGCCGGCCGGATTGCAGAAGCTCTTTCTTGCCATCGAAGCCGATCCGGATCCAGCCATCCTTGGGGCGTGCGTCGAGCAAATGCCAGCCGAGCAGCTTTGCGCATGGCGGTGCGGTGAAATGGTCGAGCGCGGTTGCGATCATGGAAGCCTCCGTTCGCGCCGTCCTAGCGCAGGCCTGCTGCCAGCATGGTGTCAGCAGCGGATGCGTCGGCCGCAAGGTGCCACAGAGATCGAGCCCGTGCGCGATCACCTTGCGCATGACGTTCGGCAGCGCTTCGTCCGCGAGCGTCGCGATCGGCACCCAGCGCATCCCTCCGGGCGCGCGCGTGCGCGCGGCAACCTTCGCGGTGTAGACCACGAGCTCGAGCGGGAAATGCGTGAAGACGTGCGTGACGACGCCGGCCTTGCGATGCCAGCGCGTGACGCCTTTCAGCGTCGGCGCCTGCTTCAGCGCCGCCTTGTCGTCCTGCCCGGCCAGCCAGTCCGAGGCCCGGCACTTCGGTCATGCCGCCGAGCAGGCCCTTTTCCGGCCGGGTGCGAACCAGGAGCTCATCGCCGCGCGTGACGACGAAAGCCGCGCCCCGGCCGCAGCGCGCCGGTCTTCTTCGGCGCCTTGCGCGGAAAGCGTCTCCTGATCGCCGCGCGCGCGTGCCGCATGCAATCCTCGTTCAGCGGGCACAGCGCGCAGGCCGGCTTCTTCGGCGTGCAGATCGAGGAGCCGAGATCCATCAAGCGCCTGGGCGCTGTCCCCGGCGCGGGACTCTCGTCGCCGGCGCGAGCCAGCGTCGCCGCCAGTTGCTGGATCAGCGGCTTTGCCTGCGGCAGCGGTTCCTCGACGGCGCAAAGCCGCGACACCACGCGCTCGATATTGCCGTCGACCGGCATGGTCCGGCGGTCGAAGGCGATCGCCGCGATCGCCGCTGCCGTAGTAGGGCCCGATCCCCGGCAGCGCGCGCAGGCCATCTTCGGTATCGGGAAAGACGCCGCCGTGATCGCGCAGCACCGCGACCGCGCAGGCGTGCAGATTGCGCGCCCGCGAATAATAGCCGAGCCCGGCCCACATCCGCAGCACGTCGTCGAGCGAGGCGCCGCCGAGCGCCGCGACATCGGGCCAGCGCGCGAGAAATTTCTCGAAATAGGGCCCGACCGGTTTGACGCCGGTCTGCTGCAGCATGATCTCCGACAGCCACACCGCGGTACGGATCGGCCCGCTCGCCCGCCGGCGGCCGCCACGGCAGCCGGCGGCGATGCCGGTCGTACCAGGCCAGCAGCAGCGCGGGCGAGCGGACGCATCGTCGGCACTAGCGCGTCTCGTCGTTTGGTTCTTGCGCGGCCGCGGGAACTCATGCGAACACTGTAATGATGGGCGCACACATCTCTCCACGTCATGCCCGCGCTTGTCGCGGGCATCCACGTCTTTCTTTCCGTTGGCGGCAGCCTAAGACGTGGATGGCCGGGCATGCTGCGAGCGGTAGCGACGTCGTCCTTCGACGGCATATGCCCGGCCGCGACGGCTGATAGCTCCGCCCGCATTAGGCAACGTGATATAAGGCACCCATGTCCAGACCCGGCCCGATCAGCGCAAAACCGCTTTCCGTCCTGCTCAGCGACGTGTTTTCCGACGCCTACGCCAAGCAGGGATTTGCCGCGCGCGAACTGGTGACGCGCTGGGCGGAGATCGCCGGCCGCGACATCGCCGCCCATTCCGAGCCCCTGAAGATGCAGTGGCCGCGGCCGGTGGAGGGTCAGCCGCAGGAACCGGCCACGCTGGTGCTGCGGGTGGAGGGCCCGATGGCGCTGGAGATCCAGCACTCCTCCGACGTCATCCTGGAGCGGGTCAACCGCTTCTTCGGCTGGCAGCGCGGTCGGCCGGCTGGCGCTGCGGCAGGCGCCGCTGTCGCGCCGGAACCGCCGACGCGCTCGCCGCGCGCCGGACGCCAAGGCGGTGGCGGAAGTCGCAGAAACCCTGTCCTCGGTCGAGGACGAGGAACTGCGCGCCGCGCTGGCGCCGGCTCGGCGCCTCGATCAAGCGAAATTGAGCCTGCTCCGCGCGCCGGCCCGGCGCAGCCCGCCATTGCCACAATTGTCGTTTCAAGCTAGCGAAGGCTTCTTTTCGAGACTCTTTCGGCGTGAACGCGCCAATCCGGGAGCAGACCTTGATCATCACGCGCCGCGCCTTCACCGCCGCCCTGTCGCTGACCGGGCTTGCCGCTCTCGCCGGGTTCTCGCCGCTGCGCCTGATCGCCGACGCGATGGCGCAAAGCGCGTCCGACGTCGCAAAGCCGGTATCGCTGCCGGACATGGCGCTCGGTCCCGCCAACGCCACGGTGACGATCACCGAATACGCCTCGATGACCTGCCCGCATTGCGCGGCCTTCACCGAGAACGTGTTTCCGAAGATCAAGTCGGAATATATCGACACCGGCAAGATCCGCTTCGTGTTCCGCGAATTCCCGCTCGACATCAAGGCCGCGGCGGGCTCGATGCTGGCGCGCTGCATCGCCAAGGACGACGCCGGCGAAATATTTCGCCGTCATCGACCTGCTGTTCAAGCCAGCAGAACGACTGGGTGATGAAGAACACCACGGAGACGCTGACCCGGATCGGCAAGCAGGCCGGCCTCAGCCAGCAGCAGGTCGAGGACTGCCTCGAAGGACCAGGCGCTGCTCGACAAGATCGCCGCCGACCAGAAGTTCGCCAACGAGGTGCTGAAGGTCAATTCGACGCCGACCTTCTTCATCAACGGCGAGATGATCAAGGGCGAGACCTCGTTCGAGGAGTTCGACAAGAAGATCAAGTCGCTGCTGAAGAGCTGATCTGGCGCTCGGCGGACCGGGATTCCTACAGCCCGTATAAGCCCGCAAGGCCACAAAAGCCTTGGGAAAAGCCCGGCGGCGCCGGTTGCCCTTCGGCCCCGGCCTCGCCATTGTCGCTGCCATGAGGCCGCATCGAGCGACTCGTCCACACACCGACATTGCCTTCTATGGTATTGTCACGGCAGGGAGATTCGCGCCCTGCCAACAGAGAATCGTGTTCATGAAACTCACGCGCCTTCGCCTCCACGGTTTCAAGTCGTTCGTTGAACCCACCGACTTCATGATCGAACCGGGCCTGACCGGCGTGGTCGGGCCGAACGGCTGCGGCAAATCCAATCTGGTCGAGGCGCTGCGCTGGGCGATGGGCGAGACCTCGCACAAATCGCTGCGCGCCGCCGACATGGACGCGGTGATCTTTGCCGGTTCCGGCAACCGTCCGGCGCGCAACCACGCCGAAGTGGTGATGACGATCGACAATGCCGATCGCTACGGCGCCGGCTGCCGTGAACGACCAGCGAGATCCTGGAAATCTCGCGCCGCATCGAGCGCGAGGCCGGCTCGGTCTATCGCATCAACGGCCGCGACGTGCGCGCCCGCGACGTGCAGATCCTGTTCGCCGACGCCGCCACCGGCGCGCGTTCGCCGGCGCTGGTCCACCAGGGCAAGATCGGCGAGATCATTCAGGCGAAACCCGAGCAGCGCCGCCGCGTGCTGGAAGACGCCGCCGGCGTCGCCGGACTTCACGCCCGCCGCCACGAGGCCGAATTGCGGCTGAAGGCCGCCGAGACCAACCTCACCCGCGTCGAGGACGTGATCGGCCAGCTCGCCGGACAGATCGACGGCCTGAAGAAGCAGGCGCGGCAGGCGATCCGCTACCGCGAAGTCGCCGCCAAGGTGCGCAAGGCCGAGGCCACGCTGTTCCACCTGCGCTGGCTGGAGGCCAATGCCGACGTCGGCGGAAGCCGCGCGCACCCACGACCTCAACGTTCGCGAGATGGCCGAGCGCACCCGCGAGCAGGCCGGAAGCCGCGCGCATCCAGGCGATCCGCGCCTCCGAACTGCCGGCGCTGCGCGAGGCCGAAGCCCGCGCCGCGGCCGGACTGCAGCGGCTCACCAATGCGCGCGAGACTGCTCGACCGCGAGGAAGAGCGCGCCAAGGAGCGCGTCGCCGAGCTCGACCGCCGGCTGACGCAGTTCGCCGCCGACATCGCCCGCGAGCAGCAGCAGACCTCCGACGCCGAGGTCGCGCTGCAGCGGCTCGACACCGAAGACGCCGAGTTGAAGGAAGAGATCAAGTCGCGCGTCGAAAAGCGCTGCGGCGTCGATGAGCGCGTGTCCGAGGCGGAAGCGACGCTGGCCGCGCGCCGAGCGCCTGTTCGCCGAGCTGACCACGGCGCTCGCCGACCTCACCGCCAAGCGCAACCAGCTCGAGGCCGGCGTGCGCACCCATCGCGACCGGCTGGCGCGGCTCGATCAGGAGATCGCCAACGTCGCAGGCCGACGAGCAAAAGCTGGCGCAGGAGACCGGCGGTCTCGGCGACCTCGCCGCACTCGCCGGCGCCATGGAGACCGCGCAGCAGAGCCTGGCGCAGTCCGAAGCCGCGGCGCAGGCCAGCGAGAGCCGACCACGTCGCCGCGCGCGCAGAAGCTCGAAGCTTCCGCGCGCCGCTCGACGGAGGCCGACAAGCGCGTGCAGCGGCTCGAGACCGAAGCGCGCACGATCTCAAGACTCGTCAACGGCGAGACCAAGAACCTGTGGCCGCCGATCATCGACGGCGTCACGGTCGCCAAGGGCTATGAGAAGGCGCTCGGCGCCGCGCTCGGCGACGATCTCGACGCGCCCGGTCGACCCGTCCGGCGCCGATGCGCTGGACCAATGCCGGCGCGACCTGCGAGCGATCCGGCCCTGCCCGACGGGCGTCGAAGCCCTCGCCGCCCATGTCGAGGCGCCGTCCGAACTGGCGCGCCGTCTGGCGCAGATCGGCGTCGTGGCCAAGGAGCGCGGCGCCGAACTGGTATCGCAGCTGAAGACCGGCCAGCGGCTGGTGTCGCTGGAAGGCGACGTCTGGCGCTGGGACGGTTTTGTCGCCGCCGCCCACGCGCCGACCGGCGCGGCGCGGCGTCTCGCCGAGCGCGCCCGGCTGGTCGACATCGAACACGAACTGGAGCAGGCCCGCACCGACGCCGCCGCCAAGCGGCAGGCGCTGGAAGCCGCCGAGACCGAACTGAAGGCCGCATCCAGCGCGCCGAGTCCGCCGCCCGCGAGGCCTGGCGCGCCGCGCAGCGCGAGGCCGATGCCGCGCGCGAACGCCATGCCGCGACCGAGCGCGAGATCAACCGCCACGCCGCGCGCAAATCGGCGCTGACCGAAGCCCACAGCCGCCTCGCCGCCGATCGCGCCGAGGCCGACGCCGCGCATGAGAACGCCACCGCGGCGCTGGCCGAACTGCCGCCGAGCCTCGACGACCGAAACCAAGCTCGCCGCCGTTCGCAGCGACATCGAGGGCCACCGCCGCCTCGCCGCGCAGGTTCGCGCCGAGGCGCAGGCGCTGGCGCGCGAGGCCGAACTCGCCGACCGCCGCGTGCAGGCGATCCTCGCCGAGCGCACCGAATGGCAGAACCGCAAGCAGAGCGCGGCCTCGCAGGTCGCGACCATCGAGGCCCGCGTCACCGAGGTCACCGCCGAGCGCGCCGAGCTCGACAATGCGCCTGCGCTGTTCGCCGAAAAGCGCCGCGCGCTGATCAGCGAAATCGAGCACCGCCGAGAACGACCGCCGCGTCGCCGCCGACGCGCTCGCCGCCGCCGAGAACCGCGATGGCGGAGACCGACCGCGCCGCCAAAATCTCGCTGGAAGCGCTGTCGAGCGCCCGCGAGGCGACTGCGCCCGCGCCGAAGAACGCATGGATGGCACCAAACGCCGCCTCAGCCGATATCGAGCGCGAAATCCACGACATGCTCGAAGTCGAGCCGCAGGCCGTGGCCGCGCTCGCCGAGATCGAGCCGGGCGCCGAACTGCCGCCGCTCGGCCGAGATCGAGGAAAATCTCGAAAGCTGCGCCGCGACCGCGAGCGGCTCGGCGCGGTCAATCTGCGCGCCGAGGAAGAGCTGCGCGAGGTCGAGACCCAGCACACCGCGCTGACCACCGAGCGCGACGACCTGGTCGAAGCCATCAAGCGGCTGCGCCAGGGCATCCAGAGCCTCAACCGCGAGGCGCGCGAGCGGCTGCTGACCTCGTTCGAGATCGTCAACGGCCATTTCAAGCGGCTGTTCACCGAACTGTTCGGCGGCGGCGAAGCCGCGCTGCATCTGATCGAGAGCGACGATCCGCTGGAAGCCGGCCTCGAAATCATCGCCAAGCCGCCCGGCAAGAAGCCGCAGACGCTGTCGCTGCTCTCGGGCGGCGAGCAGGCGCTGACCGCGCTGGCGCTGATCTTCGCGGTGTTCCTCACCAACCCGTCGCCGATCTGCGTGCTGGACGAGGTCGACGCGCCGCTCGACGACCACAATGTCGAGCGGTTCTGCAACCTGCTGCACGAGATGACGGCGTCGACCGAGACGCGCTTCATCATCATCACGCACAACCCGATCACGATGGCGCGGATGAACCGGCTGTTCGGCGTCACCATGGCCGAGCGCGGCGTGTCGCAACTGGTCTCGGTCGACCTCGACGACGCGGTGAAGATTCTCGATCAGGACGTGGCGTGAGATCGCCGCCCATCGCTGACGTCATCATCCGCGAAGCGGATGATCCAGTACGCCGCGCCGATTGCGCGACTCACGCCCTCACGGAGACTGGATGCCCGACTTGACGGGCATGACGAACGCGATGACCTCACCCGACCTTCCCGCTGAACTGAAAGCAGCGCTCGACGCCAGGCTCGCAGGGCCTGTCGCGCAACGAGGCCGCCGGACGCGCCGCCGCGATCTCGCAAAACCTATCGCGACGGCGGCGGCTCCGGCGCGATCAGGTCCGAGACCGATGCGCTGGCCTATGCGCTGGCGCGGATGCCCGCGACCTATGCCGCGGTCACCGCAAGCCTGAATGCGCTGTCGCGAGATCCGGCCGGACTTCGCGCCAACAAGCCTGCTCGATATCGGCGCCGGGCCGGGCACCGCGAGCGTGGGCGGCGGCCGAAGCATTTTCCGTCGCTGCAAGACTTCACGCTGCTCGATGCCAACGACGCCCTGCGCACGCTGGCGCTGGACCTTGCCAGCGACAGCGCTCGCCTGCGCGATGTCGACTTACCGAACGTGGCGAGGCCCGCGACTCGCTCAGCCAGACGGCGAGGCCGCCGACCTCGTCATAGCGAGCTACATGATCGGCGAGATCGGCGACGCCGAACGACAAGGCAGCTCGCGCGAACTGATGTGGGCAAAAGACCCGCGACACGCTGCTGGTCGGTCGGGAGCCGGGCACGCCCGCGGGCTATGCGCGGATCATCGCGCTGCGCGAGCAACTGATCGCCGCCGGCGCGCATGTCGCAGCGCCCTGCCCGCATGACGGCAAATGTCCGCTTGCCGCGCCCGACTGGTGCCATTTCACGCAGCGCCTGCGGCGTTCGCGCGCGCACAAACAGCTCAAGACCGCAGAGCTGCCCTGTCGAGGACGAAAAATTCGCCTATGTGGCGCTGACGCGCGCTGCCGCCGAGCAGCGCCCGGCGCGCGTGCTGGCGCAGCAGCCGGTGTGTCACCAAGGTCGCGGTGACCGCCAAGCTCTGCACGATCAGAGGACCTTCGCCGCGCAGCGGTCCGCCGTCGCGACAAAGGCGAGCTACAGCGCCTCAGGACGCTGGCGCTGGGGCGACGCGATTTTCGACGCGGATCGGCAACTCAGGCGGAATAAATCGTACGTCGCGACGGCGTTGTCCAAGTGACGCACCAACGTCTCACAAATTCCGTCAGGAGTGGAGCTGCATGTCCAGGACATTCGCCGCAATAGCGGCTTTGACCATTTTCGCGTCATCCGCGGCGTCGGCACAGATGCTGAAGACGGCCGACACGCCGAAGGGCAAGACCTTCGTCGATGCCAAGGGCATGACCGCTGTATACCTTCGACAGCGACGCCGGCGGCAAGTCGACGTGCAACGGTACCTGCGCCGAAAACTGGCCGCCGCTCGCAGCCGCCGATGATGCCAAGCCGACCGCCGACATGACCATCGTCGTCCGGGACGACGGCAAGAAGATGTGGGCCTATAAAGGCCAAGCCGCTCTACACCTTCAAGAAGGACACGGCTCCCGGCGAGACCAATGGCGACGGCTTCCTGAACGGGGCCTGGCACATGGCCAAGCCGTAATTGTCGGCTGGCGCTGTCCGGCTACATCGCAGGTCTTGCCCTGTCGGTGCCCCGTCGAGAGGCGCTGCGACCGCGTCCGTCGCAACGTACGCTGTCGTACATCGAGCCTGGATCGACTCTCGTTGAACTTATCCCCGCTCCCGCGCGCCAGACCGAGGCGGCCCCCGGTGGGGGCTCTGACGCGCCCGGCTTTCGTCTAGGCTGCGCGTCGGTCGTCCCATCAGAGAGAGTGGTCATGTCATCGGGCTGGATCGTTATCGGCATCCTCGTTATTCTCGTTCTCTTCGCGTTCGGCGCCTATAACCGGCTGGTTGCGCTCAGCCAGCGTGTCGGCCAGGCCTTTGCCGACATCGACGTGCAGCTCAAGCAGCGCCACGACCTGATCCCCAACCTGGTCGAGACCGTGAAGGGCTACGCCGCGCACGAGCGCGGCACGCTCGATGACGTGATCAAGGCGCGCAACACCGCGATGTCGGCGCAGGGACCGGCGCAGGTCCGGCCGCCGAGAACCAGCTCACGCGGCGCGCTCGGCAGGCTGATCGCGCTGTCGGAGGCCTATCCCGGACCTCAAGGCCAACGCCAACTTCCAGCAGCTGCCGGCGAGTTGTCCGACCTCGAGAACAAGATCGCGGCCAGCGCGCCGCTTCTTCAACAACGCGGTCCAGGAATACAACACCGGCATCCAGCAGATGCCGGCCGCGCTGTTCGCCGGCATGTTCGGCTTCACCACGCAAGGAGTTCTTCGATCTCGGCGCCAGCCGGACCGCAGGTCGAGGCGCGTCGACGCCGTCAAGTTCGTGAAGTTCCGTCAAGAATGCATTCCGGCGAAGCAGCGCGCCATGGCCGCCTACGGTCTCTACACGCCACATCGCATCGAACAAGTTTCGTTCGATGCTGCTGCTCGCCGGGCCTGTTCCTGCTGATCTACGTGCTGGTCTATGCCGGCGCGCTGCTCGCGGAGGTCGTGATCGACAGCGACCGCTCGGTCGACTATTACCTGACGGCGGCGTGCGCGCGACCTGGCTCGAGGCGTTTCCCTACGCGACCGGGGCCGCGGCGCTGTGGATCGTGATCGCCTACTTCTTCCACCAGATCGATGATCGACGCCGTGACCGGCGGCGCGGACGTGACGCGGCAGCAGCAGCCCCGGCTCTACAATCTGCTGGAAAACCTCTGCATCTCGCGCGGCATCCCGATGCCGAAGCTGAAGATCATGGAGAGCGACGCGCTCAACGCGTTCGCCAGCGGGCTGAACCGGCGGCAATATGCCGTCACCGTCACGACGGGCCTGCTGAAGGCGCTCAACGACCAGGAGATCGAGGCGGTGCTCGGCCACGAGCTCACCCATATCCGCAACGGCGACGTGCAGCTGATGGTGATCGCGGTGATCATCGCCGGCGTGGTCGGCTTCTTCGGCGAGCTGTTCTTCCGGATGTTCACCAATCTGAGCTGGAATTCCTCCGGCAGCGGATCGTCGTGCGTCATCCTCGTCGTCGTCATCCTCCGACAGCGACAGCAAGGGCTCGGGCGGCGGCGCGATCATCGTCGTCATCATCGCGCGTCGTGCTGATCGTGGTGGCCTGGCTGCCTGTCGCAGGTGGTGAAGCTCGCGCTGTCGCGGTCGCGCGAACTGCCTGGCCGACGCCGGATCGGTCGAACTGACCAAAACCCCGACGCCATGATCTCGGCGCTGCGCAAGATCGAGAACCGCGGCGAGCTTCCGGGCGCCACCTCGGCGGTGATGGAATTGTGCGTCGACAACCCGCGCGAGGGCTTTGCCGACCTGTTCGCGACCCACCCTTCGGTGGATCCCGGGTGCAGGCGCTGGTGAAATACGCCGGCGGACACGATCCCGGGCCGCTGGCGCTGCCGGTCCGACAGCCGACGGGCAGCGAACCGATCGACGACCGACGCGGCAGCCTGGCCGGGCCAGCTGTCCGCCGCCCGGTCCCCGCGGCCCGTGGAGCGATGCGCCGCGACCGCGACGCCCTCGGCGGTGGCCCTGGGGCCGTGGGCGCGAACAGCACGCGCTGACGGAGCCCGATCGAGCCCTGCGCCGTTAACGAAATCTGCAGGAATGATGCCTCAGCGGCGGTCTAATGGATTGAATTCTCCCTTGTTTCTGCCATGTTCGCGCCCAAAGCAGGGACGAGGACTTGCCGATCGCCCTGCGATCGAGGGCGCGTAGGGAGTTCCATGGCAAAGCCGGTCGTGATTGTGGTGGGCGCGGACAAGGGCGGGGTCGGCAAGACCACGGTGTCGCGGACCCTGCTCGATTATTTCAGCGCCAACAACGGTGCCCGACCCGCGCCTTCGATACCGGAATCGCCGCGCGGCACGCTGAAGCGCTTCCACCCCGACATCACCGAGATCGTCGACATGACGACGACCGCGGACCAGATGAAGATCTTCGATACGCTGAACGCGGCGAGCCCTCCGTCACCGTGATCGACGTCCGCGCCGGCCTGTTGTCGCCGGCGCTGGCCTCGCTGCGCGACATCGGCTTTCTCGACGCCGCCAAGTCGGGCCAGATCACCTTTGCCGTGTTCCATATTCTGGGCCCGTCGATCGCCTCGCTGGACGAGATCGCCGAGACCGCGAATTTCATGCAGCGGCGCCAAATATTTCCTGGTGAAGAACTTCATCAACGATACCCAGTTCTTCCAGTGGGACCAGGCGACCTACAATTCCTATTTCCACCGCATCAAGGACGCCACCGAGCTCACCATCCCGAAGCTCAACGAAATGGCCTATGAGCAGGTCGAGGTCGCCTCGGTGCCGTTCCTCAAATTCGTCGCCAACAAGGGCGTCGCACGACGAGGCCGCGAACTATTCGTTCGTGCTGCGCGGCTATGTCCGGCACTGGCTGGCCAATGTCTGGAGCGAGTTCGACCGCATCAAGCTGACCGACCTGGTCGGCGCCGGCAAAGTCGGCGCGCGCGGCGCGGCGAAAAATAATCCTGGCGCAAGCCGCGCGATTGGCTGGATTGGGCGCCGAATTTCGCCTGATATAGCGCCGATGGCCTGCACGCCCGTCTTCATCATCTGCTCCGCCCCGCCCGCTGGTCGGCAAGACGCTGATCGCGCGGCTGCTGAGCGAATTCCTGCTGCTGAAGAACGGCACGGTCGCGGCCTTCGACATCAACCTGAAAGAGCCGTCGCTGCTCGATTACCTGCCGACGGTCACCGAGACCGCCGACGTCATCGATACCTTCGGCAAGATGCAGCTGATGGACCGCCTGATCGTCAATGACGGCGTCGCCAGGGTGATCGACCTCGGCTTTCACGCCTTCGACGAGTTCTTCAAGATGACCGGAGGAGATCGGCTTCATGAAGGAGGCTGGCGCGGCGCAGCGTCGCGCCGGTCATCCTGTTCGTGGCCGACACCGACCGCGTCTCGGCGCGCGCGGCCACGATGCTGCAGCAGCAGGTTCCGCCGCACGCGCTGGTCACCGTCGACAACGAATATCGTGGTGCGCGGCGAGCTGCCGGCGGCCATGGCCCGACGGCCGGGTGCTGCGCATCGCCGCACTGCCGGTGTTCCTGAAGACCTATATCGACCGGCTGACCTTCTCGCTTCACCGGCTATCTGCGCAACGAGAAGGATTCATCGACCGAGCTGCATTTCATACTCTTCATACTGCGTGGCTGATACTTTCGCTTAGTTGGAAGTTTTTTTGGCGGGCAATTCAGCGCTGTCATGCGACGGTTTTGACGGTTGCAGCCCGAAGGATTGTGCGGTTTGGTCAAATGTCCATGACCCTAAACGATCTGGATGTCGCCCGTCCGATCCGGGCGCCGAATGGCCATCCGGGCTCCTTCCCTGCCGACAGGACGACGCGATCATCAGCCGCTTGGGCGCGCCATGCTGATAGGTCGACCGTGCCTCATCCTGGAGTGCGTCTTCGTGAAGCGGATGAACGTGTCAGGGCATCGAGACCAATGCCATCCCGCTCCGACCAGCACATTTCCGAATCCGTCTTCGACTACGACGCCCGCGTCACTTTCCAGACGCTATTGCGAACCAGATGCGCTGGCTCTCGTGAAGCGGAGGGTGAGGCGAGCTTCGCTCACACATGCCCCGGTTCCTGACCGTTGCTCTCATTGAGGATCCCGACGCCGAAGCTGCCGCCTTCGCCGGAATTGGGCCCTCTACCGTTGTTCTCGGCCTGCCATCGGTTCCCTTTGCGGTAGACGTCGTTCAACTGCTTCTGCTCGCATCGCGCCAGGTCCGCGAATTCGGACGAGTCGACGGCGGCGACGCACGCTCTCCGCCTGGCCCCGTTGAAAACCGAATGCCACGACGTTCCGGATGTATGCTTCACCCGGCGCGAATTGGAGCTTCTCAACTTTGCTGCGCCAGGGAATGCAGAACAAAGCTGGCACATCGCTTTACGGAACTCGGGATCTCGCAGAGCACGGTGAAGGCGCATCTGCGCAACGTCATGATGTTGATGAAGTTGAAAGCCAAAAACCGCACCGAGGCGGCCCAGCGTGCTTCGGCGCAGGAAGCCTGAACGAGCCAAGGAGATCATCCATGGCTAACAGGACTGGCGGCGCGGAGCGGGCCGCCGTGAGGCCTGGCTTCTTCCTCCCGGTCGTAGCATCCGTTTCTTCGCCGGCGTCGCCAACGCCGAACCGGTGAACGCGAGACGGATCGCACAGGATCGGGAAGAGCGCTGCCGCCTGATCAAGTATCAGTCTCGATGCGATCGGCGACAACGCGAGCACGAATCGCCGCAGTTCGCCTCGATCGCCTTCGGATGTCGCGGAACACGCCCAGCAGGACTGTCTGGAACATTTGCGCTCTGGCTCTGGCGCGAGACGCCGCGCCGCCTAACGGCGGAGCCCAGACCCGGCATCGAAGAGAAGCGCCTCCGCGGGCCACCGGGCACGACCTCCGGCCCCGACACGCCAGCGGAGCGGTCGCCGGACGCCGGCCGAAGTGCTGGGTCCTGGGCCCGCCGGAGAGTCTCCCGCAAAAACTGCGCAGGCAACGCCGGAGGCCAAGTTCGCCGTCAGCGGATCCCGCACCCCGACCGGAGCTCGGGGCGGCCCAGCTCCGGCTGGATCGTCAGCCAGACCGGCCTCGCCGGTCGACTATTCTCCTGGCTGGCCGCCGAGCTCCGCAGTCTGGCGTCCAGCAAGCCCGGTGCCCCGTCAGCGCTCGTGCTGGGCTGCCGCGCCATGCCGTTACCGATATCTCCGTGCGGACATCGGGGACGTGGCGTCCTTCGCGCACAGGCGATGTCGAGATCGTCTTCGCAGCCGATGGACGCCCGGTCCAGCGCTTCCGCTGGCGGCTCGCGCCCGACGGCCGGAGCGCGCGTCCTCGGTGGAGGACGCGGCGAACACGGTGCAAGGAGCTCGGCGGCGCACGGCTCTCCATCGCCGTCACTGACGCGACGGGCGAGGTCGGTACAGCCACGTTCGAACTGGTGGGGATCGAGGCGGTGCGCGAGAAGCTCGCTGCCGCGTGCCGCTGGCCGTCTATCGTGGGGATCAATCCCGCACCAGATGAATTCTGGTCAGTCACCCGCGCAGCGCGGCCACGGGGGTCAAGGGAAGCGGCGCGCTTGGCGGGATAGTAGCCGAACAACACGCCGACCAGTCCGGAAAAGATGACGGCGCCCGCCGCCGTGGCGGGATCGAGCACCACTGGCCATCCGGCGCCGTGCGCCACCATGGAAGCAACCGCAAAGCCGACCGCAACGCCGATGGCGCCGCCACCGGTGCACAAGGCGACCGCCTCGATCACGAACTGGGTGCGAATGTCCCGCGGCCTTGCGCCGATCGCCAGCCGCAGTCCGATCTCCCGCGTCCGCTCCGTGACCGATACCAGCATGATGTTCATAATGCCGATCCCGCCCACGATCAGCGAAACACATGCTACCGCCGCGAGCAGGGCCGAAACCGTCCGTGTGGATGCCTCCTGCGCCGCAACAATGCGAGGCTGCAGTTGCAACCCTGAATCCCTTTGTCTTCATCGTGCACGACATGGTGGCGTTGCTTCATCAGTCCGTCGATATTCTCGGTGGCTTCGCCGATCGCCTGCTCGGACACTGCGCTTGCCAGAATGTAGCCAACCGCATTTCGGTCCCCGCTGGCGCTCCCGATCAGCCGGTTCTTGGCGGTAGCTATCGGAACGAAGGCGACGTCATCCCGGCTCTCCCCGCCGGAGGTGCCTTTTCGGCAAGGACGCCGACGACCCTTAGCGGCGCACCGATGATGCGCACCACCTGTCCAACGGGATCGGCCTCCTCGAACAGTTTGCGTGCGACGAGACTGCCGAGCACCACGACCTGCGCCCGGCGTTCCTTCCCTCTTCCTCGGTGAAGTAACGGCCGGCGGCGAGCCGCCATTGCCGGATCTCGAAGTGGTCGCGCGTCGTGCCGTTGACCGTGGTGGCCCAGTTCAGCCCTTCGTGGACGAGACGGGCCTGACCGGAAACCGACGGGGCTGCAAGTCTTATGGAAGGGAGCTCGGCGATGGCCGCGACGTCGCCGAGCGATAACGGCCTACGCGCGTGATCGAGCCCTGCCCGATTGCCGCCGCTCTCGTTGACCATGATCATCGTTGGCACTGAAGCTGCGGATCTGCTCGCTCACCTTGGATCGCGCGCCGGAGCCGATCGCGGCCATGCTCGTGATTGCGGCCACGCCGATAACAATGCCGAAGCATGGTCAGGCAGCTCCGGACCGGCGCCGCGACCAAAGAGGAGGCGGCCATGCGTGCGTAGTCTGCCGGCCTCACCAGGATCGCCTCCCTTCGCTTTCTCTTGCAGAACCTCCTGCGCCGTGTCGGCAACCACCTCACCGTCGCGCATCGTGACGACCCTGCGGGCGCATTTGGCGAGCGCCTCGTCGTGCGTGACCATGACGACGGTCCGCCCTCGCGGTTGAGCTCGAGCAGGACGCCCATGATTTCCCCGCCGGTCACGCTGTCCAATGCGCCAGTCGGCTCGTCCGCAGGAGCACGTCGGGACTGGAGACAATGGCGCGCGCGATCGCCGCGCGCTGCTGCTCGCCGCCCGACAGCAGCGCCGGAAGATGATGGATGCGATGGGCGAGCTTCACGCGCTCTATGGCCTCCGAGGCGCGTCGCCGCCGCTCTGCGCGCCGGACGCCGGCATAGGTCAGCGGCAATTCGACGTTATCGATCACCGTCTGCCGCGGCAGCGGGTGATAGGCTCGGAAGACGAGGCCGATGCGGCGGTTACGGATCAGCGCCAACTTGTTATGATCGAGCTTGGCGCAGTCAGCGCCATCGAGCAGCAGGGCCCCCGCGGTCGGCCGATCAAGCAGGCCCATCAGGTTCAGCAGGGTCGACTTTCCAGAGCCGGAGGGCCCGAGGATGGCGACGAACTCTCCGGGACAAATCATCAGCGAGGTTGAACGCAGACCCGGCACCACGCTCCGTCCCCGCAGGAAGGAGCGCTCGACCTGGCGCAGTTCGATCAACATCAGAGATTGCCGGTCGCGCGCGGCGATTTTGCGTTCTTCTCGCCCACGATGACGACATCGGTTGGATGAAGCTGCTCCGAGGACACCACGGCTTTCTTGCCGTCCTCTTCTCCCTTGACGACCGGAAGCACGACGGCCTTGCCGTCCCGCAGCACCCAAACCGAAGCGGAGGGATCGGAAGACCCCGGTTCGCTGGAGGCGACCACGCTTCTCGGACGATAACGCAGTGCCGACATCGGCACCGTCATGCTGGCTGGCGTTCGCTGCGTAACGATATTGGCCATCACCGTCATACCAGGCAGCAGCATCCCATCCGGATTGGCGGTTTTCAACACGACGGTGTAGGTGACGACATTGGATAAGACCTGCGGCGCCATCCTGACCTGCTTGACCTTTGCGGAGAACACTCGTCCGGGAAAGGCATCGACGGTGAAGGTCACATCCTGGCCGTGCTTGATGCCGGCAATGTCGCTCTCGTTGATCCGCGCGTTGATCTCCATGCTGTCGAGATCGCCCGCTATGATAAACAGCGTCTTCGCTTCAAGGCCGGTCGCGAGCGTCTGCCCCTCGGTAATGTTACGTCCGACCACGATACCGTCAACGGGCGAGCGGATCTTGGTTCGCTCGAGATCCAGCGATGCGCTTTGCCACAGCGCTTCAAGTTTTACCTCTGCCGCTTGCGCATTGGCGAGTTCGGCGCGCGCGCGGTCGACGTCGGCCTTCGCCGCAGAGGCAAGGCCGGTCTGATTGGCGAGATTGGCTTCGGCTTCACGGTAGGCGGACATCGCCGCATCACGTCTGGATTGGACATTCTGCACGTCGGCAATCGCGGCGACCTCGCGTTCCTGGAGCCATTGCTTGCGCTTGAGCTCGCGCTCCGCCGTTTCGAGTGCGATCTTGGCGGTGTCAAAGCGCGCCTGGAAAACCGGAAGCTGGTGTTCCGTCTGCCACAGATCGAGGATCGCGCGCTTGAGCCGGGCCTCGTAGCTCTTGATCTCATATCTGGCGCCCTCAAGCCCCGCCTGGCTCGCGTCGACCGCGAGCGCGTAGCTGCGGTCATCGAGTTCGGCGAGCACCTGACCTTTCCTGATTTTGTCGTTGAAGTCGACAAGCAGCTTGGAAACCTGCCCGGACAGGACCGATCCCACTTCGATGTTCAGCGCCGGTACCATCGTCCCCGTGGCCATGATGGTCCGTACGACCTCTTCGGTCTTTACCGGCGCAGTGACATAGCGGGCCGGCCCCTCGTCCTCAGCGAGGCCGGACAGCCAGCCGGTGTCGAGCTTGGTCGTCTGCAGTAAGTCGAGTTTGCTCGGCAGAAGGGATGTCGTAGGCACCGCTGCGACCGAGCCGAGCACGAGCGTGATGACAATCAGTCGCATGTTTCGCTCCCGGTAGTCAGACCCGACTTCTAGCGGCGGTCGCGATTGCCGGCACCATTACCGACGTGACCATTGCCACGGCCGTTGGTCGTGTTGCGATTGCCATTGAAATTACCGACATTGTTGTTGCCGTTGAAATTTCCGGTGTTTCCGTTTCCGTTACCGATACCGACGTTGCCATTGCCATTGCCATTGCCGGTTCCTGCCGCCAACATCAGCACAGCCGGCCGCCGCAAGCAACGGCATCGCGCAATACACCGCCCGTGCCCGGCGCAGGGATCTAACGATTGAAGCTGCCGTTGAAGTTGCCATTGAAGGCTCCGACGTTGCCATTGCCGTTGTAGGTTCCATTGCCGGTCCCGAGATTTCCGAGCCCGTTGAAATTGCCGTTGAAGGCGCCGACATTGCCATTGCCGTTATTGGTGGACCCGTTGAAGTTGCCGTTGCCAGCGCCGACGTTGTTGTTGCCGCTGGTGGTGCTCGAGTTGCCGAGCCCGTTGAAGGCTCCGACATTGCCGGTGCCGCCGTTCATGTAGCCCAAATTCCCGTTGGTCTGCGGCGCGCCGTTTCCGTTCCCGTTCCTGTTGCCGTTGCCGGCACCCGTGTTCAAGTTGCCGTTCAAGTTCCCGTTCAGGGTACCGATATTGCCGTTTCCGTTGCCGTTGCCGCAACCGAAACATTGCGCGAGGCGGATCAGGACTCCGTCGGCGGCTCCTTCGGCTCCGGGTTGGCCTGAATGATCAGCGCAGCGCAAAAAGCTCTGCACAGGTCAGGGTGGCAAGCGTGAGCGATCTCGTTTTCATGGCAGTCACCTCAGCATTTCAAATTAATTCAGTACTCAAATACGCCGGACTCGGAGCGGGCTTGCCAACGGGCGTCCCTGGGGGCTGGGGGGGAACGCGGGCGCTGGGCCGGCCCACTCCGAATTCCTGTCGGTGGCCTTGCGTCCGGGCCGCCGACAGGGGACCGGATCACTGGTTGAGATTGCCGTTCCCGTTGCCGTTCAGGATGCCGATGTTCCCGTTACCGTTCAGGTTGCCGTTGCAGGATGCCGAGGTTCCCGTTGCCGTTCACGTTGCCATTGACGATGCCGGTATTGGCGTTGCCGTTCACGTTGCCATTGCCGATGCCGGTATTGGCGTTGCCGTTCAAATTGCCGTTGAAGGTGCCGGTGTTGCGCGTTGCCGTTGAGGTTACCGTTGAAGGACGCCGGTATTGAAGTTGCCGTTGCCGTTGCCGTTGACAGAAGCCGGTATTGGCGTTGCCGTTGCCGTTGCCGTTGACGATGCCGACGTTGCCGTTGCCGTTGCCATTGCCGCTTCCGATGGAAACTGCGAAGGCCTGCGAGCTGACGAAGCCGGAAAGGATGGCGGCGCAGATAATCGCTTTCACCTTGGACATGGAAAACTCCTTTAAGACCAAAATCGTCCGCGGCGTATCCGCGCGACGGTCCTATGCTTGTTCGCGGCGGCCGCTCGCCGCAAGTTGTCTGTTCGGATGTAGCCTACCGATGCGAGTGTGACCAAGAGGACTAGTCCTTCCCGGCCGATCTGCCATCCGAAACAACATTAGCCGGATAATCTTCGGGCCCAAGCCTCGACAAAGCGCATCGATCGAGGCGAAGATAAACCAGATGCCGGGCTAATGCCGGACCAATGGCATGGCACTTCCTGCCGGGGCCCCCTTGGTTATCGGCCGCCGCTCGTTGGTTGCAGCGCCGGAGAGCACATTTTTTCTCGCACGAGAACGCACACGGACGCACCGCCGCAACAGTGGCGGTTTCTTTGGCGCAGCATCGCAGAAGGTCTTTGTGATACTGCGGCGCGGAAATAGGCTAACGGCGTGCAATGTGAAGCGCCCGCACGGGGAAAACGGGACAGGTCACCCATGAAATTTATCCGCAGCTCTCGCTCTTTCTTGTAATTGCTGCCAGCGCCGCCAATGCGCAGGTCATAAACGGCAGCAACAACGGCAATGGCAATTCCGGATCGGAAACGGAAACGGAAACGGCAACGATGGCAACGGCAGCTTCAACACGACGACTGCGACCTCCACTTTGACCGCCGGCGCCTCCAACTCTTCCGTAACCTTCAACGGAAGCGCAATACGCCTGCGGTGCTCGGCGCCGGGGCTCGCCGCCGCAGGCATCGAGACTTGTCTCGGCAGCAACAGTGTCGGTGGAGCCGGGCCCGGCTTCGGCGTTACCATTGCGGGCACGATCACCGATCGCGGCTGCAATCTGCGGCTCTACTCGCGAACGCTCTACAGCATGGGACATAAGCTCGCGGCAACCCAGATCCTCTGCAACGATCCGGACGTTGCTGCCGCGCTTGCGCTAGAGGGCGTGCGGTGCCTGGTAGGGCCAGCGGCGGAGGCGGCGGCACGCGGCCTCGCCAATGCCCGGGCAGAAGCGGAGGCCGCGCCGGTGGCTGGGTCCGTGGCGCGTGCACCATGCCGCAACTGGGTGCTTTTCCGAGGGTGCCTGGACGAGCCTGAACCCGATGCCGCGGGGATGACCGCGCCGCCCGTATCGGATCCTCCGCGCGGCCGGACGAAGCTGACAACCGCAGAGAATCGCTCGCTCACCCGATAGCGCGCCGGCCTTGCGGCCCTTTATCGATCAGCGTTCGAGCAAGGGCACGCAGGTTGCGCGGTTCGTTGCCGTTGCAAATCTCTAACCAGCCGACGCGCCGAGAATCTTGCGCGAGTCTCAATGCCCGTCGAACGTCATCAGCGTTCGCACCGGGACATCCATCGCCCGCAATTTCGCGGCGCCGCCGAGATCCGGCAGGTCGATGATGAAGCAGGCGGCGACCACGTTGGCGCCGATCTGGCGCAACAGTTTCACCGCGCCCTCCGCGGTGCCTCCGGTCGCGATGAGGTCGTCCACCAGGATCACGCGCTCGCCGGGGCTGCACGGCGTCGGCGTGCATCTCCATCTCATCGAGGCCGTACTCCAGCGAGTACGCGATCCGCACCGTGGTGTGCGGCAGCTTGCCCTTCTTGCGGATCGGCACGAAACCGGCGGAGACCTGATGCGCCACCGCGCCGCCGAGGATGAATCCGCGCGCCTCGATGCCGGCGACCTTGTCGATCTTCAGTCCGGCCCATGGCTGCACCAGTTCGTCGACCGCGCGGCGGAACGCACGCGCATCAGCCGAGCAGCGTGGTGATGTCGCGAAACAGGATACCGGGCTTTGGGTAGTCCGGAATGGTTCGGACGGTTGCCTTCAGATCGAGGTCAAAAGTCATTGGTGCTCTCTCAATCCCGTTCGCACATTCGATTCAGGCTCCACACTCATCCGGAACGCGTTCTCGACGATGCGCAGGCCGACTTCACCGCCGAGCGACATCAGCGATTCCGGGTGAAATTGCACGCCGCCGACCGGCAAGGTCTTGTGCTCGATCGCCATCGCAACCCCGTCCTCGGTGGTCGCCGTCACCGATAGCACATCGGGCACGCTTTCGCGCTCGACATAGAGCGAGTGATAGCGGCCGATCACGATTTCATTGGGCAGGTTCTGCATCAGCCGCCCGCCCCGCACCTGGACCCGCGAGGGCCGCCCGTGCGCGGGATGGCCGAGCTGGCCGAGCTGGCCGCCGAAGTATTCGCCGATCGCCTGCACCCCCAGGCAGACGCCGAAGATCGGCAGCTTTTTTCGAGCGCCGTGCCGATGGTCTTCGAAATCCCGAAATCCTGCGGCCGCCCGGGCCAGGCGACAGCACCAGGAGATCCCAGCCCTTCTGCTTCAGCATCTCCTGTGCGTGAACGTGCCGCACCACGGTGACGCTGGCGCCGACCTGGCGAAAATAATCCGCCAGCATGTGCACGAAGCTGTCGTCGTGGTCGATCAGGAGCACCTTCTTGCCGGAACCGGTGGCATCAGGCGCGAAGGCCGACAGCGGCTTTGGCGGATCGCCGCGCAGCGCCTGGAATCAATGCCGCCGCCTTGACCTGGCATTCGCGGTCCTCGGCGGCCGGATCCGAATCGAACAGACAGGTGGCGCCGACGCGCACCTCTGCGAGGCCATCCTTCATCCGGATGGTCCGGATGGTCAGGCCGGTATTGATGCTGCCGTCGAAATTCACAGCTCCGATCAGCGCCGGCATACCAGCGCCGCGACGAACGTTCATGATCCTCGACGAACTGCATCGCCCATAATTTCGGCGCGCCGGTCACCGTCACCGCCCAGGCATGGGTGAGGAAAGCGTCGAGCAGAATCGAAGCCCGGCCGCAGCATGCCTTCGACATGGTCGACGGTATGGAACAGCTTTGAATAGGTCTCGATCTGGCGCCGCGCCAGCACCTTGATGGTGCCGGGCACGCAGACGCGCGCCTTGTCGTTGCGGTCGACGTCGGTGCACATGTTGAGTTCGAATTCGTCTTTTTCCGAATTCAGGAGTTGCCGGATCTGCTCGGCATCGCCGATGGCGTCCGAACCGCGCGCGATCGTGCCGGAGATCGGGCAGGTTTCCACCCGCCGCCCGTCGGAGCGCACGAACATCTCGGGCGAAGCCGAGACCAGGAATTCCCCGTCGCCGAGATTCATCAGCGCGCCATAGGGCGACGGATTGATCCGGCACAGTCGCTGGAACACTTCCGCCGGCGTGCGTTCGCAAGGCTCGGCGAAGAGCTGCCCCGGCACCGCCTCGAACAGATCGCCGCGCGCAAACGCGGCGCGCGCCGTCTCCACCGTGGCCTGGTATTCGCCGGGCGCGTGGTCGGCAAAACCCTGCCGCGGCGTCTGCAGATAGACGCTCTCCGCCGTGTCGCGCGGCAGCCCGACGGTCGATTTTCCGTTCCAGGCAAAATCGTAATTCAGCACCACGCCGCGGCCGGTGGCGCGGTCGTAGGCGAGCAGCCGGTCCGGCACGAACAGCACGATGTCGCGCTGGTCGTTTTCGCGCGCTCGTTTCTGCACGAGGTCCTCGATCTGGAACACGAGGTCGTAGGCGAACGCGCCGAACAGGCCGAGCAACGGGTCGTCATTGGCAGAGAACGCCGCCACGAGATCGCGCACCAGCGACATCACGCTGGCGCGGCGGGTGCGCTGGTCTTCCTCGACTGGTGCCGCGCCACGGATGATATGGCCGGCCAGCCGCCTCGGGCTTTCTCTGAAATCACCACGCAGGGTTCGCGCAATGCGTCGCCCAGGAAGGCGATCAGCACTTCGCCGCGCGGGTTGAGCGCGGAGAGCGAAAAATTGGCGCCTGACGTTTCCAGCACAAGCGGCGGATCGGCGAAGCCGAGATCGAAACTCTCGTAGCGTCCGGGCACGGTGGTGCCCGAGGACAAGACCACGCCGCGGCGGCGATCCAGCAGATCGATCAGATCATCGAGCCGGCTGGCGCCGCCGGTGAATTGCTCGACCACGCGGGTAACCGCCAGGCCGCCACGCGTGCGATACTCGCTTTGTCCGGCAGGGAGAAGGCTGTCCTGTTCATGTGATCCTCTTACGAAACTTAGCGAGGAGCGCCACACAGGACAAACGAAGGGACCGTCGCACTGCGATGGCGACCTTCGACGATTGAAAAAATGAAATCGCACCGGCCACCTTTTAGAAGGTGGGCCACCAAAGACGGGATGGGCTTATGACGGTGCTCATGGCGGCTAAACACCATCCGGAGGCGGCGATGTCAAGGGATGCGCCCGGCCGTTAGCCGGCCGGAAACCCTCTTTGGGGTTTGAAAGCGCGAAAATACGCGTAAGTTTTGACGCAATGGCGGCAGACGAACCGCTCGAAAACGAGCACGCGGAGGTGGGCACAATGGCGTTGCTGGGTCTGGGATATGCCGGGTTCGGGTCGGGCGATCTGGACGACTGGCGGCAATTCGGCACCTCGGTCGTCGGGCTGCAGGCGGTCGAGCGTGGCAATTCGCTGCTCGCCTTCCGGATGGATGACCGCAAGCAGCGCATCGTGATCGACCGCGCGATGCCGGACGGTGCACGGTTCTTTGGTTGGGAAGTCGCCGACGGGGCTGCTCTGGATGAACTTGCCGCGCGTCTGGAACGAGCCGGCGTCGAGGTCGCATCCGAGCCGCGGACGCTCGCCGATGCCAGGCGCGTGCGCGGCCTGATCTCATTTCACGATCCCGTCGGCAATCGGCTGGAGGCATTTTACGGCGCGGATATCGACGACACGCCGTTCAGTCCAGGCCGATCGATCTCGGGATTCCGCACCGGCCCCTCGGGCTCGGCCACGCCGTGCTGACGGTCGAGAATATCGATCCCATGATGGCGTTCTACGCCGACGTGCTCGGCTTCGGGCTTTCCGACTATATCGTAAGGCCGTTTCGCGCCTATTTCTTCCACGTCAACGCGCGGCACCATAGCCTTGCCCTGATCGAGACCGGCAGGAACGGCATGCATCACCTGATGGTGGAGCTGTTCTCGCTCGACGATGTCGGACAGGCCTACGACGTAGCCATGACCCAGCAGGATCGCGTCAGCGTCACGCTCGGCCGGCACACCAACGACTTCATGACCTCGTTCTACGCCGAAGACCCCGTCGTCCTTCATGATCGAATGCGGCTGGGGCGGGCGCGAGATCGATCCCGCAACCTGGAAGCCTGTCGAAATGCATCACGGTCCCAGCCTGTGGGGACATGAGCGCGTCTGGCTGCCGCCGCAAGACCGCGAAGTGGCGCGCGAGATGCGGATGCGCGCCGCCGCCGAGGGAGCGCGCGCGCCGGTCCAGGTGATGAAAGGCAATTACACGCTGATGCCGGGCACCTGCGCGTGGTGGGATGAGGTGAGCGGGAACGGTTCTCGCTAGCGGACCTATTCTTCAATTTTCCCGGCGCATCGCGGCTTCGCTTGTCGTCAGGCGAGAGACGATAACCAGGTCATCCCCCTCGAACGCTGTGGTAGACGAGGTATGGATAATGGGCCGTCCGGGAATTCACCCGAACACCGAGATGTCTCGTCTCTGAAGCCGGGGTATTGCGCCAGCGGGCGGCTCGTTGGCGCAGTATTTGAGCCGAGACGGCGGTTGCCGCGCGCCCGGGCTGTGTTGCTGCAGTATATTGGTAGATTTCCGCGATATCAGTGCGCGGGCACGCGGGTACCGCAGCCTCACAGGCCACACTTTTTTCCAGAGGTCAGCCATTTCCTCATCGCTTGCGAACTCCCGCGCTCGGCCTCTCCGGAGACCTTCAAACGCACGGCGGCGCGATGGGTCTCGGGCACAATGAACCGGATCGCTCCCGGCAGCCAGCAATCTGCTCCAGCACTTCCGCGACATAGGCTTGCCCCTATCTTCAGGGAGCTTGCGCACCTTTTCGATGGCGTCTTCGAGAACCTTGGTCATTGAAGCAATCTACATCAACTCGAGACGAATTGCGAGATGCAGCACCCTCGCTGCGCGAATGCGGTTGCTATGGCCCGTCCGCCTACTGCCGATAACACCCCTGCTCGATCTCTTCGATCAATCCGCGCGCGTTCGGCTTCCAGCCGAGCTCGCCGCGCGCGCTTCGCATGCACCCGGCTGTTGCAGATGCCATCGTATCCTCCGTCGTGCCCTCGCTCCATTCGGCGGCGGCTTCCGCCATCGACATCGCCGTGGGCGGTCCCGCAAAACCCAGCATGCGGTTGATCGCCTCGCAGGCTTCGCGCATCGAATTCTCGCCGTTCTCGGCGAAATAGAAGCTGCCTGCCGGCGCGCTTCTCGATGGCAAGCGCGTAGAGCGTCACGGATCGTCGATATGCACGTTCGACCAGATGTTCTCGCCGGGTCGCGGCACGCGCCGCGTTGCCGCGCTTTTTGGCCAGCCTGATCCAAGCAGCGGCACCTGCACGCTGTCGGGTCCCGCGCCAGGCCTGTGCCGTAGATCAGGCTCGGACAGATGATGACCGGACGGCAGCCCTTGTCGCGGTGGGAAGAATGAACTCGTTCAGCGCGACCCGCGCCACGCGCGCAGGCGATGGCGTGATCGGTGTGTCTTCGTCGAAAATCGCATCCGACCGCTCGCCCTTGGCGCGCGTGCCGACGATGCTCGATCCCGATGTATGGATGAACGGCTTGCCGCTGCCGGCAAGCGCGCCAAGCAGGCTCTCGACCGCGCCCTTGTGATCGGCGCTCGCCGCATTGACGACGACGTCGGCGGCCGCGCCGCCTGCGCCAGAATTTCGCCGTCGTCGAGCGTTCCCAGCAAGGGCTGGATGCCCCGCGCGCGAACCGCCTCGGCCTTCTCGGGCGAGCGAACCAGGCCTGTCACCTGATGTCCGGCAGCGATGAGATGCGCCGCGCACCGATCCGCCGATATAGCCCGACGCGCCCGTGCAAAGATTTTCATTCCCATTCCTCAGTCGGTCATGCCGCAGCGGCGATTGGTCAGCAGACCCAGAGCCTGCCGTCGCGATGAAGCCGGCGATGGCCGGCGCATCCAGCACATAAGACCATATCGTGCCGAGCCCCACCATGCGCCAGCCCTTGGCGGGCTCGCGCAGCTGCGATCGTAGAACAGCCAGATCCAGAAGCCACCATTCGGCAATCCGGACCGGCAACAGGCCGGCGAGGTAGAGGTACGGAAAACCCGCCGAATGGGCCGCCCGGCACGATGCGCGCGTGCGGATCGATCAGATACCACAGCCCCGAAATAGGCGGCACCTGCGGTCCATCCCGATCAGGGTGCGAACCGCGCCGACCTTCCATGAGGCGAGGTCGTCGCGGTCGTAACTCATCGACAGGAAATGCGCCGCGGCGGTGTAGCCTGCGAACTTGATCGCGCAAAACGTCGCGTAGCCGAGACCGGGATGCATGATGCCCGGCCGGCATTTTTCAGCTCATCGTCCGCGGCGCGTGTCAGCCCGAGATGCTCCTACTGCAGAAAACTCCGTCGCCCTGCCCCAGGCCAGTTCGGCGGCCTGCCGGTCGTGCACCGATTGCCGCTGCTCGTTGACGAAGGCGTGCTCGGCGTCATAGCGGAACAGCTCGAGCGACTTGCCGGCGGCCTTCATGCCCTGCTCGAAGGCATCGACCACCTGCGGCGTGCACCAGTCGTCCTTGTTGGCGAAATGCGCCTGCAGCGGGATCTTCACGTCCGCAGGCTTTGCCGCCTGCTCCGGCGGAATGCCGTAGAACACCACGCCGGCGGCGAGCTCCGGAATTTTGGTGGCGCCGATGATGGTCACCGCGCCGCCGAGGCAGAAGCCGGTCAGCCCGACCTTGGCGCCGTTGCGCGCACAGATATTGCGCGGCGCCGCGCACGGTCTGCGTGGTGGCGTCCATGAAATCCAGCGAGTTCATCTCTTTGCCGGCCGCATCCGTGTCGTGATACGGCACCACCGTGCCCTTGTAGAGATCGGGCGCCAGCGCATCGAAGCCCGGCCACCGCGAAGCGGTCGCACAGGCCCTTGATCTGGTCCTGCAGGCCCCACCATTCCTGGATCACGACCACGCCCGGCGCATTGCCGCGCGCGGCGTTGGCGAGATAGCCGCTGGCATCCTTGCCGTCCGGCCGCTTGAAAGTGATGCTGGTACCCATGGGTTCCTCCGCGATGATTTCTGGCTGATTGGCCGGCATTTTGTCCGCAGCTGCGGTGCAGGAAGCAATCGCTCGATCCGTGCGCCCGCATCGGTCCGGGCCACAGGTCGGTTCAGGGCAACAAAAAAGCCCCCGCAGGGGCTTTTCCGAATTGGCAATGAAGAACGCCGGCGATCAGTGGGCGTTGGCCCAGACCTTCTTCTTGGTGAAGTACAGCAGCACCGGTGAGCAGGATCAGGAACACGAACACCTGCAGGCCGAGCGCCTTGCGCGCCTCCATGTGCGGCTCCGCGGCCCACATCAGGAACGTGGTGACGTCCTTGGCGTATTGCGCGACCGTCGCCGGCGAGCCGTCGTCATAGGTGACCTGGCCGTCGTTCAGCGGCTTCGGCATCTTGATGGCGTGGCCGGGGAAATATCTGTTGTAGTAGGAGCCCTCGGGCAGCGTGAAACCGGCCGGCGGCTTGTCCTCATAGCCCTGCAGCAGCGCGGCCACGTAGTCCGGGCCCTGCTCCTGATACTGGGTGAAGAAGTCGATCAGGAACATCGGGAAGCCGCGCTTGTAGGAACGCGCCTTGGTGATCAGCGACAGATCCGGCGGTGCCGCGCCGCCATTGGCCACGCGGGCCGCCTGCTCGTTCGGGAACGGCGACGGGAAATAGTCCGCCGGCCGGCCCGGCCGCTCGAACATCTCGCCCTGGTCGTTCGGGCCGTCCTTGATCTTGTAGTCGGAGGCGAACGCCGCAGCCTGCGCCACCGAATAGCCGGGACCGCCGGCTTCGGCGAGGTTGCGGAAGGCGACGTAGGACAGGCCGTGGCAGGACGGAGCAGACCTCCTTGTAGACCTTCAGGCCGCGCTGCAATGCGCCGCGATCGAACTTGCCGAAGGGACCGGAGAACGACCACTTCTGTCCGGGCGGCGAAACGCCATGATCCTCGGCGCGCGCGTCCTGCACGCTGCCGGCGAACAATCCGCCCGCAACCAGGAGTGCAATCACCGCCGAAGCCATGGTCGCGCTCTTGCCGCCGGACTTTGCCAGCACGTCGTCGGCGATCGAATTCGGCACCGGACGCGGCTTCTCGATCCGGGACGAGCAGCGGCAGCAGGATCAGGAAATAGGCGAAGTAGCAGAAGGTCAGGATGCGGCCGACGATCACATAGATGCCTTCCGGCGGCTGGGCGCCGAGATAGCCGAGCCCGATGCAGACGACCACGAAGATCCAGAAGAACTGCTTGGCCAGCGGGCGATATTTCGACGAGCGCGTCTTGGCGTTGTCGAGCCAGGGCAGGAACGCCAGGATGATGATCGCACCGAACATCGCGACGACGCCGGCGAGCTTGTTCGGGATCGAGCGCAGGATCGCGTAGAACGGCAGGTAGTACCATTCCGGCACGATGTGCGCGGGCGTCACGCCGGGATTGGCCGGGATGTAGTTGTCGGCGTCGCCGAGATAGTTCGGCATGTAGAAGATGAACCATGCGAAGAACAGCATGAAGCAGGAGACGCCGAACGCATCCTTGATGGTCGCGTAAGGCGTGAACGGCACGCGTGTCCTTTTCGGTCTTCGCCTCGACGCCGGCCGGGTTGTTCTGGCCCGCGACATGCAGCGCCCAGATGTGCAGCACGACCACGCCGGCGATCACGAACGGCAGCAGATAGTGCAGCGAGAAGAAGCGGTTCAGCGTCGGATTGCCGACCGAATAGCCGCCCCACAGCAGCGTCACGATGCTGTCGCCGACATAGGGCACGGCGGAGAACAGGTTGGTGATGACGGTGGCGCCCCAGAAGCTCATCTGGCCCCACGGCAGCACGTAGCCCATGAAGCCGGTCGCCATCATCAGGAGATAGATGATGACGCCGAGGATCCAAAGCACTTCGCGCGGCTCCTTGTACGACCCGTAATAGAGGCCGCGGAACATGTGGATGTAGACGGCGAAGAAGAACATCGAGGCGCCGCTGGCGTGGATGTTGCGCAGCAGCCAGCCGTAATTGACGTCGCGGACGATCAGTTCGACCGATTTGAAGGCGAGATCGGCATGCGGCGTGTAGTGCATCGCCAGGATCACGCCGGTCAGGATCTGCACGCCCAGCATCATCGAAAGGATGGCGCCGAAGGTCCACCAGTAGTTCAGGTTACGCGGCGTCGGATACGCCACGAACGAGGAATGCATGAGTCCCATGATCGGGAGGCGCCGTTCGATCCACTTCAAGGCGGGATTGGTCGGCTGGAAATCGGATGGTCCGCTCATTGATGCGATCCTGAGGAAGTAAAACGACGCGACGGGTTAAGAGTCTCGGACTGGCGTCCGAGCCCTTAGCCGATCTGGATTTTGGTGTCGGAAACGAATGTGTAGGGCGGCACCGGCAGGTTGGCCGGCGCGGGTCCCTGGCGGATGCGGCCCGAGGTGTCGTATTGACCGAACCGTGGCAGGGGCAGAAGAAGCCGTCGTAATGCGCCCTCATGGGCGATCGGGATGCAGCCGAGATGGGTGCAGATGCCGATCACGACCAGCCACTGGTCATGGCCCGGCTTGACGCGCGCCGTCGTCGGGCTGCGGGATCGGGCAGGCTCGCGACCGGCACCTTCTGGGCCTCTTCGATCTGCTTCTTGGTGCGGTGGCTGATGTAGATCGGCTTGCCGCGCCAGAACACCTTGATGTCCTGTCCTACGGCGATCGGGGCCAGGTCGACCTCGATCGGCGCACCGGCCGCGATCGTCGAGGCGTCCGGGTTCATCTGGGAAACCAGCGGCCACACCGTGGCAGCTGCGCCGACGGCGGCGACGGCTCCCGTTGCAACAAAAGGAAATCACGGCGTGTCGGATGGTCCGCCGAAGACGCTGTCGTCACGATTCCAAGCCCTTTCTTATCTGCAGCCAGCGGAACCGCCCCGGACACGCTGAAACGCGACCGGAAGAGGCTGCCGGCGCCCGCGGCCCCCGCGGCGGCAGAAAAACCGCTTTTCCTCCCCAATCCGGCGGAACAAGCAGTCCAGAATCGTTCTATTGGCACCCTTGCCGTGAAGAGCGCAAGCCCGCTATCGGCTCGCAAGCGTGCAATGCACTAAATCCGCGCCCGGCCGTGATTTATTCAATACATTTCACCCGCGGCTTCCGAAGCCTCGACACCATGCAGATCGCGCTCTTTCCAGCCTGATATCCCCAGAACACCGGAACGATTCTGCGCCTGTGCGCGTGCCTGGGCGTGGCCGCCCATATCATCGAGCCGGCGCGGCTTTCCGATCTCGGACCGGCATTTCCGCCGGGCGGGAATGGACTACCTCGATCACGTCGCCCTCACCCGCCACGACTCATGGCAAAAATTCGAGCAATGGCGTAACGAGGCGGGTTTCCGGCTGGTGCTGTTTACGACCAAGGGAGCCGGTTCCTATCTGGATTTCAGCTACCGGCAGGACGATGTCCTGCTGTTCGGGCGGGAATCCGCCGGGGTCACGCGACGAGGTCGCCGCCGCTGCCGATGCGCGGCTGGCGATCCCGATCAGGCCGGGCTTGCGTTCGCTCAATGTCGCCATGGCGGCCGCCATGGCATTGGGCGAGGCGCTGCGGCAGACCGGTCACCGCGATGCGCGAGCGATGCGGTTCTCAGGGAGATGGTGAGCTACGCGGTCAAAGAGATATTCCTGACCTTGCAGGGCGAAGGCGCGCATGCCGGCCGCGCGGCGGTGTTTTGCCGTTTTTCCGGCTGCAACCTCTGGAGCGGCCGCGAACAGGACCGCGCCAGCGCCACCTGCCAGTTCTGCGATACCGACTTTGTCGGCACCGACGGCACGCTGGGCGGCCGCTACGCGCCACCGCGGACGAACTCGCCGATACCATCGCCGGGCAATGGACCGGCGAGAACACTCAACCGCTATCGTGGTCCTGACCGGCGGCGAGCCCCTGCTGCAGGTCGATGCCCCGTTCATCGATGCGCTGCATGCGCGCGGCTTCGCCATCGGCATCGAGACCAACGGGACGATCGAACCGCCCGATGGGATGGACTGGGTCTGCGTCAGCCCGAAAGCCGGCGCCGGACTTGTGGTGCGCCGCGGCCACGAACTGAAGCTGGTCTATCCGCAGGCCGGAGCTGCGCCGGAAGATTTTGCGGGGCTCGATTTCGAACGGTTTTCGCTGCAGCCGATGGACGGCCCCGACGTGATCGAAAACACCGCGCGCACGGTCGACTACTGCCTGCGCCATCCGCAATGGCGGCTCAGCCTGCAGACACACAAGACACTCGGCATCAGATAAGACTTGGCATCAGATAGGAACCAGATTTTCAAGATGTGGGAACTGACCAAATCATTTCGCTTCGAGGCCGCGCATTCGCCTGAAGGGAACGACCTTCGGCGCGGCCAGCGAGGAAATCCACGGCCACTCGTTTCGCGCCGAGGTCAGCGTGCGCGGCACGCCCGATCCGGCGACCGGCATGGTGCTGGATCTCGGCCTGCTCGAACGCAGCATGGAAGAGGTCCGCAAGACGCTCGACCACAAGCTCCTGAACAAGGTCGAAGCGCTGGGAACGCCGACGCTGGAAAATATCTCGCGCTACATCTGGGAACGGGTCCAGCACGCCGGCAAGGATCACCCGCGTCAGCGTTCACCGCGACAGTTGCAACGAGAGCTGCACGTACTTCGGACCGCGAGGGCTAAACGCGCATGGACATGTCGCTGATCGAAGATCGCAAGACGCGCGCGAGAGCCTGGTTCGAAGCCTTGCGCAACGACATCTGCGCGGCCTTCGAGCGGCTGGAAGACGATGCGCCGGCTCTCGCTCTATCCCGGCGAGCGCCGGGCGCTTCGTGCGCACGCCCTGGGAGCGCACCGACCACACGCGGCAAGCCCGGCGGCGGCGGCGTGATGTCGATGATGCGCGGGCGGCTGTTCGAGAAGGTCGGCGTGCACTGTTCGACCGTGCACGGCGAGTTCGCGCCCGAATTCCGTGCACAGATTCCGGGCGCGGCCGACGATCCGCAGGTTCTGGGCGTCGGGCATTTCGCTGATCGCCCACCTGCGCAACCCGCACGTGCCGGCCGTGCACATGAACACCCGCTTCGTCGTCACCACCAAGGCCTGGTTCGGCGGCGGCGCTGACCTGACGCCGGTGCTGGACCGGCGCCGCACCCAGGAAGATCCGGACACGCTGGCACTTCCATCAGCCGCGATGAAGGAAGCCTGCGGCGGGCAGCGAACGGTGTCGCCGACTACGACAAATACAAGAAATGGTGCGACGAATATTTCCATCTGCCGCATCGCAAGGAAGCGCGCGGCATCGGCGGCATTTTCTACGACTGGCACGATTCCGGCGACTGGGATGCCGACCTCGCCTTCACGCAGGACGTCGGCCGCGCCTTCCTGAAAATCTATCCCGACCTCGTGCGGCGCAATTTCGCGCACGCCCTGGAACGCCGCCGATCGCGAGGAGCAGTTGATCCGGCGCAGGACGCTATGTCGAGTTCAACCTGCTCTACGACCGCGGCACCATCTTCGGGCTGAAAACCGGCGGCAATGTGGATTCTATTCTCTCGTCGATGCCACCGGAGGTAAAGTGGCCATGATTGGACTGTCATGATCGAAAGCTTGTCATGACCGGATCGCTAGGGTGCAGATCGCGTCATGCATTACCGAGGAGCAGATCATGGTTCGATAACCAGGCGATGTCGTCATTCTGAAGTCGGGCGGCCATCCGCTGAGCGTGGTGGAAGTCAACGACGGCAATGTCGCGTGCGTGTGGATGGGCAATGAAGGCGATCTCTTTCGCGAGACGCTGCCATTGGCCGTGCTGAGCCTCGCCGAGCCACGATACAGGATGACGAAGAGGAAGAAACGACGAAGAAGAGAGACGATGGCGAAGACGAAGAGGACGAGCACCACAGCAAGCCTGCTAAGCGGAATTCGGCGTCGCCCGGCATCCACGGCCCGGCGACGTCGTTTCCCGGAATTGGACCCGGTGCGGGGGATCTGATATTCGCGGCAAGTCGACCGCAGCTTCCCGCGGTCGACAGCGCTGGAAGCGAAATGGCCGTGAAACGATGACCCACCTGCCCCTGTGCCGATGCTGATCGACATGGACGACACCATCCTGTCGGCCTATGGCCGTCCGAGATCGCCTGGCACAACGTCGCCGCGGAATTCGCCGCCGAGTTCGGGCCTGTTGACCTCGCAACAGGTTGCCACCGCAGTTCTGCGATCCCGCGCGCAAGTTCTGGTCGGTCGCAGGAGCCGAATGGCGGCTGAAGCTGGATGAGGCGCGGCGCATCAGCCGTCACAGGCGGATTTGCCGCCCTTGCCGCAGGCGGCCACACGCTATCAGAGGATCTTGCGGCACGGCTCGCCAACCGCTTCACCGCCTACCGCGAAGAGGAAATGTTCGTCTTCCCCGGCGCGCATGATGCCATCGACGAATCTGAAGGCGCGCGGCGTCAAGCTGGCGCTGGTGACCAACGGCGCCGCCGGCACCCAGCGCGCCAAGGTCGAGCGTTTTGCGCTGTCGGATCGTTTCGATCACATCCAGATCGAGGGCGAGCACGGTTTCGGCAAGCCGGACGAGCGCGCCTATCTGCACGCCATGCGAGGCGCTCGGCGTCACCGCCTCCGAGACCTGGATGATCGGTGACAATCTGGAATGGGAAGTCGTGGCCCCGCAGCGGCTCGGCATCTACGCCATCTGGATCGACGTGCATGGCGACGGCCTGCCCCCGACTCCACCGTGAAGCCTCGATCGCATCATCCGCTCACTGACGTGAAAGCCTGCCGCCAGCCCAGCGCCGACAGAGACCAGTGCCGCAGCGCGGCCGTGATCATGACCACGCCGCCGACCATCACGGCGGCGTCGAGGATCGCGGTGTGGATATGCACCGGCATGCGCTCGACGAAGGCCTTTGCGAGGAACGCGCCGGGAATCGCGATGGCGCCGATCAGGAGCGCAAACGCCAGCACCTGCGCGGTGACGACGCCGGCCAGGCCGAATACCGAAATCTTGATGAGGCCGGTCACCACCGAGATCACGGCGTCGGTGGCGATCACCGCCGCGCCTTCGAGCCCCGACGCCATCAACAGCGACAACAGGATCACGCCGGAGCCTGACGTGCCGCCGACCACCACGCCATAGCCCACCGCGCTCACGCCGAGGCCGGTATCGCCAATCCTGATCATCGCGCTTCTGGCCAGCCGGCGCAGCGGCACGCTCAGGATCAGCATGCTGCCGATCACCAGCGCCGCGCCGGCGCCGGTGAGCCGCGTGTAGCCGTAGGCGCCGAGCGCGGTGGTCAGCGCGGCGGCCCCGATCACGATCAGCGCGCGCCGCCGGTCGGCGTAACTGGAAATAGGCCACGAAGCGGCTGGTATTGGTGATGATCGCCGAGATCGCGATGATCGGCACCACCGGCTCGGCCCGATCAGCGGCACCAGCACCAGCGGCATCAAGCGCGCCGGTGCCATAGCCGGCAAGACCGCCGACGATGGAGGCCAGCAGCGCCATGCCGCCAACCAGCACGAGCTGGCCGAGCGAAATGTCGGCGAAGCCGGCGAGAATGTTCACAACCGGTGATCGCGGGTGAAACGGGCGGCGGTCTGGTCGGCGAGCGCGGCCAGCGCGGATGCATCGAGCGGAAAATCCGCGGCCAACCAGGCGTCTTCCGCAAGCGTCAGCACGTGACCGAGCGCGGGGCCCTCGGCAATGCCGCGGGAGATGAAATCGGCAGCCCGCAGCGGAAATTTCGGCGCGCTCCAGCGCTGCGGCAGACGTTGCGAGGTCGTGCCAGCGCGCGGCGCCATTGCCGACGCCGCCTGCCCGCGCCCATGCCAGCATCAGCCGGTCGCGGTAGGGATCCTCGCCGAGCCGATAGAGCAGCTGCCGCGCCTGCGCGCTCATCCTTGCTGGCGAGCCGCCACCAGCGATGGCCCATCGAGTCCAGCGCCTTGGTTTCCGCGTTGGAAAGGCGAAGCCGCGCCGAAACGCGCTTGGCGTCCTCGGTGACGGCGACCGTAAGCGCGGCGAGCCGGCGCACGGCGTTCGGCGGCAGCCCGCAGCGCGCGTTCGACCGCGATCATCGCCGCGAACGCGCCGGTATAGGCGACGCCGCCGAAGATCGGCAGCAGCAGCCCGGCATCCGCCATCGCCTGCACCGCGACCGCGTGCGCCTTCCGCGATCAACAGCTTCAACATTTCCATGCGCACGCGCTCGGCGGAAAGCGCTCGAAAGTCCCGCGCGCCCGCCGATGCAGGCGAGATATCCGGCAGCGGTCCGGGCTCACCCGCGCCGTAGGCGGCATGGATGCGGAAGAAGCGCAGGATGCGCAAATAATCCTCGGCGATGCGCTGGCTGGCATCGCCGATGAAGCGCACGCGTCGCGCTGCGATGATCGGCAAGCCCGCCGACATGGTCGTGCACGATGCCGTCGGCATCGACGGAAAGCGCGTTGATGGTGAAGTCGCGCCGTTCGGCGTCGCGCACGCCAGTCGCGCCCGAAGCGCGACCTTGGCCTTGCGGCCGAAGGTCTCGATATCCTCGCGCAAGCGTCGTGACCTCGAACGGATGCGCCCTCGACGACCACGCGTGACGGTGCCGTGGTCGATGCCGGTCGGCACCGCACTTGATGCCGGCCGCCTCGGCGCGGCGGACCACCTCGTCGCGGCAGCGCCGTGGTGGCGATGTCGATGTCGCCGAGCGGCATCGCTCAGCAGCGCGTTGCGCACGGCGCCGCCGACCACGCGCGGCCTCCTCGCCATCGCCATTGAGCAGCGCGAGCACGCGCGCCGCCGGACCGGATCTGAGCCAGGGCGCGTCCGACAGCAGCGCGCGGCTCTCGCCCGTTTCTCGACTCCGGGAACCAGTCTTGCCGTTTTCGATATGCGCGGGAACGTAGGTCGAACCCGGCGGTGCGCGCCGGAGAATTGCGCGAGCAGGACGAAGCTGATCACGACCAGCAGCAGCGATCCCAGCACCAGTTTGGCGACCAGGATGCACGGCCAGGAGGACGACGCCAGCACGCCGGATCGGGTGGCAATCAGAAAACATCGCATAGACCGACGAACGGGATCAGGAAAATCGCGAGTTCGGTCAGGACCGGACGGATCATGCGGAGATAAATCCGCTCGTACAATACGCGCAGGATTCCGGCGGTCGCGCCCCAGATGTGAACGGCTCGGCGAACGGCATGGCGTAATAGGAGCGCTCCATGCCGCGGAATTCGCGCTGAGTGGATCTGATGATTCTCGGGATTCATCAGGAACGCCAGCGGCACCTCGAAGGCGTCGACCGACCTCGCCTTCGTTGATCGTCGAGCTTGAAGTCCGGGCTTCGACCCGCGCCACCGTCGGCAGGATGCGAAACCCGAAGGCGGTTCCATAGAGGTCGAGATAGCCGATCGGCTCGATGAAGTCGCGCTTGAGGCCGACTTCCTCCTCCGCCTCGCGCAGGGCGGCGTCGAGCGGGGAAGCATCGGTCGGCGTCGATCTTGCCGCCGGGAAAGCGAAATCTGGCCGGCGTGGCTGGACAGATGCGGCGAGCGCTGCGTCAAGCAACACGGTCGGCTCATCGTGATCGACCACCGGGATCAGCACCGCCGCCGGGCGTACCGGCCGCTCGCGCGCCACGATCTCGAGCATGCGATCGTTGCCCTCATCGCCGGTTTTCGGAATGATATCGGGATCGACCAGGCCGGGAGGCACGTCGAAATTCAGCCTGGCCTGGCTCCGCGCGAAGAACTCCGCCGAGTTGATCGGAGCCGCTTTCATCTTTCTCAGCATCGGCTCGTTCAAACCGCGTC
>ERZ1370068.4052-contig-3145_pt1 | contig 63580 bp, 85 predicted proteins | sample MGYA00561227_ERZ1370068 | MGnify/ENA primary metagenome ERZ1370068 (study PRJEB38410, sample SAMEA6850437) | metagenome | study: Metagenomic assessment of the ecological functions of the soil: analysis of the soil microbiota associated with the...
AGTACTTCGTTCAGTTACGTATTGCTGAGCGAAGGCAGGCGGGCGACAACATCGGCGCGCTGCTGCGCGGCACGAAGCGCGAGGAGGTCGAGCGCGGCCAGGTTCTGGCGAAGCCGGGCTCGATCACGCCGCACACGAAGTTCAAGGCCGAGGCCTACATCCTGACGAAGGAGGAGGGCGGGCGGCACACGCCGTTCTTCACCAACTACCGTCCGCAGTTCTACTTCCGGACGACCGACGTGACGGGCACGGTGAGCCTGCCGGCAGGGCATCGGAGATGGTGATGCCGGGCGACAACGCGACGATGGAGGTGCATGCTGATCGTGCCGATCGCCATGGACGAAGGCCTGCGCTTCGCCATCCGCGAGGGCGGCCGCACCGTCGGCGCCGGCGTCGTCGCCTCCATCATCGAGTAGAGGCCGCATCGGGCAGGGGAGACAAGCGGCCGGACAGGCCGAAGCGGGCAGGGTCGAGGCGGCGGCGCACGACTAGGAGTGTAGCTCAATTGGCTAGAGCACCGGTCTCCAAAACCGGGGGTTGGGGGTTCGAGTCCCTCCACTCCTGCCACGATCTGGCGACGAGACGGCTAGCACGGCGATCGAGCGGCTCACGGTACAGGATGAAATGGCAAGGATCAGCTCCGTTCGAGATTCTGCCAGCAGGTCCGGCCAGGAGGTCAGCAAGGTCACCTGGCCGACGCGCAGAGAGACCGTGATCACCACCGGCATGGTGTTCGTGATGGTGATCGTCGCTGCTCGCTGTTCTTTCTCGCGGTCGACTAGATCCTGGGCGCTGGCGTCGTGAGCTTCGTGCTGCTCGGGGTGGGAGTCTGATCGATGGCACATGCGCTGGTACGTCGTGCACGCCTATTCGGACTTCGAGCGCAAGGTCGCGCGAGTCGATCCGCGAGCAGGCCGCAGCAGCGCGGCCTCGCCGACCAGTTCGAGGAGGTGCTGGTGCCGACCGAGGAGGTCGTCGAGGTGCGCCGCGGCCGCAAAGGTCGACGCCGAGCGCAAATTCTTTCCCGGCTATGTGCTGGTGAAGATGGATCTGACCGACGAGACCTAGCATCTGATCAAGAACACGCCGAAGGTCACCGGCTTCCTCGGCGCCGAGAGCAAGCCGATCGCCGATCATCCGAGGCCGAGGCCGAGCGCATCCTGCAGCCAGGTGCAGGAAGGCATCGAGCGGCCGAAGCCGTCCGGTCATCGTTCGAGATCGGCGAGCAGGTGCGCGTCGCCGACGGGCCGTTCGCCTCGTTCAACGGCCTGGTCGAGGAAGTCGACGAGGAGCGGGCGCGGCTCAAGGTGGCGGTGTCGATCTTCGGCCGCGCCACGCCGGTCGAGCTCGAATACGCGCAGGTCGAGAAGCTCTAAGCGCGGGATTCAGGCGAGCCGCAGGATCGGCCCGCGGCAGCGAGCGGCAGGAGTGCCGGTCGCCGGAGACCGAAAGGAGGCTGCATGGCAAAGAAGATCGACGGTTACATCAAGCTGCAAGTGCCGGCGGGCAAGGCCAACCCTTCGCCGCCGATCGGTCCTGCGCTCGGCCAGCGCGGCCTCAACATCATGGAGTTCTGCAAGCAGTTCAACGCGGCGACGCAGGAGATCGAGCCGGGCACGCCGATCCCGTCGGTGATCACCGTCTATGCCGACCGCTCCTTCACCTTCGAGATGCAAGACGCCGCCCGCGTCTACTTCCTGCTCAGAAGGCGGCGAAGCATCGACAAGGGCTCGCAAGACGCCCGGCCGCGGCGTCGCCGGCAAGGTGACGCAGGCGCAGGTCCGCGAGATCGCCGAGGCAGAAGATGAAGCGACCTCAATGCCAACTCGACGTCGAGCAGGCGATGAAGATGATCGCGGGCTCGGCCCGCTCGATGGGCCTCGAGGTGCAGGAGTAGGCCATGGCAAAGCCGGCAAACGGCTGCGCAGGCCTGCGAAGGCGATCGACCGCGACGAAGCTCTATTCGCTCGACGAGGCGGTGAAGCTCGATCAAGAACGGCGCCACGGCGAAGTTCGACGAGACCATCGAGGTGGCGATGAACCTCGGCGTCGATCCGCGCCACGCCGACCAGATGGTGCGCGGCGTCGTCATGCTGCCGCACGGCACCGGCCAGAACCTGCGCGTCGCGGTGTTCGCCAAGCGGCGCCAAGGCCGAGCGAGGCCAAGGACGCCGGCGCCGACGTGGTCGGCGCCGAGGACCTCGCCGAGAAGGTGCAGGCGGGCCAGATCGATTTCGACCGCTGCATCGCCACGCCGGACATGATGGCGGCTGGTCGGCCGCCTCGGCAAGGTGCTGGGCCCGCGCGGCCTGATGCCGAACCCGAAGCTCGGCACCGTGACCATGGACGTCGCCAGGCCGTGCAAGGCGGCCAAGGGCGGCGCAGGTCGAGTTCCGCGTCGAGAAGGCGGGCATCGTCCATGCCGGCGTCGGCAAGGCGAGCTTCACCGAGCAGGCGCTGGTCGAGAACGTCAGAGGCGTTCGTCGATGCCGTCATGCCGGGCAAAGCCGGCGGGCGCCAAAGGGCACGCTACCTCAAGAAGGTGTCGCTGAGCTCCACCATGGGGCCCGGCGTGAAGCTGGAGATCGGCGAGCTGGTCGGCGGCTGGAGGCGCGGATCGCCGGCGCGCCGCTTTCGGAACTTTGCCCGTTCCGGATTCCGCTAGGGCGGTGCGGCGGTCGAGGCGACGGCGATAGCCTCGGGCGCTCTGGCCGTCCGCACCTGTCCGAGACTGCGGGTGCCCGGGGGTCGCCCCGAGGGCTCAGTTGGCCGGCTTACGGCGCGGCTGGCCTGCAATGAGACGGGAGGACAAGCGTTCATCGACCGCTGCCCGCGGAGCCATGCCTGGACGCAGCCGGCAGCGGACGATCTGGGACAGGCCGAACCGGATCTGCCAGGAGCCTGTCTCCGGCGGATCATGCGAGCAAGCCGCGGCCCGCGGGATCGATCCCGAACGGGCGGACCAAAGGCATCGGGAGACGATCAGTGGACCGAGCACGAAAACAGAGAGCTGGTCGCCGCTCTGCATCGAACGTCCTGACGAAGGCAACGTAGCTGGTCGTGGTGACCCAGCAAGGCCGGCATGACGGTGGCGCCGAAGTCACAGACCTTCGCCGGCAGATCGCGGCAGGCGGCGCCGGCTTCAAGGTGACGCGAAGATCCGGCTCGCGTCGTCGCGCCTCGAAGGCACGACGCTTCGCAGAGGCTCTCTGCTCTGCTCACCGGGCCCGACGGCGCATCGGCTATTCGGCCGATCCGGTGGCGGCGGCGAAGGTGGCGGTGACCTACGCCAAGGCGAACGAGGAAGCTCACCATCGTCGGCGGGGCGACTGGGCGATGCGCGTGCTCGACCCCGCGGGCATCACGGCGCTCTGCCACCCTGCCGTCGCTGGATGAGCTTCGCGGCAGGCTTGTCGGCATGCTGCGAGACGCCGGCGACGCGATATCGCCACCGTCCTGCAGGCGCCGGCCGACCCAGCTCGCCCGTGTCTTGAGTGCCTACGCGACGAAGGCCGGGGCCGAGAGCGTAGACCTCGAGCGCGAGCCGGATCCACCCAGCGTTCAAGCCCTTAGGAGAAACACAATGGCTGATCTGCAGCAGTCTGGTTGACGAACTGTCGAAGCTGACCGTCGCTCGAGGCAGCCGGAGCTGAGCGAAGTTGGAGGAGGCCGTGGGGCGTCTCCGGCCGCGGCCCCGGTCGCGTGCCGCCGCTGCCGCGCGACCGCCGCTGCCGCGCCCGGCCGCTGGAGCAGGACGGAGTTTCGGTCGTCACTGGCCGCGGTCGGGCGGCAAGAAGATCAACGTGATCAAGGAAGTCCGCGCGATCACCGGCCTCGGCCTCAAGGAGGCCAAGGACCTGGTCGAGGCGGCGCCCAAGGCCGTCAAGGAAGGCGTCAACAAGGCCGAGAAGCTGCCGAGGCATGAAGAAGAAGCTCGGAGACGCCGGCGCGACGGTCGAGTTGAAGTAGCAGCTCATTCCGACGTCATTCGGTAACGGCCGGCGGCCTTTCACTGACGGGGGGTCCGCCGGTCCCCGTTATGCCGTTGTCGCGTGATTCGCGAGACCGGCGGCCGATTCGCAAGGCGATCCGGCAGCGCTGACGCAGACGAGGACAGTCGATGACCAAGTCGTTCACCGGTCCGCAAGCGCATCCGCAGGACTTCGGCCGCATTCCGGAGATCACGCCGGATGCCGAACCTGATCGAAGTGCAGAAGAGCTCGTACGACCACTTCCTGCAGATCGGCGTCACGCGCCGAGAAGCGCGGCAGATGTCGGGCCTGCAGGAGGTCTTCAAGTCGGTGTTCCCGATCACGCGACTTCTCGGAGCGGGCCGAGCTGCAGTTCGTGCGCTACGAGCTGGAAGAGCCGAAGTACGACGTCGAGGAGTGCCAGCAGCGCGGCATGACCTTCGCCGCGCCGCTCGAAGGTGACGCTGCGCCTGGTCGTGTGGGACGTCGACGAGGAGACCGGCGCGCGCTCGATCCGCGACATCAAGGAGCAGGACGTCTACATGGGCGACATGCCGCTGATGACGGCGCAACGGCACCTTCATCATCAACGGCACCGAGCGCGTCATCGTCAGCCAGATGCACCGCTCGCCGGGCGTGTTCTTCGACCACGACAAGGGCAAGACCCATTCCTCGGGCAAGTACCTGTTCGCCGCCCGCGTCATTCCCTATCGCGGCTCCTGGCTCGACTTCGAGTTCGACGCCAAGGACCTCGTCTATGTGCGCATCGACCGGCGCCGCAAGCTGCCGGCGACGACGCTGCTGCTGGCGCTCTGGAGCAAGGCCGCGACGCGAGAAGACCGCGCCGAGGGCGAGGCGCAAGCTCGACGACGACGAGCGGCGCTCGGCGGCATGTCGCCGGAGGAGATCCTCGAGCTTCTTCTACGGCACGGTCGTCTTCACCACGGCAAGAAGGGCTGGCAGACCGCCGTTCGATCCGGAGCGCATGCAGGGCGTCAAGCTGACCGTCGACCTGATCGACGCCAAGACCGGCAAGGTCGATGGCCGAGGCCGGCACCAAGATGACGCCGCGGCTGGCGCAGCAAGCTGCAGGACGCAGGGCCTCAAGGAGCAGCTGGTGCCGCCCGAGGAGCTGATCGGCCGCTACGTCGCCGCCGACATCGATCAACGAGGAGACCGGCGAGATCTTCGTCGAGGCCGGCGACGAGCTCACCGGCGCGACGCTCGACGCAGCTCGAGGAGGCGGGCATCACGACGATCTGCCGACGCTCGACATCGACCACGTCAATGGTCGGCCCCTATATCCGCAACACGCTGGCGAGCCGACAAGAACGCGCCGCGCGAGGAGCGCTGATCGACATCTACCGCGTCATGCGCCCGGGCGAGCCGCCGACGCTCGGACACGGCCGAGGCGCTGTTCAACGGCCTGTTCTTCGACTCCGAGCGCTACGACCTCTCGGCGGTCGGCCGCGTGAAGATGAACTCGCGCCTCGAACCTCGACTGCCGACGACACGATGCGCGTGCTGCGCAAGCGAGGACATCCTCGCGATCCTCAAGGTGCTGGTCGACCTGAAGGACGGCCGCGGCGAGATCGACGACATCGACCATCTCGGCAACCGCCGGGTGCGCTCGGTCGGCGAGCTGATGGAGAACCAGTACCGCGTCGGCCTGCTGCGCATGGAGCGCGCGATCCGCGAGCGCATGAGCTCGGTCGAGATCGACACCGTGATGCCGCACGACCTGATCAACGCCAAGCCGGCGGCGGCGGCGGTGCGCGAGTTCTTCGGCTCCTCGCAGCTCTCGCAGTTCATGGACCAGACCAACCCGCTGTCGGAGATCACCCACAAGCGGCGCCTCTCGGCGCTTGGGCCGGGCGGCCTGACGCGCGAGCGCGCCGGCTTCGAGGTGCGCGACGTGCATCCGACGCATTACGGCCGGATCTGCCCGATCGAGACGCCGGAAGGCCCGAACATCGGCCTGATCAACTCGCCTCGCCACCTATGCGCGCGGTCAACCAGTACGGCTTCATCGAGAGCCCCTACCGCAAGGTCGACGACGGCACGCGTGACCGACGAGGTCGATCTATCTCTCGGCGATGGAGGAGGGCAGCTACACGATCGCCCAGGCCAACGCCGAGCTCGATGCCGAAGGGCAAGCTTCGCCGACGACCTGATCTCGCTGCCGCGCGGCCGGCGACTTCGTCATGGCCCGCCGCGAGGACATCGACTGCATCGACGTGTCGCCGAAGCAGCTGGTCTCGGTCGCCGCGGCGCTCGATCCCGTTCCTCGAGAACGACGACGCCAACCGCGCGCTGATGGGCTCCAACATGCAGCGCCAGGCGGTGCCGCTGATCCAGCGCCGAGGCGCCGCTCGTCGGCACCGGCATGGAGGAGACGGTCGCGCGCGATTCCGGCGTCGACCATCGGCGCGCGCGCTCGGGCGTCGTCGACCAGGTCGACGCGACCCGCATCGTCATCCGCGCGACCGAGGAGACCGCGATCCGACGCGCTCGGGCGTCGACATCTACAACCTGCTGAAGTTCCAGCGCTCGAACCAGAACACCTGCATCAACCAGCGTCCGCTGGTGAAGGTGGGCGACGCAGGTGACGAAGCGGCGACATCATCGCCGACGGCCCGTCGACCGAGCTGGGCGAGCTGGCGCTCGGCCGCAACGTGCTCTGTCGCCTTCATGCCGTGGAACGGCTACAACTTCGAGGATTCGATCCTGATCTCCGAGCGCATCGTCCGCGACGACGTGTTCACCTCGATCCATATCGAGGAGTTCGAGGTGATGGCCCGCGACACCAAGCTCGGGCCAGGAGGAGATCACCCGCGACATCCCGAATGTCGGCGAGGAAGCGCTCGAAGAACCTCGACGAGGCCGGCATCGTCTATATCGGCGCCGAGGTGAAGCCGGGCGACATCCTGGTCGGCAAGGTGACGCCGAAGGGCGAGATCGCCGATGACGCCGGAAGAGAAGCTGCTGCGCGCCATCTTCGGCGAGAAGGCCTCCGACGTGCGCGACACCTCGCTGCGCCTGCCGCCGGGCGTCTCCGGCACGATCGTCGAGGTGCGCGTCTTCTCGCGCCGCGGCGTCGACAAGGACGAGCGTGCGCTGGCGATCGAGCGCGGCCGAGATCGAGCGGCTGGCCAAGGACCGCGACGACGAGCGCGCGATCCTCGAGCGCAGCTTCTACGGCCGCCTGCACGGAGCTGCTGCTGAACCAGATCGCGATCGGCGGGCCCGAAGGGCCTGAAGGCGGAGACCAAGATCACCGACAAGGTGCTGGCCGAGTTCACCCCGCGGCCAGTGGCGGCAGATCGCCGTCAAGCAACGACAAGCGCGATGGCCGATATCGAGGCCCTGAAGAAGCAGTTCGACGACGCCATCCAGGCGCCTCGAGCAGCGCTTCGAGAACAAGGTCGAGAAGCTGCAGCGCGGCGACGAGCTGCCGCCGGGCGTGATGAAGATGGTCAAGGTCTTCGTCGCGGTGAAGCGCAAGCTGCAGCCGGGCGACAAGATGGCCGGCCGCCACGGCAACAAGGGCGTCATCTCCAAGCATCGTGCCGATCGAGGACATGCCGCTATCTCGAAGACGGCACGCCGGTCGACATCGTGCTCAACCCGCTGGGCGTGCCGAGCCGCATGAATGTCGGCCAGATCCTCGAGACCCATCTGGGCTGGGCCTGCGCCGGCCTCGGCCGCCAGATCGGCGAGATGCTCGACGCGGTCCAGGCGCGAGCGGCAAGGCACGCAGAGCTGCGCAAGCAGCTGACGGACGATCTATGGCGACGGACCTGCACGCACGACGATGGCCGATGCTCGACGACGACGAGCTGCTGGAGCTCGGCCGACAATCTGCGCAGCGGCGTGCCGATGGCGTACGCCCGGTGTTCGACGGCGCGCGCGAGCAGGACATCGTCGAGATGCTGGAGCAGGCCGGGCCTCGCACTCGTCCGGCCAGGTGACCGCTGGTCGACGGGCGCACCGGCGAGCCGTTCGAGCGCAAGGTGACGGTCGGCTACATCTACATGCTGAAGCTGCACCACCTGGTGGACGACAAGATCCACGCCCGCTCGATCGGCCCCTACAGCCTCGTCACCCAGCAGCCGCTGGGCGGCAAGGCGCAGTTCGGCGGCCAGCGCTTCGGCGAGATGGAGGTCTGGGCGCTCGAAGCCTACGGCGCCGCCTACACGCTGCAGGAGATGCTGACGGTGAAGTCGGACGACGTCTCGGGCCGCACCAAGGTCTACGAGGCGATCGTGCGCGGCGACGACAACTTCGAGGCCGGCATCCCGGAATCCTTCAACGTGCTCGTCAAGGAACTGCGCTCGCTCGGCCTCAACGTCGAGCTGGCAGCGATCGAGACCGGATGCTGATCGACCTGCATCGACCGCCGAGTAACGACGCGGATCAGCCGCACCTCCGTCGTCGGGCTTGGAGAGCAGAAGCATGAACCATGAACGAGTTGATGAACGTCTTCGGCCAGCCGATCGGCAGCCGCAGACGCTTCGATCAGATCCAGATCTCGATCGCCAGCCCGGAGCGCATCCGCTCCTGGTCCTATCGGCGAGATCAAGAAGCCGGAGACGATCAACTACCGCACCTTCAAGCCGGAGCGCGACGGCCTGTTCTGCGCCCGCATCTTCGGTCCGATCAAGGACTACGAGTGCTTGTGCGGCAAGTACAAGCGCATGAAGTATCGCGGCATCATCTGCGAGAAGTGCGGCGTCGAGGTCACGCTTGTCGAAGGTGCGGCGCGACCGCATGGGCCATATCGAGCTGGCCTCGCCGGTCGCGCATATCTGGTTCCTGAAGTCGCTGCCGAGCCGCATCGGCCTGCTGCTCGACATGACGCTGAAGGATCTCGAGCGCATCCTCTATTTCGAGAACTACGTCGTCATCGAGCCGGGCCTGACGCCGCTGAAGCTGCACCAGCTGCTGACCGAGGAGCAGTATCATGAACGCGCAGGACGAGTACGGCGACGATCCGTTCACGGCCGGCGATCGGCGCCGAGGCGCTGCGCATCATGCTCGTCGGCCATCGATCTCGAGGAGAGAGCGCGAGCGCATGCGCGATCGAGCTGCGGAGACCAACTCGAGGCCAAGCGCAAGAAGCTGGTCAAGCGCCTGAAGCTGGTCGAGGCGTTCATCGAGTCGGGCAGCCGGCCGGAGTGGATGATCCTCGAGGTCGTGCCGGTCATCCCGCCCGAGCTGCGCCCGCTGGTGCCGCTGGACGGCGGCCGCTTCGCGACCTCCGACCTCAACGACCTCTACCGCCGCGTCATCAACCGCAACAACCGCCTGAAGCGGCTGATCGAGCTGCGCGCGCCCGACATCATCGTGCGCAACGAGAAGCGCATGCTGCAGGAGGCGGTCGACGCGCTGTTCGACAACGGCCGCCGCGGCCGCGTCATCACCGGCGCCAACAAGCGTCCGCTGAAGTCGCTCTCCGACATGCTGAAGGGCAAGCAGGGCCGGTTCCGCCAGAACCTGCTCGGCAAGCGCGTCGACTATTCCGGGCCGCTCGGTCATCGTCGTCGGTCCCGAGCTGAAGCTGCACCAGTGCGGCCTGCCGAAGAAGATGGCGCTCGAGCTGTTCAAGCCGTTCATCTACTCGAAGCTCGAGCTCTACGGCCTGGCCATCGACCATCAAGGCGGCCAAGCGCATGGTCGAGAAGGAGCGGCCGGAGGTCTGGGACATCCTCGAAGAGGTGATCCGCGAGCATCCGGTGCTGCTGAACCGCGCGCCGACGCTGCACCGCCTCGGCATCCAGGCGTTCGAGCCGGTGCTGATCGAGGGCAAGGCGATCCAGCTGCATCCGCTGGTCTGCACCGCCTTCAACGCCGACTTCGACGGCGACCAGATGGCGGTGCACGTGCCGCTGTCGCTGGAGGCGCAGCTCGAAGCGCGCGTGCTGATGATGTCGACCAACAACATCCTGTCAGCCCCGCCAACGGCAAGCCGATCATCGTGCCGTCGCAGGACATCGTGCTCGGCCTCTACTACCTGACGATGGAGCGGCAAGGACGAGCCGGGCGACGGCATGGCGTTCGGCGACATCGGCGAGATCGCAGCAGGCGCTCGACGCCAAGGCCGTGACCCTGCACACGCACGATCAAGGCGCGCTACCGAGCCGATGACGAGGACGGGCAAGCCGGTCATCAAGCGTGATCGAGACGACGCCGGGCCGCATGCTGCTGTCGGAGATCCTGCCGCAGCATCCGAACGCTGCCGTTCGAGCTGATCAACCGCCTGCTGACCAAGAAGGAGATCACCAACGTCATCGACGTCGGTCTATCGCCACTGCGGCCAGAAGGAGACGGTGATCTTCGCCGACCGCATGATGGGCGCTCGGCTTCCGCCACGCGTGCACGGCCGGCATCTCCTTCGGCAAGGACGACCTGATCATCCCGAAGGCCAAGGAGCAAGCTGGTCGCCGACGCCCAGAAGAAGGTGAAGGAGTACGAGCAGCAGTATCAGCGACGGCCTGATCACCCAGGGCGAGAAGTACAACAAGGTGGTCGACGTCTGGTCGACGCTGCACCGAGCGGGTCGCCGACGAGATGATGAAGGCGATGTCGGACGAACGCCGTCCGGCGCAGCCGATCAACTCGGTCTACATGATGGCGCATTCGGGCGCCCGCGGCTCGGCGGCGCAGATCAAGCAGCTCGCCGGCATGCGCGGCCTGATGGCCAAGCCGTCGGGCGAGATCATCGAGACGCCGATCATCTCGAACTTCAAGGAAGGCCTGACCGGTGCTCGAGTACTTCAACTCGACCCACGGCGCCCGCAAGGGCCTGGCCGACACCGCGCTGAAGACGGCGAACTCGGGCTACCTGACGCGCCGCCTGGTCGACGTCGCGCAGGACGCCATCATCATCGAGGAGGATTGCGGCACGCACCCGCGGCCTCACGGTGAAGGCGGTGGTCGAGGGCGGCGAGGTCATCGCGCCGCTCGGCCGAGCGCATCCTCGGCCGCACGCGCGGCCGGTGGACGTCGATCGATCCGCTCGACCGGCACGCATGCATCGTCAAGGCCGGCGAGCTGATCGACGAGGACGAGGTCGAGGCGATCGAGCGGGCCGGCATCGACGCTGGTCAAGATCCGCTCGGTGCTGACCTGCGAGACCGAGAACGGCGTCTGCGCGGCACGTGCTACGGGCGCGATCTTGCCCGCGGCACCGCCGTCAACATCGGCGAGGCGGTCGGCGTCATCGCGGCGCAGTCGATCGGCGAGCCGGGCACCCAGCTCACCATGCGCACCTTCCACATCGGCGGCGCGGTCCAGCGCGGCGCCGAGCAGTCGAGCGTCGAGGCGGCCTTCGATGCGCACGCGTGCGATCAAGAACCGCAACGTGGTCATCAACAGCTGAGGGCGTGCCGGTCGTCATGGGCCGCAACTGCGAGATGGTGCTGATCGACGATCAGCGGCCGCGAGCGGGCCCGTCACCGCGTTCCCTACGGCGCGCAAGCTGCTGGCCGATCGACGGCGCCAAGGTGACCAAGGGCCAGAAGCTGGCGGAGTGGGATCCCTACACGCTGCCGATCATCACCGAGCGCGAAGGCATCGCGAACTACGTCGACCTGGTCGAGGGCGTGTCGATGCGCGAGGTGATGGACGAGACGACCGGCATCTCCAACCGCGTCGTCATCGACTGGAAGCAGCAGCCGCGCGGCAACGATCTGAAGCCGCGCATCACGCTGACGCGACGGCAAGGGCAAGCTCATCATGCTCGCCCAACGGGCTCGAGGCGCGCTACTTCATGTCGGTGGACGCCATCCTCTCGGTCGAGAACGGCGCGCAGGTGCAGGCCGGCGACGTGCTGGCGCGCATTCCGCGCGAAGTCGTCCAAGACCCGCGACATCACCGGCGGTCTGCCGCGGGTGGCCGAGCTGTTCGAGGCCCGCAAGCCGAAGGACTTCGCGATCATCAGCGAGATCGACGGCCGCGTCGAGTTCGGCAAGGACTACAAGACCAAGCGCCGCATCGTCGTGCGTGCCGGAGGATGCCGAGCGAGCGAGCCGCAGCGAGTATCTGATCCCGAAGGGCAAGCACATCAGCGTCCAGGAAGGCGACTATGTGCAGCAGCGGCGATCTGCTGATGGACGGCAATCCGGTGCCGCACGACATCCTGAACGTGCTGGGCGTCGAGGCGCTGGCCAACTATCTGATCAACGAGATCCAGGAGGTCTACCGGCTGCAGGGCGTGAAGATCAACGACAAGCACATCGAGGTGATCGTTCGCCAGATGCTGCAGAAGATCGAGATCGACGGAGCCCGGCGACACCGACCTTCCTGGTCGGCGAGCAGGTCGACCGGCTCGAGTTCGAGGAGGTCAACGCAAGGCGCTGAGGACGACGGCGGCGCGCCTGGCCAGGGCTCAGCCGGTGCTGCAGGGCATCACCAAGGCCAGCCTGCAGACCCGCTCCTTCATCTCGGCGGCCTCGTTCCAGGAGACGACGCGCGGTGCTGACCGAGGCCGCCGTCTCGGGCCGGGTCGACGCGCTGATCGGGCTCAAGGAGAACGTGATCGTCGGCCGCCTGATCCCGGCCGGCACCGGCGCCTCGGCGATGAACCGCCTGAAGGCGGTCGCCGCGGCGCGCGACCAGCAGATCTCGGCGGGGCCGGCGCAGGCCTTCGCGGCCGATCGAAGGCGTCGAGGTGGCCTGAGCCGCCGGCGAGCCTTCGGGATGCGAAGCAGAGGCCCGGCCGCCCGGTGGCCGGGCCTCTTCCGGCTCCAGGGCCGGCAAGCCCGGTCGCGGGCCGGCTCACAAAGAGCCGCGGGAAGCAGTCAGAGGAGATTTCGGATTTCTCGAGATCGGCTGGAATCCGCTGAAACGGCACGAATTTCTTGACGCCGAGGCGCGGTCTACTATATTCCGCGCGCCTTTCAGGGGCTGGTGGTAGGCCGTTCACGGTCTAGACGCAGCCCCGGTTGCCTAGAGTACAGCATACGTCGCCACGGCGGCGGCAATTTCGGGACCGCCCCGGTGAACATGGGTCTCTTCGGCGCGGTCGCTTATCGGCGATAGCCGCGGGCGTTGCATCGTGGCTATGCCGCGGGGCGGTCGCGGCGTTTGCTCGCGAGTCATGTACGAGCAAGGAAGCCGGCGGTTCCGGCGAGAGGAAGAGAAGTCGATGCCGACGATCAATCAGCTGATCCGCAAGCCGCGCATGCCCAGGCGGCGCGCAACAAGGTGCCGGCGCTGCAGGGCAGCCCGCAGAAGCGCGGCGTCTGCACGCGCGTCTACACGACGACGCCGAAGAAGCCGAACTCGGCGCTGCGCAAGGTCGCCGCGCGTGCGGCTCACCAACGGCTTCGAGGTGACGAGCTACATCCCGGGCGAGGGCCACAACCTGCAGGAGCACTCGGTCGGTGCTGATCCGCGGCGGCCGCGTGAAGGATCTGCCGGGCGTGCGCTATCACATCATCCGCGGCACGCTCGACACCCAGGGCGTCAAGGACCGCCGCCAGCGCCGTTCGAAATACGGCGCCAAGCGGCCGAAGTAAGGAGAGAACGCGATGTCCCGCCGTCGCGCCGCCGAGAAGCGCGAAGATCCAGCCGGATGCCAAATTCGGCGACGTCGTCGTCACCAAGTTCATGAACTGCGCTGATGTACGACGGCAAGAAGTCGGTCGCCGAGCAGCATCGTCTACGGCGCCTTCGACCAGATCCAGAAGAAGGCCAGGCAGCGATCCGGTGAAGGTGTTCCACGACGCGCTCGAGCAACGTGAAGCCGCAGCTCGAAGTGCGCTCGCGCCGCGTCGGCGGCGCCACCTATCAGGTGCCGGTCGAAGTGCGCCCCGAGCGCGGCGCAGGCGCTGGCGATCCGCTGGCTCATCCAGACCGCGCGCGGCCGCTCGGAGCAGACCATGACCGACCGCCTGTCGGGCGAGCTGCTCGACGCCGCCAACAACCGCGGCGCCTCGGTCAAGAAGCGCGAAGACACGCATCGCATGGCGGAGGCGAACAAGGCCTTCTCGCATTATCGCTGGTAACGGACGATCTAGAAAGGTCGAGCATCATGGCCCGAACCACACCGCTCGATCGCTACCGCAACATCGGCATCATGGCGCACATCGATGCCGGCAAGACCACGACGACGGAGCGCATCCTCTATTACACCGGCACGATCCTACAAGATCGGCGAGGTGCACGAAGGCACCGCGACGATGGATTGGATGGAGCAGGAGCAGGAGCGCGGCATCACGATCACCTCCGCCGCGACGACCTGCTTCTGGCGCGACCACCGCATCAACATCATCGACACGCCCGGCCACGTCGACTTCACGATCGAGGTCGAGCGCTCGCTTGCGCGTGCTCGACGGCGCGGTCGCGGTGTTCGACGCGCGTCGCCGGCGTCGAGCCGCAATCCGAGACGGTGTGGCGCCAGGCCGACAAATACGGCGTGCCGCGCATCTGCTTCGTCAACAAGATGGACCGCATCGGCGCCGACTTCTACCGCTGCGTCGCAGATGATCATCGACCGCCTCGGCGCCAAGCCCGCTGGTCATCCAGCTGCCGATCGGCGTCGAGAGCGATTTCGTCGGCCTGGTCGACCTGGTCGCGCATGAAGGCGCATCGATCTGGAAGGACGAGACGCTCGGGCGCCGAGTTCGACGATCGGCGAGATCCCGGACGATATGAAGGCGAAGGCCGCGGAGTATCGCCACGAGCTGCGTCGAGACTGGCCGTCGAGCTGGACGACGCCGCGCTGGAAGCCTATCTCGACGGCAAGGAGCCGGATGCCGAGACGCTGAAGCGCTGCATCCGCAAGGGCACGATCACCGGCGCCTTCGTGCCGGTGCTGTGCGGCTCGGCCTTCAAGAACAAGGGCGTGCAGCCGCTGCTCGACGCCGTCGTCGATTATCCTGCCGGCGCCGACCGACGTCGCCGCCGTCAACGGCATCAAGCTCGGCAGCGACGAGGAAGTGACGCCGCAAGTGCTCGGACGACGAGCCGTTCGCCGGCCTTGCCTTCAAGATCATGACCGATCCGTTCGTCGGCTCGCTGACCTTCGTGCGCGATCTATTCGGGCGTGCTGACCAGCCGGCACGCAGGTGCTGAACACGGTCAAGGACGACCGCGAGCGCGTCGGCCGCATGCTGCTGATGCATGCCAACCACCGCGAGGACATCAAGGAAGCGCGCGCCGGCGACATCGTCGCGCTCGCCGGCCTGAAGAACACGACCACCGGCGACACGCTGTCGCGATCCGGCCCATCCGGTCGTGCTCGAGCGCATGGAGTTTCCCGAGCCGGTCATCGAGGTGGCGGTCGAGCCGAAGACCAAGGGCGACCAGGAGAAGATGGGCGTGGCCCTGAACGCGCCTGGCGCAGCGAAGATCCCGTCGTTCCGCGTCGCGGTCGACCACGAGAGCGGCCAGACCGTCATCAAGGGGATGGGCGAGCTGCATCTCGAGATCATCGTCGACCGCATGCAGCGCGAGTTCAAGGTCGAGCGCCAATGTCGGCGCGCCGCAGGTCGCCTATCGCGAGACGATCACCACGCCGGTCGAGATCGACTACACCCACAAGAAGCAGACCGGCGGCGCCGGCCAGTATCGCCCGGGTCAAGATCCGCTTCGAGCCGCTGCCGCGCCGGCAGCGGGTTTCGAGTTCGAGAACGAGGTGGTCGGCGGCTCGGTGCCGCGGGAATACGTGCCGGGCGTCGAGAAGGGCCTGAAGGCCGTCGACCGAGAACGGCGTGCTCGCCGGCTTCCCGATGATCGACTTCAAGGCCGACGCTGATCGACGGCGCCTATCACGACGTCGACTCGAACGTGCTGACCTTCGAGATCGCCGCCCGCGCGCCTGCTTCCGCGAAGGCATGCACGAAGGCCGGCGCCGAAGCTGCTCGAGCCGATCATGCGGGTCGAGGTGGTGACGCCCGAGGACTACATGGGCGACGTCATCGGCGACCTGAACAGCCGGCGCGGCCAGATCAGCGGCATGGATCAGCGCGGCAATGCCCGCGTCATCAACGCGATGGTGCCGCTCGCCAACATGTTCGGCTACGTCAACACGCTGCGCTCGATGAGCCAGGGCCGGGCGCAGTACACCATGCATTTCGACCACTACGAGCAGGTGCCGCAGGCCGTCGCCGACGAAGTCCGCGCCAAGATGGCCGTGATCGCAACGCAGCGCTGACAGGAGCAGACGGAGAACGAAGCGATGGCGAAGGCGAAATTTGAGCGGAACAAGCCGCATTGCAACGTCGGGACGATCGGTCACGTCGATCATGGCAAGACGTCGCTGACGGCGGCGATCACCAAGGTGCTGGCGGAGACGGGCGGGGCGACGTTCACGGCCTACGACCAGATCGACAAGGCGCCGGAGGAGAAGGCGCGCGGCATCACGATCTCGACGGCGCATGTCGAGTACGAGACGAAGAACCGGCACTACGCGCATGTCGATTGCCCGGGCCACGCCGACTACGTGAAGAACATGATCACGGGTGCGGCGCAGATGGACGGCGCGATCCTGGTGGTGTCGGCGGCCGACGGCCCGATGCCGCAGACCCGCGAGCACATCCTGCTGGCGCGCCAGGTCGGCGTGCCGGCGCTGGTGGTGTTCATGAACAAGGTCGACATGGTCGACGACCCGGAGCTGCTGGACCTGGTCGAGCTGGAGGTGCGCGAGCTGCTGTCGACCTACGACTTCCCGGGCGACGACATCCCGGTGATCCAGCGGCTCGGCGCTGGCGGCGCTGGAGGACGAGGACCCGGAGCTGGGCCATGACGTCGATCCTGAAGCTGATGGAGGCGGTGGACGCGTACATCCCGCAGCCGGAGCGTGCCGAAGGACCGGCCGTTCCTGATGCCGATCGAGGACGTGTTCTCGATCTCGGGCCGCGGCACGGTGGTGACGGGTCGGATCGAGCGCGGCATCGTCAAGGTCGGCGACGAAGTCGAGATCGTCGGCCTGCGGCCGACGACGAAGACGATGGTGACGGGCGTCGAGATGTTCCGCAAGCTGCTGGACCAGGGCGAGGCGGGCGACAACATCGGCGTCGCTGCTGCGCGGCACCAAGCGCGAGGAGGTCGAGCGCGGCCAGGTGCTGGCGAAGCCGGGCTCGATCACGCCGCACACGAAGTTCAAGGCCGAGGCCTACATCCTGACCAAGGAGGAGGGCGGCCGGCACACGCCGTTCTTCACCAACTACCGTCCGCAGTTCTACTTCCGCACGACCGACGTGACGGGCATGGTGAAGCTGCCGGAGGGCACCGAGATGGTGATGCCGGGCGACAACGTCACGATGGAGGTCGAGCTGATCGTGCCGATCGCGATGGACGAGGGCCTGCGCTTCGCCATCCGCGAGGGCGGCCGCACCGTCGGCGCCGGCGTCGTCGCCAACATCATCGAATAAGCACGAAGCGTCGCGAGCAGCACCGACGAGCGAGGAACGAAAGATCATGGACAAGCCAGAACATCCGCATCCGCCTGAAGGCCTTCGACCATCGCGTGCTCGATCAGTCGACGCAGCGAGATCGTCAACACGGCGAAGCGGACCGGGCGCGCAGGTGCGCGGGCCGATCCCGCTGCCGACCCGCATCGAGAAGTTCACGGTGAACTGCGCTCGCCGCATGTCGACAAGAAGAGCCGCGAGCAGTTCGAGATCCGCACCCACAAGCGGCTGCTCGACATCGTCGACCCGACGCCGCAGACGGTGGACGCGCTGATGAAGCTCGACCTCGCCGCCGGCGTCGACGTCGAGATCAAGTTGAAGAGCTAGGAGAGGCCGACGATGCGTACCGGTTTGATCGCACAGAAGGTCGGCATGACCCGCGTCTTCAACGACGAGGGCGCCCATGTGCCCGTGACCGTGCTGAAGGTGGACAAGTGCCAGGTCGTCGCCGTGCGCACCGCCGAGACAGCGACGGCTACACCGCCGTGCAGCTCGGCGTCGGCACGGCCAAGGTGAAGAACGTCACCAAGCCGATGCGCGGCCATTTCGCCAAGGCGAAGGTCGAGCCGAAGCGCAAGCTGGTCGGAATTCCGCGTCAGCGCGGATGCGCTGCTCGGAGGTCGGCGCCGAGCTGGCGGCCGACGCATTTCGTGCCCGGCCAGTTCGTCGACGTGACCGGCACCAGCATCGGCAAGGGTTTCGCCGGCGTCATGAAGCGCTGGAACTTCGGCGGCCTGCGCGCCACCCACGGCGTGTCGGTCTCGCACCGCTCGCCACGGCTCGACCGGCAATCGCCAGGATCCGGGCCGCACCTTCCCGGGCAAGAAGATGGCCGGCCATCATGGGCGCGCGCGCGCGTGACCACGCAGAACCTGAAGGTCGTCTCGGCCGATGCCGAGCAGCGGCCTGATCCTGGTGCAGGGCGCCGTGCCCGGTGCGCGCAAGGCGGCTATGTGCTGGTCGCGCGATGCCGTGAAGCGCACGGCGCCGAAGGATCTGCCGTTCCCGGCGCGCCTGCAAGGCGCGGCGAGCGGCGGCTGCGCGAACAGCCGGCCGGCGAAGAAGGAATAGGACGTCATGAAGTCCGCGGTCACGAATTTCGAGAACGAGCACGCTCGGCGAGATCGAGCTCGCCGAGGCGGTGTTCGGCGCTGCCGGTGCGCAAGGACATCCTGCGCGCGCGTGGTGAACTGGCAGCTCAACAAGCGCCGCAGCCGGCAACCACAAGACCAAGGGCGTCTGCGAAGTCAGCGGCACGACCAAGAAGCCCTACAAGCAGAAGGGCACCGGCCACGCCCGCCACGGGCAGCCTGCGCTCGCCGCAGTTCCGCGGCGGCGGCAGGATCGTTCGGCCCGGTCGTGCGCAGCCATGCGACGCGACCTGCCGAAGAAGGTGCGCAAGCTCGCGCTCAAGACGCGCGCTGTCGGCCAAAGCTGGCCGAGGGCAAGCTGATCGTCATCGAGACGGCCAGATCGCGGCGCAAGACCAAGCGACCTGGCCAAGACAGCTCGGCAAGCTCGGCTGGCGCCGCGCGCTGATCATCGACGGGCCGAACGCTCGACGAGGGCTTCGCGCCGCGCCGCGCGGCAACATTGCCCAGCATCGACCTGCTGCCGCAGCAGGGCGCCAACGTCTACGACATCCTGCGGCGCGACACCCTCGTGCTCGACCCGGGATGCCGTGCAGCATCTGGAGGCGCGGCTGAAATGAGCAAAGCTCGACCGATGGTAACGCCGGTGGTCACGCTGACCCGGGCACAGCATGTACGCGATCATCCGCTCGCCGGTCATCACCGAGAAGACGACGCTGATGCTCGAGTCACAGCCAGGTCGACCTTCCGCGTGCCGCTCGAGGCCACGCAAGCCCGAGATCAAGGCCGCCGTCGAAGGCCTGTTCAAGGTCAAGGTGACGGCGGTCAACACGCTGCGCCAGGAAGGCAAGAAGAAGGTCTTCCGGGGCCGTCGCGGGCAGCGCACGCGACTGCGAAGAAGGCGATCGTGACCCTGGCCGAGGGCCACACAGATCGACGTGACGACGGGAGTCTCGGATGGCATGGCGCTGAAAACCTTACAAACCGACCACGCCGGCGCCAGCGCCAGCTGGTCATCGTCGATCGATCGGAGCCTGTGCAAGGGCGGGCCGGTCAAGACGCTGACCGAGGGCATGCGTTCAAGAGCGGCGGCCGCAACAACTACGGCCGCATCACCGTGCGCTGGCGTGGCGGCGGACATAAGCGCACGGCTACCGGATCATCGACTTCAGGCGCCGCAAGTTCGACATGCCGGCGACGGTCGAGCGGCTGGAATACGATCCGAACCGCTCGGCTTTCATCGCCCTCGATCACGCTACGACGGACGGCGAGCTGGCCTACATCCTGGCGCCGCAGCGCCTGAAGGCCGGCGACGAGGTCGTCTCGGGCGAGCGCGTCGACATCAAGCCGGGCAACGCCATGCCGCTGGACAACATGCCGGTCGGCACGATCGTCCACAACGTCGAGCTGAAGCAGGGCCGCGGCGGCCAGCTGGCGCGCGCCGGCCGGCACCTATGTCCAGCTCGTCGGCCAGCGACGCGGGCTACGCCCAGCTGCAGCTCAGCTCGGGCGAGCTGCGCCTGGTGCCGGACCGAGTGCCTGGCGACGGTCGGCGCGGTCTCCAATCCGGATCAACCAGAACATCGTCATCGGCAAGGCCGGCCGCCAGCGCTGGCTCGGCAGCCGTCCGACGGTTCGCGGCGTCGCCATGAACCCGGTCGACCATCCGCATGGCGGCGGCGAAGGCCGCACCTCGGGCGGCCGCCATCCGGTCACGCCCTGGGGCAAGTCCGACCAAGGGCAAGAAGACCCGCAAGAACAAGGCGACGGACAGGTACATCATCCGCCGCCGTCAGCGCGACGCAGCTAGACGAGGAGACAGGACAGTGGCACGTTCCGTTTGGAAAGGTCCCTTCGTCGACGGCAGCCTGCTGAAGAAGGCCGAGACGGCGCGCGCAGACCGTGCGCAGCGAAGTGATCAAGACCTGGTCGCGGCGCTCGACGATCCTGCCGCAGTTCGTCGGCCTGACGTTCGGCGTCTACAACGGCCAGAAGTTCATCCCGGTGAACGTCACCGAGGAGATGGTCGGTCACAAGCTCGGCGAGTTCTCGCCGACCCGCACCTTCACGGCCATCGGCCGGGCGACAAGAAGGTCGTCGAAGGAGTAGCACGGCGATGAGCAAGCCATCAGCTCCCCGCCGCGAGGCGGACAACGAGGCCAAGGCCGTCGCTGCGCACGCATCCGCGTCAGCCCGCGCAAGCTCGACCTCGTGGCCGCCACGATCCGCGGCAAGAAGGCGGCGTCGGCCGTCAAGCGAGCTCACCTTCTCCAAGAAGCGCATCGCGCAGCGACGTGCAGAAGGCGCTGAACTCGGCGATCGCCAACGCCGAGAACAACCACAATCTCGACGTCGATCGCTCTGATCGTCGCCGAGGCGTCGGTCGGCAAGGGCCTCGTCATGAAGCGCTTCCAGACGCGCGGCCGCGGCCGCGCGCGCCGGCATCGATCAAGCCGTTCAGCCATCTCACGATCGTGGTGCGCGAGCGCGCAGAGGCGGAGGACAAGTGATGGGTCAGAAGGTCAATCCGATCGGCCTGCGCGCTCGGCATCAACCGGACCTGGGATTCGCGCTGGTACGCCGAAGGCGGCGAATACTGCCAAGATGCTCCACGAGGACATCCACATCCGCAAGGTAGCTGCGCGAGCGGCCTGGCCAGGCGGGCGTCAGCCAAGATCGTCATCGAGCGGCCGGCCAAGCGCGCCCGCGTCACCATCCACACCGCCCGTCCGGGCGTGGTGATCGGCAAGAAGGGCGCCGACATCGAGAAGCTGCGCGGCGACCTCGTCGAAGATGACCGAGCGGCGAGGTGGCCCTGAACATCGTCGAGATCCGCAAGCCCGAGATCGACGCCACGCTGATCGCCGAGAACATCGCCCAGCAGCTCGAGCGCCGCGTCGCCTTCCGCCGCGCCATGAAGCGCGCCGTGCAGTCGGCCATGCGCCTGGGCGCCCAGGGCATCCGCATCAACTGCGTCGGCCGCCTGGGCGGCGCCGAGATCGCGCGCATGGAGTGGTATCGCGAGGGCCGCGTGCCGCTGCACACGCTGCGCGCCGACATCGACTACGGCATCGCCACCGCCTTCACCACCTTCGGCACCTGCGGCGTCAAGGTCTGGGTGTTCAAGGGCGAGATCATGGCCCATGACCCGATGGCGCACGACAAGCGCGCCGAGGAAGCCGCGCCGGCAGCGCACGCCGGCGCAGGTCGAGCGCACCGGGCAGAGGGACGCGTAAGGACATCATGCTGCAACCCGAAGCGCACCAAGTACCGCAAGGCCTTCAAGGGCCGCATCAGCGGCGCGGCCAAGGGCGGCTTCAACCTCGACTTCGGCGCCTACGGCCTGAAGGCCGATGGAGCCGGACCGCCTGACCGCGCGCCAGATCGAGGCCGCCCGCCGCGCCATCACGCGCCACATGAAGCGCGCCGGCCGCGTCTGGATCCGCGTGTTCCCCGACGTGCCGGTGTCGAAGAAGCCGGCCGAGGTCCGCATGGGCTCGCGGCAAGGGCGCGCCGGAGTTCTGGGCGGCGCGCGTCAAGCCCGGCCGCGTGCTGTTCGAGCTCGACGGCGTGTCGGTGCACGGTGGCGCGCGAGGCGCTCGCGCTGGCCGCCGCCAAGCTGCCGATCAAGACCGCGCTTCGTCGCCCGCGTCGGCGCCGAGGGCTGAGGGAGAAAGCCATGAAGGCCACCGATCTGCGTCCCAAGACCAACGACCAGCTCAAGGACGAGCTGGGCAACCTGCGCAAGGAAGCATTCAACCTGCGTTTCCAGAAGGCCGGCGGCCAGCTGCGAGAAGACCGGCCCGCGTGCGCCAGGTGCGCCGCGACATCGCCCGCATCAAGACGGTGCTGGGCGAGAAGGCCGCCGGGTAAGGAGCAAGATATGCCGAAGCGAGTTCTGCAAGGCGTCGTCGTCAGCGACAAGATGGACAAGACCATCGTCGTCGAAGGTCGAGCGGCGCGTTCAGCATCCGATCTACAAGAAGTTCATCCGTCGGTCGAAGAAGTATCACGCGCACGACGAGACCAATGCCTTCAAGGGCAAGGTCGGCGAGAACGTGCGCATCCGCGAGTGCCGCCCGCTGTCCAAGACCAAGAGCTGGGAAGTTCTGGTCGAAGGCGCCAAGGCCTAGCGCGGAACGGGAGCAGCAGCCATGATCCAGATGCGGACCAATCTCGAGGTCGCCGACAATTCCGGCGCCCGTCGGGTCCAGTGCATCAAGGTGCTGGGCGGCTCGCGCCGCAAGTATGCCAGCGTCGGCGATGTCATCGTCGTCTCCGATCAAGGAGGCCATTCCGCGCGGCCGCGTGAAGAAGGGCGAGGTGCATCGCGCCGTCGTCGTGCGCACGTCGTTCGCGCTGCGCCGCGCCGACGGCAGCGCCATCCGCTTCGACCGCAACGCCGCCGTCCTGATCAGCAAGCAGGACGAGCCGATCGGCACCCGCATCTTCGGACCGGTGACGCGCGAGCTGCGCGCCAAGAAGTTCATGAAGATCATCTCGCTCGCGCCGGAGGTCCTCTAGGACGCCATGACCAACAAGCTCAAGATCAAGAAGGGCGACCGGGTGAAGGTCATCGCCGGCCGCAGCAAGGGCAAGGTGGGCGACGTGCTGCGCGTGCTGCCGACCGAGCAGCGCGTCGTCGTGTCGGGCGTGAACGTCATCAAGCGCCACACCAAGCCGAGCCGGACCGACAGCCGGCGGCATCATCGAACGCGAGGCCGCGATCCACGTCTCCAACGTGGCCCTGCTGGATCCCGAAATCCGACAAGCCGACCAAGGTCGGCTTCAAGTTCCTCGAAGACGGCCGGAAGGTGCGCTTCGCGCGCGCCTCCGGCGAAACACATCGACCGCTAGGAGAACGGGCCATGCCCGCGCGACTGCAAGAACACTACGCCAAGACCGTGCGTGAAGCGCTGACCAAGGAGTTCTCCTACAAGAACGCCTTCGAGGTGCCGAAGCTCGACAAGATCGTCATCAACATGGGCGTCGGCGAGGCGGTCAACGACCGCAAGGCCGTCGACGGCGCCGTTGCCGACCTGACGGCGATCACCGGCCAGAAGCCGGTCATCACCAAGTCGCGCAAGTCGATCGCGACCTTCAAGCTGCGCGAGGGCATGGCGATCGGCGCCAAGGTCACGCTGCGCCGCGACCGCATGTACGAGTTCGTCGATCGCCTGATCAACATCGCCCTGCCGCGCGTCCGCGACTTCCGCGGGCTGAACGGCAAGTCGTTCGACGGCAATGGCAACTTCGCCATGGGCCTGAAGGAGCAGATCGTGTTCCCCGAGATCGACTACGACAAGGTCGACCAGGTGCGCGGCATGGACATCATCATCTGCACGACGGCGAAGACGGACGCGGAAGCCAAGGCGCTTCTCCGTGCTTTCGACTTCCCGTTCGTGAACTGAGGCCGGAGAACCACATGGCCAAGACGAGTTCAGTCGAGAAGAACAACCGGCGCGCCAAGATGGCGAAGCAGTACGCCGGCAAGCGCGCCAAGCTGAAGGCGATGGCGGTCGACGACAAGCTGCACGCCGGAGGAGCGCTTCGGCGCGCGGCTCAAGCTCGCCGAGCTGCCGCGCAACTCCTCGCCGACGCGCATCCGCAATCGGTGCGAGATCACGGGCCGTCCGCGGGCCGTCTATCGCAAGTTCAAGCTTTCGCGCCTTGCTTTGCGAGAGCTCGCGTCGTCGGGCGCCCTGCCCGGCGTCGTGAAGTCGAGCTGGTAACGGGGACCGTAGACCATGCATGACAGATCCCGTCGGCGATTTGCTGACCCGCATCCGCAACGGCCAGTCGGCGCGCCTCGACAGCGTGACCGTGCCGGCCTCGCGCCTGCGGTCGAACGTTCTCGATGTGCTCCAGCGCGAGGGCTATATCCGCGGCTGGTTCGAGGAAGAGCTGCGGCCGGGCGTGAAGGAGCTTCGCGTCGAGCTGAAGTACGACAACGGCCGTCCGGTCATCAAGGAGATCAAGCGCGTCTCCACCCCGGGCCGCCGCGTCTACTCGAAGATCCGCGAGCTGCCGCGCCACTTCAACGGGCTCGGCATCTCGATCCTGTCCACGCCGCGCGGCGTCATGTCCGACGCCGAGGCGCGTGCCGCCAATGTCGGCGGCGAAGTCATCTGCAAGGTGTTCTGAGCCATGTCGCGCGTCGGCAAAAACCCGGTTCCCATCCCGGCCGGCGTCACCATCGACCTCAAGGGCCAGCATCTCAAGGCCAAGGGCAAGCGCGGCGAGCTGCAGCTCGTGGTGCACGACGACGTCGTCGGTCGCCCAGGACGGCGACAAGCGCTCGTCTTCGCGCCGCGCACCGACAGCCGCCGCGCCCGCATGCAGTGGGGCACGGCGCGCAACCTCGCGAGCAACGTGGTTCGCGGCGTGTCGGACGGCTTCACCGTCAACCTCGAGATCAACGGCGTCGGCTATCGCGCCCAGGCGGACGCCAAGATACCTGAAGCTGCAGCTCGGCTACAGCCACGACGTCGAGGTTCCGATCCCGGCCGGCATCCAGATCAAGGCGCGTCAAGCCGACCGAGATCGAGATCACCGGCGCGGATCGCCAGAAGGTCGGACAGCTCGCGGCGGAGATCCGCAGCCTGCGTCCGCCCGAGCCCTACAAGGGCAAGGGCATCAAGTATTCGACCGAGAAGATCCGGCGCAAGGAAGGCAAGAAGAAGTAGAGGCGAACACATCATGTCCGACCGCAACGCTCTTTTCGCCCGCCGCCAGCGGCGCACGCGCTACGCGCTGCGCCAGGCCGGCGGCGGCCGCCCGCGCCTCAGCGTGTTCCGCTCGGGCAAGCACATCTACGCCCAGGTCATCGACGACCGTAAGGGCGCGACGCTCGCTGCCGCCTCGTCGCTCGACGAGGACGTCAAGGGCAAGCTCAAGACCGGCGCCGACAAGTCGGCGGCGACCGAGGTCGGCAAGCTGATCGCCCAGCGCGCGATCGCCGCCGGCGTCAAGGAAGTCGTCTTCGACCGCGGCGGCTACATGTATCACGGCCGCGTCGCTGCGCTGGCCAACGCCGCCCGTGAGGGCGGCCTGTCGTTCTGATCGGGAGTTAGCACATGGCTCGTTCACCCGGTGGTTCCGGCCGTTCCTCGCGCGATCGGGGACGCGACCGTGATCGCGACGAGGACAACGAACTGACCGACAAGCTGGTCACCATCAATCGCGTGGCGAAGGTGGTGAAGGGCGGCCGGCGCTTCGCCTTCGCGGCGATCGTCGTCGTCGGCGACCAGCGCGGCCGCGTCGGCCACGGCGCCGGCAAGGCGCGCGAGGTGCCGGAGGCGATCCGCAAGGCGACCGAGGCGGCCAAGCGCGGGCTGATCCGCGTGCCGCTGCGCGACGGCCGCACGCTGCATCACGACGTCAAGGGCCGCTTCGGCGCCGGCAAGGTGACGCTGCGCGCCGCCCCGGCCGGCACCGGCATCATCGCCGGCGGCCCGATGCGCGCGGTGTTCGAGACGCTCGGCATCAAGGACATCGTCGCCAAGTCGGTCGGCACGTCCAACCCGCACAACATGATCAAGGCGACGTTCGAGGCGCTGCAGCAGCTCAACTCGCCGCGCATGGTCGCCACCCGCCGCGGCAAGAAGGTCGGCGACCTGCTCGGCCGCCGCGACGAGACCACCGCCGAGGCGGCGGCTTAAGGAGCAGGACAATGGCCGAAGGCAAGAAGATCAAGATCACCCAGACCGGCAGCCATATCGGCCGCACGGAAGACCAGCGCGGCACGCTGATCGGCCTGGGGCTGAACAAGCGCCACCGCAGCCGCGAGCTCGTGGATACGCCCGAGGTGCGCGGCATGATCAACGAAGGTGCGCCATCTGGTGCGCATCGACGAGGAAGCGCGCTGAGCGTCGGTGGCAGCGGAGGATTGACGATGAAACTGAACGAGATCGCCGACAATGCCGGGCGCCCGCAAGGGCGCGCATGCGCGTCGGCCGCGGCATCGGCTCGGGCAAGGGCAAGACCGCCGGCCGCGGCGTCAAGGGCCAGAAGTCGCGCACCGGCGTCGCCATCAAGGGCTTCGAGGGCGGCCAGATGCCGCTCTACCGCCGCATCCCCAAGCGCGGCTTCCGGCCGCCGCACCAGAAGGCGTGGCAGGTGGTCAATCTCGGCACGCTGCAGAAGGCGATCGACGACAAGAAGCTCGACGCCGGCAAGCCGATCGACGCCGCCGCCATGCAGGCCGCCGGCCTGTTCAAGAATCCGTCGGACGGCGTGCGCCTCCTTGGCAAAGGCGAGATCAAGACCAAGATCGAAGTGAAGGTCGCGGGCGCCTCGGCGTCGGCGATCGCCGCGGTCGAGAAGGCCGGCGGCAAGGTCGAGCTGCCGCCCAAGCCCGCGGCCGAGGCGGCCTGAGCCCGACGGCGTCGTTGGGGGCATGGCGTCCCCTGGTCTGCGTCGTTCACGCGTGAGGTTCCATGGCATCCGCCGCCGAGCAACTTGCATCCAACCTGAACTGGGGCGCGATCGGTAAGGCGACCGAGCTGAAGAAGCGCCTGTGGTTCACCGTGGGCGCGCTCGTGGTCTTCCGCATCGGCGCCTACATCCCGGTGCCCGGCGTCGATCCCGCACGCGCTGGCCGAGATCTTCGCCCAGAATGCCGGCGGCATCGCCGGCCTGCTCGACGTCTTCTCGGGCGGCTCGATCGGCCGCATGTCGGTGCTGGCGCTCGTCGATCATGCCGTACATCTCGGCCTCCATCATCATGCAGATCCTGACGACGGTGGTGCCGTCGCTCGAGGCGCTGAAGAAGGAGGGCGAGGCCGGCCGCAAGAAGATCAACCAGTACACGCGCTACGGCACGGTGATCCTGGCGGCCTTCCAGGCCTACGGCATCGCCGTCGGCCTGGAGAGCCAGGTCGCCTCGGTCGGCCCGGTGGTGATCGATCCCGGCCTGTTCTTCCGCTTCGTGACCGTCGTCACCCTGGTCGGCGGCACGCTGTTCCTGATGTGGCTGGGCGAGCAGATCACCGCGCGCGGCGTCGGCAACGGCGTCTCGCTGATCATCTTCGCCGGCATCGTGGCGGCGCTGCCCAACGCCATGATCCAGACCCTCGAGCTCGGCCGCACCGGCGCGCTGTCGGCGCTGTTCATCATCGCGCTGGCGATCGGCGTGGTGCGTCGTGGTGGCGGTCGTCGTGTTCGTCGAGACGGCGCAGCGACGAGATCGTGGTGCAGTATCCCAAGCGCCAGGTCGGCAACCGCATGTATGGCGGCGAGGCCTCGCACCTGCCGCTCAAGATCAACACCTCGGGCGTCATCCCGCCGATCTTCGCCTCCTCGCTGCTGCTCTTCCCGGCGACCATCGCCTCGTTCCAGGGCAGCTGCCGGCGAGCCCGGCTGGGTGCAGTGGATCGCCACCTATCTCGGCCACGGCCAGCCGCTCTACCTGCTGGCCTATATCGGCCTGATCGTCTTCTTCTGCTTCTTCTACACCACGGTGGTCTTCAACCCGACCGACACGGCCGACAACCTGAAGAAGAACGGCGGCTTCGTGCCCGGCATCCGTCCCGGCAAGAACACCGCCGAGTACCTGGAATACATCCTGAACCGCCTGACCGTGATCGGCGCGCTCTACCTCTCGGCGGTCTGCATCCTGCCCGAGCTGCTGATCGCCCGCGGCGGCGTGCCGTTCTACTTCGGCGGCACCAGCCTCGCTGATCGTGGTCTCGGTCACGCTCGACACGGTGACCCAGATCCAGGCGCACCTGCTCGCCCACCAGTACGAGGGCCTCGATCAAGAAGGCCCGGCTGCGCGGCAGGGGTCGCTGACGGGGCCGATGAACATCATCCTTCTCGGGCCGCCGGGCGCCGGCAAGGGCACCCAGGCGCAGCGCCTGCAGCAGCGAGCGCGGCATGGTCCAGCTCTCGACCGGCGACATGCTGCGCGCCGCCGTGGCCTCGGGCAGCGAGCTCGGCAAGAAGGCCAAGGGCATCATGGAGAAGGGCGAGCTGGTGCCCGACGACGCTGATGGTCGGCCTGATCCAGGACCGCATCGCCCAGCCGGATGCCGCCAAGGGCTTCATCCTGACGGCTTCCCGCGCACCGAGGCCCAGGCCAAGGCGCTCGACGAGATGCTGGCCAAGGCGGGCAAGAAGCTCGACCGGGTGGTCGAGATGGAGGTCGACGAGAAGGCGCTGACCGAGCGCATCGTCGGCCGCTTCACCTGCGCCAAGTGCGGCACCGGCTACCACGACAAGTTCAAGCGGCCCAAGGTCGACGGGGTCTGCGACGTCTGCGGCTCGAAGGAGTTCACCCGCCGCAAGGATGATAATGCAGAGACCATGAAGACACGTATGGCCGCCTACCGCGCCCAGACCGAGCCCCTGCTGCCCTACTACGCGGCGCGCGGGGTGCTGCGGAAGGTCGACGGCATGGCCGCCATGGATGAGGTTTACCGTCAAATCTCCGGTGTTTTGGCGGGGACTTGACAAGTTTGCAGTTCCGTTGACTCGGGGCGCGCGCATCCCTATAATCGCGCGCTTTTCCGGGGCCAGCGGAACGTGCTGACAGGCGCGCGCAAGCGCGCCGTAAGTCTTTGAAGGAGTTGGAACTTTGGCTCGTATAGCCGGCGTGAACATTCCGACCGCCAAGCGCGTGGTCGTCGGGCTGCAATACATCCACGGGATCGGCCAGGCGAAGGCCAAGGAGATCCTGGGGAAAGTGGGGATCGATGAGTCGCGGCGCGTCAACACGCTGACCGACGACGAGGTCATCCGCATCCGCGAGACCATCGACCGCGACTACACGGTCGAGGGCGATCTGCGGCGCGAAGTGGCGATGAACATCAAGCGATTGATGGACCTCGCCTGCTACCGCGGCCTGCGGCACCGCCGCGGGCTGCCGGTCCACGGCCAGCGCACGCACACCAATGCGCGCACCCGCAAGGGTCCGGCCAAGCCGATCGCCGGCAAGAAAAAGTCACGAAGTAAGTCGAGAGGAACCGGATCATGGCCAAGCCTGCAGCCGCCGCGACGCGGCGCCGCCGCCACCGCCGCGCGTCCCCGTCGCAAGGAACGCAAGAACATCATCGCGGGCGTCGCTCACGTGAACGCCTCGTTCAACAACACGATCGTCACCATCACCGACGCGCAGGGCAACACCATCGCCTGGTCGTCGTCGGGCCAGCAGGGCTTCAAGGGCTCGCGCAAGTCGACGCCGTTCGCCGCCCAGATGGCCGCCGAGAATGCCGGCCGCAAGGCGATGGAGCACGGCATGCGCACGCTCGAGATCGAGGTGCGCGGCCCGGGTTCGGGCCGCGAGTCGGCGCTGCGCGCGCTGCAGGCGGTCGGTCTCGCCGTCACCGCCATCCGCGACGTCACGCCGATCCCGCACAACGGCTGCCGCCCGCCGAAGCGTCGTCGCGTCTGAGTTCGCGCCGTGGCGGCGCGCTCCTCGCGCCGCCCGTTTCTGCAGAATGTTGTCGCGAGTCCCGTTCGGAGTCGCGCCTGAACCAACCGGTCTAGAGAGGTAGCCCCGTGCTTCAGAAGAACTGGCAAGATCTGATCAAGCCGGAGAAGCTTGTCACCGAGGCCGGCGTCGATCCGGGCCGCACCGCGACCATCGTCGCCGAGCCGCTCGAGCGCGGCTTCGGTCTGACGCTCGGCAACGCGCTGCGCCGCGTGCTGCTGTCCGTCGCTGCAGGGTGCCGGCCGTCACGTCGATCAAGATCGACAACGTGCTGCACGAGTTCTCGTCGATCCCCGGCGTCCGCGAGGACGTGGTCGACATCGTGCTCAACATCAAGGCGATGGCCGTGAAGATGCAGGGCGACCGCCCGCAGCGTCTCTACCTGCGCGCCGTCGGCCCGGGCGAGGTCACCGCCGGCATGATCGAGCTGCCGGGCGACGTCCAGATCATGGATCCCAAGCACCTGATCTGCACGCTCGACGACGGCGCCTCGATCTCGATGGAGCTGATGGTCGCCACCGGCAAGGGCTACATCCCGGCCTCGGCCAACCGGCCCGAGGACGCGCCGATCGGCCTGATCCCGGTCGATCTGGTGTTCAGCCCGGTCAAGCGCGTCTCCTACAAGATCGAGAACAGCCGCGTCGGCCAGGTCACCGACTACGACAGGCTGTCGATGACGGTCGAGACCAACGGCACGACCGCGTCCGGACGACGCCGTGGCGCTCGCCGCGCGCATCCTGCAGGACCAGCTGCAGCTCTTCATCAACTTCGAGGAGCCGCGCGAGGTCCGCAAGGAGGAGCAGCAGGACGACTTCCCGTTCAACCGCAACCTGCTGCGCAAGGTCGACGAGCTCGAGCTGTCGGTGCGCTCGGCCAACTGCCTGAAGAACGACAACATCATCTACATCGGCGATCTGGTGCAGAAGACCGAGGCGGAGATGCTGCGCACGCCGAACTTCGGCCGCAAGTCGCTGAACGAGATCAAGGAAGTGCTGGCCGGCATGGGCCTGCACCTCGGCATGGAAATCCCGGGCTGGCCGCCGGACAACATCGAGGAGATGGCCAAGCGGCTGGAAGAGCCGTACTAGGCCGGCAGAAGGACATCGAGTCATGCGTCACAACAATCGCGGTCGGAAGTTCCACCGCACGGCCGAGCATCGCAAGGCGATGTTCATGAATCTCGCCGGCGCTCTGATCAAGCACGAGCAGATCACGACCACGCTGCACAAGGCGAAGGACCTGCGTCCGATCGTCGAGAAGCTGGTCACGCTCGGCAAGAGGGGCGGCCTGCACGCCCGCCGCCAGGCGATCGGCTTCCTGCGCGATCCCTACGTCGCCGACAAGCTGTTCACCACGCTCGGCCCGCGCTATGCCAAGCGCAACGGCGGCTACCTGCGCGTGCTGAAGGCGGGCTTCCGCTTCGGCGATGCCGCCCGATGGCGGTGATCGAGTTCGTCGAGCGCGACACCGCCGCCAAGGGCCGGGATCTGGCCGCTCAGGCCGAGAGCCGCAGGAGCAACAGGCGGCGGCCGTAGGCGCCCTCCGGACGCAAACGCCCAGCGTTGCCGGGCGTTCTTCATTTGACTCAGGCCGCCACTGGAAGTCCCAGGCGATCGCGGTAGCGGTTGAAGCCGCGGAAGCGCGCCCGAGCCGCCGCGCTCGCGGCAGGCGCCGTCGCGGCGCAGCCCGTCGAAGCGGCGCGACCAGCCGGCCGATGGCGATCGTGCCCTCCAGGCGCGCCAGCACCGCGCCCAGGCACATATGCACGCCCGAGCCGAAGGCGAAGTGCCGGCTCGAGCTCGCGGCCGGCGTCGAAGCGGTCGGGCTCGGCGAACTGCGCCGGGATCGCGATTGGCGGCGCCGATGCCGATATGGATGTAGGTGCCGGCGGCCAGCATCTCGCCGCCGATCTCGAGGTCGCTCGGCGAGCCGGCGGTTGCCGAGCTGGTTGGAGCTCTCGAAGCGCAAGCCTTCCTCGACGCAGCTCTTGAGCAGGCCGGGATCGCCTTGAGCCGGCGCAGCTCGTCGGGAAAGCGCAGCAGGGCGTCGATCGTGTTGCCGATCAGGTTGGTCGTCGTCTCGTGGCCGGCGTTCAGCAGGAAGATGCAGTTCTGCACCAGCTCGTCGTGGCTCAGCCGCTCGCCGTCGACTTCGCCGTGGATCAGCGTGCCCAGGACGTCGCGCTCGTCGGCCGGCCGCCTGGCGCCGCTCGGCGACGAGCTCGTCGAGATAGGCCGAGAATTCGGCGACCGCGGCGTTGCCCGCGGCCTGGCCGCTCAGGGCCGGCGACCGGCTCCAGCGCACCAGGATGGCGAGCGAATAGCGCCGGAACGGCGCGCGCTCGCCGGCCGGCACGCCCAGCATGTCGCAGATCACCTCGACGGGCAGGCGGAAGGCGAAATCCTCGACCAGGTCCATGCGGCCCTGGTCGGCGTGCTCGGCCGAGCAGGCCATCGACCACCGCCTCGATGCGCGGCTGCAGCGCTGCAAGCGCGCGCGGCGTGAAGGCGGCGGCCAGCAGCTTGCGCACCCGCGTGTGCAGCGGCGGGTCGTTGAACACCAGGCTGGTCGTGTGATGGCGGTAGAGCGGCGTGCCGACGCCGAACTTGGGACCGAACTCGGCCTTCTTGTCCGGAGCTGCATGCGGGCGTCGCGATAGCAGACCGCGACGTCGGCATAGCGCGACAGGAACACGCTGCCGTCGGGCAGGCGCTTCAGCGGCGCGAAGCGGCGCAGCGCGTGATAGTAGGGGAAGGGATCGTCGAGGAAGGCGCCGTTCGAGCTGCAGCCAGGTCGAAGCGCGCCGGCGAAGGCCTCGGCCTCGTCCGCGCGGCAGCTCGATCAGGCCCTGCGCTCAGAACTGTGCCTCCGTCAGCGCGAACACCGTGCGGCCGGCGCGCCTTGAGCGGCCCGAGCTGGGCCAGCGCCGGCGGCAGGATGACCTCGGCATAGAAGCGCGCCGTGACGATCTTGGCCTCGAGGAAGGCGGGATCGCCGTCGCGCGCTCGCGAGCTTGCCTTGCGCCGCCAGCGCGCTCCTGGCCAGCAGCCAGCCGCCCAGCGCCGTGCCGGCCAGCCGCAGGAAGGGCACGGAGCCTCGCCAGGGCGCGTCACCGAGGTCGGCCTTGACCGACTGGGCCACCCATCTGGTGGCGTCCTCCAGCGCGTCCGCGGCGGCCAGCAGGCGCCGTCGCGGATCGCCGCCAGGTCGTCGCCGGGGCCGCCTTCATCTCCTCGGCCGGCGGCGCGCATCTCGGCCACCAGCGCCAGCATGGTCTCGCCGCCGTCCTTGGCGACCTTGCGGCCCACCAGGTCGCGCGCCTGGATGCCGTTGGTGCCCTCGTAGATCGGCAGGATGCGCGCATCGCGCAGATGCTGGGCGGCGCCGGTCTCCTCGATGAAGCCCATGCCGCCATGGATCTGCACGCCGGTCGAGGCGATCTCGTTGCCGAGGTCGGTGAACCACGCCTTGACGATCGGGATCAGCAGATCGACGCGGTCCTGCGTCTTGCGCGCCGCTCCTTGTCGGGATGTCGTGAGCGCGCCGTCGATGCCGGCCGCGGTGTAGTAGCCCAGCGCGCGCATCGCCTCGATCTGGGCGCGCATGGTCATCAGCATGCGGCGCACGTCGGCGTGGTGGATGATCGACGACCGGCTCGCGGCTTGGCGCTGCCGTCGTCCTTGGACTGCACGCGCGTCCTGGCGAAGGCGCGCGGCCTGCTGGTAGGCGCGCTCGGCGATCGCCAGGCCCTGGATGCCGACCGACAGCGCGGGCGTTGTTCATCATGGTGAACATGTAGGAGAGCCCGCGGCCTTCCTCGCCGACCAGGTAGCCGACCGCGCCGCCGTCGTCGCCGAACGACATCACGCAGGTCGGGCTGGCATGGATGCCGAGCTTGTGCTCGAGCGACACGCAGCGGAGGTCGTTGCGCTTGCCCGAGCGTGCCGTCGGCGTCGACCAGGAACTTCGGCACGATGAACAGCGAGATGCCGCGCACGCCGGCCGGCGCATCGGGCGTGCGCGCCAGCACCAGGTGCACGATGTTCTCGGCCATGTCGTGCTCGCCGTAGGTGATGAAGATCTTCTGGCCGGTGACGCAGGTAGTGGTCGCCGCTCTTGACCGCGCGGCTCTTGAGCTGCGCCGAGGTCGGAGCCGGCCTGCGGCTCGGTGAGGTTCATGGTCCCGGTCCATTCGCCCGAGATCATCTTGGGCAGGTAGGTCGCCTTCTGCTCGGCCGAGCCGTGATGGTGGATGGCGTCGATCGCGCCCTGGTTCAGGAGCAGCACCAGGCCGAAGCCCATGTTGGCCGCCTGCCACATCTCCTGCACGGTGGCGGCGAGCAGCCACGGCATGCCCTGGCCGCCGAATTCCGGGTCGAAGGGCAGCGAATTCCAGCCGCCGTCGACGAATTCCTTGTAGATGCCGACAAAGCCCGGCGCCGTGCGCACCACGCCGTTCTCGAGCTTGGCGCCGACCTTGTCGCCGTCGCGGTTGAGCGGCGCCAGGCCGTTGCCGGCGAGCTTGGCCGCCTCCTCGAGGACGGCATCGACCGTGTCGTCGGTGGCGTGCTCGTAGCCCGGCAGGCGCGGCGATGCTGCTGCAGGCCGGCCACTTCGCGCAGCGCGAAACGCATGTCGGCGAGCGGGGCGGTATAGGTCATCGTGCTTTCCTCCGGCTGCAATATGCCGCGCGCGGTCGCTTTTGGCGACCGGCTCCGAGGCTATTTTCGGCGCATCATGACCGACACCGTTCTGCTCGCCATCGACGGCCCGCGCGCCACCATCACGCTCAACGATCCGGCCAAGCACAACCGCGCTCGATCCGGCCGGGCCTGGCTCAGCTGCGCGCAGCCATCGAGAAGGCCGACGCCGACCCCGACGTGCGGGTCACGGTGCTCACCGGCGCCGGCGAGAAGACGCTTCTGCTCGGGCTACGATCTCGGCCTCGATCCCGTCCGGGCAAGGCGCCGGCCGCCGTCGACAGCGACGGACAGCTTCGAGAAGGTCATGGACCGCCTCGAGGCGATGCGCATGCCGACGCTCGTGCGCGCTGAACGGCGGCGTCTCATGGCGGCGCGACCGACATGGCGCTGGCCTGCGACTTCCGCCTGGGCGTCAAGGGCATGCGCTTCTTCATGCCGGCGGCGCGCTTTGGCCTGCACTACTATCCGAGCGGCCTGCGCCGCTACACCCAGAAGGTGAGCCCGAGCTTCGCCAAGCGCGCGCTTCCTGCTGTCGGAGGATTTCACCGACGAGGACCTGCTGCGCGTGGGCTATCTCGACTGGCTGGTCGACCGCGCCGGAGTTCAAGGCCAAGGTCGACGAGACCGCGGCCAAGCTCGCCGGCCTTGCGCCGCTCTCGATGTCGAACATGAAGCGCGCCATCGAGCAGTTCGCCCAGGCCGAGCCCGACATCCCGAAGATCCGCGAAGGCATCCGCGAGTGCCAGACCTCGGAGGACCTGCGCGAGGGCCTGAGCGCGCCTGCGCGAACGCCGGGCGCCCGCTTCGAGCGGCCGCTGGGCGGCCATGCAGCGCCGCCTCGCCGCGATCGCACGCCGATCTTGCCGGCTTCACCCGCATGATGGAGGGCGCGGAGACGCGCACCTTTCGCCACCTCAAGTCGGCGCGCAGATCGAGATCTGGCGCCCGGCCATCGACCGCCGGCGGCGGCGGATGGTCGGCACCGCGGGCGACGCCATGCTGGCCGAGTTCGGCTCGGCGGTGGCGGCGGTGCGCGGCGGCGATCGACATCCAGGAGCGCATGGCGCGCTTCAACGAGACGCTCGACGAGGACCAGCGCATGATGTTTCGCATCGGCGTGCATCTGGGCGAGGTCATCGTCGACGAGGAGGACCACGAACATCTTCGGCGACGGCGTCAACCTCGCCGCCCGCATCCAGGCCATCGCCGAGCCGCGGCGGCATCGCCGTGTCGCGCGCCGTGCGCGACGTCACCGAGCTCAGGATCGACTACGCCTTCGTCGATGCCGGCGAGCACCAGGTCAAGAACGTGAGCCGGGCGGTGCAGATCTACCACGTCCGCGGGGCGGCGGCCGGCACGCCCGGACCACGAGCCCGAATCGTGCCGCACGTTGACCCTGCACTTCCAGGGCGCCGATCCTAGCGGCCAGGAAGTATGGCTTCGAGGTGGCGCTTGAAAGGCTCGGCTGACGCTGCCGGAAGGGCATGACGATCGGCCGCGACTGTCGACCAGTGTCAGACCGGTCGTGGCGCATGCCACCATTTCGCGGCGCCACGCGCGGCTGTCGCTGACCGGGAGGCGCTGCAGATCGAGGGATCTGGGCTCGACCAACGGCACGGCGGTGCGGCGGCAGGCGCTGAAACCAGGCGCGCCATGCCCTGCAAAGCGGCGCCAAGTTGCGGCTTGGTGACGTCGAACTGCACGTACGGCAAAGGCTGATCCCCGCGCCAATTCGTTAATCCATTGCCGCGCCTCCGCTGCGTGGCACGCTTGGCCACCTCGGGATCAGCATGTCCGACGTCAACAGCCAGGGACAAGGCCAGCCGCCATCCGACGTCGATTTCGTCGCCCTCAGCCCGGCAGACGATCGGCCGCTACGAGATCGTGGCTATCCTCGGCCAGGGCGGCTTCGGCATCACCTATCGCGCCCGCGACACCCAGCTCGACCGCGAAGTCGCCATCAAGGAATATCTGCCGGTCGGCGCTCGCCGTGCGCGAAGACGGCGTACATCGGTGCTGCCGCGCTCGACCAGAGATCGCCGAAGACTTCGACCTGGGGCCGCGAGCGCTTCGTCGACGAGGGGCGCACGCTGGCCACCCTGCACGGCGCGCCGGCGATCGTGCGCAGTCTTCGACTTCCTCGAGGCCAACGGCACCGCCTACATCGTCATGGAGCTGGTGCCCGGCGAGACGCTCGAGCGAAGCGCATCAGCGCCAGGGCGCTGCTCGCCGGCCGAGATCGACGCGCATCCTGTGGCCGCTGCTCGACGGGCTGGAGCAGGTGCGCACGATCGGCTTCCTGCATCGCGACATCAAGCCGGCCAACATCCTGCTCGGTGCCGAGGCCGATCCGACCCTGATCGATTTCGGCGCCTCGCGCGCGGCGATGCGCCGAGCCGCAGCGGCGTCGATGACGGCGATCTTCACGCCGGGCTATGCCGCCGCCGAGCAGATGACAGCCCGGCCAAGCAGGGGCCGTGGACCGACATCTACGGCGCTGTCGGCCACGCTCTATCCACGCCATCACCGGCGCCGCGCCGCCCGGCGCCTTCGGACCGCGGCTGCTGGACGAAACGACGCCTACGAGCCGCTCGGCAAGCTGCCGCCGCTGGCTTCGCGCCGGGGCCGCTGGTCGGCAGATCAGGTGACGCGCGGGCGTGCCGGACGCGCGCGCCACCGACAGGCCGCAGTCGATCAGCCGGCTGGCGGCCGATCCTGGCCCAGGCCGGCGCGGCCAGATACGCAGGCGACGATGGCGCTGGCCAAGCCGGCCGACCCTGCCGCAGCCGTCCTGCTGCGCCCACCGGCAACGAAGGCGACGGCGGTGACCGCGCCGGCGAAGCGTCGCGGCGGGACTGTGGATAGGCCTTGCCGCGGCGCTCCTGCTTGTGGCGGGCGGCGGCTACTACTTTGCTACCAAGCCCGCGTCACGCCCGATCCGGCGGTGGTCGGAGCCGCGCGCAAGCAACAGGAAGCGGTCGAAGCCGAGGCGGCCAAGCGCAAGGCAAAGCCGACGAGGAGCTCGCCAGGCTGCGCGCGCCGGGCAGCGGCGGCGCCAGAAGGCCGAGCGGTGAGGCCGCGCAGCGCAAGCAGATCGAGGAGGAGACCCGGCGCAAGGTCCGAAGCCGAGATGGCGGCCAGGAAGAGAGTCGAGGACGAGGCCAGACAGAAGAGCCGAAGCCGAGACAGCGGCCCGGCAGGAGAAAGGGCGAGGAGGCCAGGAAGAAAGCCGAGGAGGAGAAGGCGGGGCCGAGGCGGCAGCCAAGCCAGCGCTGCGTTCATCCGCCGGCAGCGGGACCGCAGACGGCCGCCGTTGCGCCCAATGCCACGCCAGGCAAGCCAGCGGCAGGCAGAGCGGACGGCTCGGTGGAAGGGCACCTCACCACTGCACGCCGTCCAGGCACGGCGGCGACTTTACCATCCACGCGCAGATCCGCAGCGTGTCCGGCGGCTCCGGCAATTCCGGGTTCGGCCGGGCCCGGGGCCTGGCACGAGCGGGCAAACCAGTCGCTGACGCTGAGGTTCAACGGCCAGCGGGTGATCGTCAGCGCGCGTCTACTCGCCGCAGAATCAGGTCGGCGTGCTATCGACGGGCACGATGGTGGCATCGTATGACGGCAGGATGGTCACGGGCAGCGGACCGGAGCAGAACAGCGGCGGCCGCACGGCGCGACATCTCGTTGAGCAGGTAGCGCGAGCGAACATTGGGGTAGAAGTAGCAACATGACGGGCAATGCGAAGGCGCGCGCTGCTGCGCGAACGGCCTGGCCAGGGGCGAGTTCATCCTGGCGCCGGGCATCTATGACGGCATCTCGGCGCGTGTCGCCGACCGCATGGGCTTTCCGGCGCTCTACATGACGGGCTACGGCGCCACGGCCTCGATGCTCGGCCTGCCCGACGCCGGCCTCGCCACCTACTCCGACATGGTGGGCCGCGCGCGAGATGATCTGCTCGGTGATCGAGCACGCCGCTGATCGCCGACGCCGACACGGGCTACGGCGGGCTGCTTGAACGTGCAGCGCACGGTGCGCGGCTACGAGGCGGCGGGCGTCGCGGCGATCCAGATCGAGGACCAGGAGATGCCCAAGAAGTGCGGCCATACGCCCGGCCGCCGGGTCGTGCCGGCCGAGGACATGGTGCTCAAGATCAAGGTCGCGGCCGAGGCACGCCGCGACGCGAGCGACCTGATCGTCGCCCGCACCGATGCGCGCACCGCGCTCGGGCCTCGACGAGGCGCTGCGCCGCGCCAGGCTCTACGAGCAGGCCGGCGCCGACGTGATCTTCGTCGAATCGCCCGAGAGCGAAGCCGAGCTCGAGCGCGATCGGCCAGCGAGGTCGAGAAGCCGCTTGCTCGCCAACATGGTCGAGTTCGGCAAGACGTCCGCGGGTCGAGGCCGGCAAGGCTGAAGCAATGGGGCTTCGACCTGGCGATCTATCCCGGCCTGGGCTTCAGCGTCGCCGCCGAGGCGATGCGCCAGGCCTGGGAGCTTCCTCAAGGACAAGGCACCAGCGCGGGCATCGAACGTGCCGCAATATCGCGACATGCATGGGCTGATGGGCTTCCCCGAGGTCTGGGACTTCGAGAAGAAGTGGGCGCAGTGAACGGCCAAGCCGAGTTCTTCGAGCTGCTGGCCCGCCTGCCGGCCGCGCGTCTGGCTGCAGGCCGCCGCTCGGCCTGATCGGCTTCGTCGTGCTGGCGGTGCTGGGCTTCGCCGTGATCGCCGGCGTGGCGGCGGTGGTCGCTGGTGGTCGATCCTGGCTCTTCAAGGCCAGGGCCGTGGCTGCTCGGCCTGTTCGCCGGCCGGCCCAGAGCCGGCCCGCCGGCGCGCCCGGACCAGCCACGCGTGACCGACGTGCCGCCTACGAGGTCATCGAGCCGCGCAGGACGACGGCAGCGCGCCCTAAGTCTCGATCAGCACGACCACTGGAAGCCGTCGATCACGAAGTGCTGGCCGGTGATGAAGCAGGGCTCGGATGTCGCGAGGAACGCCACGAGCTGGGCGACGTCGGCCGGCGTGCCCAGCCGGTTCGAGCATGATGCCCTTCTTCATCTCCCCGCCCGCGCGAGCGGGTCAGGCTGTTGCCGAGCTCGGTCTCGATCACGCCGGGGCAGATGGCGTTGATCATGATCTTGGGGCCGAGTTCCTTGGCCAGCGACCGGGTGAGGCCGAGGATGCCGGCCTTGGCCGCGGCATAGGCGTGCTTGCTGACCGCCGAGGTGACGCCGCCCGAGCAGCGCGTTGAGCGACGACATGCTGGCGATGCGCCCGCCAGCCTTCCTGCTTCAGCATGATCGGCGCGATGGCGTGGATGTAGTTGAAGCAGCTCTTGAGGTTGACCGCGATGGTGCGGTCGAACTCTTCCTCCTTGATCTCGAGGATGCCCTTGGCGTTGGAGGCGCCGGCATCGTTGAGCAGGAAGTCGATGCGGCCCCACTGCCGCGGCGACGTCGTCCGCGACCTCGTGCGCGCGCGCGAACTGGGCGACGTCGGCCTGGTAGAGTCAGCGCCTTGCGGCCGAGCTCGCCTCGATCTCGCCCTCGCGTGCGCTCCATCTCCGGCTCGAGCAGGTCGACCAGGGCGATGTCGTAGCCGCGCGCCGCCAGCTCGAGCGCGCAGCCGCGGCCGATGCCGCGCGCGCCCGCCGGTGACGATCGCGCTGAGCGTCTTGCTCACGCCGCATGCTCCTTGGCGTAGCGCCGCGACTTCTGCGTGGGTGGCGAACCACACCTTGCCCTTGGACTTGGCGTGGCGGATCAGCTCCTCGACGATCCAGATGCGCGAGCGGTAGCCGATGATGTGCGGATGCATGGTGAGCTGGAAGATGCCGCCGTCCTCCCAGGCCGCGTCGAGCTCGCGGCGGAAGATGTCGAGCACGTCGGTCGGCGGCGTGTAGGGCCGCAGCGACGAGAAGCGGTGCATGCAGAAATAGACCGCGTCGTCGCGCACCCATTCGACCGGCAGCTCGACCACGCCGGTCGGCTCGCCGTCGCAGCAGCAGCTCGTAGCAGTCCTCGTCGGCCATCAGCGAGGAGTCGTAGAGCAGGCCCATCTCCTTCTCGATGCGCCAGCGTGTTGGGGCTGAAGTCCCAGGACGGCGTGCGCATGCCGACCGGCGCGCTTGCCGGTGATCTTCTCCAGCGTGTCGGCCGAGCGCAGCATCAGGTCGCGCTCGGCCTCGTAGCGGCAGCACCGAGTTGAGCTCGTGGATCCAGCCGTGGATGCCGATCTCGTGGCCCTCGGCGACCAGCGCGCGCTGCTCGTCGGGATGCAGCAGCGCGGCGACCGCCGGCACGTAGAACGTCGCCTTGACGTCGTGCTTCTCCAGCAGCTTGCGGATGCGCGGCACGCCGACCCGGTTGCCGTATTGGCCCCAGGCCATGCGGCCGATCGACTTGCCGCCGTCGCGCAGCTCGTTGGTCTCGTGGTCGGAGTCGAAGGAGAGCGCCACGGCGCAGCGCGCGCCGTCCTTCCAGGCCTCGGGCCGGTAGCTGCCGGCCGGCGCGCACCTGCGTCGACCAGCTTGCGCCAGTGCGCGTCGGGCCACTGCCAGGGTTCGAGTTGCGGGGCATGGGTGTCGGGCATGATGACCTCCTGGACTTCAGGCGAGCGGCGAGCCGGTCACCGGCAGGATCTGGCCGGTGATCCAGGATGCGTGATCCGAGGCGAGGAAGATGACGGCATCGGCGATGTCCTCGGGCCGGCCCATGCGGCGCATGGCGATGCGCTCGGCGAACTGTGCGCCGGAACTCCTCGCAGTAGGAGTTCCATTGCCGCTCGTAGTCGGGGCTGGTCGCCATGAAGCCCGGCGCCACCGAGTTGACCGTGATGCCGAACGGCCCCAGTTCCTGGGCGAGCTGCTTCACCAGCCCGACCTGGCCGTGCTTGGCCGAGGCATAGGCCTGGATGCCGGTCAGGCTGGTGGCGAGGCCGGCGCGGCTCGAGATGGTGACGATGCGCCCGCCGCCGCCTGCTTTCATGCCCGGCGCGACGGCGCGGGCGAACAGGAAGCAGCCCTTCAGGTTGGCGTCGACGATGCCGGCGAACTCCTCCGGGCTGCACCTCTTCGAGCGGCTTGGGACGCTGGCCGAGCACGCCGCCCGCGACATAGACCAGCACGTCGACCCGGCCGCCCGCCTGCGCGACGACGCGCGTCGATGCTCGCTGGCATCGGTGACGTCGACTGGCAGCGCCCTGACGCGCTCGCCCGGTCTCGATCTCGCGCCGCCAGTCGGTCGCAGGCGAGCACCTCGGCGCCGTCGTGCGGCGAAGGCCGCGGACGATCGCCCGGCCGATGCCGCGCGCGGCACCGGCCACGATCACGCGGCTTGCCGTCGAAGCGGATCAGCATCGATCAGCGCTGAGGCCTGCGATGGCGAGCGCTGGAGGAAACCGCGGTCATATGATTCTCCCCGGGAAATCGCGCTGGACGCTAGACCCGAATGACCTTGCCTGGATTCATGATGTTCTGCGGATCGAGCGCGCGCTTGAGCGGCCGCATCGCGTCGAGCTCGATCTGGCTGCGGTAGTGCGCCAGTTCGTCGACCTTGAGGCGGCCGATGCCGTGCTCGGCCGAGATCGAGCCGCCATAGCTCACCACGAGGTCGTAGACCGCGCCGCTGATCGCCTCGGCATGCGGCATGAATCGCGGCCTTGTCCCAGCCCGGCCGGCGCCTGGCAGTTGAAGTGCAGGTTGCCGTCGCCGACATGGCCGAACGGCACCGGACGGCAGTCCGGGCAGCGCCTTCTTCATCGCCGGCAAGCCCTTCAGTCATGAAGGCCGGGATCTTGCTGACCGACGACCGAGATGTCGTGCTTGATCGAGGGGCCTTCGCGCTTCTGCGCACTCGGAATGGTTTTCGCGCAAGGCCCACGAAGGCTGCGCGCCTGCGCCTCGTTCTGGGCGAGCACGGCGTCGAGCACGAGGCCCTTTTCCATCGCCTCGCCGAGATAGGCTTCCATCTTCTCGCGCAGGCCGCGTCTCGTTGGCGCCGTGCGCGGCGCGCGCGGGTCGACGACCATTCGAGCAGCACGTACCAGTCGTGCGCGCTCGGCCAGCGGATCGGCCGAGCCGGGAATGTGCTTCAGCACCAGGTCGATGCCCTGGCCGGCTCATCAGCTCGCAGGAGGTGACGTTGTCCTCGGCTGGCGGCATAGGCGCCGCTCAGCAGCGTCGACGGCGGCCTGCGGCGAGGGCACGGCCGATCCACGAGGTCGCGATGTCCTTGGGCTTGGGCCAGAGCTTCAGCATCGCCTTGGTGATGATGCCGAGCGTGCCCTCGGCGCCGAGATAGAGGTCGCGCAGGTCGTAGCCGGTATTGTCCTTCCTGAGCGCGCGCAAGCCGTTCCAGATGTCGCCCGTCGGCGTGCACGACCTCGAGCCCGAGCACGAGCTGGCGGGCGTTGCCGTAGTGCAGCGACCTGCACGCCGCCGGCATTGGTCGAGAGATTGCCGCCGATGGTGCAGCTGCCCTCGGCGCCGAGGCTGAGCGGGAACAGCCGGTCGTTGGCCGCCGCGCGCCTCCTGGATGGTCTTGCAGCACCACGCCGGCCTCGACGGTCATGGCGTAGCCGATCGTGTCGATCTCGAGGATGCGGTTCATGCGCGTGAGCGACAGCACGATCTCGCGGCCGTCCTCGCGGCGGCGTGCCGCCGCCCGACCATGCCGGTATTGCCGCCCTGGCGGCACGATCGCGACCTTCTCGGCCGCGCAAAGCTTCACGACTGCGGCGCCACTTCCTCGGTCGTCGCCGGCCGCACGACGGCGCAGCGCCGTGCCGAGATAGTTCTCGCGCCAGTCGGTCAGGTAGGGATGCTTGCCCCGCGTCGTCGAGCGATCAGGCCCTTGTCGCCGACGATGGCCGCGAGCTTGTCGACGAAGCGCCATGCAGTCCCCGCAACCGCAGGAATCCTTTCCGGGATTCATGATGTTCTTCGGATCGAGCGCGCGCTTGATGGTGCGCATGGTGTCGAGCTCGATCTTGGAGCGGTAGTGCGCCAGCTCGTCGAGCTTGTCGATGCCGATGCCGTGCTCGGCCGAGATCGAGCCTGCCATCGAGGTGATCAGGTCGTTGACCGCGCGGGTGATGGCCGGCGCGTATTGCTGCAGCGTCTGCGCGATCCATGCCCTTCGGCGCCCTGAAGCGAGAAGTGCACGTTGCCGTCGCCGATATGGCCGAGCGGGTGGGGCCGGAGGCCGGGCAGGATGGCCAGCGCCGCCGCTGATGCCCTTGTCGATGAACTCGGGATCCTGGAGATCGACACCGAGATGTCGTAGCTGAGGCCCGGGCCCTCGGCGCAGCCGGCCTCGGCCGACGCCCTCGCGGATACGCCACATGTTGCGCGCCTGCGCCTCGTTCTGGCCGATCACCGCGTCGAGCACGCGGCCCGCCTCCATCTGGTCGGCCGAGGAACTGCTCCATCTTCTCCGACATGCCCTCGGCGCCCGTCGGCCTTGGGCCGCGACGACGACCATTCCATCAGCAGGTACCACGGCGTGTCGGCCTTGAGCGGATCCTGCACGCCGGGGATGTGGCGCAGCACCATTTCGGTGGCGGCGCGGCTCATCAGCTCGCACGAGCCGACATTGTCCTCGCGACGCCGCATGCGCCTCCGACAGGATCTCGATGGCGGCCTGCGGATCGCGGACGGCGAGCCAGGCGGTGGCGCACGTCCTTGGGCGCCGGCCACAGCTTCAGCACCGCCTTGGTGATGATGCCCAGCGTGCCCTCGGCGCCCATGAACAGGTGCTTGAGGTCGTAGCCGGTATTGTCCTTCTTGAGCGAGCGCAGGCCGTTCCAGATGTCGCCGTTGGGCAGCACGACCTCCAGCCCCAGCACCAGGTTGCGCGCGTTGCCGTAGCGCAGCACCTGCACGCCGCCGGCGTTGGTCGAGAGGTTGCCGCCGATCATGCACGAGCCCTGGGCGCCGAGGCTGAGCGGGAAGAAGCGGTCGTGGCTCGCCGCGGTCTCCTGCAGGGTCTGCAGCGACGCAGCCCGCCTCGACGGTCATCGAATAGCCGACCGGATCGACGTGCGATCACCTGGTTCATGCGGCCGAGCGACAGCAGGATGCCGCTGGTGCGTCGGCCACGGCGTGGCGCCGCCCATCAGGCCGGTGTTGCCGCCCTGCGGCACGATGGCGATGCCGTGGTCGTAGCAGAGCTTCACGCACCTTGGAGACTTCCTCGGTGCTGGCCGGCCGCACGACGACGGCCGCCCGGCCCACGGTCGAGCCGCGCCAGTCGGTGACGAACGGCTGCTTGCCCTGCTCGTCGAGGATCAGGCCCCTCTCGCCGACGATGGCGCGCAGCGCCTCCAGCACGGCCGGCGTGACCGGGGCGGTCGGGATCGGTGGCTGGATGACGGTATCGGGCATCGTTTCCTCGCTTTGGCCGGCAAGCCTAACGCCGCCGGCCTTGGCCGTCATCCGCGGCAGCCCGGCGCAGACGGTCGTTGATCGCAAGGCCCAAGCCCGTTTGCGGAACGGGCATGCACCGCGATGCGGCCGATGTCCGGCCGGTCGAGCGCGCGCGAAGCTGGGCGAACAGGTTGGCGGCCGGCCTCGGCGAGATCGCCGCCGGGGCTGAGATTGTAGGTCAGCCGGGCGCCCGCCGGCACGTGCGGCCCGAAGGCCAGCAGGCCCTCGTCGGCAGCGACGCTGGTCGCCTCCAGCCGCACCGGCCGCGCCGGCGCATAGTGGCTGGCGAGCTGGCCGGGCGATTTGCGGCGCCGATCGCCGCGACGGCGAGCGGCATCGCTCAGCGCGATCGGGCCCGATCACCGCCTCGATCGCCTCGCGCGTGGCGCCGCCGGGACGCAGCAAGGTCGGCGTCTGCGGTCGTGAGATCGAGCACGCTCGATTCGAGACCGACAGCGCAGGGCCCGCCATCGAGGATCAGCGGCACGCGGTCGCCCAGCGATCTGGCGACATGCTCGGCGCCGGGTCGGGCTGACGGCGCCGCTGCGGTTGGCCGAGGGCGCCGCGATCGGCCGGCCGGCGGCGCGGATCAGCGCCTGCGCCATCGGATGGCCAGGGCGCGCGGACCGCCGCCGTGTCGAGCGCCGGCCGTCGCCAGCAGCGCGATGGCCGAGCCCTTGGCGCGCGGCAGCACGAGCGTCAGCGGCCCCGGCCAGAAGCGCGCGGCCAGCCTGTCGGCCGTGTCGCTCCAGTGCACGCAGCGCTGCGCCTGCGCCGGCATCGAGCACGTGGGAGATCAGCGGATTGAACTGCGGCCGGCCCTTGGCCTCGAAGATCGCTGGCGACGGCGCGTTCGTTGGTGGCGTCGCCGCCCAGCCCGTAGACCGTCTCGGTCGGGGAAGGCGACCAGCCCGCCGTCGCCGCAGCAGTCCGCCGCCTCGGCGATCGACTCGCCGCGCTCGGCTTCGACTAGCTTCATCTCGCCGCCTTGCTGCGGGCGATGAAATGCGGATTGCCGAAGCGCGGCTTGCCGTAGGCGAGCGGCCGGCCGTCGGTCGTCACCACCTCGCCGCCGGCCGCCTCGAGCACGCCCTGGCCGGCCGCGGTGTCCCATTCGTTGGTCGGGCCGAAGCGCGGATAGATGTCGGCCTTGCCTTCGGCGATCAGGCAGAATTTCAGCGACGAGCCGGCCTGCATGCGCTCGGCGACGGTGAGGCCGTTGTTGCGGAACCAGATGTCGAGGTCGCTGTAGATCGCGCGTGGCTGCGGCTGGCGCAGGCGGTCAGGCCGCCGGCCGGCGGCGTGCGCGTACGGCGATGCGCGGTGAAGGCGCCGCCGTTCTCGCTCTTGTCGGCGCCCAGCCCGTGCCGCGCCGCGCCACAGCGTGTCGGTCGCCGGCGCCAGCACGATGCCGAGCGTCGGCCGGCCGTCTCTCGATCAGGGCGATGTTCACGGTGAACTCGCCGTTCCTCTTGATGAACTCCTTGGTGCCGTCGAGCGGATCGACCAGCCAGAACGGCCCGCCGTCGAGCGTCGGGCACGCGGCCCGCCGCCATCTCCTCCTCGGCGACCACCGGCCGGCCGGGCGTCAGCGCGCGCAGGCCCGCGACGATGATCGCCTCGGCGGCATGGTCGGCGTCGGTGACCGGGCTCTTGTCGGCCTTGGCGCGCTCGCCGAGATCGCCGGCATAGATGCGCATGATCTCGCGCGCGCGCCTCGCGGGCGAAGTCGGTGCAGGCGTGGCGCAGCGCCTGGTGGGAGGGTCGGGACGAGGGCACGGATCGGTTGCGTTGGAGGCGGCGACCTTATAGCCCATTCGTCCATGGCAAACAGGCTCCTGGGCGTCATATCGGCCCTGCCCGAGGAGTTCGCCCATCTCTCCGACCAGCTCGGGCCAGGCGCACGAAATCGGCGGGCTGGCCTTCTGGCGCGGCCAGATCGCCGGCCGCGAGGCGGTATTCGTCGAATCGGGCGCGGGCAAGGTCAATGCCGGCGTCGCCACGTCGCTGCTGCTCGATCGCTTCGACTGCCGCGCGCTGATGCTGTGCGGCGTGGCGGGCGGCCTCGATCCGGCGCTGGGCGTCGGCGACGTCGTGGTCGGCACCAGCCACACCCAGCACGACTACGGCATGCACCGAGGAGGACGGCTTCCTGACCATCCAGCCCGGCAGCCGGCCGTCGCCGGGGCGACGACTGGACGCCGGGCTATGCCGTGGCGGAGCCGCTGGTGGCGCGCCTGCGCGCGGCGGTGCGAGGCTCGGTGCTGGAGCCGCTGCCGGACGCCGTCGGCGTCGGCCGGCGCACGCCCGCCGGTCCATTTCGGCGCGATCCTGACCGGCGACAGCTTCGTCAATTCGCGAGCGCACGCGGCAGCGCCTGCACGGCGAGTTCGCGGCGCACGGCGGTCGAGATGGAGGGCGGCGCGGTGGCGCAGGTCGCGCGGCGCTGGGGCGAGCGACATCCCGTTCGTCAATGTGCGCTGCCTCAGCGACCTCGCCGGCGCCGAGAGCCATCTCGACTTCCGCGCCTTCCTGCCGGTCGCGTCGCGCTACGCCTCGCAGGTCGCGCACCGGCTGGCGCCGGTGATCTAGCAGGCTCACGGCTTCGAGCACGCGTCCCGGCGACCGCATCGAGCTTGGCGATCATGCCGGCCGATCGCGTCGCCAGGCGCGGTGATCAGCGCATACTCGAGCGCGCGGTCGCAGCCGGCCGGGCAGGGCGCGGGCCGCGCTTGCTGAGGAGCGGCGCCATCATGCGCGACCAGCGCCTTGGCCTTCTCGGCGTTCTCGTGCAGCACGCGCACGATGTCGGCGACCTGCACATGGTCATGGTCGGGATGCCAGCAGTCGAAGTCGGTGACCATGGCGACGGTCACGTAGCAGATCTCCGCCTCGCGGGCGAGCTTGGCCTCCGGCATGTTGGTCATGCCGATGACGTCGCAGCCCCAGCTGCGGTAGAGTTGCGATCTCGGCGAGGCTGGAGAATTGCGGCCCTTCCATCGCGATGTAGGTGCCGCCGCACTTGATCGGGAAGCCGGCTCCTGCGCGCGCAGTCATGCACGAGCCTCGGCCAGCGCGGTTGCAGGCCGGATGCGGCCATCGAGACATGCGCGACGCAGCCCGTCGCCGAAGAAGCTCTTCTCGCGCGCGAAGGTGCGGTCGATGAACTGGTCGACGACCACGAAATGGCCGGGCGGCAGCTCCTCCGCGCAGCGACCCGCAGGCCGAGAGCGACAGGATGTCGGTGACGCCGGCGCGCTTCAGGGCATCGATGTTGGCGCGGTAGTTGATCGAGGTCGGCGAATGGCGATGGCCGCGGCCATGGCGCGGAACGAACACGACGTCGAGGCCGTCCAGCACGCCGAACAGGAACTCGTCCGAGGTCTCGCCGAACGGCGAGGCGATCCGCCGCCACGTCGCGTTCTCGAGCCCGGCGATGTCGTAGACGCCGCTGCCGCCCAGAATACCCAACACCGTCATCTGCTTCTCCTCCGTTGGCGTTGGTGTATCATCCCTCTCCGGACAAAGACGCCGGGAGACAATCCATGGGCAAGCTCGACGGCAAGATCACCATCGTCACCGGCGCGACCAGCGGCATCGGCCGGCGCACCGTCGAGATCTTCGTGCAGGAAGGCGCCAAGGTGCTGGCGACCGGCCGGCGCGAGGAGCTGGGCGCGCACGCTCGAGGCGTCGCTCGGCAAGGACAAGTGCCTGTTCGTGAAGGCCGACGCCACGCAGGAGGCCGACGTCAAGGCGATGTTCGACGCCTGCCTCGTCGAAAGTGGGGCCGGCTCGACTGCCTGTTCAACAATGCCGGCGGGCCGGCGCCGGTGGGCGGCATCGAGACCGTCGCCGGTCGAGGGCTTCGACGCGGCGATGGCGACGCTGGTGCGCTCGGTCATGCTGGGCATGAAGCACGCCGCGCCGATCATGATGAAGCAGGGCTCGGGCAGCATCATCAACAACGGCAGCGTCGCCGGCCGCCGCGCCGGCTACTCGACCTCGATGATCTACGGCGCGGCCAAGGCGGCGGTGAACCACCTCACGGTCTGCGCCGCCATGCAGCTCGGCGAGAAGAACGTGCGCTGCAACTCGATCTCGCCGGGCGGCATCGCCACCGGCATCTTCGCCAAGGCGCTGGGCCTGGCGCCCGACAAGGCCGACAGCTTCGCCGAGGCGATCGAAGGCATGCATGGCCACAGCTGCAGCCGATCCCGCGCGCCGGCATCACCGACGACATCGCCAACGCCGCGGTGTTCCTCGCCTCCGACGATCGAGCTTCATCAACGGCCACGACCTGGTGGTCGATGGCGGCGTGGTCGGCGGCCGCCTGTGGACGCCGCACCAGGAGGGCGTGCAAGGCGATGCGCCAGGCGTTCGGCGTGGATGAAGCCTGATGCTGAAATCATCGCTCGCCCTAGCTTCGACTCTAGCTGCGCGGGCTGCTCGGTCCAGCACTGGGCGATCCGGCCGACGCCGGCGGTCAGTGCGCCCTCTATGGCAGCTCGGACTGCCGACCGACCCGCGATCCGAGCCGGGCATGCCGATCGGCTCGATCGCGCGCCAGCGAAGGAGGCGGTGGTGGCGGGCGTCGACCAAGTGGATGAGGTGCCCGGCGTCGGCGTCGCTTCGGCGAGACAACCGCCGCGAAGCCGTGCAGCAGGCCGGATCGCCGTGTGCGGCGAGGCCGGATGCTCTGCCGGCCTATGGCGGCATGTCACCTTCGTCGGCGTGCGTGGCAGGCTCGCCCAGGGTTCCCGAGTTCGTGGTCGTCAGACATCGCCGCGCGCGGGCCGGCCGCGCGCCGAAGATCGAGGCGCGATCTGCCGGGAGAGCGGGGTCGTGGCTAACCCGGACCCCCCTCACGCCGCACCTCAGAAGGCGCATGATGGCGAGGGGGAAGGAGAAGCCCACCCGCCGATTCACTCGCGCTTGCCCTGCCCGGCATCTTCGGCACCGAAGCCGAGGCCGCGGCAAAGCGCGGCGAGTCGGTGACCTTGAGCGCCTCGGCGGCGTCCTTGTTCTCCATGATCTTGGCCATGATCGCCTGGCCGGCGCGGTCGAACACGCGCGCGGTTCTCGATCAGGAACTTCTGCGATTCGCGCAGCTTGGTCGACGTAGCCGTTGATCTCGGGGATGACGTAGCGCGCCACCATGTCCCAGCTGCGCATGGTGTTCTCGGGATTGGCCCAGTCGTGCACGAAGCCGACGCACGGTGCCGAAGCCGCCGCTCTTGTCGAGCACCGACTTGATCATCTTCACGAGATCGTCCGGGCGTGCCGATGGTCGGCGCCGCGCCGTCCGATGAAGGCGGTCTTGTCGACCGCCTCGTCGGGCGACGTGAACGGCTGTCGAGCCCGGCCGCTGCAGGGTGCCGGCGATGTATTCGTTGTGCCAGCGCATCAGGCCGTCGCTTGGCCTCGTCGCGCGCCTTCTCGCGCGTCTCGGCGATGTGCCAGCTCGAGCAGCACGCGCCAGTTCTTGCGGTCGACCGTCGTGCCGTGCTTCTTGGCGGCAGCCTCGGCGAAGCCCCATTGCGTCGGCAGCGACAGTCAGGCCCTGCGTCCGACATCGAGCCCAGCGAGATGATGCCGATGCCGTACTTGCCGGCCAGCGTCATGCCCGACGGGCTGATCTGCGAGGCGACGGCGAACGGCATGTCCTCCTGCAGCGGCAGGAGCTGCAGGGCGGCGTCCTGCAGGGTGTACCAGTCGCTCTTCGTGGTGACGCGCTCGCCGCTGAACAGGCGGCGGATGACGTCGATCGCCTCGTCCTGGCGGTCGCGCTGGACCATCGGGATCGATGCCGAGCGTGTGGGCGTCGGACGGCAGCGCGCCGGGGCCCGAGCCGAAGATCGCCCGGCCGCCGGTCATGTGGTCGAGCTGCACCATGCGCTGGGCGACGTTGAAGGGATGGTGATAGGGCAGCGAGATCACGCCGGTGCCGAGCTTGATGCGCTTGGTGCGCTCGCCGGCCGCGGCCAGGAACATCTCGGGCGAGGCGATCATCTCCCAGCCGCTCGAATGGTGCTCGCCGCACCAGAACTCGTCGTAGCCCAGCTCGTCGAGATGCTCGACGAACTTGAGGTCGCGGCGGAACTGCAGGGTCGGGTTTTCGCCGATCGGATGATGGGGCGCGAGGAACGCGCCGAAACCGAGACGGGCCATGTAGGATCTCCTGATATCGCGACGGAACGGGCTAACATGGCCGGACCGGCGGGGTCGATACGTCGGAGGAGGCAATGGCGATGCTGAAGCGACACGGGTTGCGCTGGTGACGGGCGGCTCGCGCGGCATCGGGCAGCGCCATCGCCATTTCGCTGGCCGATGCCGGCGCCGCCGTGGCGGTGAATTATCGCGAGAAGGCGGCCGAGGCGCGAGGCGGTGGCCGAGGCGATCCGCAGCAAAGGCGGGCGGGCGATGGCGGTCGGCGCCGACGTCTCGCAGGCCGCCGAGGTGGCCGGCGATGGTGGCCGACGTCGAGCGCGAGCTGGGGCCGGTCGACGTGCTGGTGAACAATGCCGGCATCGGCCTGGTGCCGCACCGTCGACGATCTCACCGAAGAGGATTTCGACCGCACCATCGCGGTGAACCTGAAGTCGGTGTTCCTCTGCACCCAGGCGGTGATGCCCGGCATGCGCGGCGCGCAAGTGGGGCCGCATCGTCAACATCTCCTCCGGCGCGGCGCGCGGCGCCGGCGGCGTCGGCCCGCACTACAATGCCTCGAAGGCCGGCATGGAGGGCATGACGCGCGGCTATGCCGCGCGGCTGGTCAAGGACGGCATCACGGTGAATGCCGGTGGCGCCGTCGCTGATCGAGACCGACATGGTGCGATCGGGCCTCGCCTCGTCGGCGGCGCGCATCCCGCTCGGCCGCTTCGGCACGCCCGAGGAATGCGCGCAGGTCGTGATGATGCTGGTCGGCAACGCCTACATGACCGGCCAGACCGTGGCGCTGAGCGGCGGCATGTCGTTCCTGCCAGACTCTTCCCCTCCCCATTCTGATGGGGGGTGTCGCGTCATACGGCGACGGAGGGGAGTCATGAATCATAATTGGATCATGACCCCTCCGTCAGCGTAAGACGGCTGACACCCCATCCATGAGAGAAAAAACCTACCGCTGTATCTTCATCTTCTGGTCCATCGTCATGGGCGCGCATGTGTGGCGTCGAGGTCGGCCATGATGAGCATGGAGCCGAATACGACCACCAGGCCGACGACGAAGATGCCGAAGGCCAGCGCCAGCACGTTGTTGGTGTCGTCCGGCCCGGTGGTGATGTGCAGGAAGAACACCAGGTGCACGCCCATCTGGGCGATGGCGAGCACCGCACAGCCCCAGCGCGACGCCGGGTCCCCACAGCAGCGAGGTGTTGGCCGCCCAGAACGACGTCGGCCGTCAGGATCACGGCGAGCCAGCAAGCCGACGGTGTAGACCAGCACGCCGGATGACTTGGCTTCTTCGCCTCGCCGCGGTCGTCGCCCGGCGCGCGGTCGTAGAGCGTGTTCGGTCATGCGCGGACTCCCAGCAGATAGACGACGGTGAACAGCCAGACCCAGATGATGTCGAGGGCGTGCCAGAACAGCGAGAAAGCAGGCGAGCCGGCGCACCACGCTGGGCAGAAGCCGCGCAGCGCGACCTGGGCCATCATCACCGACCAGCCAGACCAGGCCCGACGGCGACGTGCAGTCCGTGGCAGCCGACCAGCGTGAAGAAGGCCGACAGGAAAGGCGCTGCGCTGCGGGCGTCGCGCCGCGCGCGATCATGCCGGCGAACTCGCTGCAGCTCGAGAGCGAGGAAGGCGGCGCCCAGCGCCGAACGGTGACCGCGGCCACCAGATAGGTGCCGACGCGGTCGTCGCGACGCCGACCGCCAGCGACATCAGCCCGCAGGTGTAGCTCGAGGCGAGCAGGCAGGCGGTCTCGATCGCGACGCTGACCTGGTTGAACAGCTCCAGCGCCGGCCGGACCGCCCGCGGTCGCGCGCGCGAGCACCGCGTAGGCGGCAAACAGCGCGGAGAACATCACGATGTCGCTCAGCAGGAAGATCCAGAAGCCGTAGGCGACGACGATGCGCTTGGGCGCCGGACCCGGCTTCGCTTGCGCGTCGATCGGCAGCGCGATCGCGGGCGCAGCGGTGGTCAGGGCAACGGCGAGTCGTTCATGGCGCAGCCTCCATCGCGTGAGCTCGATCGAACGAGCGCGATGCTCGGCGGCCGGATCTCGATCTCCTCCTCGTCGCCGGAACGCGAAGGCCAGCAGCGGTCGACGAAGGCGCCGAGCAGGCCGAGCGCCGCCATCCACCAGATGTGCCAGATCAGGGCAAAGCCGGTGACGACGGCGAAGAACGGCGATGATGAAGCCGGTCGGGCTGTTCTTCGGCATCTCGATCGGCTGCATAGGCGGTGCCGCGCTCGCGCAGACGTCGATGCCGACGCGTGGCCGCATGCTTGCTTGCGGCCCACCAGGCGTCGATGTCGCTCGACCTGCGGCAGGACGGCGAAATTCCAGGCCGGCGGCGGCGAGGCCGTCGACCATTCCAGCGTGCGGCCGTTCCACGGATCGCCCGTCAGGTCGCGGCAGCTGCTGCGCGGTCGCGGATCGACGACCACGAGCTGCACGACCTGGCAGCACGATCCCGACCAGGATGACGGCGGCGCCGAGCGCGGCCGCCGAGCAGCCAGGGCTGCCAGCCAGGATTGTCGTAGTGCTGCATGCGCCGCGTCATGCCCATCAGGCCCAGCACATAGAGCGGCATGAAGGCGAGATAGAAGCCGACCAGCCAGCACCAGAACGACGCCTTGCCCCAGCGCTCGTCGAGCCGTGAAGCCGAACGCCTTGGGGAACCAGTAGTTGTAGCCGGCGAACACGCCGAACACGACGCCGCCGATGATGACGTTGTGGAAATGGGCGACCAGGAACAGGCTGTTGTGCAGCTGGAAGTCGGCCGGCGGCACGGCCATCAGCACGCCGGTCATGCCGCCGATGACGAAGGTCACCATGAAGCCGATCGACCACAGCACCGGCACGCGTGAAGCGCACGCGGCCGCCGTACATGGTGAACAGCCAGTTGAAGACCTTCACGCCCGGTCGGCACCGCGATGATCATCGTCATGACGCCGAAGAAGCGCGTTGACGTCGGCGCTGGCGCCCATGGTGAAGAAGTGGTGCAGCCAGACCAGGAAGGCGAGGACGCAGATCGCCATCGTGGCGGCGACCATCGAGCGATAGCCGAACAGCGGCTTGCCGGAGAAGGTCGCGACCACCTCCGAGAAGACGCCGAACGCCGGCAGGACCAGGATGTAGACCTCGGGATGACCCCAGACCCAGAACAGGTTCACGTACATCATGGCGTTGCCGCCGGCGTCGATCGGTGAAGAAGTGGAAGCCGAGATAGCGGTCGAGCAGCAGCATGGCGAAGGTCGCGGTCAGGATCGGGAAAGCCGCGACGATCAGCAGGTTCGAGGCGAGCGCCGTCCAGCAGAAGACCGGCATGCGCATGTAGCTCATGCCGGGCGCGCGCATCTTCAGGATCGTGGTGACGAAATTGATGCCCGTCATCAACGTGCCGACGCCGGAGATCTGCAGCGACCACAGGTAGTAGTCGACGCCGACGCCGGGCGAGTATTGCAGCTCGCTGAAGCGGCGGATACGGCAGCCAGCCGGTGCTGCGCGAACTCGCCGACCACCAGCGAGATGTTGATCAGCAGCGTGCCCGATCGCGGTCAGCCAGAAGCTGACCGAGTTCAGCGTCGGGAAGGCGACGTCGCGCACGCCGAGCTGCAGCGGCACGACGATGTTCATCAAGCCCGATCACGAACGGCATCGCCACGAAGAAGATCATGATCGTGCCGTGCGCCGAGAAGATCTGGTCGTAATGCTCGGGCGGCAGGTAGCCCTGCGCGCCGCCGACGGCGACCGCCTGCTGCGCGCGCATCATGATGGCGTCGGTGAAGCCGCGCAGCAGCATCACCATCGCCAGCAGCGATGTACATCACGCCGATGCGCTTGTGGTCGACGCTGGTGAGCCACTCGCGCCACAGATAGGGCCAGTATCCCTTGAGCGTGATCCAGCCGAGGATGGCGCCGATGACGAGGATCATCAGCGCCGACGCCGCCATGATGATCGGCTGGTCGAACGGGATCGCGCTCCAGTCGAGCTTGCCGAGGAGATTCACTTTTCCGCCCTCTGTGACGCCGGATAGTGAGCCGCATGGTGCATTTGGCCGCGCGTTGGATCGATGCCGTCGAAGAGATCGGGCGTCGACCGCGCGATAGGTGAACAGGCGCAACCGCCTCGCTCGGCTTGGCGAGCTCGGCATACGTCTGCGCATCGAGCACCGGCCCGGCGCGCGCTGCGCGCGTCCACCCAGCGCGCGAAGCTCGTCGGCCGACACCGCGTCGACGGTAAAGCGCATGTCGGCAAAGCCGCTCGCCGCTGAACTGGGCGCGACAGCCCGCGGTAGGTGCCCGGGATGGTCGGCCTGCAGGTGGAGGCGCGTCGACCATGCCCGCCATGGTGTAGATCTGGCTGCCGAGCTGCGGCACGAAGAAGCTGTTCATCACGCCCGAGGAGGTGAGCTCGAAGCTGACGCGGCGTGCCGACCGGAACGGTCAGTTGGTTGACGCGTGGCGATGCCCTGCTCGGGATAGATGAACAGCCACTTCCAGTCGAGCGAGACGACCTGGATCGCTGAGCGGCTGCACGTCGCAGAGGCGATCGGCTTGCGCGGATCGAGGTCGTGCGCGCCGATCCAGGCGACGCCGCCGACCAGCAGCACCGTCATCGCGGGGATCGCCCACACGAGCACCTCGAGGCGGCCGGAATACGTCGAAATCGGGCAGATAGCGGGCGCGCCGGTTGGACGCAGCGGAACCAGAGCGGCGACGCCCAGCGTGGCGAGGATCGTCGGGAATCACGATCGCCAGCATGATGCCGAGCGAGTTGAACAGGATCTGCCGCTCGGCCGCGGCGATCGGGCCTTTCGGATCGAGCACGCCTTCGGGCAGCCGCCGAGCGCCGCAACGCCGAGCACCACGAGACCGAGCAGCACGAAGATGAACTGCACGCCGCCGCATGTCAGGCTTCGGCCAGTCGGCTGGCAGTGATCGACCAGCAGGCGCAGCGAACAGCAGGAAGAGATAAGCGATGGAGAACGATGAACAATCGATGCGCGGCGCGGCGATCGGACTCGCCGCCGATGGCAGGCGAACCGCGAGCAAGCAAGAAGCGCCGTGCTCAGAGCACCGGCCGTCACGCCGTAGAGCGCGCCGGCAAAGCCCAGCGCACAGGGCAGCAGCGACGCCGGCGACCTGGAGAAAGCTGTAGAGCAGGATCTGCCGCACGGTCGCGGCGCTGGCCGGCGACGACCGGCAGCATGGGCACGCCGGCGCGGGCGTAGTCGTCGCGGCGATAGAGGGCCAGCGCCCAGAAATGCGGCGGCGTCCACAGAAAGATGATCAGGAACAGCACCAGCGGCTCGAGGCCGATCTCGCCGGTCGCCGCCGCCCAGCCGATGACCGGCGGCAGCGCGCCGGCGGCGCCGCCGATCACGATGTTCTGCGGCGTGCGCCGCTTCAGCCAAGCGGTGTAGACCACGACGTAGAAGAAGATCGTGAAGGCGAGCAGCCCGGCCGCCAGGGCGTTGGCGGCCATCGCGAGAACCGTGACGGCACCGCCGGCCAGCATGAGTCCCACGCCAAGCGCCTCGCCAGGCGCGATCCTGCCGCGCGGAATGGGCCGCCCGGCGGTCCGGCTCACGAGGGCATCGATATCCGCATCGCGCCACATGTTGAGCATCCCGGCGGCGCCTGCTCCGGCGGCAATGGCGAGCAGGGCAAGGGTCGCGTGCAGCGGATCCGAGCTCGCCCGGCGCGATCATGAAAGCGACGAGCGCCGTGAAGACGGCGAGCGCCATCACGCGGGGCTTCATCAGCGCGACGAAGTCGCCGCGGTGCGGCTGCGTGAGGCGGAAGCAAGAACCGATGTGTTCGCCATGTCCGCCAGTATAGCCCGTGCGTCAGGGCAGACCTATCCCCCGATGGGGGACGCTCGGCGGCTGACGACGGGGAAGGACTGCCTTGGCAGTTCCGGGATCAATCGCGAGCTGCGCTGCCCGGTGAAATAGGACCAGAGCCACTGGGTCTGCACGCGCAGCCGGTTCTGCAGCTGCGGAAGCGTCATCAGATGCAGGAAGACCCACACGAGCCAGGTGACGAACCCGCTCATGCGAAGGCGCCCGCTCTCCAGGATGGCGAAATTCTTGCCGACGACCGCCATGTTGCCCTTGTCGAAGTAGTCGGAACGGATGCTTCGGCTCGCGTCCCTTGAGCTGGCGCGCGATCAGCCGGTCCGACGTAGCGTCCCTGCTGGATCGCCGCCTGCGCCACGCCGGGCACCGGCCGTCCATCGCGCACGACGGACGACGCGTCGCCGACGACGAACACGCCGGGCACGTCCTGCAGCATTCATGAACGGGCCGACCGACACCCTGCCCGCCCGATCCGTCTTGGCCGCCGAGCAGCTTGACGATCGGCGATGGCGCGACGCCGGCGGTCCACAGCACCGTCGCGCTTGGAATTCGTTTCCCGTCGACGACCACGCCGTTCTCGTCGACCTTTTCCACCTTGGCGCCGGTCATGACCTTGACGCCGAGCTTTCTCAGCCGTCTGGCTGCCTTCGTGGCCAGATCTCTCGGCAAAGCGTCGGAAGAATTCGCTTGCCGCCCTCGATCAGGATGATCGAGCTCTTCGCGGGATCGATCCGCCGGATACTGTCCGACGCAGGGTGACGGCGGCCATTTGCGCCATCGATGCCGCCAGCTCCACGCCGGTGGGGCCCGCCCCAACCAGGACGAAGGTCATCTGGCGCGCGCGTTCACGTCTCATCGTCGGTTGCATCGGCCGATTCATAGGCGCTCAGGATCTTGGCGCGGATGGCCTCGGCGTCGCTCAGAGTCTTGAGACCCGGCGCATAGCGGCGCAAACTCGTCGTGGCCGAAATAGCTCGGCTGCATCCCCGCGGCGATGACCAGGAAATCGAACGCGGATCTTGCGCACGCCGCGCCTCGGGACAGGACACGGTCGACCGTTCGCGACCGCAGATCCACGCCGGTCACCTCGCCCAGCAGGACATCGAGATTCTTCTGCCGGGCCGGCGAGCTGCCGGATCAGCGGCGCGGCGATCTCGGACGGCGCCAGAACCGCGGTCGCCACCTGGTAGAGCAGCGGCTGGAAGATGTGGTGATTGCGCCGATCGATCAGCAACGACATCCGCATCGCATCGTCTCAAGGCGCGCGCCGCCGCGACGCCGGCAAAGCCGCCGCCGACGATCACGATGCGCTTTCGACCAGGCTTGCGCCCTTGCCGGCGGGCACCGGCAGCGCCAGCACTCGAGGCGCGCGGCCGGACATCGTTCCAATAGCATCGGTCATTTCGGCACGCTCCGGGATCAGTCGGCGGCGACGGCTGATTTGGTTCGCGGCAGGCGCCTTTCGACCTTGCGGCGCGCCTCGAGGAGCCTCAGCAGGACCTCGTCGCGCTCGCGCCTCCAGCTCGGCAATCGAGCGCGAGCCCACTTCGGCGTGCAGCGCCGTCGATGAGCTTTTGCCGCACGTCCGGGCGTCAATTCCGGCGAGCCGAGAACCTTCCACCAGGCCGTCATGGGGCCGGTGAACTGCTCGAAGAAATGCTCGATGCCGCCCCGGCCGCCGCCCAGGTGGTTGAGCATCACCTGTTGCCCATGATGCCCCAGCGCAGGCCCGGCCCCCAGCACAGCGCCGTGTCGACGTCGGCGACGCTGACGACGCCCTCGGCAACGAGGTAATAGACCTCGCGCGCCAGCGCCGCCTGCAGGCGGTTGGCGACGTGGCCCGGCACTTCCTTGTGCAGCCGGACGGCCTGCTTGCCCGATCGCCGTGTAGAATTCGCGGCGCGCTCGGATCGTCGTCCTCCGAGGTCTTCGCGCCGCCGACGATCTCGACCAGCGGGACCAGGTGCGGCGGATTGAACGGATGGCCGATGACGCAGCGCTCCGGGTGCAAGCGGCAGCCCGACTGGATCTCGCTCATGGTGAGGCCCGGACGAGCTCGAGGCGATGATCACGTCGGCCGGCAACAGCTCGTCGAGCTGCCGATAGAGCTTCTTCTTGAAGTCGATCCGCTCCGGGCCCGTTTTCCTGGACGAAGTCCGCGGCTGCGAACGGCTGCCGGCAGGTCCGTCGTGAACGTGAGATGTCGATTGCGATGCGCCCGGGCGCGAGGCCCAGTCGCTCGAGCGCCGGCCAGGCCGCCTTCACGAAGCGTCGTCAGCGACGTCTCGGCATCCGGCGCGATATCGGTCGCGACGACCTCCAGTCCCTTGGCCAGGAACAGCGCCGTCCAGCTCGCGCCGATGACGCCGGTTCCGATGATGGCGACGCGGCGAATGGGCTTGTTGTTGGACATGATCGGTTCTCCTTCGATCGGATGTCAGATTTCCGCGTAAGCGACGCCGGTGAGATTGCCCTGCGCGTACAGAGAAGTTGCGTTCGTCCCGATCCGTCGAGCCTGGCGGACATAGAGCGAGCCGCCGAAATCGGTCACGAACATCCGATCGCGCGGGACATCGAGCGCGATGCCGATCCCTCCATCAGATGGGTCAGCACGATCTCCGGCGCCTTGCGGGCTTTGCATCGATCGATGCGCGGTTCACCGTGTTGCCGCGCGGCGGGTCGCCGCGATCGGTCCAGTAGAGCACGCGATTCTCGAGATCGAGCTCGAGATCGATCGGCTCCGGCAAGCGGTCGAAGAAGACTTCGATGTCGGTGCGGTTGGCGGCAGTCTCGCCCTTCGGGATTTCGATGTCCGGCGCGGAAGATGCGGCCCAGCTCTCGCATTGTCCGGGCCTTTCTGCGTCCAGTAGATCTGGCCGCGCTTCGGGATCGATGGTGATGCCGACGCACCACCTGGTCTGGTCGCGCCGGTCGCGCGTCGCCGCGGCCCGTCTCGACCAGCGTCTCGATCTGCGAGCCGTCGAGGTTCGAGCGCATCACCCGCATGCCTTCGCGGTCGCACCAGTAGAGCTTGCCGTTCTTCTTATCGAGCTGGATCTGCTTTGGGCGTGAACGTGCCGCCCTGGCGGAACGATCGATCTTGCGATTGCTGCCGTCGAGATCGGCGCGCTCGATGGAGCCGTCGTTTGGCGGACTGGACGCCCATGTTGGTCCAGTAGATATGGCCGGCTGCGACATCGACCGCGATGCCATCCGGCAGATGGCAATCGGTGACGATCACCTTCCGATCGGAGCGCATCGGCGTTCATCGAGTGGATGCGGCCACCGCTCACCTCGAGGAGGAACAGCCGTTCAACCGCGAGGGGTTTGTCTTGTGCTGCTCGGTGTTGCTGCCATTTCGCCGCTCCTTCGATTTGAAATCGGTACAGAGTGTTGTCGGCGGAGCATGGGATGCCGTCGCTTCTGCGAACGATCCTCGGATGGGGAGCCGGCGGTGCGCGGCAGGGGATGGCTCACACGCCCGCTAATGCCGCGACCATCCGCCGCGCATCGCCTTCTGAGCGGGCCGGAGGCCCGCGATGCCCGGCTAGAGCTTGCCGTATTGCTCCCGCGAGCGCCTTCTTGTCGATCTCTTCCGACGCTCGTCTTGGCGAGCGATTTAACGAACAGAATCCGGTCCGGGATCCTGAATTTCGAGATCACCCGGCATCGCCGAGGCGACGCAGGTGCGCCTTTATCTGCGTGTCGCTGAGATCGTCGCCTGCCTGGGCGTCCCTGATGACGAGCGCCAGGGGTCGCTCGCCCCATTTGTCGTCCTTGACGCCGATGACGGCGGCTTCCGACACGCCCTTGCACTGCGATATGAGATCTTCGATCTGGAGCGATGACACCCATTCGCCGCCGGTCTTGATGACGTCCTTGATCCGGTCGACGATACGAAGGTAGCCGCTCGGCTCGATGACGCCGATGTCACTCGGTGTGCAGGTAGCCGCCAGCCCACAATTGCTCGGACGCTTCGGCGTTGTCGACATATCCCTGCGTGAGCCACGGCGCGCGCACGACGATTTCGCCGGGCGTTTGTCCGTCATGAGGTACTTCGTTCAGGTCCGTGTCGACCAAACGGATATCGACCAGCGGTGCAGGGATGCCGGCTTTGGTTCGGATATCCACCGCTTTCTCCGGGTCACCGATGAGGTCCGCGGATTTCACCTGCGCCAGACAAAGCAGCGGAGCGCTCTCCGACATCCCATAGCCGGCAAAAACGTCGACGCCCAGCGCGAGCGCCTGCCTGGCGAGCCCTTCGGCAGTTCCGAACCTCCGATCACCATCTTCAAGCCGGCGAGATCGGTGTTTGCCGCCGTCGCCGCGCCAAGCAGCATTTGCAGGATCGTCGGCACGCCGTGCGTGAAGGTCACGCCCTCGGTCTTGATCAGCTTGAGGAGCAAGGCAGGGTCGTAGCGACCCGGATACACTTGCTTGACGCCTGAAAGCGTCGCCGTCCACGGAAACCCCCAGGCGTGCGCGTGAAACATCGGGGTGATCGGCATGTAGACGTCGTCGCGGCAAAACCGGCCTTGTTTCGCCGCGGTGCCGAAGAAAGCCATTTCGGCGAGTGAATGGAGAACCAGTTGTCGATGGCTGAAGTAGACACCCTTCGGCGAGCCCGTTGTCCCGGTCGTGTAGAAGGTGGTGGCAAGGGTGTTCTCATCGAAGTCCGGGAAGTCGTAGTCGGGCGAAGCGCCGAGCAGCAGGTCCTCATATTCGCCGGCGAATGCAAGGCCGCCGGTTTGGGGCACCGCTCGGTCCGACATCACGACCAGTCGCTTTACCTTGGGCAGTTGCTGTCTTGATGCCTTCCAGCGTCGGCACAAATTCATCGTTGACGAGAAGCACCGACGAGCCCGCGTGATTGATCGTATAGCGCGATCTGTTCAGGCGGCAGCCGGACGTTCACCGTCTGCAAGACAGCCCCCATCATGGGAACGGCAAAGTAGGCCTCCAGGAATCGATTGCTGTCCCAGTCGAGCACGCCGACGGTGTCGCCGGCGCCGACGCCGAGCCTGGCGAGGCTGGACGCGAGCCGCCCGATGCGCTCACGCAACTGGCGATAGGTGAAGCGCTTCATGTCGCGATATACGATCACCTGGTCGGGCGCCTGCACGAGCGGCGTATGCCATAGCTGCTTTATCAGCAGCGGATATTTGTATGCGGACTTGGCGACCTGCAGTGGACATTTCGGTCATGGCGGCGTCCTCGAGGAAATGTTTGGTATTGAGCTATGCCGCCTTGGGACGCCGCTTCTCGAGAAAGGTGGTAAGCGCTTCCTTGCCTCGTCGGAGCGCACCTGGCGGCTGAACTCCTCGTTCTCGGCCTTCATCGCCGCCTTGATCTGCTCTCGAACGGCGCGCTTCATGGAGTCGCTTGCTGGCCTGCAGCGCTCCCGCCGGCTTCGCCGCCAGCTGCCGGGCCGTTTCGGTCGCGATCTGCAACAGGGTTTGATCGGCGACGACCCGGCGTAACCAGCCCCAGCTGCTGAGCCCGTTCGGCATCGAACGGCGATCCCAGCAGGAGCAGCTCGGCCGCACGAACGTGTCCGATCCTCGCCGGCACGGACCAGCTCGATCCGAACTCCGGGACCACGGCAAGATCGACGAACGGCATGCGGAACTGCGCACTGCGGCCGGCAAGCACGAAGTCACAGTGCGTCAGCATGGTGGTGCCGCCGCCGATGGCGGCGCCCTGGACGGCGGCGATCAGCGGTTTGTCGAAATCGACGAGCGCATTCTCCAGCCGGGCCTGCGGCGATTCCTCCGGCCCCGGCGGATTCTTCAGAAAGTCCTCGATATCGTTGCCGGCACAGAACGAATCGCCGGCGCCGTGCCAGAGCACGACACGGGTCGATGCGTCCCTGGCCGCATCGTTGAAGATATCGGCAAGGTCGATGTACATGGCCGACGTCATCGCGTTCTTCCGCGACGGCCGATTCAATTCGACGCGCAGGATGCCGTCGGAACGCTCGGTGATGATCTCGTCCACGGTCTACCTCGTCTGCAGGACGTTACGCTGCGCGCTGCTTGCCGTTGGGAACGGTGGCGCTGGCGTGCAGGCTCTCGATTTCGGCGGCGCTGAAACCGAGCTGCCGCAGGATCTCGTCGTTGTGCTCGCCGATGTCCGGCGCCCGCCGGGCTGGCGCCTTGGCGACGCCGTGCACCTGGATCGGACTGCTGATGGTCGAGGTGAGCTTGCCGCCCGCCCCTTCGAGCGGCACGACGATCTCGTTTGGCCTGCAGCTGCGGATCGTCGATCACCTCCATGCGGCCCGCGTACCGGGCCGAAAGGTGATGTGCGACGCCATTGAACGCCTCATACCAGTGCGCCATCGGCTGGGCGGCAAAGACCTCATCGAGAATGGCGGTGAGAAGCGGCATGTTCGCCAACAGCTTCGCCGGATCGGAGAAGCGCGGATCCTTCAGGAGGTCGGTGCGGCCGATGGCCTGGGCCAGCGCCACCAGCTTGTCGGGCGTGACGAGGAGGACGAACCAGGTGTCGTCGGCGGA
>ERZ1370068.8942-contig-7758_pt1 | contig 63576 bp, 83 predicted proteins | sample MGYA00561227_ERZ1370068 | MGnify/ENA primary metagenome ERZ1370068 (study PRJEB38410, sample SAMEA6850437) | metagenome | study: Metagenomic assessment of the ecological functions of the soil: analysis of the soil microbiota associated with the...
CCCAGCTTCCGCGCCGCCCACAGCACCAGCCTGATGCTCGGGGATACTGCCAGCCCTTGGTCCCGAAGGCGCCGCCGATGTCTCCCGGCGACGACGCGGATCCGCTGCTCGGGGACGTGGAAGATGCTGCCGCCAGCACCTGGCGCACGCGATGCGGGTACTGGACGTCGGCGTGGAGCGTGTAGCGGTCCTCGCCGTGGTCGTAGACGCCGAGCGCGCCTCGCGGCTCCATGTACTGAGCGTGCACCCGGCTGATCGACGTAGCGGCGGCGTGACCACGTGGGCCGCTCGCGCGAACTGCCGCCTCGACCGCCGCGCTCGTCGCCGGTCTCGAAGACGTTCGAGACGTTGTCGGGGCACTTCGTCCCAGACCGCCGGGCTCCCGGGCCGCGAAGCCTCCCCGTGGCCGTCACCGAGGGCAGCGGCTCGTAGTCGATCCGGACCAGCTCGGCTGCATCCTCGGCCTGGACCAGCAGTCTCGGCGATCAGGAAGGCGACGGGATCGCCGACGCACCGCACCCGGTCCCGGACGAGCACCGGATGCGGCGGCGCGAGCATGGGCGAGCCGTCGGGCCGGGTGCGCGAGAGCGTCGTCCGCGTCGAGCCGAGCCCGGCCTGGGCGAAGTCGTCGCCCGTGAAGACCGCCAGGACGCCGGGCGCCCGGACGGCCGTCGCGAGACGTCGATGCCCACGATGCGGGCGTGCGCGTGCACCGATCGCACGACGACGGCGTGGAGCCTGCCCGGGCAGGTTGACGTCGTCGTGGAACCGGCCGCCGCCCCGGACGAGGCGGACGTCCTCGAATCGCTTGACGCGCCTGCCCGACGCCGAAGGGTCCCATCACGAGCCCCCGGCGGGCGGGATGAGCGTCAGCAGGCAGGCGTGGACGGGCGCTGTCACCGGAACCGGCGCGCCGGGCGTGCACGGCCGCCCTAGCGAGGCTCCAGCGCCGCGACCGCGCAACCGGTGGACCAGGCCGGCACCGGCTGATAGGCGAGGAGCGACCGCCGGGCGTCGCCCGCCGCCGCGGCGACGGCGATCCACGTGCGGATCTCGTGGCCGCCCGGCCCCGCCTCCGCCTCGAGCGCCTCTCGCGGGTAGCGAAGAAACGCGTCGATGCGGCCGCCGATGAACGCGTCGAGGAAGCGCCGGTCGAAGTCGAGACCGATCCGTCCGGACTCGGGCATGGCCGGCCAGTGCGACAGACCGCCCGTGCCCGAGGATCGCCACGCGCTCCGGCCACCGGTCCACCGTGCGCCGGATCGCGACACCGAGCGCGTGGCAGCGATGAAGGGGGCTGGCAAGCCCGGCGAGGCAGTTGACGATGATCGGGAATCACCGGGAGCGTGGTGCCGAGCAGGTGGAGCGGCACCATCACCCCGTGGTCGAACGCGAGCTCCTCTGACGAGGAGAGGTCGACGTCCTCGGCGATCCCTCGGCCAGCGCCCGCGCGAGGCGCGCGTCGCCGCGTACCCGGCGTCGCGGGATCTTCACGAACTCCTCGTCCGTCGGCCCCCAGAACTCGTCGGCGATGCCGATGCAGAAGGACGGCATGTGATCGAGGAAGAAGTTGGCCCAGTGCTCGGGCGAGGCGACCACGAGCACGTCGGGACGCGCAGCCTCGAGCCGCGCGCGGAGCTCCGCGTAGGCGCGGCATCACCGGCTCCGAGTCGCCCGGAGGCGGGAGCGCGGGCCGCCCGGTGATCCCGGGCGCGTGGCTGGCGGCAAAGGCGCCGACGAGGCTCACGGCTTCGTCCCCGCGGATCGCCGCCAGGTAGTCGGGAAAGCTCAGGCCCAGGGCGGCGGCCAGCGGCCCAGCAGGAGCGAGTGCACCCCATCTGGTAGAGGGCGTGGAAGTCCGTGTCGAGGATCGCCCGGCGCTCGTCCGCGGTGAGCTCGTAGTCGGCTCAGCCAGACGCTCCCGATCGTCGAGAAAGCGGGCGCGCGCCCGTCGGTCGCGGTTGACGTGCGAAGAGGAGCTTCTGAACCTGATAGAGGCTCACGCTCCACGCGAAGCTGCCCTCGGATGCCCACCCTTGTCAAGCCAGCCAGGCGGCCCGGGCGCGCGGATCCGGCGCCGCTCGGTTGCGGGTCATGCCGGCGCTCGTCTTATGATCGGCGCGCGATGACACCGGCGGGACGCGGAGCACGATCGCCGGACCAGGGCGCCGAGATGCTGATCCGCGGCGGCACCGTCGTCGATCCCGGGCAGGGCCTCCACGCGCGCCGGGACGTCCGGCTGGACGTCGACCGGATCGTCGAGCTGGGCGACGGGCTCGCGCCTCGGCCGGGCGAGGAGGTCGTCTGACGCCCGCGACCGGCTGGTGCTCCCCGGACTCATCGATCTCCACGTGCACGTGTTCTGGGGCGCCTCCCACTACGGAATCGAGCCGGACCCTCACTGCCTCGGCACCGGAACGACGCACCGTGCGTCGATGCGGGGCTCGGCGGGAGCGCTCACGTTCGGCGCGTTCCGCCGCTACGTCATCGACGTGGCGGCCACGCGGATCGTTCCCTTCCTCAACATCGGCGCGACCGGGATGGTGTCGCCGACCGTCGGGGGAGCTCGAGGAGGTCCGCCACATCGACCAGGCGCAGCTGCCCTGCGAACGATCGAGGCCCATCGCGATCTGATCCGCGGGATCAAGGTCCGCCTGTCCGTGACCTGGTCGGGGTCGAACGCCCGGGTCGCGCTGACGACGCGCCGCGAGACCGGCGAAGCCGCCGGACTCCCGATCATGATCCACGTCGGAGACACGCCGATTCCCCTGGCGGACATCCTGGCGAGCTGCGGCCAGGCGACGTGATCACGCACTGCTACCACGGGCGCGACGAGGAATCCTCGACGCTCGCGGCTCGGTCACGCAGGCAGCCCGACGAGCCGCCGCGCGCGGAGTGCTTGTTCGACGTGGGCCACGGGAAGGGCTCGTTCAGCTTCCAGGTCGCCCGGCGGGCGCTGGCCCAGGGCTTCCGCCCGGGAACGATCTCCAGCGATCTCCACGTCTACAACCTCGACGGGCCCGTGTTCGACCTGGCGACCACCATGTCGAAGTTCCTGCACCTCGGCCTCTCCCTGGACGAGGTGGTCGCCATGACGACAGGCGCGCCCGCCCTGGTCATCGGGCACGATCGCGCGCTCGGCACGCTCCGGCCGGGAGCGGCGGCGGACGTGACGCTCATGACAGCTCCAGGAGGGTCCGGTGACGTTCGAGGACACGGTGGGAGAGCGCATGGAGGGCACCCGGCGGCTCGTTCCCGTCCGGGGCGGTGAGAGCCGGCCGGTGGGTGCCCCGAGGCAGCGGCGCAGTAGGCGGCGAGGCACACGAGCGACAGACAGAGGAGGACGCGCCATGCGACGGGTATTCAAGGCAGGATGGGCACGCGTTGCTCCGGAATGGTGCTGGCGGTGGCCCTGGTGGCGTGGCCTGGCAAGCGCGGCGGGAGCGGAGTCGGTCCTCCGCATCGTCCCGCAGGCGGACCTCAAGATTCTCGACACCGTCTGGACGACCAACAACATCACGTCGAACCACGGCTACATGATCTACGACGTGCTGTTCGCGCCGAACGCGAAGCTCGAGTACAAGCCGCAGATGGTGGACACGTACTCGAAGAGCGCCGACGGGCTCCTGTGGCGGTTCAAGCTCCGCGGCCGGGACTGCAGTTCAGCGACGGCAGCCCGGTCCAGGCGAAGGATGCCGTGGCCTCGCTCAAGCGCTGGGGCGATCGCGTCCCGGTGGGCGAGACGCTCCTCCAGTTCACCAAGGACGTCGTGGCGACGGGCCGCTCACCTTCGAGATCCGGCTCGACAAGCCCTTCGGTCCCGTGCTGGAGGTCCTGGGCACGCCCGGAGAACCCGCTCTTCATCCACGCGGGAGACAGAGGCGCTGACCCCGATCCGACAACGCAGATCACCGAGGCGATCGGCTCCGGACCCTTCATGTTGGTCCGCGAGGAATGGGTTCCCGGCAGCAAGGTCGTCTACAAGAAGAATCCCGACTACAAGCCGCGATCCGACGCGCCCGACGGGTTCGCCGGCGCCAAGCTCGCCAAGGTCGATCGCGTCGAGTGGCTGGTGATCCCCGACGCCAACACCGCCGTGCAGGCGCTCATCAAGGGCGAGGTCGACATCATCGAGATCCCGACAGACCGACCATGCTGCCGCTCATGAAGCGCGCAGGCAACATCACCGTCAAGGTGATCGACCGCGTGGGCACGCAGGCGATCCTACCGGATGAATCACCTGATCCCGCCGTTCAACAACGCGAAGGACGCGGCAGGCGCTGCTCTACGCGACGGGCGACCAGAAGGACTACCTCGCCGCGATGATCGGCTACGCCGAGTACGAGACGGCCCTGCTGGGCGAGATGTTCATGTGCGGCACGCCGTTCGAGACGCAGGCCGGCGTCGGGACGTGGGCGACAACGCGCGACAAGAAGCAACATCGAGAAGGCGCAAGCAGCTCCTGAAGGAGGCGGGCTACAAGGGCGAGAAGGTCGTGATCCTCGATCCGGTCGACAGCGCACGCTCGCCCATGCGCAGGCGGTGGTCACGGCGCAGAAGCTGCGCGAGATCGGCATGAACGTCGACCTGCAGGCGATCGACTGGGGCACGCAGAGCGCGCGCGCGCCAGATCAAGGATCCGGCCGACAAGAACCCGCGCGCGCTGGAACATCTTCCACACGTGGGGCGGCGGCCTGGCCATGAACAGCCCGCTGTCCAACACGCCGACGCCGACGCACTGCGACGGCAAGAACTGGTTCGGCTGGCCGTGCGACGAGGAGCTCGAGAAGATCCGGCTCGAATTCCCGCTGGCCCAGCCCGCAGAAGCAGAAGGAAATCGTGGAGCGGCTGCAGAAGCGCTTCTACGAGGTGGTGCCGTACATCCCGGCCGGCCAGTTCTACGCGCCGATCGCCTACCGCAAGCAACGTCACCGGCATGCTGGACACGCCGCGCCTGGTCCTGTGGAACATCGAGAAGAAGTAGTCCCTTAGCCGAGCGGGTTGCGCACCTACCTCGTCCGGCGAATCCTGGCCACCATCCCGTCATGGGGGTGGTGGCCGTGATCGTCTTCCTGCTCCTCCACCTGGCGCCGGGCGATCCCGCGACGCTGATCGCCGGCGACTTCACGACCGCCGAGGACATCGCCCGCATCGGGAAGCAGCTCGGGCTGGACCGGCCGCTTCCGGTCCAGTTCGTGGCCTGGATTGGCCGGGTCCTTCAGGGCGAGCTCGGCACTTCGATCTTCTCCCAGCTCCCGGTGAGCCGGCTCATCCGGCAGCGGTCTCGAGCCGACCCTGGTGCTGTCGGTGACGACGCTCGTGATCGCCGATCACTCCTGGCGGTCGCCGTCGGCGTCCTGGCCGCGTGGCGGGCACGCACGTGGGTGGACCGGGCGGTCATGGGGCTCGCGGTGTGCGGCCTCTCGATCCCGGTCTTCGTCCTGGGTTACCTCCTCATCTATCTCTTCGCCATCCGGCTCGGGTTGGCTGCCGGTGCAGGGCTACGTGAGCCTCACCCAGGGCACTCTGGCCCTGCCTGCGGAGCATCGTCCTGCCCAGCCTCGCGCTCGGGTCCATCTACATGGCGTTGATCGCGCGCATCACCCGAGGCCAGCCTGCTGGAGGTGCTCGAGGAGGACTACGTCCGGACCGCCCACGCCAAGGGGCTGTCGACCTTGACGGTGGTGGTCACCCATGCCCTCGGAACGCCTCCATACCGATCGTGAGCGATCATCGGGGTCGGGCTGACGCTCCTGATCGGCGGCGTGGTCATCACCGAGGCGTCTTCGCCGATCCGGGAATCAGGCGCCTCACCGTCGATGCCATCCTCAGGCGCGACTACCCGGTCATCCAGGCGGTGATCCTGCTCTCGTCCGGGGTCTACGTCCTGGTCAACCTGGTCATCGACCTCGTGTACACCGTGCTGGACCCGAGGATCCGTTACTGATGGCCGCCGCGTTCCCGTCCGTGGCACGCTGGGGCGATCCGATGACGAGACCGTCGACTGGCGCGGCGGGACCGGCCGGACTGGGCCGCCGGGAGCGCCAGCGGCGGGGAGTCCTGGCGTTCGCGCGCGCGTCATCCCACCGTGGCCTTCGGGCTGGCGCTGATCGCGGTGATGGCCGATCGCGTCCGCTCTGGCTCGCACCTCGGCACCGTGGACCCCATCCGGTTCAGCCCAGTCGCAGCGCCACGAAGCCGCCCTCCGGATCGGTTCTGGTTCGGCACCGACAGCTTCGGCCGCGACGTCTACAGCCGGACGATGTCACGGGGGCGGATCTCGCTCATCATCGGGTTCAGCGTGGCGCTCCTGGCCACCACGGTCGGGCTGGCCATCGGCCTGGTGGCCGAGTTGCCTGCGCACGGCCGACGCGATCCTCATGCGGCTGATGGACGGGCTGATGGCGATCCCCTCGATCCTCCTGGCGATCGGGATCATCGCGATCACGCGGGCCAGCGTCCGGGGCGTGCTGCTGGCCATCGCGATTCCGGAGATCCCGCGCGTGGTCCGGCTCGTCCAGGGTGTCGTCCTGACGCTTCGCGAGCAGCCGTACGTGGAGCCACCCGCGGGCTGGGAAGCGGCCTGCCTGCGCATCCTGAGTCCGCCACCTCCTGCCCAACACGCTGGCGCCGCTCACCGTGCAGGCCACGTACATCTGCGCGGTCGCGATCCTGATCGAGGCGGCCTTGGGCTTCCTCGGCGCCGGCACGCCGCCCGAGATTCCGTCTGGGGCAACATCATGGCCGAAGGGCGCACCAACTTCCAGGTCGGGCCGTGGATGATCCTCTTCCCGGAGCGTTCCTGCGCCCGTCGTCGTCCTGGCGGTGAACCTGGTGGGGACGGCCTCCGCGACCTCCTCGATCCCCGCTTCGCCCGCCGGCTCTGACCTGCCGCACAGGCGTGCCGGCCCACCGGATCCATCCGCCGCGCGCGGCGTGTGATGGTCTCTCGGCCCGGGCTGGGCTATGCTGGCGGCACTTCACCACCAGGGAGGCCACATGCGGAACTGGCGGCTCGTGCTGTTGACGATGCTCTCACGTACTCGCGGCGCTCGGCGTCGGCCGGCCGGCCGCGGCTCAGTCCTTCTTCGAAGGCAAGACCGTCCGCGTCGTCGTGGGCCTCGCTCCCGGAGGCGGCTTCGACACCTACGCGCGAGTGGTGGCGCGGCACATCGGCAAGGCACGTGCCCGGCAATCCCACGTTCATCGTCGAGAACATGACGGGCGCCGGGAGCCTCATCGCCGCCAACCACATCTTCAGGGTGCGCCAAGCCGGACGGCCTCACCGTGGGCAAGTTCAACGGCGCGCTGATGCTCGGGCAGGTCCTGGGACAGCCCGGGGTCGAGTTCGACGCCCGAGGAAGTTCGAGTTCATCGGGCGCCGCGGTCAAGGAGGACGTCGCCTGCGCGATGACCAAGGCGAGCGGGATCACGAGCGTCGAGAAGTGGATGGCCTCTCCCGCGCCCGTCAAGCTGGGCGGGACCGGCCCGGGAGCGTCGCCGGACAACACGGCGCGCATCCTGAAGGCGGCGCTCGGGCTCCCGATCCAGCTGGTCGCCGGCTACAAGGGGCACGCGCGGAGATCCGCCTGGCGGCCGACGGCGGCGAGGTCGCCGGCGGCTGCTGGTCCTGGGAGTCGATGCGCGCGACCTGGCGCAGCGGGCTCGAGTGCCGGCGACGTCGTCCCGGTGCTGCAGGCGACCGAGCGGCCGCTTCCCGGATCTGCCGAACGTTCCGCTGGCGGTCAACCTGGCCAAGTCCGACGAGGCGCGCCGGCTGATCCAGATCGGGATCCAGAACAGCGGCGCCTTTGCCCGGCCCTTCACTCCCTACCGCCCGGCACCCCGAAGAGGCGCGGGTCAGATCCTGCGGCAGGCCTTCCAGGAGACGTTGAAGGATCCGGCATTCCTCGCGGAGACGCAGAAGGCCAAGCTCACGCTCGACCCCGTGACCGGTGACGAGCTGGAGCGCCGATGGTCGCCGGAGCTCTTCACGATGGACCCCGCTCTGATCGCGAAGCTGAAAGGACATCCTCTACAACTAGGCCGCATCAGCTCCTGCGGCGCATCGTCGCGCGACCGCGATCGACGAGGGCCAGGGCGGGGATCAGTCGTTGACCGCGGTGGTGAACCCCGCCCGGCGGGCCAGTACTCCCACGCGCGGTTCTGCGACCGGGCCCGGAAGTTCATCTGCTCGGTGAGCCGGATCTCCCCTTCGCTCAGATAGGTCACCGGCGCCGAGCTGGCGGGCCTCGCTTGACGAGAGCTGGCGTTGACCATCAGGTAGATCGAGACGAACACGGTCGCCTTCAGATCGTGCGCCGCCACCACAGCGCCGTGGCCCCGCATCAGGCTCACGCGATGCGGCCCGACGCGCGCGCCAGGGAGTCGCCGAGCGGCCGGGGTGGTCACCAGGAGATCGGTGTCGCCAGAACTCGTCCCGGACGTCCCAGATGGGCACCTCGGCGACCGATGCTGCCGGCCACGTGCAGGACCGGCCTGACCGGCGGTCCCGGTGATCCCGAACGGGATGAGCGAGCGCGCGTGGTTGTGGCACACCGCCATCACGTCGGGCCGCACCCTGTACGATCGAGCCGTGTATCGGCCGCTCCGAGTACATCGTCCGCCCTCGCGGATCGATCGGCCGGTTCTCGAGGTCGAACTCCATGAGGTCACCGCGCTCGACCAGCTCCGGGCTCCGCGAGCGGGCCGGGAAGTAGCGGTCCGGCCGGCTCAGGGTGCCGGACGCTCACGTGGCCAAAAGCGTCGATCACGTCCTCGTGGGCAAGAATGCGGTTCGCGATCACGAGATCGTCCAGCAGGGCCTCGAGGTCGAATCCGGCACCGGCGCCCTCCTTTCGAGCTAACTCGTATCCCAGCCAGACGAGCAGGCTGCCGGCCGGAAACGGCACACCCAGCGCCCGCTCGAAGAGCTCCGTATACGAACGAGAAACCCGCCGAGGCTCAGCGCAAGGCTGGTCACCCACCGCTCCCCGCACCGAGTCTCAGGTAGGTCAGCGTCATCATGAAGGTGGCGCCCGCGAAGCCCACCAGCCAGATCGCCGCGAACATCCCGAGGATCCAGGCGGCGATCTCCGCGGTGCGTCGCCTGACCACCGCCGGCGGGGACTCGGCTCGCCGGCGGCTATCCCGTTCGTCCCCGGTCGCGCGACGTCCGGTGAGGTCACGGACGAGCTGGGCGACCGCCAGGAAGAGAGCCGGCACGGTCACCGCCCACGGGAAGAGTCCGGCACGCACGCCGAACTTCCGGCTCTGCCAGAGCGCCCAGAGGAAAGCAGGACGACCGCCAGGCTGAACGCCGTCGTGCCGTCGAGCCGGCGGCCGCGACGCGCCCAGCTGCTCGGCGCTCGCCGCCCCCGGCCGTCGCCGTCTCCGCACGAGCGGGACCGCCACGCCGACGAGAGCGATCCCGAGGAGGAGCAGCACTCCCGGCCGGAGAAGCCACGCCGCGCCGTAGTTGTCGGTGGCCAGGAAGAGCCGGTTCTCGGCCAGCGGGCCGAGGACCAAGCCCAGGAGGAGCGGCGGCCGGGGCCATCCCAGCCGAGCCATCGCCAGCCCGAGCGCGCCAAACACGAGCACGATGCCGAGGTCCTGGAACACGTTCTTCTCGGCGAAGGCGCCGATGTAGACGAGGGTGAGAATGGGGGAACGAGCAGCGCGCCGCGGACCTGGGTGATGCGGGCCAGCTGCCCCATGAACAGGAGACAGGCCGCCACCGTGATCACGTTGGCGATCACGATCGTCCATACCATCGCCAACGTCACGGCCAGGTGGCCCTCTGGGCGCCGGCGCCAGCATCGTCGGGCCGGGCACCAGACCCTGGATGAAGAACGCGCCCATCAGAATGGCCGTGCTCACGCTGGCCGGCACGCCGAAGGCGACCGTGGTGACGAGGCTTCCGCCGAGCGTCGAGTTGTTGGCGGCGCCCGGGCCGAGGACACCCTCGACGGCCCCCTTCCCGAATCGTTCTCGATCGGGCGAGCTCTGCACCGCGTGGGCATAGGCGAGCCACTGGGTGGTCGCCGCGCCGAGCCCGGGATGATCGAGACGAACGTGCCGACGGCGCTGCACCGCAGCACGAGGAACCAGTGGCGGAACGTGTCACGAACCCCCTGCCACACGCCTCCGATCTGGCTCACGTCGACCTGCGAGATGCTCGACCGCTGCACCGCCAGCTCTACGAGCTCGGGAATCGCGTAGAAGCCGATGGTCACCGGGACGAGGCCGATCCCATCCCAGAGGAAGAGCTGGCCGAACGTGTATCGCTGGATGCCGGTCATGGGATCGAGGCCGATTGTCGCCAGCCAGAGGCCGAGGCCTCCGGCGACCAGGCCCCGGAGCAGCGCCCCCGCTCAGGGAGGCGACGAACGTGATCCCGAGCACCGACAGCATGAAGAACTCCGGGGAGCCGAAGGCGAGCACCAGAGGCCGCACGATCGGGATGGCCAGTCCGAGCACCAGGGCGCCGAAGATCGCCCCGACGAGAGAGCTCATCATCGCCGCGCCCAGCGCCCGGCCCGCCTCCCCGCGCTTCGCCATCGCGTGGCCGTCCACGATCGTCGCGGCCGACGTGGGCTCGCCCGGAATGCCGAACAGGATCGAGGTGATGTCGCCGGTCGTGTTGGTCACCGCGAGCATCCCGAGGAGGAAGGCGAATGCCTCGACCGGCGTCATCTTGAGGACGAAGGGCAGCATGAGCGCCAGGGTCGTGGGACCGCCGAGGCCAGGGAGGATACCGACGGCGAAGCCGATGGCCACGCCGATCAGCATCAGCCCGAACGTCGGCCAGGCCACGACCTGCGCGAGGCCGGTCAAGGCGGCGTGAGCGAGATCGGCTATCGGAGAAGCTCCCGCAGCCTCGAGATTACCGCCGCATCCAGATTGAACAGCTCGGGAGACGGCCTGCTCGAGCTGCTCGCCTTCGACGGGGTCGACCGCGAGGTTGGCCCGGCCGGCCTCCGGCCAGGAAGTCGGGCGCCCGCAGCGTCTCGAGGAGCGCGGCGCGCAGGATGCGTACCAGGTCGGCCGGGTGTCGGGCGGCGGCAGCGCGTAGGCTCGCGCCAGCGTGCCGGGAAGGATCATCCCGCCCGGATCAACTGGCGGGCCTCTTCGGTTCTGGCCACATCGAGGGCAAGCGGCACGCCGGGCAGATCGGGCAGCGGCCGCGCGCCGCCCTGGATCACGGCATGGGCGGCGCCACTCTCGAGCTCATCGCGCCACGTCGTCTTCAAGGAGTCCCACAGCGTGCGAAGCCGATCCACCTCGCCCGACTGGACGGCGAGCCGGATCTCGGCCGTGCCCCGATATCCGCGCACGAGATGAATCGGCAGGCCCAGCGCCGACTGGAGCAGCCGGGCGACATCGTGCGTCGCGCCGCCGGGTAGGCTCCCGAGCCTGACGGGAGTCGACGACGCCATCCACGGCCCGATCCCTGGAATCCCCGGCGGCGGGCGAGGGTGCACACGGTGACCTCCCGGAGCGGAGCGCCCGAGCCATGCGAACCTCCGAGCATCGAACTCCACCCCCGCGCGCCCCAGGACCTGTCCCAGGACCTGATGTGCCGTGGAAGGAGACGATGGTGAGCCCATCGAGGTCGGGCGACCCTGTACGCGTAGTTGGCGGCGATCAGACTCGCGGCGCCGGGCATGTTCTCCGACGACGGACGGTCGGCTTGCGGGAATGTGCCTGGGGAGATGGCGAGGCCAGCATCCGGGAATGGACGTCGAAGCGCTCCGCCCGGCGGGAACCCACGACGATGCGGACGGTCTTGCCAGCGTAGGGCCTCGTCGCCGGGCCTGGGCCCCCACGGCGAGGCGGCGAGCACAGAGACGACGAGCGCCAGCCCGGGGAGGCGCGCACGCGTCCCTCTCGGCGATCAGCGTCCTCGCATACAGCGCTCGGAGTGTTCGGTCCGCGTGGGCGTTTCGGCTGCTCTCGATTCCGTCGATCCCGCAGGCATGCTAGGTTATCGAGCCGAGGCCCGTCAACTCGACCATGGCCAAGCTCGCGCTCACGCTCGCCTGCGGCGACTACGATCGGACCCTTGCGCTCCGGACCGGTGCCGTCCGCCCGGACGGCGTCGAGCTCGACGTGCTCGCGCTGGAGCCGAGGAGATGTTCTACCGGATGGCTCGGCGCCGCGACTTCGACGTCGCGGAGTTCTCGCTGGCGACCTACACCGTGCTGCGCGGCCGCGGCGAGCCCTGGTCGCGATCCCGGTCTTCCCGTCCTTCGCGTTCCGGCACTCCGCGATCTTCGTGCGCGGCGACGCGGGCATCCGGGAGCCGCGCGACCTCGTGCGGCAAGCGGGTGCGGCGTGCCCAAGTACCACATGACGCGCAGCGGTGTGGATGCGCGGCATCCTCGAGGACGAGTACGGGGTGTCGCCCGGCGACCTCGAGTGGGTCGAAGGTGGCGAGGGCGCGGCAGTCAAGGAGGTGGACGTGACGCTGCCGCCCGAGGCTCCGTCACCGGACGGTTCCCGGCGACCGCACGCTCGGGCAGCTCCTGGCGGCTCGCGAGCTAGACGCCTTCATCGGCGCCGCCGACCGGCTGCCGCCGCCGGCGAAGCGCGGCGTGCGCCGACTGTTCCCCGACTTCCGGCGGGTGGAGCGCGCCTACTACGAGAAGACCGGGATCTTTCCGATCATGCACACGGTCGTGCTGAAGGAGGAGCTGGCGCGCGAGCACCCGTGGCTCCCCGGGCGCTCTTCGACGCATTCGCCGAAGCCAAGCGCGTCGCGTATCGGCGCCTCGCCGACACGGCGGTCCTCCCTACGTCCTGCCGTGGCTCGTGGCCGGAAGTGGAGGAGACGCGAGCGCTGATGGGCGACGATCCCTTTCCCTATGGCGTCCGTCGGACACCGCAAGACGGTGGAGACCTCTGGCCGAGCTACTCGTTCCGGCAGGGCCTCGCGCCGCGCCGGCTCGCCGTGGAAGAGCTGTTCTGGGAGTCGCTGCTCGACACGTAGTCCGGTCACCTGGGGTCGGACGCCGGGACGGATCGACGCCGACGGCCCGGCAGGGCGGACGGCGGCCTACTGGCAGGCGAACGTGCCGCGGACCTGCAGGCAGTTCGGCGGGACGGGCGGGGTGATCGGCTGCTGCCGCTGAAGGAGCTGGAACTGCAGGTTCCGGTCCTGCTGCTGCTGGAGGTTCCTCCCTGGCGCTCCGTCTCCCGTCGGATCTCGCCCTGCTGCGGTCGTGGCGTCCTGTCGCTGGCGCTCGATCGCCCCGTCGAGACCGCCCGGCTGCTGGCGGTGCGCAGGTCCCGCGAGGGCAGCGTCACCACGACGACGGCGAGCATCACTCTCATGACTCCATTCTCGCGCCGATCGTGCGCCGGGTCAAGCGACGACGCGGTCGCCAGCCGCCACCGCCTGCCAGGCCTCGGACCGGACTGCGCGCCGGTCGGCGCTCAGAGGCGAGGAACTCGGCTGCCGTCTCCCCTCGACGAGGGCTCCGCGCGGTCGGATCGAGTCCGGCCTCGCCGATGGCCGCCACCGGATCAGGGCTCCCCATGTCGAACGGGTAGTCGCTGCCCATCGCGACCCGCTCGGCCCCGAACTCGGCCACCAGGAACCGAAGATTCGACGGGCTGTGCGTGAGCGAGTCGAAGTGGAGGAGCCGCGCGTACTCCGCGGGCGCTTCGGGATCGACTCGGGCCCTCCGGGCGGACCGACCAGCCGTGGTCGAGCCGCCCGAGCGTGAACGGGAACGCGCCGCCGCCGTGCAGCGAAGCAGATGCGCAGGTCCAGGAGGCGCTCGAGCACGCCGCCGTAGATCAGCTTGGAGATGGCGACCGCCGTCTCCAGCGGGTTTCCGACGATCAGCGGGAAGTAGTACTTCGTGAGGCGCTCCTGGCCGACGAGCGGCGCCGCCGGGTGCACGAACACCGCCACGCCGAGGTCTCGGCACGCGGCGAAGAAGGGAAAAGGGCCGGGTCGTCGAAGTCGCGACCGCCCGGGCACGTGCCGATCTCGACCGCACGCAGAGCCGAGCCGCTCGCGGGCGTGCCGGAGCTCCTCGATGGCGAGCGCGGTGTCCTGGAGCGGCACCGGTGCGCCATCCCGACGAAGCGCGCCGCGGATGGCGGGACGACGATGGCCGCCACGTGTCTCGTTCTGCATCCGGGCGAAGGCCTGGGCGGCGCGCGCCTCCGCCCAGTAGCAGAACATCACCGGCGGCGGCGAGAGCACCTGGCGGTCGACGCCGAGGCGGTCCATGTCCTCGATGCCGCCGCTCCGGCCGCCACGATCGATCGTCGACCTCGCGGAAGACGGCGTCGCCCGTCATGATCGTGGCGCGGCAGGCGTCGCGGTGGACCAGCCGCGGCCAGCTGCCGCCGCCGTAGCGGCGCGGCGAAGTCCTCCCAGCGCTCGGGGACGATGTGCGTGTGGAGGTCGATCCGCATCATCCGTGGGCGCCGGACCGTGCGCGCGGTCCAGACGCCCTCCCCTGCCGCCCCGCGCTGGCGCTCTCGATCATCGCGGGCAGCATAGGACAGCCGCCGCGCCGCCGACAACCGTCCCGGCGCGCGCCGTCGCGCCGCCGGCCGGGATTGACACGACCGCGAGCCCGCCCGTACGTTGGACCGCGCTGCGACGGAGGGGGCGCATGAAGATCAGCGCGTTCCATCTGATGCCGCACCGCGAGCTGCCGGCCGACTTCGAGCGGCGCTACGAGTCGGTCTGGGTGACGCCGCCGTGGTGGGAGCTCGCCGACGCCCGCCGCGTGGGCCAGTACTACAACTGGACGCTCGACGAGCTGCTCCACGCCGCCCGGTCCGGGTTCGACGGCATCTGCACCAACGAGCATCACCAGAACGCGTACGGCTTCATGCCCAGCCCCAACCTCATGGGCAGCGCCCTCGCCAAGCTCACCCAGGGAATGAACGTCGCCATCGTGCAGATGGGCTCGACCCTCCCCACGTCGAACCCGCCCATCCGCGTCGCCGAGGAGTACGGGATGCTCGACTGCATCAGCGGCGGCCGGCTGGTGGCGGGCTGCCGCTGGGCAGCCCGATGGACGTCAACCTCTGCTACGGCATCACGCCGATGGAGCAGCGCGAGCGCTACCGGGAGGCGTTCGCCCTCACGCTCAAGGCCTGGCAGGCCCGCGAGGTGTTCGCCTGGAACGGCCGGTACTACCAGCTGGCCAACGTGAACCTGTGGCCGCGCCCGGTCCAGACGCCGCACCCGCCGGTGTGGGTGCCGGGCTCGGGCAGCGTCAGCACGCTTCGACTTCGCCGTCGAGAACGACGTCTGCTACTGCTTCCTCAGCTACTCGGGCGCCCGGCCGGCCAAGGCGCTCATGGACGGCTACTGGGAAGTGGTCGACGCGCCACGGGAAGGAGACCCAATCCGTACCGCGCCGGGTTCCTCCAGCTCGTCGCGGTCTCGGAGACGGACGCCAGCGCCGAGGCCGGAGTACGCGCGGCACGTCGAGTACTTCTACCACAAGTGTCTCCACGTCCCGGCCCCGTGGTTCTCGCCGCCCGGGAACCAGGACTACCGGAGCCTCCTGTCCGCCGCGCGCAATCCCATCCGGCGCACGGACAATCCCAAGGATCTCCGCTACCGTGACTTCGTCGAGCGCGGCTACGTGCATCGCCGGCAGCGCGGCGACCGTCCGCCAGCGCCTCGAGGAGGAGGTGGTGAAGGGTCTCCGCGTGGGGAACCTGATGCTGCTGGTGCACATCGGATCCATGCCCCACGAGCTGACCCTGAAGAACATCTCCCTGCTCGCCCGCGACGTCCTGCCGCACCTGCGCGGCTCTGTGGCAGCGACGAGGGCTGGGTGAATCACTGGTGGCCGCGGAGCGCTGCGCGAGAGCCCGTCGCGCGATGGCCGGTCGGCGCGAGCGCCTCGTGATCGAGAACGTCCGGACCGATCCCCGTCTGGCAGGGCCAGGTCCACATGCGCGTCCGGTCGAAGGGTCACGGGCCGGCCCTCGTCTACCTCCACGGGCCGTGGGGACCGACCTGGGATCCGCTTCCTCGACGAGCTGGCCGGGAGCTTCACCGTGTACGCGCCCGAGCACCCCGGCACGTCGCCGGGCGACCCGGACGACATCTACGCGCTCGACGGCTTCTGGGACCTGGTCCTCTGCTACGACGAGCTCCTGTCGGACGCTCGGTCTCGCGCAGGCGTCCTTCGTCGGGCACTCCTTCGGCGGCATGGTGGCGTGCGAGATCGCGTCCGCGTGCCCGGCGTACGTGAGCCGCCTGGTGCTGATCGACGCCCTGGGTCTCTGGCGGGACGACACGCCCATTCCCAACTGGATGATCATGCACCCACGCGGACCTCGCCGGCCGCGTCTTCCAGGACGCCTCCGGCGAGGCGGCGCGCCGCATGTTCGCCGGAGCCGGCGGATCCCGAGGCGCGGGTCATGGCGCGGGTCGGGCTCCAGTGGGCCATGGGCGCCACGGGGAAGTTCCTCTGGCCCATCCCGGACAAGGGGCTCAAGAAGCGGATCCACCGCATCCGGGTCCCCACCCTCGCTCGTCTGGGGCAAGGACGACCGGATCGTCCCGCCGGTGTACGCCGAGGAGTTCGCCCGGCGCATCGCCGGGGCGCGCGTGGAGACCGTGGACCAGGCCGGGCACGCGCCCCATCTCGGAGCAGCCCGACGCCGTCACCGCGGCTCGTCCGCGACTTCCTCGGTCGGCTAGGCTGGGCGCTGGTGAGCCGCGTCCGCGGCGGACGTCGAGCGCTCCCCGACAACGTTGTCCCGACCGGAGGACCGCGCTAAGCTTGGCGACTGCGAGGGCAGGCCCATCGGGCGGGAGGCAGAGCCATGGCGGATCGGCAAGCACGACCGGGCCACCGCAGGACGTGGGCAACATCGTGGCGTTGGAGCACGTCAACGTCAAGGTTCCCGACCAGCAGCTCGCCACCCTGCTTCTACGTGGTGGGGCTCGGCCTCACGCGCGATCCCGTACCTGATGGTCGGCCTCACGAACATGTGGGTCAACATCGGCCAGCAGCAGTTCCACCTGCCGACCGGGCCGGCCCAGGTCGCTGCGGGGCGACGTGGGACTCGTCATCCCGGACTTCGACGAGCTGCCGGGCCGCCTGGCCATGGTCAGGGTGGCCAGCTCGAGGCGACGCAGTTCGCCTACTCGGTCGAGGACAAGCACATCCGCGTGGTCTCGCCTGGGGCAACGTCATCCGCTGCCACCCGCCGGGTCCGGCCTTCGCCGACATGACGCTCGGTATGCCGTACGTCGAGTTCGCGGTCGAGCAGGGCACGGCGGACGGGATCGCGCGCTTCTACCGGGAGGCACTCGGCGCGCCGGCGAGCGTGAGCCGGAACGGCGGCGGGGACGACGGCGCGGGTCACGGTCGGGCCTCAGCAGGAGCTGGTCTTCCGCGAGACTGCCGACCCCATTCCGCCCTACGACGGGCACCACGTGCAGATCTACATCACGAACTTCTCGGGACCGCACCGCTGGCTCGCCGAGCGGGGGCTCGTCACCGAGGAGAGCAGCTGGTACCAGTACCGCTTCGAGAACATCGTGGACCCGACAGCGGTCGGGTGCTCTTCACGATCGAGCACGAGGTCCAGAGCCTTCGCAGCCCGCCTCTACCTCCGTCCTGCTGGTCAACCGCAACGCGCGCGCAGCGGCAGCCCACCTACCAGCGCGGGCGCGACGCCTTCGTGCCCGGCATGAGCTGGCTGCCGACGGCCACCGCCCGTCGCCGTGGCCCCCGGCTGCGACGGGGGCGAACGCGCGCCGTGACGCGCCACGATCTCCGATTCCAGGTCCTGATCCTGCCAGCGCGACCTGGACCGAGGTCTGAGCCGGTTCACGTGACGTCGAGGACCTCGGCTTCGACCTGGCCACCACCGCCGACCACTTCGTCGACTGGAACAACCCCGCGGTGCCCTGGCTCGGAGGCGTGGACGGTCACTCGCCGCGGCGGCGCGCGAGACGACGCGGATCCGGCTCGCGACCTACGTCAGCCAGATCCCGCTCCGGCACCCCGCGATGCTGGCGCGGCAGGCGCTCACGGTGGACCACGTCTCCGGCGGACGGCTGGAGGTCGGGCGCTCGGCGACCGGCCTGCACGATCGACCCGGCCTACGGCATGATCCGGGATCCCCAACTGGGAGCCGAGGGAGCGCGTGGCGCGCTTCGCGGAGTACGTGGAGATCGTCGACCGGCTGCTCTCGCACGAGAGGTCCAGCTTCGAGGGGCCGCTACTACCGCGTCCAGGACGCGGCCATGAATCCCCGCCCGGTGCAGCGGCTTCGCGGCCGCCGATCGTCGATCGCCGCGCTCGGCGGCAATGCTGCGGCACGCGGCGCTACGCCGACAGCTGGAACAGCCTGAGCTTCGCCCAGAGCTTCGGAGCGGCAGCTCGCCGAGACAGCCGAGCGCATCGCGCCGGATCGACGACGCCTGCGCCGCCATCGGCCGCGCGCCGTCGTCGCTCGGCGCTCCTACCTGATGTTCCGACCCGGCGTCACCGGGCCAGCGGCGCCGCGCATCGCCTACTACGAGGTCCGAGGACCTCTTCGTCGACATGGTGGGCCGCCTCGCGAGGCTCGGCATCTCGGGTCACGGCTCATTTCCCCACCTCGTGGAAGCGCAGCGGCCCGTGTTCGAGGAAGATCGCGCGCGGCGTCATCCGCGCGAGCCTGAAGCGCAGCGGAGTCCGACGCCGGCGGCGCTACTGGAAGATCTCGTTGAAGCGGTCTTTCAGGTTCTTCGTCTCCTTCTCGATCGCGTCGTAGTCGATGGGCCACGAGCTTCACCTGACCCAGCGGCGGGTTGCCGGGCGGCGGCGGCACGTCCACCCGCGCCGCGTAGATGCCCTCGTCCGGGAACAGCTTCTGGACCGCGTCGCCGATCATGAACTCGGCGAAGGCCTTCGCCGCGTTGGGATGCGGCGAGCCCTTGATGACCGCGGTGGGCGCCGCGACCGCGAACGCCCCGTCGGTCGGGATGACGGTCTGGATCTTGTGCCCGGCCTTCCGATCCAGCCACGCGTACTGGTCGGCGCCCTCGGCGGCGATCAGCCGCTCGCCCCGGGTCAGCACTTCCGAGACCTGCTGGTGCCCCTGCACGATCATGACGTCGTTGGCGCGCGAGCTTCTGGTAGAACTCCCAGCCGTACTTGCGGGACAGCGTGCCCACCACCATGAGCTGGATCGCGGTGTACGACGGATCCGGCATGACCAACTGCGCCCTTGTACTCCGGGATCGGTCAGGTCCAGCCAGTTCTTGGGGCGCTCGAGGCCCTTGTCGGTCCGCATGATGATGCCGGCGAGATTCACGCCGCTGGGCGATGTGCTGGCCCTTCGGGTCCTTCACCGCGTCGGGGATCTTATCGAAGTTCTTCGGGCGGAACGGAACCAGCAGGTCGCGCTTGGCGAGCCCGTTGACCTCGGCGGTGTCGGAGACCGTGAGGACGTCCGCGAGGACGCGCTTGGCGTCGATCTCCTGCATGAAGCGCCGGAGCACGGCGCGATCCGCCCGAGCGGAAGAGCTCGACCTTGATGCCCGTCTCGGCCTGGAACAGGTTGGCGACCTTCTGGGCGGCGACGATCGGCGTCGAGGTGTACCAGCTGACCGACCCCTCCCGCTTGCGCGGCCGCCAGGTCGACGGGATCCGGCGTGAACCCGGCCGTCTGGGCCGCGGCGCCCGCGGCGAGCAGGAGCAGGGCGGCGGCCGCACAACCATCGGGTCGCGCGCATGGCTGACTCCCTCAGGCCCCCCGGTAGATCGGGGCCGGCTGGCTGAAGAACGCCTCGAGAATATGGTATGCGATGCGGAAGTTCTTCTGGTGAAAGCTCGCGTGAGCGATGCCCGGCATGATCGCGAACTGCTTGTCGGGGTTCGGAAGGCGCCGGAAGAACTCCAGGAGGTCATCCAGTCCGGCGATGCCGTCGTACTGCCCTCGCATGATGATCGTCGGCGCCGGTGATCAGCGCGGGATCGACCACCGGCAGGTTGGCGCACATGTCGACGTAGGTGCCGGTCGGCACCGAGTCGTCGAGGGCGAGGATCGCATCCGCGAACGCCTCGATGACCTCGTCGTCGGCGGTGCCCGGATGATCGCGGGTGAAGATGCTGCGCACGAAGGCCCGGTCGATCGGCCGACGGTTCTTCGCGCGGAACTCCGGCAGCCGCTTGCGACGCTCCACCAGCGTCGGGCTCCCCTCCCCGGTCCATACGAAGGCGTCGAGCGCGAGGCGCTGGACGCGCTCCGGGATGCCGCTGGGCGAACAGCGCCGCGCGGAGGGCGCCCGAGGAGATGCCGTACGTGAGATACGCGCTCACGCCGCTGGTGCGGGCGATGTAGTCCGTCGCCACCGCGAGGTCGTCGGCGCCGGTCGCGATGTCGGAGTTGATGTCGCGGTGCTTGTCCGACCGCCCGTAGCCCTCCATGTCGACGCACCAGGTGTCGTAGCCGAGCCGCGCGAAGTGGTCCATCGCCGACGGATTCGGGCCGGCCCGGCACCTGGAGGTCGAAGGTCGGCTGGGAGCCCATCGAGGACCCGTGGACGAACAGGATCGTCCCCCGCGGCTCCGCCGATGCCACGGCGGCCTTCTCCCAGAGGAACAGGCGAACCGGACCCCTTCGTGGCCCAGTGCTCGCGTCCGAGCACCGGCGGCTCGGCGGTCATCACGGCGGCTCCTTTCTCCCCGCGGGCCCGGGCCCGCGAGGCTCATGCGTCGAACACGATGCAGGCGCGCGGGTCGAAGCCGATCCGCAGCGCCTGGCCGACCTGGAGCGACGAGTCGCGCGGTCGGCCTGGATGCGGACGTGCGTCCCGTCGTCCAGCACCGCGTGGCAGTCGACGAGGTTGCCGAGGACGTGAGGTCGGCGACCTTGCCCTCGAAGGACCCCACCGGCGCGTCGGCCGCGCCCGTCCCGTCGCTGGCCAGCCGGAGGCTCTCGGGCCGGATCGCCACCTGCACGCCCGTGCCCGCCTCGCGGCCGCCGCCCAGCGACGACCTGGAATCGGCTCGCCGCCCGCGACCGAGATCAGGCCGTCACCGCCGGCCGCGCGGACCACCCGCCCGGGCAGGAGGTTGACCAGGCCCATGAAGTCCGCCACCTCGCGGCTGGCCGGCCGCGCGTAGACCTCGCGGGGCGACCCGACCTGCAGAAGCGCGCCGCCCTGGAGGACGGCGATCCGGTCGGAGAGCGCCATCGCCTCGCCTGATCGTGGGTGACGTACGACGAAGGTGATGCCGGTCCGCCGCTGGAGATCCTTGAGCTCCCAGCGCATCCGCTCGCGGAGCTTCGCGTCGAGGTTCGACAGGGGCTCGTCCAGGAGGAGGATCCGCGGCTCGACCACCAGGCTCCGGGCCAGCGCCACCCGCTGCTGCTGGCCTCCCGACAGCTCGCCCGGGAAGCGCCGCTCGAGCCCGGCGAGATTCACCAGCTCGAGCACGCGCGCGACTCGCGCCCGGCGTCAGCCCGGGACACCCGCCGGACCTCCAGGCCGAAGGCGACGTTCTCGTACACGGTCTTGTGGGGCCAGATCGCGTAGTTCTGGAACACCATGCCCATCCCGCGCCGCTCCGGCGGGACGACGGCATCCGTCGAGGAGATGGTGTGACCGTCCACTCGGATGGTCCCTGCGTCGGGCGCGAGGAAGCCAGCGACGAGCCGGAGCAGCGTCGTCTTGCCGCAGCCGCTCGGGCCGAGCAGCGTCAGGAACTCGCGGTCCCGGACCTCGAGGCTCAGGTCGCGCACGGCGGCGACGGCGCCGTACCGCTTCGACACGCGCGTCGATCGAGATGCCGGCCATCGGTATGGCTACGCGCGCCAGGCCAGCGTCGCTCGAGGCGAGCGCCGGCGCGGCCCAGCCTCTCGGCGAGCCAGATCGCGGAGCCGATGATCACCATGGTCACGATGGCGAGCGCGGCGACGGGGCCGAGATACCCGGTCTCGTAAAGGTTGTAGACCGCCACCGCCAGCGTCATCGAGCCCGAGCTGAAGAGGAGAACCGAGGCGCTCAGCTCCTGGATGGCCGGCACGAACACGAGGAGCCACCCGGCGAAGAGTCCCGGGCGCGCCAGCGGCAGCGTGATGCTCCCGAACGTCCGGAGCCATCCCGCGCCGGTCACCCGCGCGGTCTCCTCGAGCGACGGGTCGACCTGGCGGAACGCGGCGTTGGCCGACCGGACGGCGAGCGGGACGTAGCGGGCGCTGTAGGCCAGCAGGATGATGAGCAGCGTGCCGTAGATGGGCACCGGCACTCGGAGCCAGAACTGGATCAGCGCCACCGCCATGACGATCCCCGGCAGCCCGAGCGGCACGAGCGACACGTAGTCGAGCAGCTTTCCGACCGGGGATCCGCGTCCGGAGATCCCCCACGCGATCAGGCTCCCGAGAAGGACGGTCAGCGTCGCGGCCGCCGCCGCCAGCACGCAGGCTGTTCACGATCGCCCGCCGCGTGACGTCGTACTCCAGGAGGATGAAGCGATAGTGCTGCGAGTGTCAGGTTCTGCCAGAAGTCGAGCCCCACGATCGGCTCACCGAGACCGCGAGCAGCGTGAGGTAGGGGGCGAGCACGGCCACGACGAAGACCCCGACGCAGAACGCGAGCGCCCCAGCGAGCCCGGCCGAGCGGGACGATCTGCGGCCGGTGGCCCTTGCCGCCGAGGGTGACGTACGACCGCCGGGCCAGGTACCGGCGCTGGAGCGCCAGCGCCACGACCGTGATCGCGACGAAGATCAGCGACAGCGCGGACGCCAGGCCGTAGCGCGGCGGGTGGTCGAAGCAGCGCGTAGATCCGGCGTCGGCAGCGTGAAGATTCGCCCAGGCAGCCCGATGATCGCCTGCGAGCCGAAGAGGGCGATCGCGTTGACGAAGGCCACCAGGCGCCCCGGCCAGGACCGCCGGAGCGACCAGCGGGAGGGTGACGGCGACGGGCCGTCCGCCAGCGCCCCGCTCCCAGGATCCGGGCCGATTCCTCCATCGAGGCATCGACCGATTGGAGCGCGCTCACCGCCAGGAGGTACACGAACGGGAAGGTGTGGAGCACCGTCACGAAGACCAGACCCGGCCATGGAGTGGATGTTGAACGTGAGCTGCGGCAGCCCGAGCACGTCTCGAAGCCAGCGGTTGACGAGTCCGGCATTCGGGCTCAAGCAGGTTCACGAAGGCGATCGCGGTGAGGTAGGGCGGCGTGAGGTACGCGATCGTCGCCGTGGCGTGGATGAACGGCTTCGCCGGCACGTCGGTCCGGCTCACCGCCCAGGCCATCGGCAGTCCGACGGCGACGCTCAGCAGCGCGGTCCAGGCACCGAGGACCAGCGAGTTCTTGAGCGCCTGGACGTAGAGTCGCCGGGACAGGGCCTCCCGGAGGTGGTCGAGCGTGAGGCGGCCCCCGTCGGCTGACGCTGGCAAGGACCAGCGACAGGAGCGGCAGGGCGACGAGGACGGCGAGGGCGACCGCGGCCACCGCCATCGCGACGTGCTCGGCCCGCACCGGCCACCGCGGCCGCCGGGGACGCCGCCGCCGTAGACGGCCCGGCTCACGACAGCGCCCGTCGAACTCCATGCCCGCCCGAGCCGGCCGCGTCACGGCAGGCTCCCGCCGGACCTCAGATGTAGACCCCCTTCATCTGGGGCTCCGGGTACCGGGTGCCGGCCGCTGGCGCCCGGGGGCATCGCCTCGTCGATGCCGGCGGAGGTCGGCGGCGTCCAGCACGGACGTGAAGCAGCGCCCGACGTTGTCCTCGAGCCGGTCGACTCGCTTCGTGCCGGGGATCGGCACGACGTCGCTGTCCACGGGCCAGGAGCCACGCGAGCGCGAGCTGGGCCGGGCGTCGCGCCCTTGCTCTCGCGCGATCTCGCGCAAGCGCCCCACCAGCCGCGCATTGTGGTCGAGGTTCTGCTCCTGGAACCGCGGATGCTGGCGCCGGCGGTCGTCGGCGGGGATGTCGTCGGGGCGCTCGACCTGGCCGGCCAGCAGGCTCCGGCCGAGCGGCGAGTACGCGACGAACGCGACGCCCAGCTCCCGGCAGACCGCGAGCGCATCCTCCGCCGGCTGCCGGTACAGGAGCGAGTACTCCATCTGCAGCGCGGCGATCGGATGGACGGCGTGCGCCCGGCGGAGCGTGGCCGGCGCCGTCTCGCAGAGCCCGAGCGCCCGGATCTTGCCCTCCTCGCGGAGACGCGCCATGCGCCCACCGTCTCCTCGATCGGAACCTTGGGATCCACCCGGTGCTGGTAGTAGAGGTCGATCGTGTCGACCCCGAGCCGCTTCAGGCTGGCCTCGCAGGCGCTGCGGACGTAGGCGGCGCTTCCGTCCACGAGGTTGCCGCCGCCGTCCGGGCTCCGCACCTGGCCGAACTTGGTGGCGAGGACGACGCCGTGGCGGCGGCCGGCGAGCGCCCGCCGAAGGAGCTCCTCGTTGTGCCCCCATCCGTACATGTCGGAGGAGTCCAGGAAGTCGACCCCAGGTCGAGGGCGCGGTGGATCACCGCGATCGAGGCCGTCGTCATCGCTCTTGCCATACGTGCCTGACATCGACATGCAGCCGAGGCCGATGGCCGACACCCTCAGCGCGCCGTGCCCGAGCAGCCGGTGTTCCATCGATGGGTCCCCGTGTTCGTTCGGAAGCGGTGTCTCAGCCTACTCGAACTCCGCGAAAGAGATCAAGGACGCCGGGGCGGGAACCGCCCGATGCGGGTCGCTCGAGCGTTGTCGCGCTCATGCGCGGAGGGAGCGGCGCTCGACGCGCCGGGCGAGGCGAGTGCCGGCTGCTCAGACGGCCTGGAGCGCGCCCGTGAGCGCGCTGGCGACGGCCTTCCGGATGTCCTCGATGCGGTAGGGCTTGGCCACGACGCCGACCACGCCCGGCGGCTCGGACCTGCTCGGGGTCGAGCTGGTGTCCCCAGCCGGTCACCAGAACGACGGGCAGCCCGGGTGGAGCGCTCGGGCCTGAGCCGCCAGCTCCCAGCCCGACAGGACGCGGCATGCCGAGATCCGTGAACAGGAGGTCGGGAGGCTCGACCGCCACGCGGTCCAGCGCCGCGCGCGCGTCCGTCATGACCTCCACGACGTGGCCGCCTTCGAGGCGCAGGATGTCCGCCAGCATCTGGGCCAGCACCTCCTCGTCGTCGACCACGAGGATGCGCTGGTTGCCGACCTCCACGGGCCCCGCCTCCTGCACCGGCGCCGAGGCTTCCCGCAGAAGACCGGCAGGTGCAGCGTGACGGTCGTCCCCAAGTTCTCGCGGCTGTCGATGCGGACCCGGCCGCCGTGGCGGGACACGATGCCGTACACGACGGACAGCCCGAGCCCGGTGCCGCGAGCCCCCTTCGTCGTGAAGAAGGGATCGAAGGCGCCGCCGCCGCACCTCGGACGACATCCCGACGCCCGTGTCACGGACGAAGCACTCGACCGTCTCGCCGAGCGAGTCCCCGGCGATCTCTTCCAGACTGCGGAGACGCACGCCGAGGGTGACCGTCCCGCCGGACGGCATGGCGTCCACGGCATTCAGCAGCACGTTCAGGAACACCTCGCGCAGCTCCGCCGCGTTGCCCCGGACGGGCGGCACCGGCTCCAGCGCGAGCGCCACGTTGATGAGAGCGCCGCGCGCCTGCGCCTCGTCCTTCCAGCGCGGACGGGCGATCTCCACGACCTGCTGGAGCAGCGCGGCGATGTCGACCGGCTCCGCCTGCTCCTCGCCCTTGGCGCGCGCGAAGCCCAGGATCCGGCCGGACTGTCTCGGCGCCATCCAGCGCGCGCCCTGGATGACCTTGAGGCCCTGGATCACGAGAGGGTCCGACGTCCGCCGCTGCAGAAGCTCGGCCCTTCCGAGAATGGCGGCGAGCAGGTTGTTGAAGTCGTGGGCCACGCCTCCGCCATCTGTCCCAGGGCACCGAGCTTCGCCGTCTGGCACCGCCTGCTCCTGCGCGGCCTCGAGCTGCGCGTAGGCGGATCGGAGGTCGGCGTACAGCTTGGCGTTGCCGATGGCGATCGCGGCCTGCTGCGCCACCGCGCCGGCGAACCGGACCTCCTCGGGGCTGAACCGGTGGGGCTCGCGCATGGACACACCGAGGATGCCCCAGAGCGTCCTCGCCGAGGATGACCGGGGCGGCCAGCACCGCGCGGACCCCTCGGTCTTGAACAAGGCCAGGGCGTTGTGGCTCCCGCCGAAGCGAGGATCGCCGGGCAGGTCCGCGCTCCAAACCGGCTCGCGCATGCAGGGAGTGTCAGCTCGTCGCCGGCCTTCAGGATCAGCGAGGTCTCCCGACCGGCCGACAGCCCGCGCGCGCGGACGTAGTGGAGCGTGTCGCCGTCCAGCCGAAGGATGCTCACGGCGTCCGCGCCCATCGCCGCGGACACGCGCTCGACCACGAGGTCCAGCACGCGGTCGAGATCGAGCGTCGCGGTGACCGGAGCGCCCGATCTCCGCCAGCGCCTCCGCGCGCGCCCGATGCCGTTCCGCCTCCGCCAGCAGCGCCTGCGTCTGGCTGAAGAGACGCGCGTTCTGGATGGCGGTCCCCACCTCGAGGCCGATGCTGCCGAGCAGGAGAAGCTCGGCCTCGGTGAAATCCCGGCTTCCGCTGTGCCGATCAGGACGACCGCGCCGAGGGCTTCGGCCCTTCGACAGGATCGGGATCAGCAGAATGCCGCCCACGACGGTGCCATCGGGAACACGGTCCCGGTACGGGGCGAGGTCGGCAGGCTCGCTCAGCAGCAAGGGTTGCCGAGCTTTGAGCGCCTGGCCGCTGTGGCCCTCGTCCGTGCGCAGAGGAATCGGGTTCGCCGCGTAGCTCGGCCGGAGCCCTCGGTGCGCGACGAGGACGAGGTTGTCCCGCGACTCGTCGAGCAGCCGGATCGCGCCAGCCGTGAAATCGAAGAGCGCCATCAGAGCGATCGAGGATGGCCTCGAGGCTCCCGCAGGTCCAGCGAGGTGTGGGCAGCCTGGATGACCTCGTTGAGGACCTCGAGCTCCTGGCGGCGCCGCTGCGCTCCTCGGTCCTGGCGCCCAGCTCCGCGTCCCGGCGCGCCAGCGACTCGGCCATGAGGTTGAACGAGCGGCCGAGGTCGCCGACTTCGTCGGTCCCCTCCGCCGGCATGCGGAGCCCGAAGTGCCCTTCCGCCAGCTGGGCCGTCGCCGCCTGCAGCCGGCGCACCCGCCGGCTCGCGCCCCGCGCGACCAGGACGACCGCCAGCACCAGGACGATCGCCCCCGCGGTGCCGTAGGCCGAGCGTGGACTGGGTGAGGACTCGCACAGGCGCCTCGATCTCGGCCAGCGGCGCGAGAACGCCCACCGTCCAGCCGTGCGCGCCGACAACGTCGAGCGCACGAGCAGCCCGTGGCCGCCGCCGGCCAGATCGACGACCTGAGGGTCTCGCCGGGCGGCGTCCGCAGGATCTCGCTGAGCTCGCCCGGTCCCTCCACCGCGCGGCGAGACTCTCAGCGGACCCGGCGGTCCGGAGGATGGCGCCGCTGCCGTCCACGAGGAAGCTTCGTCCCCGGCCTGCCCGGTCAGCGCGCCCGCCAGCGTCGACGTGAAGTACGACAACGGCAGATCGACGACCATCACGCCCCGGAATTCCTTCCACTCGTTGTAGATCGGGCAGGGCCAGGCGCAGGACGATGATCCGCGAGCGATTCCGACTGCTCGACGGACGCGAGCACGCCCGAGTCGGGAGAGAGCGCCCGGGCCCGCTGGAAGAACGGCGCGTCGCGCGTGGCGGCGTGCTGTTCCGCTTGACGCCATGGGCGGTCGCGCGCGACCAGCTCCTTCCCGGTCTCGTCCAGATAGCGGGCCTCGGCCACGACCTCGTCGCGGCGGCTCAAGAACTGGGCGAAGTGGTCGGACAGCTTCTTGAGCGCGACGTCGGCCTCCTGCACGAGTCGGTACTCGAGCTGGGTCTGGTAGTCGCGCAGCGCCGGCGAGCTGGTCAGGTCGTAGAGATCCAGCTCCCGCTCCCGGAGGAACGGCTTCAGCCGAAGCGCCACCTGCCGGAGCCGCACCTGAAGCTCCTCGCGGATCTGCACCTCCAGCGTCGCCTTCGTGCTCGAGTACCAGACGTAGGCCAGGCCTCCGAGAGGGCAGGAGGACGAGAGGGATCACCACCAGCGTCAGCCTGGTGGCGATGCCGAAGCGCACCCGTCGCCGCCGGCCCGCGCGGGCGTCCTCCGGCGCGCCGGCGGGCGCAGCGGCGGCGCTGGCGCCGCTATCTCCTCCGAACGCGCTCCCTCCGGTGCTCGGATGTCTTCACTGCAGGCCGACCCCCGAGGCGCAGGATCGTGTCCTTGGACGCCGTGAAGCCCGTGACTCGATCGCGCACCGCATAGAGGTCCACGACCTGGTAGAGCGGGATCGTCAGGCCCTGCTCGTGGGCGATCGTCTGGACCTCACGGAGGATCGCCGCCCGCGTGTCGCGGATCCTGCTCGGTGTCGGCGCGATTCAGGAGCTGAACGGCCCGAGGACGGCGACACGCGGGACATCGGATGCGCCGGATCCAGGTGCAGCCGCAGCTGGAACGCGGCGTCGAAGATGATGCTCGTCGGATCGAGGATCAGGAAGTCGTGCCGGTCCCGCTCCTTGATCCAGCGGGTCATCGTCGGGGCGCGGCCCTCCACCGCGAGCTCGAGCTTCACGCCGATCTTCGCCCACTGCTGGGCCAGGGCGGTCGCCAGCGTCTGGCGTATCGTGCGTCGCGAGGCCCTGCAGGCGGAACCCGTCGGGGTACCCGCCTCGGCGAGGAGGGAGCGGGCCCTGACCGGGTCGAAGGCGTAGGGCTTGAGGCCCGGGTGGAACCCGAAGTCCTCCGGCAACGTGACCGTCGGGATCGCGACGACCGTTGCCGCGGGCGATGTACCGCACCAGCCCCTCCACGTCCGTGCCGTGGAGCAGCGCTCGGCGGACCTCCGCGCGAGCCAGGGGGCCTTTGCGATTGTCGATGAAGCACGTCCATGAAGCGGATGGAGTTGCGCTTGACCAGCCGGACGCCCTTCGCGCGAAGCAGGGAGTCGACCTGCTGCGGAAGGAGGTTCGTCACGATGTCCACGTTGCCCGTCAGCAGCTGATGCAGCCGCTCGCTCCGCCTCCGGGATGAACTGGAAGACGACGTTGCGGGACCTTGGGCGGTCCGCCGTGATAGTCCTGGAACGCGGCGAGCACGGCCTGCTTCGGGCCCAGCTCGGACAGCCTGGAACGGTCCGAGGCCGACGGGCTCGCGGAAGAACTCTGCCGTCCGGACGCCCTCGCAGCTGATCAGGTAGGATCATGCTGAACTGGGACAGCCGCGCCGGGAGCAGCGGATACGGACGCTTGGTCGTGATCCGCAGCGTGTACTTGTCGACCGCGACGATCGTGTCGAACTCCGCGAACTCGTGTTCGCCGAGGCGAGTTCACCTGAGGATCCAGGATTCGTCCCAGGAGTACACGACGTCCGGCCGAGGTGAGCTCTCCGCCATCGTGGAAGCGGACGCCGGGGCGCAGCCTGGAACTCCCAGGTCAGCCGGTCGACGGGTCCCCACCGCTCCAGGAGCGGCGTCCGGATCTTGCCGTCAGGATCTCGGTCGAACAGGGGCTCGAAGAAGAGCCGGAAGAAGCTCTGCGTCTGGGTGCCATAGACCTTGAATGGATCGAGCGTCGGGGAAGGGCCGTGGCATCGGCAACGATCAGATCGGATCCGTGGGCGCCGGGAGCGCTGGGCGGCCCGCCGGCCAGAGCTGCCGTCGGGAACACGAGCGCCAGCCCCAGGAAGACCAGCCATCGATGAATCACAAGTGCCATACGGCGAATTTCCTCCCTCCGGGGCATCGGGGCTCGGGCCCGGTTGTGTCCCGGGGAGGCGGAATGCTAGGGGTAGCGCCAGCCCTGTTGCGCACAGGTCGGACGCTCCGGATAGAGTCTTAGTTCAGGAAAATGGGCCATTTTGAGCATGGATAGCCGTTCGGGTGGGTCCGGTAACGTGGCGTCGGACATCCGTCCACGTCCGTTAGTGTCACTACCCGGACCCCTGGCATGCGTCGTTACGTCAACGTTCCTCCACTTCGCGTCGCTCTACTTCCTCCTCCCCACCCTCCCCCCTGTTTGCCCTGACCCTTGGCGGCACGAACATGGAGGTGGGGCTGATCATCGGTGTACTGGCTCTCACGTCGCTGGCGACGCGTCCATTGCTCGGCATCTGGATGGACCGGGCGGGCGCCGCGGATTCCTGGTCGCCGGAGCCGGGATCTACGTCGTTGCGTCTCTTGGCTACTGGACCGTTCAGTCGGTCGCGGGTCTGCTCCTCTGGCGTGTCGTCCACGGCATCGGCCTGGCGACATTCAGCACCGCGGCCGCCTCGCTCGCCGGTGATCTCGCTCCCCGGACAGGAGGCGAGACCATGGGCGTCTTCGGACTCGCCCAGGCGGCCGCGCTGGCCGTGGGACCCGAGATCGGCCGGCGGGTGCTGGCCGCCGCCGGCTATCCGGGGCTGTTCGTGGCGGCGGCGGGATCCGCGCTCGCGGCGCTCGCCTGCGCTCTCGCGATACCCGCGCGGACGTTGCCCCCATGCGGGTCGAATCCCCAGAGATGCGGTAGGATCCGGGCCGCTTCTGGAGCAGGGCGTCCGTTCCCGCCGCCGTGCAGTTCGCCGCCAGCATCGCGTACGGCACCATCATCTCGTTCATCGCCGTCGTCGCGCGCGAGCGCGGGCTCGACGTCGTGGGCACGTTCTTCGCTCTCCTCGCTCTCAGCAGCCTCGGCGTGCGCCTAGCGGCGGGCAAGGCCTACGATGCGTGGGGACCCGCCAAGACCCTGGCCCCCTTGCTCGTGGCGCTGGCCGGGGAATCTCCATCCTCGCCGTGGCGAGAGATCCGCTGCTCTCTCCTGCTAGCCGCCGTGCCCACGGGGATCGGCATCGGGGGCATCCACACGACCCTGATCAGCGCCGTGGTGGATCGCTCGGCTCCCGAGAGCCGGGCCCGCAGCGGTGGCCACCTTCGCCGCCTGCTGGGAGCTGGGCGTCGGCGGCGGCACGGATCGTGATGGGGCAACCCGCCGACCGGGCGGGCTTCCCGGGAATGTTTCTCGCGGTTGGGCGCTACCCCCTGCTGGGCCTGGGCGGCCTCCGCTGGCTTCGGGGCCGGCCGGACCGCGGAGGCGGGACCCTGAGCGGGCCGCGCGCTCAGGCGCCGAAGTAGTTCCCGAGAGTCTCCACTCCGGCCGCCGAACGGCGCCACTTCGCTCGAGTCGATCTCGACGTCGAGCACCGTCGGTCGTCCGCTCTCCACGATCTTCTCGATCAGCTCCCGCGAGATCTGGCCGGGCTCCCGGATGCGGAGCGCCTGCGCGCCCAGACCCTCAGCCACCCGGGCGCAGTCGACCCGGGGATACTGCGTGCCCGACGTCAGGGCGGTTCAATCATCCGGAACGCGTGGTGGATCATGCCGTAGCCCGCGTCGTTCAGAACGACCCAGATCACCTGCTTGCCGTAGTGGACGGCCGTCGATACCTCCATGCCGTTCATGAGAAACCCGCCGTCACCGGTGATCGAGACGACCACCCGGTCGGGCGCCGCGAACTTGCCGCCGATCGCGCCCGCCACCCCGAAACCCATCGAGGCCATGCCGGTCGCGCAGAAGAAGGTGCGCGGGTAGAGGCTCTGCCAGTAGTGGATCGCCCACGATCGGTTCGCCCCACCGTCGACGAAAACCAGCGCGTCCCGGGGAAGCGCTTCCTGGAGGTCCCGCAGGAGACGCTGGGGCTTGATCGGCACCGAGTTCGACTCCATCGCGGCGGCGTTCAGGTAGCGCGGACGATCCGGCGGGGGCGCGAGCTTGCCGTTGCCCGCGCCGCCAGTGGAGATAGCGTTGCTGCTGCCGGCGAATCTCGTAGGCGAGCTCGGTGAGCCCGGACTTCGCGTCTCCGATCAGGGGCACGGTGACCTGGTAGTTCTTGCCGATCTCGTACGGGTCGATGTCGATGTGGAGCAGGGCCTCGCTCGGCTGCAGCCGGCGGTCCCATCCCTGGGTGCCCCACTCGCCGAGACTCGTGCCGACGGCGAGAAGAACGTCCATGCCACTCTCGAGGAGGTGCCACTGCGCCAGCGGTGACCCCGAGTAACCGAAGGGGGCCCACGGACAGCCGATGGTCCTCGGGGAAGACTCCCTTTCCCTTCGGCGTCGTCGCGACGGGAATGTCCAGCATCTCGGCGATCGCGCGGATCTCGTCGGACGCGTTCGACAGGATCGGCGCCGTGGCCGGCCAGAATCATGGGCCGTCGCGCTCGCAGGAGGTAGAGCGCCGCCTGCTTGATCGCCTCGCGGTCGTACGTCCGCGGCCGGTGCACGGCCCGGCTCGTCTTGATGAGCCCCTGGACCATCTGCTCCTGCACGTCGGCGGGCAGGCTCAAGTGGACCGGTCCCGGTCGCCCGCCAAGCGCCATCCGCAGCGCCTTGTGCCAGATCGCCGGAACGCGGTCGGCCCTGAACGATGAGAATGCTGTAGCGCGTGACCTGCTTGAAGACGTCGACGATGTCGATGCCCTCGCTGCTGGACTCCTGAGAGCGCTCCTCGCCCGAATGACTTCGTGGCGACCTGGCCCCGTGAGCACGATCGATGGGGATCGAATCCGCGTACGCCGCTCGCCACCCCGTGAGGAGGTTGGTGGCACCGGGTCCCGACGTTGCCACACACGCCCCGAGCCCGCCGCTCGCGCGCGCATAGCCGTCGGCCATGAACGCGGCGCCGGTCTCGTGCTTCGCCATGACGAGCTGGACCTGGCGCCCGACGGTGTGCGGTGAACAGGGGAAACACGGCTCCCCGACCACGCCGAACATGTGCCTGACGCCCGCTTCCGCAAGGGCGTCGATGAGATACTCGGCGACCTTGCACTCGGCCACCACGCCGGCCGATGGCCCGTCTCCAGTAATTCTGGAGTCCGGGATGATCTTCGTTGTTCCGTCAGCCACGGAGAACTCCCGGGTCAATGAAACGGTCGCTCGCTCGACACGGCAGGGTAGACAGCCCCCGCCGATCCTACATCCGCCCTCACCCGCATGTCACGGTTTCACTGAGGTCGCCGCCGGGCCGTATCCGAGCGGATACGTGCGGCTAGCCGCGAGATGGGATCGCCCGCGAGACCCGGCAACCACGCGAGCGGGCATTGCCGCCGGCAGTCGGGGCCTCGAGGGCCGCGCACGGTCGGACTTCCGAGAGGCGAGCGCCCCGTCGAGTCACCGCGGTCGAGCCCGACTCGATCTCGCGGACCCTGCAGGTGTCGACGGATGCGGGAACCGAGCTCCTGCCCCGTGTATCGGAATCGTGCGATCCGGAGCAACCTCTTCCCCTCTAGCCAGGGTCGGCCCCTCCTTCGGCCCGCTCTCTCCGCCCTTCCCAGCTGGCACTGTTGCTGCTCTTGGCGCCCAGCCGACATTGCGCCCTCCCCCTCACCAGGGGCGGTAGACTCACCGTGGAGCAGAGCATGCTGGGTCGGCTCAGCCTCAAGACCATCCTGATCGGCGGCGCAGTGTTGGCAGCGGCGATTCCGGCCGCGCTGATCACGATCCTGATGGTCGGGTCTGTCCGCGATTCCGACATCGAGGAGGCTAGCGCTCGATACGAGCTGCTGGCGCAGACCCTTGCCGCGGAGCACGACCAGATCCTCGCCTCGTACCGCCGGGCCGTCCAGATACTGACGCTCGAGGTCGAGGCCCAGCCGAGCCTATCTGGCCCGGGTGTCTCGCTGCGCCTCGCTCGAACGCGGGCCACGTACCCCGCCTTCGAGGCGATCGCCGTCCTCGACGCGTCGGGCCGCATCGTGACGCCGGATCCTCCCACCGCGGACGAGCGGCGTCCGACGGCGGGGGACCGATATGTCCGGGCGAGACTGGTTTCGTCATCTCGAGCGGAGCCGCGAGCTGGCCGTGCCGCCCGATGTCGAGCCCAGCCCAGTCCGGACGAGTGGTCGCAGCCTGCCGATCGCCGCACCGGTCTGGGATGGCTCCGGCGGGCTCCGCGGCGCCACCGCGGCCTGGGTCCGGCTGAGCGCGATCCAGACGGTGACCGATCGGATCCGCTTCGGCAGGACGCAGGCTACGCGCAGCTGACGACGGCCCAGGGCAAGACCCTCACGCACGAGAGTCCGGCGTCCGCTGGGGAGCGGATGGACTCGTCCAAGCTGTCAATCTGGCCGCTCGTCGCCGCGAAGAGCTCCGGCCGCATCGCCCGCTACACGGCCTGCTGGGTGACCAGCGGGTGGCCGGATTCGCCACCGTGCCCGAGGTCGGCTGGAAGGTCTGGGTCAGCCAAGCGCGCGAGGAGGTCGAGGCCGACCTCAACGCAACGTATCGCCGTCTCCTCATCTGGACGCTGCTCGCCCTCGCGGGAGCCGTGACCCTGGCCATCGCCGTCGCTGCCCACGTGTCTCGCCCGATCAGAGCCCTCCGGGACGCCGCGAGCGCCATCGCGGCCGGCGACACCACACGGAGGGTCTCGCCGGAAGGTCGAGCGAGGTGGCCGAACTGGCGCAGGCCTTCGACGGGATGATGGCGAAGCTCACGGCCGCGCAGTCCGCTCTCGAGACCCGGCTCGCGGAGACCGCCGCGCTGCTCGCCATCGCCCGGGTCATCGGCGGCACCCTCGACCGGGACGAGGCGCTCCGCAAGATCTGCCGGGAGCTGGCCCGCCTGACGGGCGCGGGAACCGTGGCGGCGCATCTGGTCGACGCGGAGCGAACCCGACTGGAGCCGGTCGCGGCGTACCACGTGCCGAAGCATCTCCTCGAAGTCGTGGCGACGTCTCCCATCCCGCTGGCCGAGCAGGGCTTCCGCAGAGACCGTCTTCGGAGAGGGCCGCATCGCCTGGAGCGACGACATCCCCCATGACCCCCGGTTCGGCTTCCCGCTGTTCCGGGCATTCCCCATCAGTCGGGCTTGATCATCCCGCTCCTCCTCGAGAGCCAGGTCGCCGGTACGCTCTACCTCGTCTGGTGGCAGGAACGCCGACGGTTCGACGACGCCGAGCTGGCCATCCTGCGCGCCATTGGGCAGCAGGCCGGCACGCTGCTGCGGAGCGCTCAGCTCCACGAGGCCACGGAGCGCCAGGCGAAGCAGGCGACCAAGCTGTACGAGGTCGCGGGCCGGCTCGCGTCGTCGTTCGACCTCGACCTGGTCCTGAATCAAGTCGCGCGCACGACGCTCGACCTTCTCGGTTGCGACGCCTCGGGCATCTACGCCCACGACCAGGCACGCGGCGGCCTGGTTCTCCTCCGCGGGCTCAATCTCGATCCGGAGCTGAGCCGGGACCTGGTGCTCCAGCCGGGCGAGGGCGCCGTCGGGCGCGCATTCGCCGAGCGCCGTCCCGTGTGGACGCGCGACCGGGCAGCCGATCCGACCATCACGTACACTCCGGTCACGGAAGCCCTCGTGCGGGCCAAGGCGCCCCGTGCGCCTTCCTCGCCGTCCCCGTCGCGAGCGGCGAGAAGGTCCACGGCGTGCTCATCTGTCACTTCCTGACACCGCACACCTTCACGCCGAGCGAGGTGGAGCTCTTCTCGATTCTCGCCGCCCACACCGCCATCGCGCTCGAGCGGAGCCAGGCTCTTCCACGAGTCCGAATCCCGCCGGCGGGACCTCGGTGCCCTCGTGGCGGTCACCCAGCGAATCACCCGCGGGCTGGACGTGCACGCTGTCCTCCATGGCATCGCAGAAGCCGCCGCGGAGCTGTTCCATGGGGAAGCCGGCTTCCGGCTCGTCCAGGGGGAGTACCTCGTCCGGGTGGCCGTGACCTCCGGAGCGGCGGAGGCCATGTCGACGGAGCGCCGCCGCGTCGGCGACGGGATCAGCGGCCGTGTGGCGGCAACAGGCGAGCCGATCGTCACGCGCGACAGCGCCGCCGATCCCCGGCTCTTGCACGAGCGGCAGGTTTCACGGCGGAGCGACCGGACCCGGGCCCAGATGTCCGTCCCGGTCCGGATCGGGTCGCGGGTCCTCGGCACCCTCAGCATCTACCGGGAGCTCGGTCATCAGTTCGACGCCGACGCGATAGCGCTGGCCGGAAACCTGGCGGATCAGGCGGGTATCGCGATCGAGAATTCGCGCCTCTTCGCGGAAGCCGAGCGGCGTCGGAAGGCCGCCGAGAGCTTCGCCGAGGTCGGCCGGATCATCTCCCAGTCCCTCGACCCGGGCGAGGTCGCGGAACGGATCGTCGAGAGCGTTCGCCAGCTCTTCGACACCCCGGCGGCGTCGCTATATCGGCTGGACGCGGCGACCGGCGACCTGGTCACCCTCGCGGTGTCCGGCGCCCCCGGCCCCGGGTGGCACGTCGGGGTGCGGCTCCCCGCCGGAACCGGAGCGTCGGGCGTCGCCGTGCGCGACCGGCGCCCCGTGATATCCGACGATATGTTCAACGACCCCGGATCCCGATCACGGCGGAGATCCGAGACCGCTTGCCCACGGGGTCCCTTTCAGGCCGTCCTCGCCGTTCCGATCATGTTCCGGGACCACGCGATAGGCGCACTGTCCATCGGACGCCCCCAGGAGCCAGACCTTCCAGGGTGACGAGATCCGGATGGCGCAGGCCTTCGCGAGCCAGGCCGCTCTGGCGCTGGAGAACGCGCGGGCAACCACGGAGCTCCGGTCGGCCAAGGAGGCCGCCGAGTCGGCCAGCCTGGCCAAGAGCGAGTTCGTCGCGAACATCAGTCACGAGATCCGGACGCCCATGAACGGGATCACCGGAATGACCGAGCTCCTCCTGGACACCGAGCTCGATCCAGAGCAGCGCGAGTATCTCCAGATGGTGAAGACGTCGGCCGACGCGCTCCTCGACATCATCAACGACGTCCTGGACTTCTCGAGGGTAGAGGCGGGCAAGCTCGAGCTGGGCTCCGCCGAGTTCTCCCTCCGATCCACTCTGGGCCATGCGCTGAAGCCTCTCGCCTTCCGGGCCCATCAGAAGGGGCTGGAGCTGGCCGTGGACGTCTCCTGGGGCACGCCCGACGCAGTCGTCGAGCGATCCCGGCCGACTGCGGCAGATCGTTCTCAACCTCGTCGGGAACGCGCTCAAGTTCACAGAGCGGGGCTCGATCGTCCTCCGGGTGGACGCCGAGGAGAGACGGCCGAGGAGTCCAGCTCCACTTCACGGTCACGGACACGGGGATCGGGATCCCGCCCGAGAAGCAGGCCCTCGTCTTCGAGGCGTTCGAGCAGGCCGACAGCTCGAGCACGCGCCGCCACGGCGGCACCGGACTGGGGCTCGCAATCACGCGGCGTCTCGTGAACATGATGGGCGGGCGGATCTGGGTCGACAGCGCCGTCGGCGAGGGCAGCACCTTCCACTTCACCGTGCGCCTCGGCCTGGGCCTGCTCGCCACGACGCCGCCCCCATCTCCGCCGAACCGATCCGGGGACTCGCGGTCCTGGTGGTGGACGATCAGTCGATCAATCGGCGCATCATCCTGGACATGTTGACTCATTGGGGCATCGTGCCGACCGCGGTGAGCGCCGCCCCGCCGCGCTGTCGGCTCTCGAGAAAGCCCGCGCCGAGGGGACTCCCTTCCCGCTGCGGTTCTGACCGACTCGAGATCCCCGACCTCGACGGCTTCGCGCTGTGCGAGCGCATCAAGGCGGACCCCGCCAATGCCGCGACGATCCTCATCATGCTCTCGTCCGCCGGGCGGCCTGGTGACGCGGCCCGGTGCCGCGCCGTCGGCATCGCTGGCTGCCTCAATGTACGCCGGTCACCCAGGGGAGCTGCTGGACACGATCCTGACGGCCACGATCACTCCGGCCGCCGGAGTCCAGCCGCTCCACCTCGTCACCCGTCACGTGCTCCGGGAGCGCCGGGATCGCCTGCGCATCCCCTGGCCGAGGACCATCCCGTGAACCAGCGGCTGGCGGTCCGGCTGGTGGAGCGCCAGGGGGCACGCCGTTGTGGTGGCCGAGACCGGGCAGGCGGCCCCTGGATGCCACTCGCGCGCGAACGCTTCGACCTCGTGCTGATGGACCTGCAGATGCCCGACATGGACGGTCTGAGAGCAGTCAAAACCATCAGGGATCTCGAGGCCAAAGCCTCAACCGGCGACTGGCAGCCGGCGCCGGGCTCGTCGTACGGCACGGTGCGGATCCCGATCGTCGCGGTGACGGCGCACGCCATGCAGGGCGACCGGGAGCGCGCCCTCGGGGCCGGGATGGACGACTACGTCACGAAGCCGATACAGCCGGCGGCGCTGGTGGCGGCCATCGAGCGGCTGCTGCCTCCGGGGCAGCCTGCCGGCCGTGACGTCCTCCGATCCCGTCGATCTCGCGGTTGCGCGACGGCTGGCGGGTGGCGACAGGAGCTGCGCGCGGAGGTGGCCGCCACGTTCATTCAGAGCTGCCGCCAGCACCAGAGCCGAGCTGCTGGACGCGGCGCGGGCCGGCGACTGGGTGCGGCTGGGGCGGATCGCCCACGCGCTGAAGGGGGCATCGAGCGCGGTCAGGGCGCCGCCGCGCAGCACGCTCGCGGCCGAGGTGGAAGGGCTCAGCCGCGGCGGGCACGAGGCGTCGCCTGTCGGTACTCGCCCGCGAGCTCGACCGGGAGCTGGGCCGCGCCGTCGAGTTCCTGGCCGCTCAGACGCCGGCGCAGCCGCAGCTGACGCAGGCCTGCCTCGCCTGCCCCACCCGCGCCATGCCCGGGCGGGCCTGAGCGGACAAGCAGGCCCCGGGACGGGGCCCGCTCTCAGGGGGCGGCGGCGTCGGCATCGCCCGCAGCTCCCGGGCGTAGAGGCGCAACGCGACGAGAGCAACCGAGACGAGCACCGGGCCGACGAGCAGGCCGCCACGCCCAGTACCTCGAGTCCGCCGAAGAGGGCAATGAAAGTGAGGAGGAGCGGCATGTTCTCGTCGCCGACGAGCCTGGGCCGGATCACGTAGTCGCTGAATCCGACCACCACGAGCAGCCCCCAGGCCAGCTCCACGATGCCCCAGGTGACGTGGCCCGAGATCAGCAGGTAGACACCGGCCGGAACCCAGACGAGGAGCGTGCCGACCGCGGGCACGATGGAGGCGATCGCCGTGGCGATGCCGAAGAACACCGGCTCCGGCACGCCGGTCACCCAGTAGCCGACCCCGGCCAGCGCCCCTGGACCACCCCGGTGACAACCGTCCCCAGCGAGCGTCGCGCGCCCGGCTCGCCGGAAGGCCGCCAGCAGCGCGCGCGTGTGCTCGGGTCGCAGCGGGAGAACGGCCTCGAGCTTCCCGACCGCCAGGCCCCAGTGGAGAAGCGTGGCGTGCATGGCGAGGCAGGGCAAAGAAGAAGCCGAGAAGCGTGCTCGCCGTCGCGAGAAGCCGGCCGCGGCGAACGGAGGCCGACTGCGACGCGATGCTGGCGGCGGCATCCCGGAGCCGATCGGTGAGATTCTGCGGGGAGAATCCGAGCCGGGCCAGTCAGGTCGGTCGCCCACCGGACCCACGGTCCGGCGTGCCGCCGGGACCGAGGGCCGTCGCCAGCGAGCCCGCGAGCGCCACTCCCCGCGTGACGAACAGGGACACGAAGCCGGCGATCGCGCCCAGGATGCTCACGGTGGCCATCGCCACCGTCGCGATCGCCGCGAGCTGCCGGCGGCCTGTCCGGCGACGGAGCGCGTCGTAGAGCGGCTCCAGCGCGAATCCCATCAGGGCGCCGAGAAACAGCCCGGCGGCGAGCGGATGCGCGATCCAGCCGATCGCCAGGACGGCTGCGACCGCCGTCCACACGAGCCCGCGACGCCGGACACGCTCCCGCGCGCGCGGCCGTCGATCCGGCGTGGTCCTGACGTCCGGACTCACAGATCAAGTCTACCCTGCGACGTCAGGCTCAAAGACCGCACAAATCCGAGCCGGATCGGCTTCCTGGACGCTCGAGACGCGCGCCGAGTCAGGCACGCACGGCTTCCAAGGCGTCAGCCCTGCGAAAGAGTGATCACCGAAAAGCGCGGAGACGGCGGGGCGGAGCGCCTGACCGTCAGGACCGACGGTCAGGCGCGGTTCTGTCTACTGGGGGTACTTGTCGCGGAGCTTCTGAGGTGCTGCCGGGCCACGTCCACCCATTCCTTCTCCGTGGCGATGGTGGACGCAATCCCGATGTAGCGGTCCCACTGCGCGATCGCCTCGCGCGGGTCGGTCTTCTCGTAGGCCATGGCGAGGTTGTAGTGCGCCGCGGTGTGCTTCGAGTCCACCTCGATCACCTTCTTGTACTCGGCGATGGCGTCCTTGTAGAGGCCCTTCTCCTCGTAGATCTCCCCGAGCCCCATCCGCGCCTCGAGGAAGTACTGGTCCAGCTCGATCGCTTTCTTGTAGGCGCCCACCGCCTCGTAGTAGAGCCCTTCTCGCTGTAGTAGATCTTGCCGAGCGCGAACTGCACGCGGGCGTTCAGAGGATCCAGCGACAGCGCCTTCTGGTAGTGGGCGATGGCCGCCTCGTTCTCACCCTTCGCCGCCTTGGCGTCCCCGAGACCCACGTGCGCGTCCGCGTAGTGCGGCCGGATCGTGATCGCCCGCTGGTAGGCCTCGATCGCCTGGTCGAACAGCCGGCGCGGGCTGGACATGAACAGGTCGCCCAGCGCCTTGAACGGCTCCGGGATCCCGGCATCGACCTGGGTAGCCGCCCGGAACTGGGCCGCCGCCTTCCAGCGGTTCCCGAGCACCAGGTGCACAGCGCCCAGATGGTAGTGGGCCAGCGCGAAGGTGGGATCGACCTCCGACCGCCCGCGCCAGGAGCTCCGCGGCCCCCTCGTTCCCTTCCTGGGTGCCGGCGAGCGCCGAGCCGGCGGCCCTTGGCGAAGGCCCTCGAACGCCGTGAGGGTCGTCGTGGGCTTGGCCGCCGCCACCAGCCGCTCGATCTCGTCCGCCTTCAGCCCGAGGTTGCAGCGCCTTCGCGTAGGCCTGGATGACCGTGGCCTGCGTCTCGATCGAGCTTGTCGCTCGGGCCCCGGACCGGGATCGAGCGTCTGGGTCTGTCCCGTCTTGACGTCGATCAAGCGCGGCGTGATCGTGATCCCGTCGTTCGCGGTCCGCTGGTAGTCGCCCAGGAAGATGACCTCGGCCTTGACGGCCCGCGCGAGGCCGAGCGGGCTCCGGTCGGGAGCAGCGCCCTCAGCCGGCCCTTGGCCGCCATGGCCCGGCTCCGGTCGATCGGCAGGAGAGCGGGCGTGCCCTGCGACGCCACGAAGAGCGTCTCCGCGATCGCCTCGCCGAGCCATGCATCGGTCTCCGGTCGACTGGTACGGCAAGATCAGCACCGGCTTCGGCTTCGCCCACGCCGCTCCCCGAGCGCCGCCCACACGGCGCACCCCACGAGGAGCCCGAGCATCGGTCCCTGCGTTCGCTGGACCCTGCGTCCGGCGTGTCTCGCCATCGCGGTTACCCCCTTTCCTCCACCACGCGAGCCGCGCGAGAGCGGGACCGACCCGGCGCATCGCGATCTCCGGCACCAGCGCCACGGTCACCAGCCCCACCAGCCACGGCCACAAGTCCAGTCGGAATCCGGGAGCGCCGCCGGTTCAGCGGTGAAGACCTCCTTGGCGTCGCTCAGCGGACCGCCCCCGGTCAGCTCGCTTCACCTCCCGCAGGAACCCCTCGTTGGCGCCCGAGCTCCCGGTATTCCTGCGCGTACGGCACGACGGTGCCCACGATCTGCGAGCCGAAGTTCTGCTGCTCCCGGCGGGTCGTCAGGCCGGCCAGATACACGCCCTCTTCCGGGCGCCGAAGGTGCCGCGGTACCGGCCCGGGCGCGACCTGCTCGAGCTCTACGACCGACTGCCGCTTGTCTGGGATTGACCACGCCGAGCTGACCGTCCAGGAAGTTGATGAAGTCGCCCTTCGGGTCGATCCCGTCGACCGTCACGACGGCCTGGCCGTCCCGCCGGTCGACGCTCACCGTGGTGTCGCTGCGCGTGTTCGCGCGGAGCGTCCACCGGACGACCTGAGCCCAGAACTTGTTGTACGCGCCCCACCGGAGCCAGAGAATGCCCCACTTCGCCTTGGCGTCGGCGGTGAACGCCACCGACCGTCCCAGCCCGTAGCGCCACGGCCGCCAGGAGCGGATCCTCCTGATGGGTCATGAGGAGCTGGTCGGCGGTGCCCTTGATGCTGGTGGCGACGTAGCCTCCGAGGGCGGCGCCTTCGCCCAGTCGATGTCCTGGATCGACTCCGTGGTGCGGCCTGGTCACGATCGCCTTGAAGGGCTGCTCGATGAGCGACGCCTTCGAGGCGAGCTGAGTCTCCAGCGTGAAGATCCGCGGGACCGTGCTGGTCTCCTCGGTGAAGTAGAACCGCCCGCGCCCCCACTTGGACACGTCGTTCATCAGCTGGACGTCCGCGTCGGAGCCGATGGCGACGCCGGACACCGTGATCTTGTCCTGACCATGCGGCGGATCAGGGCCGCGAAGTCACCGCGGGTCATCTGCCCGTCGGAGAGGAAGATGACGTGCTTGAGGAGCGCGTCGCGGTCGAAGAGCGCGCGGTAGCCCTCGCGCACCGCCGGAGTAGCCGTCCGTCCCGCCGCCCGGCCTTGATCGCCGAGATCTCCCGGTGGATCTGCTGCTTGTTCTTCGCCGGCTGGATGGGCACGTGCCAGACGAACTCGGTGTCGAACGAGAGGACGCCCACCTCGTTCCGCTCGTCGAGGAGATCGACGACCAGGTGAGCGGACTCCTTGGCGACCTCGAGCTTGTTGATCTTGTCGTTGTCCTTCATGCCCATCGCCATGGAGCCGGAGCGGTCGATCACGAGCATGACCGCGAGGCTCGGGATCTCGACCTTCTGCTTCACCTCCATGGTGACCGGCAGGGCCTCCTCGATTGGCGTGCGGTAGAAGCCGCCGAGGCCGAAGCTCTCCTCCCCGCCGATCATGATCAGCCCGCCGCCCTGGTCCCGGACGTAGTCGCGCACGAGGGTCATCTGCTGGCGCGTCATCTTGAGCGAGGAGACGTTGGACAGGATGACCCCGTCGTACTTCTCGAAGGCGGCCATCGTGGACGGCAAGCCGTCGGGGCCAACGAGCCGGACGTCGATGTACTGGGAGCGGAGGGCGTTGGCGAGGTTCTGGGCCTGCGACTCGTCCTTGTCGACCAGGAGCACCTGCGGCTTTCCGCGCACCACGGTGAGCCCGATCGCCCGGTTGTTCTCCTCGATGACGTCGCCGTCGACCTCGACCAGCGCCTGGTAGACGTGGACGCCCGCCTGCTCGAGCGACTGGCGGTACGTCAGGACGTTCTTGCCGGCGTTCGAGACGCACCACCTGCGAGCCGAGAAACTCGCCGTTCCGGTAGAGCGACAGCCGGCCGCCCGCTTCCTTGACCGAGGTCACGACGGCCTTCGCGTAGAACGGCTCGCCGAACTTGACCTCGTTCGGCAAGAGGAGCTGCTCGACGACGACCTCCTGGGGGAACGTCAGGCCGACGGGCGAGTAGTAGATCGGGATGCCGGCGTCCTTGGCCGCCTGGGCCGCCACCACGGCCTTGCCGGCGTTCTCGCGCCCGTCCGAGAGGAGCACGATGCGGTTGGCCTCGCCGCGCGGCAGCGAGGCCTGGGCGAGCTGGATCGCTCGCGCGATGTTGGTGGCGCCGGCCCGCCGCCGGCGGCTGGGGGCGGGAGAATGTCGGCGTGGTCGCGGAGCGGCTCGGCGAGCTGCGGATCCGCCCCGAACGCGATGAGTCCCGCGCGGTCCCCGGCCTTCATGCCCTCGAGCGCCGTCGTCGTCCACCGGTAGGCGGTCTCCCGCGCGGCGAGGCTCACGCTGTCGGACATGTCGAGCACGAAGAAGACGTTCTGCCGATCCAGCCAGCGCGTGAACTGCGGCTGGGTGAGCCCCCAGGCCGAGCAGCAGCGAGCGCGACCACGCGGCTCGCCAGCGCCCAGCGGTCCGACGCGCGCAAGCGGCCAGACCAGCCGCCCCGCGGTCTGGCGCCGCCAGTAGAGGAACCCTCGAAGGCGAGGGTCAGCATCGCCAGGCCCAGGAGGAACGGCCACAGCTCCCGCTGGTACGTGAAGCTGTCCCCCACCCCGCCCGCCGTCGGCGCCGGCGCCACCGGGAGCGACTGCGGCCGGATGTTCGACTCGACGCCGTCCAGGAGGTTGACGGCGAACCGCACTCCCGCTTCGCCGCCGGTGGTCAGCGTGTAGATGCCCGACGCGGTCCGGTCTGGGCGAACGAGCAGTGCGCCCCGCGTGATCTCGGCCCGATGCGTCGCGCCGCTCGGGTCCCGCACGGTCCCTCCTGGACGCCGTGCTCGACGGCCAGGAGGAACGGCGATCCGGCGGCGACCATCGAGGTCCGAGCCCTCGAGGCCGACCGGCTGGAGCCAGCGGAGGCTGTTCGCCAGGATCAGCGGGAACGCGACCCGCAGCGGCAGGATCCGTCTTGAAGAGGTCGAAGCCGACGAAGACGGCCTTCCGCTGCGGCTCCTCGAGCAGGAAGATGAGCGGGACCGCCCACGGACTCGAGCAGCGTCTTCCCCGCCGCCAGCGGCCGCACCCGGAGCGCTTCCTCGACCGCCACCTTGGACAGGTCGACGAACCGCATCACGGGGTGGTTTCGGGCCCAGTCCAGCACGACCGGCTGCTCCATCGTGCCGAGGGACTCGATCGGAACGTCGCCGGGCGTCGAGTTGACGAGCACGAACCGGCCGCCGCCGATCTTCGCGGGCGACGTCCCGTCCAGGACGACCACGTCGAACGCGCCCATGCCTCCGGAGTACTCGCTGGGCGTCTTGGTCTCGAGGACGACCTGCGGGTCGGTCTTGAGCGCCTTCTCCAGGAACGAGGTTGCCTGCGCTCACCAGCAGGACGCGCAGCTTCCGCGGCTCCGGCACCACCGCCTGGACGATGTTGTCCGCGTCGAGGTCGTCCCGGACGTCGGCGACGGCCTTCACCACCGCCCCGGTCTGGAGGGTGAAGGGGACGATGACGTTCCGCTTCACCTGGGGATCCAGCGCGATCGTCTGCTCGCTGATCTTCTGGATCGTCGACCGTCAGCGCCAGCGGGAAGGAGACGCGCTCGTCGGAGAAGTTCGTGACGGACAGGAAGCGCCTGGTAGTCGAAGGCCCCGTAGTAGGCCTTCCGGACGGCGAACTGCGTGATGCCGACGTTCCGGGAGCCCCCGCCGACCGTGACCCACCGAACGCGGGGATCGGGAACTCCCGCACCTGCGCGGGGTCGAACGCCCCGTCGGTCAGGACGTGCACGCGCACTCGCGGATCGACGGACGGGACCAGTGCCAGCGCCGTGCGGATCGCCTCGCTCAGATGGTTCGGCTGGTCATGCGCTTCGATGTCGTAGATGGCCCGCCGAGCCCGGTCGCGGTCCCGCGGTGAAGTTGAGCCGGATCGTCGGCTGGGAGCCTGCCTCGATGACCATCAGCTCGGCGCCCTGACCCGCCTCGGCGATCAGGCCGGCCGCCTGCTGCTGGGCTTCGCGGATGCGGCTCGATCCGACGTCCCGCGCCTTCATGGAGGCCGAGCTGTCCACGACGAAGATCAGCCGCTCTGCCCCCTTCCCCTGGAGCGTCAGGTCGGGCGGCGCGAGCGCCGCGCACAGGAGCAGGAGCGCCAGCAGCTGGAGCAGCAGCAGGGGTCGAGCTGGAGGCGCTGGAAGAGCGCCGACGCCTGCTGGTCGCGGAACACGGGCGACCACAGGAGGACTGAGGAGACGCGCCGCTGCTGGCGCCGCACCTTGAGGAAATACAGGAGGAGGAGCGGCGACCGACAGTCCCAGGAGCAGGAAGGCCCAGGGCTGCAGGAAGCTCACTGGAGCAAGCCTCCCTTCAACCGCCGCAGCAGGAGATCCTCCACGGGCATGTCGCTGACCACACGCACGTAGTTCAGCTCGTTGGACCGGCAGAAGCCCTCGATGCCCGAGATGAACGTCCCCAGCTGACGCTCGTAGCTCCGCAGGACCTCGGCGTCGACAGACACCTCGCGCACCTCCCCGCTCTCGGCGTCCACGAGCCTCGAGGTCCCCGCCGAGCACCGGGCGCATCTCGTCCGGGGACAGGAGGTGGCAGCACGTGGACGTCGAAGCGCCGCTCCATCAGCGCCCGCAAGCCGGACGCGTACCCCACCGGGTCCAGGAAGTCGGAGACCACCACGGCCACCCCGGCGTCCTTCGCGCGACGCGCGTACTGCCTGAGGGACTCGCTGAAGGCCGTGCCGCCGCCGGGCGTGAGGTTGGCGAGGAAACTCCTGGATCGGAAGGAACTGGTTGCGCCCGCGAGTCGGGCAGCCATCCCTCGGCGACGCGATCCCGGAACACCGCGACGCCCACGCGCTCGAGGTTCACGAAGCCGATGAAGGCCAGCGCCGCGGCCAGGCGGACGGCATACCGGAACTTGTTGGGCGTGCCGTAGTCCATGGAGCCGCTGGCGTCGAGAAGGAGGTGGATGCAGAGGTCCTCCTCGTCGATGAAGACCTTGAGATAGAGCCGGTTGAGGCGGGCGAACGCGTTCCAGTCCACGTAACGCAGGTCGTCGCCGACCTCGTACGGCCGGTAGTCGGCGAACTCGACGCTCGATCCTCGGCGCGGGCTCTTGCGCTCGCCCTTCACCGCTCCCACATGCGAGCGCTTCGAGATGAAGGCGAGGCGCTCGAGCTGCATGAGGAAGGCGTTCGAGAAGAAGCGCTCGGCGGCCGCGGCGGGGGCGGCGGAAACCGGGCGGGCGACGCGCGCCATGTGGTCAGCGTTCCTCGAGCGCCTGGAAGTAGTCCCGCACCTGACTGCGGTAGTCGAGCGGGATCGCCTCCTTCGCCAGAGCCTCCTCCATCATCTTCCTGTACTGGCCCACGACGCTCATCGAGGGCAGCCGCGAGGGGTTCATCGCCCCCTTGCCCAGCATGTTCGTGTCGTAGGATTCGCGCCGGCCCTGCGCATCTGCCCCTCGACCCCGAGGTCGAACGGGTTCTGCCCGAGCCGGGCCGTCGGATCGCCCTTCCAGCCCGGGTTGGTCCCCCTTGCCGGGAAGCGACCCTTGCCCGTCCCGCGAAGTCGGGCTCGTCCTCGCCCGGCCGGCCGCCGGTCCCGCGCTCTCCGTCGCGGCCGCGCCGCCGGTCCTGCCGCCCTGGAGGCCCTTGCCCCCGCGGTCACGCTCGTCCTGCGCCCGCATCTTCTGCAGGGCCCGCTCCATCGCCTCCATGGCCTTGTCCATCTGGCCGCGGTCCAGGGCCTCGGCGCCTTCCATCATCTCCTGGCCCCAGTCGCCTTCCCCGCCCGATCCGGTGCCGGGCCGCCGGCCCATGCGGTTCATCTCCTCGAGCAGCTGGCGAAGCTTCTCCGGCGTCATCTGACGAGGATCCATGCCCGAGAGGAGGTTGCGCGACTTGCGGAACATGACCTTGTACTGGCTCTGCGTGAAGTCCCGCTGGAGATCGGGAAGGCTGTCGACCCGCTCGAGGAGCCGGATCCGGTCGTCGCCCTGCTTCAGGAAGCTCGAGAAGTCCGGGCGCTTCGTCGCGACGTTCGTGTCCTTGAAGGCCGCCGCCAGATCGCCCTTGCTGTGCTCGCGGCTATCCGGGTTGGGACGAGTCTGATAGTCGCGATCCTGCATCTCGACCCGCTCGACCTGCTCGGTCTTCTTCGGAGCGGGGCGCTCGATGGCCTGCTGCGGTCCGGTGGCCTCGGGCTTCTCTCTCCTCCTCCGTCGCGGGCGGTGAAGGAAGGCATGGAGACGTCGGGCACCGGGATCGGGGGAAGGTAGGGCAGAATGGCCAGCACCAGCACCGGGGCGCGGGAGGAGCTTCAGCTCGCGAGGCCACCGCCAGGCCACGGCCCGCCCGAGCGTGATCTGCCCGGCGTGCGCTCTCGGCGTCGGCGATCGCCGCGTCGGCCATCGGCCCGCGGTCCCGGCGCCCCAGTGAGGTCATGCGCCGTCGCGAGGCGATCGCCTTCAGATCGAACGCGCGGTCGGCCAGGCCCGAGCGTCGTCCACCGGCGGCACCCGCAGGAGCAGCCCGTAGAGAACGCCCAGCAGCGCCCCGCCCGCCGCCAGGCCACCCGCCACCGGCAGGGCCCACGGCCCGATCGTGCGCGCGAAGCGCCACGGCACGATCGCCAGGCACAGCCCCCACACCAGGCCGCGCACGCCGTAGAAGAGCGCACGCCGCTGTCGTATCAGCCGGGTGAGGCGTGTGATCGTGAGGCCGAGGCCTGCGCCATGTGCCATGAGCGTCCCCTTTGGGTGCGGGCTAACGGAGGAACACCTCCTTGCCCTCGCGAGACGATGCCTCGACCGCCTCGAGCACCTCGGACAGCAGCCGGTCGGCTTCGATCCCTCGGCCTCACCCTCGAAGTTCAGGATGATCCGGTGGCGGAGCACGGGAAGCGCGATTGCCTTGACGTCGTCGATGCTCACGGCGAACCGGCCGGCCCGGAGCGCGAGCACCTTTCGCCCCGAGGACCAGCGCCTGCGCCGCGCCGCGGGCTCGCCCCGTAGCGATGTAGCGCCGCGTGATGTCCGGGGCCTCCTCCCACTGGGGATGGGTGGCCATCACCAGCGTGGCCGCGAACTGCCGGACGTGTGCCGCGATCGGCACTTCGCGGACGAGCTCACTGGGCGGCGAGCGTCTCGCTGCCCCGTCATCACCGCTGCTGCACGGTACGGATCGCTGCATCGTGGTGGTGCGCATCGATGATCTCGTTCAGCTGCTCGAGCGCCGGGAACCGGCACGCGGAGCTTGAACAGGAACCGGTCGAGCTGCGCCTCGGGCAGCGGGTACGTGCCCTCCATCTCGATCGGGTTCTGGGTCGCCAGCACGAAGAACGGCGGCGGCAGACGGTGGGTGACGCCGGCCACCGTCACCGCGCTGCTCCTGCATCGCCTCGAGCAGCGCCGACTGCGTCTTCGGCGTGGCCCGGTTGATCTCGTCGGCCAGCAGGATGTGCGCGAAGATCGGGCCCGCGCTCGAACTGGAAGTGCCGCCGCCCGTCCGCATCCTCGACGATGATGTTCGTGCCGATGATGTCGGCCGGCATGAGGTCCGGCGTGAACTGGATCCGCGAGAAGGAGAGGTCGAGGCATCCAGCCAGGGTCCGGACGAGGAGGGTCTTGCCGAGCCCGGCACTCCCTCCAGCAGGACATGTCCGCCCGCGAAGAGCGCGACGAGCACCTGGTCCACGATCTCGTCGTGGCCGACGATGACCTTGTGGACCTCTCGCTCGAGCTGCCCGTAACGCTGGACGAAGGCCTCTACCCGCTCACCGGCCATGCCCTACCCTCCGGTCGATGGAGTCGGTGCCGAGCGCCAGATACGTGGACCCATTATAGGCCGTGCGCGGTCAAACCGGCAACCGCTTTGTGCGGTCGCGAGCGCCGATCGGCGCCGCGCGTTGATATCACTGACGACGACATGCGTCGACGCACGCCGTCACGCGCCGAGCGGACCGGTCTCACGGATCGACCACGATTCGCGCGTCGACAACGGTCGCGCCGCCGCCGAGCGGGCCCGACGATCACGGGGTTCAGATCGAGGGCCGCGAGTCGCGGTCCGAGTCCGGCGGCCAGCGCCGCGACTCGACGATTGCGTCGAGGAGACCCGCACGGTCCGCGGGCGGGCCGCCTCGGTAGCCTCCAGCAGCGCGTCGAGCGCCTCGACACTTCGGAGACGAGCCGCTCGGCGGTCGCCTCGTCGCACGGGGCCGGGGCCATGGCGCGCTCACCGTAGAGTTCGGCGCGTACGCCTCCCGGCGCGACCATCACGAACGGGCCGATTCCGGATCCGCGCACAGCGCCGACCAGCACCTCGAGCCCCTCGACCATCGGCTGCACCAGGCACGCCTCGCCGAGCGGTCGGCAGCGCGTCCACGACGCCTCACCAGCTCCGTTGGGAGTGGAGACGCCGAGCCGCACGCCGCCGACATCGGTCCGGTGCAAGCGGCCCGAGCGCCTTGACCGCCACGGGAAGGCGAAGCCGCGGAGCCGCAGCCCGCGCCTCCTCGCGGTCCCGGACGATCACCTCGGGCGCCAGCCGGAGCCCGGCGACGGCCAGCAGGGCGTGAACCGAGGTCCAGGGCAGCGCGCCCCCGCCCGCGGCACCGCGATGGGCGGCGCCGCGGGCGTGACACCCTGGGGGCCGGGTCCGGAGCGTGCGGAAGGCCAAGGCGGCGCCGAGGGCGGCGGCGCAGCTCGACACGGTCGTGAAGAGCGGCACGTGAGCCTCATCGAGCGCGCGAAACCCTTCGCGCACGAGCGTCCCGCCGGGCCAGCAGACGACCAGCGGCTTGCGTCGCGCCGCGCGCCGCCTTGATGACGTGCTCGGCGCGAGCCGCGCTCCCCGCCCGCGGTGGCGAGGGTCAGCGGCACGACGACGACGTCGACCCCCGGATCCCGGGCGACCGTGGCGAGCACCTCGCCGAACGTCTCGTCGGGCAGCCCGGCGGTGATGTCGAGCGGGTTCGCCACCGTGACGTAGGACGGAAGCAGCGCCGGCACCCGATCCGACGGTCTCCTCCGCCAGCGGCGCGAACGCGAAGCCGCGCGGCTCGAGCGCGTCGGCGACCAGCACCGCGATGCCGCCCGACGACGTCGCCATGGCCATGCGCGGGCCGGCGAGCGCCGGCGCCCGCGCGAGGTGCGCCGCCGTCTCGACGAGGTGGTCGAGCCTCGGTCACCTCGAGAAGACCCGCCGCCCGCGCCCAGGCCCGCCACGCGTCGCGCGCGCCGGCGAGGGACCCCGGTGTGGGAGCGCGCGGCGCGCGATGCCGGTCTGGGACGCTCCGAGCTTGAGCGCGACGACGGCGATGCCGCGGGCCGCCGCCCGCTCGACCGCGGCGCGCACGCGCTCGGGCTCTCGCACCTGCTCGACGAGGCACGCGATCGCGCGCGCCCGGCCGTCCTCGACGAGCCAGTCGAGGTAGTCAGCGAGCGAGAGGTCCGCCTCGTTGCCGGTCGAAACGAACAGGCCGCACGCCGAGGTTCCGCTCGGCCGCGCGATCGAGGAGGCATCCGCCCAGCCCGCCCGACTGCGAGAGCACGGCCACCGGGCCCGGCACGAGAGTCTCGAGCTTGCCGACGGTCGAGAAGGTGAGCGCGACCCGGTCCCAGGCGTTGACGAAGCCGACCGTGTTCGGCCCGAGGAGCCGCACGCCCGCCCGCGCGCGCGGTCTCGACCAGGCTGCGCCTGCTCCGCCGCGCCGCCCTCTCGCCGTCTCCGCGAACCCTGCGCCGAGCACGACCGCGAACGGAACGCGCGGCGCGCCCGCAGGCCTCGATGCGCCCGGACGGCCTGCGCCGCCGGCAGGCCGATCCACGCCACGTCCGGACGCTCCGGCAACGCGTCGAGCGCCGGATAGGCGGGCAGGTCGCCGATCGTGCGGTGGCCGGGATTCACCGGATACACGCGGCCCCGGATAGCCGTGCGCCAGCAGGAAGTGGAGCGGGCGCGCGCCCGGGACGCGACAGGTCACCGGGCACGCCGACCAGCGCGATGGAACGCGGCGCGAACAGCCGCCCGAGACCCGCGGGCTCGCCCCTCGCGCCGGCCGGCGCCGTCATCGCGCACACCTTAGCCCGAACCGACGACGCGCCCCAAGGCCCGTCACACAGCCGCTTGGCAGGCCGCGGTCGTCCCCGCATAATGCGGCGACGTGAAGATCCTCGTGACGGGCGGCGCGGGTTCATCGGCTCCCACGTGGTCGATCGCTGCGTCGAGGCCGGCCACCGGGTGGCGGTCGTGGACGACCTCAGCACCGGCCAGCGACAGCAGGTCAACCCGGCCGCGCGGCTCCACGTCGTCGACATCCGCAGCGCCGGCGCTCGACGACGTCTTCCGCACCGAGGCGCCCGAGGCCGTCGTTCATCTCGCGGCGCAGGCCTCCGTCGGCCGCGATCGGTGGCGAATCCGCTCCTCGACGCCGAGATCAACGTGCTGGGCTCCCTCAACCTGCTCGAGTGCTGCCGTCGCGCCGGGACCCGGCGCTTCGTCTACGTGTCGACGGGGGCGCCGGCTACGGGGACACGGACGTGATCCCGACGCCCGAGGACCATCCCTCCCGGCCCGTCTCGCCCTACGGCACGTCGAAGGTCGCGGCGGAGCTGTACCTCGCATGCTGGGAAGCGCTCCACGGGCTGAGCGGGGTCGTCCTCCGCCTCGGCCAACATCTACGGGCCGCGGCAGGACCCGCACGGCGAGGCCGGGGTGATCGCCATCTTCACGGACCGCCTCCTGCGGGGCGAGCCGTGCATCATCAACGGCGACGGCCTGCAGACGCGGGACTACGTGTATGTCGGCGACGTGGCCGAGGCGGCGCTCCGAGCGCTCGAGCGGCCCGCAGGTGACGGGCCCGATCAACATCGGCACCGGCGTCGAGACCACGGTCGTCGCGCTCTTCGAGATCGCTGCGCGCGGCCTTCGGCGGCACGGGCGAGGCGCGACACGGCCCCGCGCGGCCCGGAGAGCAGCGCCGGAGCCTGCTCGACGCCCGCAGCGCGCGCGACAGCTCCTCGGCTGGACGCCGCGCGTCGGGCTCGACGAGGGCCTTCGCCGGACGGTCGCCGCGGTCGCGCGCCGGCGGCTAGTACGACCTCACAGGAACGCGGCACGTAGCGCCAAGAGCGCGACGGAAGGCTGCGAGCGCTCGGCCGGAGTCGGCGCTCACCCGATTCGCAGCATCCGTCAGCAGATGTCGATCGTCCGAGCGGACGCGATGTCTTCGGCTCGCGTGAAGAGGGTACTGATCCTGAAGGCCGGCGGTACCGGACCGCAGCCGTAGCCGGCGCCACGCAGGTCGGCTACCGCGGGTCCTCGCGGAGGCCGAGAGCGTACTCGCCGACCAGGACGCGGTGGATGTCGTTCACGCCCTCCACGACCTGCGAGGAACTTCGCGTCGCGGAGGAACCGGCCCACCACGTACTCCTCCGAGGCGCCGTAGGCGCCGTGGATCTGGACGGCGTCCGACGCGACGCGGAAGGCCATCTCCGAGGCGTACAGCTTCGCGATGCGACGACTCCCGCGCGCGCGCGGCGCACGCCCTGCGCCTTCAGCCACGCGAGTCGATAGGTCAGGATACCGCGCCGACTCGATCCCCAGCACCATGTCGGCGATCTTCGCCTGCACGAGCTGGTAGCGGGCGATCGGCTGTCCCTGGCACGATCCGCTGCCGCGCGTAACCCACGGACGCGTCGAGACAGCCCTGGGCGAGCCCGACCGCGCGGCACGCCACGGAGAGGCGCCCGTTCTCGACCGCGCACAGCGCGACCTTGAGCCCCTCACCTTCCCGGCCGACCAGGTTCTCCGCCGGCACCCGGCAGTCTTCGAACACGAGCTCGCCCACCTGCGCGGGCCGGAACGGCGAGCTTGTTGCGGATCGGCCGCTCGCTGAAGCCCGGAAACCCGCGCTCCACGACGAAGGCGCAGACACCCTTCGGCGCCCTTCGCGCGGTCGAGCGTCGCGAAGGTGAGGTACCACTCGGCCAGGCCGACGCCGGAGATCCAGGTCTTCGCGCCGTTCAGGATGTACTCGTCGCCGCGGCGGACGACCGTGGTCTCCATCGCCGCGACGTCGGTCCCCGAGTGCGGCTCCGGTCACCGCCGTTCCCGCGAAGGTCTCGCCGCGCGCGAGCGGCACGAGAGTAGCGCTGCTTCTGCGCTTCGGTCCCGAACTGGAGGATGCCCGAGCCCACCAGCCCGGCGGCCCGTCCCATCGCCGAGCCCATGTGGATGCAGACGCGCGACATCTCCTCGATCCCGAGCGCCATGGTGAGATGGTCGATGCCGGGCCCGCCGTACGCCTCGGGAATCGTGCCGCCCAGGAACCCGAGCGGGGCCATCTTCTTCACGATCTCCGATCGGGTAGCGCTCCTCCCGGTCGTAGTCGCGCCACGTGCGGAGCGACCTCCTGCTGCGCGAACTCCCGGACGAGCGACCGGTAGCGCCGCTGCTCCTCGGTCAGGCTGAAGTCCACGCGGTCCTCCGGATCAGTCGGGATGGCGGGAGAGCGGCGAGGGTCGCGGAGGCCGTCGGTCAGGTCGCGGGCGCTCTTGAGCTCGCCCGCCCGCCGGCAGAGATCCCAGGCCGCTCGAGCGCCGGGTCGCTCGAGATCGAGGCATCGGCGAGCGCGACGAACTTCTCCCGGAGCAGCGACTCCGGAGTACGGCCGATCGAACTCGCCGAGCGGCTGGTCGACCTGCCGGGCGAGCACCCGCCCGTCCGCGAGCCGCACCTCCACGCGCGCGGGCCGGGCGCGCGGGAGTCATGCGCGGTGAGCGCCGGGTCCTCGACGACCTCCACCCGCCGGGCGAGGGCGCGAACGCGGGCGTCCGACAGCGCCGGCTCCCGGAAGGCGCTCGACGCCGCAGTCGCCCCAGCTCCCGAGGACGAGCCGCGCGGCGAGCGTGTACGGGATCGAGAACTTCGCGCCGAGCGAGCCCGATCGGGTCCCGGTCGCTCATCGTGGCGCCGAGGGCCGACGTCCGCGACGCGGATCGACGCGATCTCCTCCGGGCGCGACGGGCGTCGCGGCGAGGATCTCCTCGATCGCCTCGACCGCCGGGTGGTTGTAGCGGCAGCACGCGTGGCGCTTGAAGTAGTTGCGGGAGATCTCGAAGCGCTCGCCCGAGGCGGTCCAGGATCGCGGCCGCATCCAACCCGGTGCCGCTGATCCGGCCGAAGATCTCGTCGAGCATGTCGGGGAAGCGGCGTGATACCCGGCGACGGCCAGATCGACGGCGAGCCAGCCGTTGGCGCCCGCGACGCCCGCGTAGGCGTTCCGCACGGTCGCGCCGCCGAGCGCGGTGCGCCACGACGTCCCGAGCGTCAGGCCCGCGGCGACTCCGAGCGCCCGCGCGGTGACCTCCGCGTCCAGCTCGCGCAGCCGGGCGACGGCCGCGGCCGCGCCCACGGCCCCGTGGACCCCGTGCATGTGCATCCCGGGCCGGACCGGCGCCCCGCCGCCCAGCCGCGCGGCCACGTCGTAGCCCACGACCAGCGCCGCGAGCAGGGCCGCGCCCGATCGGCCGAGCCGCTCGGCCTCCGCCAGCGCGGCCGGCAGCACGTGGATCCCGGGATGTCCGCGCGCGAACCGGTTTCCCTCGTCCAGCTCCAGCATCGTGCCGGCGAGACCGTTGGCCACGATCGCCCACCAGGGCTCGACGCGCGGAAAGCCGGCCCCCAGCACGGTGGCCGGCCCGACGGCCCGGTCCGCGCCGCCATGGAGCCGGCGGATCTCCGGCTCCATGGCTCCCGCCGAGGATCGCGCCGACGGTGTCGGCCAGGACCAGCGTCGCGTGCTCGCGCACTCGCGTCCGCGATGCGCGTCCTCGGAGGGTCCGGCGACGAGGCGGGCGAGCGCGATCAGGACGGGCTCCATTGCGGTCTCGGTGGCGTCGTGGACTCAGCGCGGCGCGGCCTGGAAACGGAGAGGCTCGCGGCCGGCGAACGGGTTCAGGCCGGGAGGCCAGGCCTCCCGGGGCTTCTCGTAGGTGACCTCGAGCATGTTGCCCGTCCGGGATCCTCGAAGTACACGGAGAGGTTCGCGCCGTGGTCCATGGTCGATCGCACCGGAATCCCTCGGGCCACGAGCGAGTCGTGGAACGCCCGGAGGTCCTCCTCGCGCTCGACCTGCCACGCGACGTGGAACAGCCCGACCTGCTTCGATGACCTGGGGAGCCGCGTCCGGCCCCGCCTTCCAGAGGCCGAGGTCGTGCGAGTCGGTGTTGCCCGGCACCGCGAAGAACACCATGCGGCCCGGGAGCCGGCCGGTCACGGCGAGGCCGAGGACGCTCGTGTAGAACGCCTCGGACCGGTCGAGGTCGCGCACCTTGAGTACCACGTGGCCCAGCTTCTTGAGCGCCATGGGCCCTCCCTCGAGAGGCCATGATAGCGGAGTCGACCGGCAGCTCCCAGGGGCGACCCTCTCGGCCGCCCGCACCCATTTCCCCGCCCAGGCCGTCTCAGAGGATGGGCCCGGCGACCGCCCACCGGTGAGCGTGTCCCGCGGGGCCCGTGTTACGATCAGAGCGGCTCGGACGAGGTGGCCTCCCGGGCCGGAGGAGAGCGATCGGGCGTGGAACTCATCCCCACGTGGCGCGCTGCGACGAGTGCGTCGAGCTCCTCGTGGACTACATCTCCGGAGAGCTTCCGCCCGAGCGAGCCAGGGCCCTCGAGATCCACCTGGACCTGTGCCCTCCTGCGTGTCCTTCGTGAACACGTACCGGGGCACCGTCAACATCGCCAGGACCCTCCAGTCCGACGACATCCCGCCCGAGCTGACGCAGCGCCTCATCGATTTTCTCCGCAAGGAAAAGGACGCGTCGCCCAGACGTCCGGACTGACGCCCCCGCTTGGGCCGGCGGGAGGGGGCCGAGCCTCCCCCTCCCGCCGCCTGACGAACCCGGGATCAGGTCCTACCGCCGAAGTCGAGGACCTCCATGTGAGCCGCGCGACGGACCTCGGCTCAAGGCAAAGGTTGGGGCTCGCCGTAGAGAAAATCGTCCATCATGACGATGTCCCTCCCGTCGATGTCATCCGGACCCGGGCGAGAGTCACCGACCGTGATCCGCACGCGGGCAATGCGCGCGTCGTCGAAGACGATCCCGAAGAACGAGAACGTCCCATCGCCAGGCGACGCCGGAACGAGGCCCCTGAAGATCATCCGGTCTTCGGTGTCGAAGTAGTCGATGAACGATGCTGTGATGTCTCACCCGGGCTCCAGGCGAGTCAACGTCGGTGAAGACCGCGCCGAAGCCAATCACCGTCGCTGGCGTCCCGCCCACCGGAGCCGGGCAGAAAGAAGGCGCCGTTGACGAGCCGGCTGCCCACCGGCGTGAACAGGCGCGGAGAGCTGAAGGTCTTGAAGATGTCCGCGTACTCTGGATTGTTGAAGAGGTCGGCCAGGCCGCCCTGTGCGCCCCCGACGGGGGCGCCTGCGAAAGGCCCTTCCCCGGCGTGGTGAACCGGGCGCCACGGGTGTTGAGGAACGCGTCGAACGGTGTGACCGGGTCTGTCGTGTCTGTCGACCCCCGCCGTCCCAGTTGATCTCGCGGTGACCGCTGGGCTGTGGCCCAGAGTTGCGGTTGTCGTCGCCCCCAGAGCGGCGCGGAACAGCTCGACTGTGGCCTGAATTGATTCCGCCGTCGGCCCGGCTGCCTGGAATACCGTTTGCGCGTGTGCCAGGCGAACCGGGAGCGACAGCAGAACCGACAGCATGCCGAAGGCGGTTAGGACAAACAAGACCAGTTTGCTTCTTCATGGCAGGCTCCTCTCTCTGTCTGTTGAGTTGTGAAAGGCCATGGGGTTACGGCGGCCGCACGAGCGTTTCGTCACCTCGCTTCTCTGGCGGGCTTTCTCCCTGCTCGCCGTCTCGTTCCAGGTTCTTCAGCACGCCGGCCGAGGAAGACGAGCAGCTCCGGCAGCGACCGAAACGCTCGCTCCGACCGGACGCGAGAGTGCTCGACGCGACCTGCCACTCGCCCCATCTCGGGGAGCGCCCCTGGGTGCAAGCGCACAATGAACACCCGTTCCACGGGCAGTGCGTTTCGCGTCTCGTCAGTCGGCATCTGGCTCTCTCCGGTGCATCGTACTCGACGTCGAGCGTAGGGAATCCGTGAGGCTCCGGTCATGAGATCCGAGTAAGGTTTCGGTAAGAGTCTGGTAAGGAAGCTGGGATCTGGTGGGGCTAGTGGAGGCGCATGGGAGACGGACGGTAATCTCGACCGCGGGCCAACCGGCGGCTCATCCGGGCGCGCGGGTCATGGCACTATCCTTGAGGTGTTCGCGGGGCTGCATACCGCTCAGAGCCGATCACCGTGTGGCGGGATGTCACGTCGGAGACGCTATTCGTCTCCGTTGTCCGCCCCTGCGTGCAAGATGCACGCTCGGAGACCTTCGGGCGACGGCCTGAGCGTCGGGGCCTGCCTGCCCGGGGCGTCATCTCCAGCCCCGACGTTCCTCGCCCCGCCACCGGGCGGCTAGGCGCCGAAGCCCCGGAAACGCCGGGATTACGACGGACGCTGATGGTGCTGGGACGAGCCGGAGCGCCGACCGGCCCGGCCGGAGGCCGTGCCCTCGGCTGGTGGCGCAGTGTCTGCCGTCACCTTCGCGTTCCTGCGAATGGCCGCGACCGCTGGTTGGGCCAGGAAGGATCGATACAGATCGTCGTCGTCCCTGAGGCAGGTTGCCAGTCGATCGAGCACGGCGGCGCCTCGGCCCCAGTAGGCCTCCGCTTTCAACCGGCGGCCGCGCGCTTCCTCGACGCGCGCGGCCGTGGCGCAGACTCGCCACTCCGCCAGCGGCGCCTCGAATCCCTCGAGGACGCCCGAGGGCCTCCGGCCACCTCGCGTTCGGCCTTCGCTCGGTCGCCCTCGCCAAGAGTCGCCTCGGCCAGGCCTTGATGACCGAGCGCGAGGTACGTCCGCTCGCCCGGGGCGGCGGCTAGCCGACACAGCTCCTGCATCTGTTCGCGTGCGCGCCCGAACTGCCGGCGCGCAAGCCAGTACTCTCCCAGTCCCAGCCGCAGCGGCAAGTTGAGGATCCAGTCCATCAGGACCCGCCCGCTCTCCAACCGGCCGGTGACCTCCTTGAAGGCTCGCAGGGCTTCGGGGAACCGGCTCAACCCGAGCATCGGCGAACCCGAGGACGATCGAGCCCAGGTTCTCCCCCAGCTGGACTTCCTTGCCGGGCTGCCGCTCCCGCTCGCAGAGCGCACGAGCCTCTGGCGAAATCACCCGCCTGTGTGAGCAGCCATGCCGTGTGGAAGCGGAATGCCTGCGCCCAGAGGTGGTGGCCGTTGCGCTCCGCCACCTCCAGTCCGTCGCGGAGGACGCGCCGCGAGCTCACCCCATTGCCCGAGATGCAGCAAGGCCCACGCATGATAGAACTGAGCGGTCATGTAGTGATAGGCGTCGCTGCACCTCCACCGCCAGCCGCAGGCCTTCCTCCGCCGTGCGGCACGCTGCCCGGTACTCCGACCGGTGGCTCTGCAGAAGTGCATAGTGACCAACGTGCAAGCTGAGATGCCGTCGCTCACCGGTGCGCCGCATGATGTCCAGCGACAGGCGGCACGTCTCGGCGTCCTCGTCCCGCCATCCGTGCAACGAGGATGCGCTGGAACGCGTGGGAACCATCGACATGCGCCTGCAACGCCTGCGTCATGCAGTCGAGGCGCGAGGGCGCGGGCCTGCCTCGATCAGCCGCCAGGCCGCGGTCGCGATCCACCCAGAAGAGGGCGCCGCCCAGCTCCAGCAGTGCCCGCACCTCCTCGTCGCCGCGGCCGTGCTCCCGCGCGTAGCGGGCGCGCGCCGTGAAGTCCTCGATCGAACCGCGCACGTCGCCCATGGCTCGGCGTAGCAGGCCGAGCTGCTTGAGCAGCGCCAGGTGCGAGGCCACGCGCTCGCCGTCCGGTAACCGCTCGGCTATGTCGAGGGCGCGCGCAGATGTACCCGACTGCCTCGGCGTTGGCGTGTCGGCGACGTCGCGGTGTCCGCCGCCTCCGCCAGGTACCGCACGGCTCGCCGGTCATCGCCCGCTTGCTGGAAGTGCGCGGCGAGCGCGCCGGCGATATCCCGCGTCCGGTCGCTGTGGCCGATCTCCTCCCGCTCGCCGATCGCCTGGTGCAAGTGCCGCCGTCGCGTCGGCGTGATGCCCTGATAGAGCGCGTTCTGATGCAGGGCATGCATGAACCCGTAGCTCGACGCCACCGGTCCGGTCCGGCCACTCGCGTGCTCCGAGCGAACGAATGAAGAGCTTGCCGCCGCGCCAGCTCGTCGCACCGCTCCTCCACCTCAGCCGTCACCTGACTCAGGGCCGCCGCAACCGAGGCCGCCGAGAACTCCATGCCGGCCACGCTGCCCGCCGCCAGGATGCGGCGCTCCTCGCCGCCGAGCTGCTCGATCCGCCGCTCGATCATCTGGCGCAGGCTCTCCGGCATGCTGACCTCGACCTCCTCCAGCCCCGCGCGGAGTTCCCACCGGTCGTCGCGCATGGCGATCAGCCCGCGCCCGACGAGGTCGTCGATCACGCTCACCATGAAGAGCGGATTGCCCCTCGGTCCGCCGGCTGATGACCTGCGCCAGGTCCTGGCGGGAAGGCATTGTGGGCGAAACGTTCCCGCAGGTAGTCGGCCACCGCGGCCAAACCCAGCAGCTCGAGCGACAGTTCCTGGCATCGTCCCGGCGGCCTGCAGCTCGAGCTTGACTTCCTCGAGAGGGTGCTGGCGGACGATCAGATCGACTGGACGATACGTACCGATCAGGAGCAACCGCGCCGGCTGCGGGCGCCGCGCCAGAGAGTGAGACCAGATCGACGGTCGCCGCGTCACTCCAGTGCAGGTCCTCGAGGACCACGACCAGAGGCGCTTCCGCAGTCAGCGCCTCGACCGCTTCGGCGATCTCGCGCAGCATCCGCTCTTGCGTGGCGCCCAGCAGCTCCCGGTGCAGCGCGTCGCGGTCGGCCGGACCGAGGAGCCATGGCATCTGCACGAGCCAGGTGGGCGCATGCTGTCGCAGGAGGGTGACCAGCCAGTCGCCCTCAGTCTCGCGGCAGAGCCGGCCGAGGGCATCGAGCAGCGACGGATATGGCTCCTGCGTCCCGTACGTCTCGACGCACTGGCCTCGCGCGATCCAGACGCGCGGGTCGGAGGCGGACGCGCTCGAGGAACGCCTCGACAACACCGGTCTTGCCGATGCCAGGCTCGCCGGTCACGAAGACGATCTGGCGCAGGCCGCGCCACGCCGCCTCGAGCCCGGTCTGGAGCCTGTCCAGGACCGGCGCGCGACCCACGAAGTAGGCCGGAGCCGCGGTAGCTGGCGCGGCTGCGGCCTGCGACGTCGGCCCCCGCCCCGCCCGGGCGCCTCACCACGCCCCGGTCTCGGGTCGACGTCGGTGACGTCGGCGATGAACCGGCTATCCCCGCCGGTGTACCGTGGCGACGAACCGGGGCGCGCCCGACCTCATCGCCGAGGGCCTTGCCGGATCTCGCGAACGCACACCTTGAGCACCGCGTCGCCCACCACGGTCCCGGGCCAGACGCGCTCCGAGCAGCGCGTCGCTTGGTGACGAGCTGGCCGTGGCGCTCGACGAGGCACTGCAGCACTGCGAAGGCCTTCGGCGTCAGACGAACTTCCGGTCGTGCCCCGCCACAGCGATGCGTTGTCGGGATCGAGCCGAAACGGCGGGAAGCGCAGCGCCCGTGATGGCCCGTACGTTCATTGCGGGTACTCCTAGCACACTCCTACTGCACCTTCACGACGGGATCGCCTGCGGGAGCGGGGGCATCTCCCAAGACTACAGCACGGGGCCCGCCCGACGAGGGTGGCTCCGTCGTTCCGGCCGGGCCGAACCACCGCGCGACATTCCGGAAGGGGCCGAGCGAGCCGGGCGTACGCAGGAGACCCTGCCCCTCTCGACGCAGCGCGAGCACTCGTGAGAACAAGGAAACCCGCAACGACGGATTGACGCATCCGCGCCCGCCTCGCATACTCGGAGGCCAAGGACGCGCTGACGCGTCGGTCACCCTCGCTCCGGAGGTCGGCCATGCCGCGCGGAATGCGCTTCGGGCTGTGCACCGACCAGAACCTTCCGTTCGGCGACGCTCGTCGAGCGCTGGCAGCACTTCGAGCGCCTCGGCTACGACAGCGTGTGGGACTGCGATCACTTCAATCAGCCCAGCCGCCCGACCGGGCCCGTACTACGAGGGCTGGACGCTCCTGGCCGCGCCTGGCGGCCCGCACGTCGCGCATCCGGATCGGGGTGCTGGTGAGCTGCAACACGTTCCGTCACCCCGGCCTCCTCGCGCACGAGGCCATGACCGTCGACCACGTCTCCAACGGCCGACTCGAGCTCGGGCTCGGGGCCGGGTGGTTCGTCCCCGAGCACGAGCAGTTCGGCATCCCGCTGCCGCCGCCCGGGGAGCTGGTCGGCCGCTTCCACGAGGCTGTCCAGATCGTCGACGGGCTCTTGCGCCACGGCCAGCGTCACCTTCGCCGGGAAGTACTACCGGCTGACGAACGCCCACGTGCGCCCGAGCCCCGTCCAGCGGCCGCGTCCGCCTGCACGCTCGGCGCCCACAAGTCCCGCATGCTCCGGATCTGCGCCGAGTACGCGGACGCGTGGAACTCGTTCGGGACCCTGGCCGAGATGCGCGAGCGCAACCAGATCCTCGACGAGCACTGCGCGGCGATCGGGCGGGATCCGTCGACCATCTGGCGGTCGTTCTACGGCTGGGCGTCGAAGATGAAGGAGCAGGGGCTCGCCGACCCGTGGTCGAGCGTCGGCGCGTTCGAGGACATGGTGGGCCGCTACGGCGAGGCGGGCGTGAACGAGTTCATCGTCGACGCGCCGGGGCCGGAGCACTTCGCCGGTCCTCGGAGCGCGTCGCCACCGACGTCGTTCCCCGGCGCCGCGCGGGGCCGGTGACCCTGCTTCCGGGCCCGTCGCGCGCTCGCGCGAAGCGCGGACCGGTCGTTCGACGTCTGGGCGCTCGCCCTCGCGCTGGCGGCGCTTGCCGGCCTCCGGCGGCGGCGGCCGAGCAGCCGTTCGAGGCGCTCAGGCTCACCCGACTCGGCGGCAGCGAGCCGGCCGCCGAGTTCAGCGTGCTCCACGCCAGACGGGTCCGACGCTCGCCCTCGGCGACCTCCGGGGCAAGGTCGTGCTCCTGAATTTCTGGGCCACCTGGTGCGAGCCCGTGCCTGGAGGAGATGCCGGCGATGGAGCGCGCTCGAGCGCAGACCTACCGGGAGCGCGGCCTCGCCGTGCTCGCCGTGTCGGTCGACCGTGAAGGCGCGTCGGTCGTCGCGGCCGTTCGTGAAGCGCCACGCGCTGAGCTTCCTCATCGGCCTCGACCCCAGCAGACGGTGGCGCGCCTCTACCGCGATCTGGGCCCTCCCTTCGACCATCGTCCTGAGCCGGAATGGCATCCCGCTCTTCTCGGTCCAGGGTGCGCGCGAGTGGGACAGCCCCGCCCGGCCACGCGCTTTTCGACGAGTCTCTTGAAGCAGGGCTCCTGACACGCCTTCCGGCTCACCGATCGTGGCCTGGCGACGTCATCGTCGATTATCGATTTGGAATCCATCGTGAATCCCGAATACGATCCCGAGATCGTGCTCACGCGGTGTCAGCCCAGTCGAGCTCGACTAGGGAGGAATCTCGCCAATGGACCGACGCGCGTTTCTCAGGACAACCGCTCTCACCTCGGTGGCCGCCGCCAGCTTCGCCCGGCTCCCGAACGTCTGGGCAGGCTCGACCGCGGACAACCGGTGGCGCGCGTTCGAGGTCACCACCCGCGTGGAGATCCTAGAGCCCCTCGGGCGTGACCCGCGCCTGGGTGCCCCTGCCTCTCGGCGAGGACACCGACTACCACAGGACCCTCGGGCGCACCTGGAGCGGCGAACGCGCCAGCGCACCAGGCGGTCCGCGATCCCCGCTACGGCGCGGGCTTCGTCGTCGCCGAGTGGCCCGCCGGACACGCGCGCCGGTCGCTCGAGGTGGTGAGCCGCATCGCCACGCGTGACCGCCACGTCGATCCTGAGCGCTCCGGGTATCGCCCCGGCGGAGGATCCGGCGGTGCTCCGGCGCTACCTCGAGGCGCACCGAGCTCATCCGGACCGACGGCATCGTCGAGGCGACCGCTCGCGAGATCACGCAGGACGGCCAGGCACGGACGTGGAGAAGGCCGCGCGCCCTCTAC
>ERZ1370068.7869-contig-6761_pt1 | contig 63547 bp, 102 predicted proteins | sample MGYA00561227_ERZ1370068 | MGnify/ENA primary metagenome ERZ1370068 (study PRJEB38410, sample SAMEA6850437) | metagenome | study: Metagenomic assessment of the ecological functions of the soil: analysis of the soil microbiota associated with the...
GATGTACTTCGTTCAGTTACGTATTGCTCTGCGAGATCGAGCTGGTGAACACCACGCCGTCCGCGCTCGAGTACCCGACGCCGGCGAGCAGGTTGCCGGTGGGCTTTTCGGTCACGCTGACGTCGATATCGACCTGGTCGGAGCTGCCCGGCGACAGCCGGTGTCTCGACGTTGACGTCGTCGAAGAAGTTGAGCCGCGTGATGCGCACCTTGGAACGCTCGATGCGGAGTTGCGTCGTACCAGGCGTCCTCGAGCTGGCGGATCTCGCGGCGGATCACCTCGTCGCGGGTCTTGGCATTGCCGCTGATGTTGATCCTGCGGATATAGATGCGGCGGCCCGGATCGATGAAGAAGGTGAATCGCCGCGACCCTCGTCTCGCGGTCGATCTCGGGAACGGCATTGACGTTGGCGAAGGCATAGCCGTCGCTGCCGAGGCGGTCGGATATCGCCTTCGCGACGATTGCGTGAGCTTTCTCGCGGGAGTAGACGTCGCCCGGGCGTGACCTGGACCAGGCGCATCAGCTCGGTCTCCGGCAGCAGCAGCTCGCCGGCGAGGCGCACGTCGCCGACCGTGTACTTCGGGCCCTTCGGTGATGTTGATCGTGATGTAGATCTGTTCCTTTGTCGGGCGTGATCGATACCTGAGTCGAGTCGACCTGGAACTCCAGGTAGCCTCGGTTGGTGTAATAGCTGCGCAGCGTCTCCAGGTCCGCCTGCAGCTTCTGCTTCGAGTACTGGTCGTTCTTCGTGTACCAGCTGATCCAGGTCGGGGTCGACAGCTGCATTTCCGAGATCAGCGTCCTTTCGGGAAACGCCTGGTCGCCGACGATGTTGATGTTGGCGATCTTGGCGATATCGCCCTCCTCCACGTGTGAAGTTGATCGCCACGCGGTTGCGCTCCTGCGGCGTTACCGTGGTCGTCACCGACATCGCGTAGTAGCCGCGGTTGATGTACTGGCGCTTGAGCTCCTGCTCGGCGCGGTCGAGCGCCGAGCGGTCGAAGATGCGCGACTCGGCGACCCCGATGTCCTTCAAGCGCCTTCTTGAGCGTGTCCTTCTCGAACTCCTTCATTCCGACGAGGTCGATCTGGCTGATCGTCGGGCGCTCCTGCACGATGACCGACCAGCACGTCGCCTTCGACTTCGAGCCGCACGTCGCGGAAGAAACTCGTCGCGTAGAGCGCCTTGACGGCAGCCGGAGGCCTTTTCGTCGTCGATGCGATCGCCGACCTTGATCGGCAGGTAATTGAACACGGTGCCTGCATCGGTGCGCTGTACGCCCTCGACGCGAATGTCCTTGACGACTGAACGGTTCGAAGGCGAGAGCCGGCAACACCCGGCAGGCAGCAGGAAACGCGGCCAGCAACGCCCAGCGTTTTCCGATTCCGCGGCTGCATCGCTTGCCGCGCCCGCGCGTAATGCCGGGCGTCAGAGCAAGCGCGAAAGGTCATTGAAGAGCGCCAGAGCCATCAACAGGGCCAGGACGGCCATGCCGATGCGCTGGCCGACCTCGAGAACGCGGTCGGAAACTGGACTACCCTTGAAAATCTCGACGAGATAATACAGCAAGTGCCCGCCATCCGAGTAATGGAATCGGCAGCAGATTGAGCACTGCCGAGGCTGATGCTGATCAAGGCGAGATAGCCGACGAACATCAGCATGCCGGCTTGCGCGGATTGACCCGCATAATCGGCCATCGTGAGAGGGACCGCTGATATTCTTTCAGCGACGCATTGCCGGTCACGATGCGGCCGAGCATCTTCAGCGTGAACACCGAGAGCTCCGCAGGTTCTCACCGTCGCCTGGTACAGAGCTTCCGCCGGCCCGTAACGCACCGTGACCGAGAGTCCGGCGATTGCCGCAGGATCCATGGCGAGCCGCATCCCGGCGAGGCCGATCCGCCGCCCGCCCTGCTCGCTCGCCTCAGGCGTCAGTTCCAGATCGAGATTCTCGCCTGCTCGACGGACTGCGAAGCGCAGCGGTTCGCCCGGATGTGCATTGGTCGCAGCCGCGACATCGCCAGGTGAACGCGCCGGCCTGCCGTCGACGGCGAGGATGACGTCGCCGGCGCGGAGTCCCGCAGCGGCCGCAGGTTTGTTGGGAAGCACTTCGTTGACGACCGGAGGCCCGAGGTCGGATCTTGAGGCCAAGGGCGCTGAGAAAATTGCCCTCCCAGTCCGTCGACGCCACCGTCGACAGCGACATGGGCCGCGCGCTGGTCGAGCCGTCCGGGCGTTCGACCGTAAGAACGACCCCGTCACTGCCCGACGCGCGCAGCAGCCGCCAGCGCATGTCCTGCCACGAGCGGACGCGGTCGCCGTCGACGGCCGCCACGAGGTCGCCGTCGGCCAAACCGGCGGCCGCGGCCGGTGAGCCCGGCGGCGGCGGCGCGAGCACGGCGCGCTGCCCAGGCACCCCGACCATATACGTCCCGGCGAACAACAGCACCGCGAGCAGGAGATTCGCGAGAGGCCCCGCGACTACGATCGCGATGCGCCTCCAAACGCTCTGGCGGTTGAAGGCGCGGGGCAGATCGGCCGGTGCCACCTCGCCCTTCTGCTCGTCGACCATCTTCACGTAGCCCCCAGCGGGACTGCCGAGAGCGCCCACTCGGTCGCGATCAGGCCGACGCGCCGCGACCACAGCACGCGCCCGAATCCGATAGAGAAGCGCAACACCTTGACCCCCGCAAGCCGCGCCACGACGTAGTGTCCCAGCTCATGGAAGGTGATGAGCACGCCGAGCGTGATTACGAAGGCGAGCAGTTTTTGCGCGATGTCGATCATGCCGAGAGCGCCTGACGTTCGAGAACCTGCGCCGCCAGCGTGCGCGCCTCGCGCGTCGGCGGCGAGCGCGTCGTCGAGCGAATCGCACGCGCCGTGCGGGCAGGCGCGAAAGCGTCTCCGCGCACACGCCTGCGATGTCCAGGAAACCCGCCCGGCGCGTCGAGGAACGCCGCGACCGCGACTTCGTTGGCCGCGTTGAGCGCAGCGGGCGCGCTGCCCCCGGCGCGCAGCGCCCCGTAGGCGAGGTCGAGACACGGAAAGCGCGACGGGTCGGGCGGCGGCGAAGTTGAGCGCGCCTGATTGCGGCGAGGTCGAGCGGCGTCACGCCGGCCGCGACGCGCTCCGGCCACGCGAGCGCCTGGGCGATCGGCGTGCGCATGTCGGGATTGCCGAGCTGCGCGAGTGACCGAGCCGTCGACGTACTCGACCAGCGAATGCACCACGCTTTGCGGATGGATCACGACCTCGATCTGCTCGCGTCGGCGCGCCGAAGAGCCAGTGCGCCTCGATCACCTCGAGGCCCTTGTTCATCATGGTCGCCGAATCGACCGAGATCTTGCGGCCCATGCGCCAGTTCGGATGCGCGCACGCCTGCGTCGGGCGTGACGCCGTGCGAGCTCGCGTCGGCGGCGTGCGCGCGGAACGGCCCGCCGGAGGCTGTGAGCAGAATGCGCCGCACGCCGGCGCCGGCTCGCGCCCGCTGCCGAAGATTGGGGCAGGCACTGGAAGATCGCGTTGTGCTCGCTGTCGATCGGCAGCAGCGTCGCGCCGCCGTCGCGCACGCGCGGCGATGAACAATCGCGCCCGGCCATGACGAGCGTCTTCCTTGTTCGCGAGCAGGACGCGCTTGCCCGCGCGCGCGCGCGGCGAGCGTCGGGGCGAGCCCGGCCGCACCGACGATCGCGGCGACGACCGTGTCGGCTTCGGGCAGGGCGGCGACCTCGCGCAGGCCGTCGGGCCCGCCAGAACCCGCGTCGGCAGGCCTCTCGCGCCTGCACGCGCCGCGCGAGCTCGCTGCGCGGCGTCGCGTCCAGCAAGGCGGCGAACCGGCGGCCGGAAGCGCCGTATGAGCTCGAGCAACGGCTCCCACCGCCGATTGCGCCGCGAGCGCGGCCACCGTGAAACGGTCGGGATGCCGCGCGATGACGTCCAGCGCCGACGCGCCGATCGAGCCGGTGGCGCCGAGAATCGAGATTTGCCGGGTGCGCGTCATGGCGGCGCTCATCCGTATCGCGTATTGCGCGATCAGCGCGGCCGCCGGCATCGCCGCCAGCAACGCATCGATGCGGTCGAGCACGCCGCCGTGGCCGGGCAGGAGCTTGCCGCTGTCCTTGACGCCGCGGTGGCGCTTCAGCAGCGACTCGAACAGATCGCCGACGATCGACAGCGCGGTCAGCGGCCAGCGACGAGGCGCGACCCACGACTGCGCTCGCCGCGAGCGACGGCATTTGCCCGTACCCGCTCGCCGGCGCAGAGCGGCAGCAGCAGCCAGCGCGTACAGACCGGCCGCGATCAGCGCGCGCCGAAGACGCCTTCCCAGGTCTTGCCGGGACTGATCGACGGCGCCAGCCTGCGGCGGCCGAACACGCCGGCCGGCGAAATACGCGGCGGTATCCGCAATCCAGACGACCGCCATCAGCGCGAGCAGCAGCCACGGCGAGCGCGCCTGCAACTGCGACGACCGCGATCCAGGTTGCGAGCAGCACGAGCGCAGCCGGTGAGCGCGAGCACGAGCCGCGACTTGAAGCCCTGGCCAGCCCAGGAGCCAGCGCCGGCGCGGCGAGCGGCCCAGAACAGCGGTCGCCGCGCCGCAGGCGCAGCAGGCGACCACCCTCCGGGCCAGCCCGTCTCGGCCTGAAGCCGCCTGAGCGAACAACAGGACGAAGCCCGCCAGGAGCGTTCCGCCGACGAAGACGAGCGTGCTCGACCGTTGCAGCCGGGCGAGATCTCGCCCATTCGCGTGCGGCGACGACGATCGACGACCAGCGTGAGTGCGCCCCAGCCGCGCGGACTGAGCCAGAACAAGCGCCACGAGCGTCGAGGGAATGAGCACCAGCGCGGTGAGGATCCGGGTTCTGAGCATCTCAGCCCTGTGCCGATCGAACCTGATCGCTGGTTCGCCCGAAACGGCGCTCGCGCTGTTGCGTACGAAGCGATCGCTGCGTTGAGCGCGTTCGGCGTCGAAGTCCGGCCAGAGCAGATCGGTGAAATAGAACTCGGTGTAGGCGAGCTGCCAGAGCAGGAAGTTCGAAATGCGCTGCTCGCCACCGGTGCGGATGAAAGAGGTCCGGCTCCGGTGCGTAAGCCATGGCAGAGATAGGGCTCGGAGCGCTTCCGGCTGCGAAGCCCTGCGCAGCGTCCGGGTTGCGGCGGCGATGAGCTCGCGCACGGCCTGCGCGATGTCCCAGCGCCCGCCGTAGTTCGCGGCGACGGTGAGCGTCAGCCGGTGGTGCCGCGCGGTGAGCGCTTCGCCCGCCGCGATCAGCGCGCGGATTCTCGGCTCGAAGCGCGACGTGTCGCCGATCACGCGAAAACGGATGCCGTTCTCGTCGAGCTTCGTCACTTCCTGCTCGAGCGCCCGCAGGAACAGCTGCATCAGGATCGATCACCTCGTCGGCGTGGACGCCGCCAGTTCTCGCTGCGAGAACGCGAACAGCGTCAGGAATTGACCTCGCGCTCGATGCACGCGCGCACCGTCGCGCGCACCGCCTCGACGCCCTTGCGGTGGCCGGCCACGCGCGGCAGCAGGCGCTGCTTCGCCCAGCGGCCATTGCCGTCCATGATGATCGCGATGTGCCGCGGCACGTTCCGCGGCGCGGGAATGCTCGCGCGTGGAGCTCGAACATGGCAGCCCCGACCGCGGCCCTAGACCGCCATCAGATCAGCTTCCTTGCCCTGCAGGACCTTGTCGATCTCGGCGATGTAGCGGTCGGTGAGCTTCTGCACATCGGTCCTGGGCGTGGCGCTCGTCGTCCTCCGAGACCTTGTGCTCCTTGAGCAGCTTCTTCAGGTGCTCATTGGCGTCGCGACGCACATTGCGCACGGCGACGCGCGCGTTCTCAGCTTCGTGGCGCACGACCTTGATCAGCTCCTTGCGCCGCTCCTCGGTCAGCGCCGGCATCGGCACCCGGATCACGTCGCCCGAGGTCGCGGGATTGAGGCCGAGGTCGGAATCGCGGATCGCCTCTCGACCACGGGGACCATCTTCTTCTCCCACGGCTGCACCGCGATCGGTCCGCGGGTCGCCAGCGTGACGTTGGCGACCTGCGCTGACGGGCATCAGCGCACCGTAGTAGTCGACCTGGATGTGGTCGAGCAGCCCGGTATGGGCGCGTCCTGTGCGTACCTTCTGGTAGTCGTGCTTGAGCGTCTTCGACCGTCTTCTGCATCTTCTGCTCGGCGGACTTCTTGAGCGTCGTTGATCATCGGTCAGCTCCTGTGCGCACCGCTAGCACTGGACGAGCGTGCCCGCTCGTCCTGCTCCCAGCACCACGCGCTTCAGCGCGCCCGGAATGAAGATGCTGAACACCTTGAGCAGCATGTTCTGATCGCGGCACAGCGCCAGCGCGGTGGCGTCCATCACCTTGAGGTTCTTGACGATCGCCTCGTCGAAGGTGAGGGTCGGATAGCGCCGCGCCGCCGGATCCGCTTCGGGTCGCGCGGTATACACGCCATCGACCTTGGTCGCCTTGAGCACGATGTCGACGCCCATCTCGCGTCCGCGCAACGCGGCGGCGGTATCGGTGGTGAAGAACGGATTGCCGGTGCCGGCGGCGAAGATCACCACCTTGCTCTCCTCGAGGTAGCGCAGCGCGCTTGCCGCGAATGTAGGGCTCGGCGACCTGCTCGATCGACAGCGCCGACTGCACGCGCGACACCAGCCCCGCGCGGCGCATCGCGTCCTGCAGCGCCAGCGCGTTCATCAGCGTGGCCAGCATGCCCATGTAGTCGGCGGTCGCGCGGTCCATGCCCGCCGCGCCGCGGCGCCACGCCGCGGAAGATGTTGCCGCCGCCGATCACGACGGCGACCTGCACGCCCAGCCGCACGACCTCGCCGATCTCGGCGACGATGCGGTCGATCACCTCGCGGTTGATGCCGTAGGCGTCTTCGCCCATCAGCGCCTCGCCCGACAGCTTGAGCAGGATGCGCTTGTACACCGGCTCCGCGCGCCGCGGAGCGACGCTGGCAGCGTGGCGACATTGGAGGGCGCGGTGATCGGTGCAGTCATGGCGGTTCGCTCCGCGTGACGATGGTCGGCGGATCAGGCGTCTCGCCATCGCCGCCACCTCGGCGGCAAAGTCATCCTTTTTCTTGTCGATGCCTTCGCCGACGACGTACAGCTCGAAGCGCGTCGACCGTGCGCGCCTTGCGACTTGAGGTACTGCTCGACGGTCTGATCCGGATCCTTCACGAACGGCTGGCCGAGCAACGTGACCTCGGCCAGGAACTTGGTTGATCCGCGCCTTCGACCATCTTGGCGACGATGTCGGCAGGCTTGCCCGGTCTCGGCGGCCTGCGCGGCGTAGATCGCGCGCTCGCGCTCGACAGATCCTCCGGCACCTGGTCGCGCGACACGCAGATGGGGCGCATCGCTGTCGGCGTGTCGTCGCCGCGATGTGCATCGCGACGTCCTTGCCGAGCCTGCTCGTCGCCGCCGTCGTACGCCACGGTCACGCCGATGCGCCCGCCGCCGTGCAGGTACTGCGCGAGCCTGCCCTGCGCCGTCGCGACGCGACGAAGCGGCGGATCGAGACGTTCTCGCCGATCTTCTGCACCAGCGCCTGCCGCGTGCCTCCACGGTTCCGCCGTCGAGCGGCCAGCGCGGCGAGCGCGGCAGATCCGCTGGATTGCGCTCGAGCGACGAGCTGCGCCAGCTTCGTCGGCGAACGCCACGAAGTCCGTCGTTGCGGGCGACGAAGTCGGTCTCGCAGTTCACCTCGACCATCGCCGCCGGTCTTGCCGTCGGGCGCGACGAAAAGCCCGATGACGCCTTCGGCGGCGATGCGGTCCGCCGCCTTGCGACGCCTTGGCGCCGCTCTTGATGCGCAGCAGTTCCTCGGCCTTCGCGAGCGTCGCCGTCCGTCTTCGGTCAGCGCCTTCTTGCACTCCATCATGCCCAGCCCGGTGCGGCTGCGCAGCTCCATCACCATGCTTGCGGTAATTTCCGCCATGCTTGCCTCGCTCCAATTGCCCAGAAGATGGGACTCCGCGCCGCTCGGCCGTCACGCGGCGGCTTCGTCCCCGGAGACTTCGACGAACTCGTCGCCGCCTGGACGATTTCCTGAATCACCTGGCTGCGGCCTTCGAGGATCGCGTCGGCGACGCCGCGCGCGTAGAGCCGGATCGCGCGGCTCGAATCGTCGTTGCCCGGAATCACGTAGCGCGATGCCGTCGGGCGAGTGGTTGGTATCGACCACGCCGACGATCGGAATGCTGCAGCTTGTTCGCCTCGGTCACTGCGATCTTCTGATAGCCGACGTCGATGACGAACAGCGCATCGGGCAGCGCCGTTCATCTCCTTGATGCCGCCGAGGCTGCGGTTCGAGCTTGTCCATCTCGCGCTGGAGCGTGAGCGCCTCGCGCTTGCGTCATCTTCTCGAACGTTCCGTCCTGCACCATCGCCTCGAGGTCCTTCAGCCGCTTGATCGACGCCTTGACCGTCTTGAAGTTCGGTGCAGCATGCCGCCGAGCCAGCGGTGGTCGACGTACGGCATGCCGGCGCGCTGCGCTTCCTCGGCGACGATCTCGCGCGCCTGGCGCTTGGTGCCGACGAACAGGATCGGTGCCGCGGTTCGAGCGCCAGCTGACGGACGTACTTCATCGCGTCCTGGTACATCGCCAGCGTCTTCTCGAGGTTGACGATGTGGATCTTGTTGCGCTGGCCGAAGATGTAGTCCGCCATCTTCGGGTTCCAGTACCGCGTCTGGTGGCCGAAATGCACGCCAGCCTCCAGCATTTGACGCATCGTGACCGACATCACTACACTCCTTGTCAGGGCTGAGCCTCGATCCACCACCGGCCCGACGGACGCTCTGCTTCCCCGAGCGTTCGCCAGGCACCCTGAACGGGCGGATCTGCGAATTGACCACTAATTGACCACTAGAGCGACTACCAGGGCCCGGTCTCCACGCGGCACCTGTCCGCGCAGGCGAAGGGCACAGGCTGGACCACCGTCAGCGACTGCTCGGCGACTGTTCGATAAGCCAGCCGGACCAAGCTAACTTTGTATTTTAGCACAGCTTTCCCGATCCCATCGCCGAGCTCACGGCCGCGCGCGACGCAGCGGTCATTTGCGACCTCGGGGGCTGGCGTCGTTGCGCGTCGTGGGCGTCGACGCGGAGGCGTTCCTGCAGGGGCAGCTCACGAGCGACGCTCGCCGCGCTCGCCCCCGGCTCCTCGCAGTACTCGGCGTGGTGCTCGCCCAAGGGCCGGGTGCTGGCGAACTTCCTCGCTCCGCCGCATCGACGCGCAAAGCTTCGACCTGCTGCTGCCGGAGCCGCTGCTCGCCCCGATCCGGAAGCGGCTGGCGATGTTCGTGCTGCGCTCGAAGGTCGCGATCGAGGACGCGAGCAGTGCGACGGCACGCTTCGGCATCGGCGGCCCCGGCGCCGCGAAGTGCGTCGAGTCGGCATTCGGACGGTACCGCCCTTGCATCGTTTCGACCCGATTGCAGAAGGCGCGCTCGCCGCGCTGCCAGGCGGGCGGTTCATCGGCCTCGTGGAACCGGAGCATGCGCGTGCGCTGTGGGGCCGCGTGGCCGAATATGCGCAGCCGGCAGCCTTTCCCTGCTGGCAATGGCTCATGGTCCGCGCCGGCGTGCCGGTGATTCTTCCGACGACCCAGGATCAGTTCATCCCGCAAATGATCAATTGGGACGCGCTTGGCGGCGTCAGCTTCCAGAAGGGCTGTTACAGCGGGCAGGAGATCGTTGCGCGCACGCAGTACCTCGGCCGCCTCAAGGAACGGCTGGTGCTGGCGCATGTCGATGTTGCTGCGCCGCCGCCCTCCGGCGCACGGGCGTTCAGCGCAAGCTTCGGCGATCAGGCCTGCGCCACCGTCATCAACGCTGCGCCGGGGCCCGGTGGAGGCTGCGACCTGCTCGCGGTGTGCCAGATCGCTGCCGCCTCGAGCGGAGATCTCCGGCTGGGCGCTCCGGACGGCCCCGCGCTGGCCTTGCTCCCGCTGCCTTACGAGCTGCCCGACGCCGCGACACCGCGTGGGCGGATCGCCTGAGCCACATGAGCGCCGTAGGGCCGCCCCCAGGCGCGAATTGCGCCCCTCGGGGGCAGCGCAGCGGCCGAATTGGCTAATGAGGCCGCAAGCGTGGGGGTCCGAAATGAGCGCCGTAGAGGCCGCCCCAAGGCGCGAATTGCGCCCGCAGCGGCCGGGTTGGCTAATGAGGCCGCAAGCGTGGGGTCCAAATGAGCGCCGTCTCCTGCTACGTGTATTACCGGGTCGCCCCGGAGCAGGCGGCGCGGGCGCGCGAAGCCGTGACCGAGGCCCTGGCGGCGCTCGAGCAGCGGCACGGCGTCATAGGGCGACTGATGAGCGGCGCGGAGGAGCCGCTGCTCTGGATGGAGGTGTACGAGAACCTGCACGATGCAGACCGCGTCCTGGGAGAGCTCGACGGACTGCTCGCCGAAAGGCGCTTCGATGCGTTCCTCGCCCCCGGCTCCGTGCGAAAGACCGAGCGTTTCGTTGCCCGCGCATGAAGCAGCGGCTGCGCCCGAGGATGCGGCACGCGTTGCAGAGCTGACGCCGTGTGCCTCGCCCTCGTTGCGCTCGATGCGCATCCGCGCCTGCAGCTCGTCATCGCCGCCAATCGCGACGAATTCCACGCCCGCGCGGCCGAGCCGGCGCACTGGTGGCCGGACGGCCTCCTCGCCGGCGCCGACAAGGTGGCGGAGGCACCTGGTTCGGAGTGACTGCCGCCGGGCGCTGGGCACTGGTCACCAACTTCCGCGAAGGCGTTCCACGCGATCCTGCCGCGCCTTCGCGCGGCGAGCTGGTGACGCGCGCGGTTTCCGAGGACACCCGCCGCTCCTGTGCGCCGCCGCGATCGCGCTCGACGGGGCACGCTACCACGGCTTCAACGTCCTCCTGGGCGACGTCGCCCGAGCAGCCTATGCATCGAACCGCGCCAGTGGCGCGATCAGCTCTCGGCGCCGGCATCTACGGGCTGTCGAACCATCTGCTCGAAACGCCTTGGCCGAAAGTCCTGCGCGGCGCGGCCCGCCTCGCGGCGTGGTTTGCGTCGGGCGACGAGGGGATCGAGTCCCCTGTTCGAGCTGCTCGCCGACCGTACCCCAGGCGGGGCCCGCAGCGCTGCCGTCGACCGGTGTCGCGCCTGAGTGGGAGCGGCTGCCTCGAGCCCGTTCATCGTCGACTCGCGCTACGGCACGCGCTGCTCGACCGTGCTGACGATCGCTCGCGACGGCCGCGCCCGCTTCGTCGAGCGCAGCTTCGATCCGCGCGGGCAGCCGACAGGCGAGGCGGCGTTCGAATTCCGTATCCGCGCGTCGGTGATCGAGCTCGGCCCAAGCCGTCGTTGATCGCGCTATGAGGCCGCAGGTTGCAGATTGGACACTTCGACGAGGTTCTGGTCCGGATCGCGAAAATAGACCGAAAGGAGCGGGCTCGTCGCGCCGGTTTTCGCCACCGGGCCCTCGATGATCGTCACGCCCGCCTGCGTAAGATGCGCGATCACTTCAGGCAGCGGCACCGGGGTGATGAGGCAGAAGTCCGCCGAGCCGGGCGTCGGCTGTCGCGCCTTGGGCTCGAACTCGCGGGCCGTGCTGGTGCAGGTTGATCTTCTGGCTGCCGAACGCAAGCGCTTTGCGGCCGTCGCCGAACGTGACGACGCGCATGCCGAGGGCGTGCACGTAGAACGCGCAGGTCGCCTCGACGTCGCGCACGGTGAGCACGAGATGATCGAGCCGATCCACATGCATCGTCATGATCGCTCCTGTGCGGGCCGTTCCATCCTCCGGTGCCGGATGCCCGCTTCCATGAACTCCTCGCCGTGCGCGACGAAGCCGTGGCGGGCGTAAAAGTCGCAGGTATCGCTGCGCGCGTTCAGCACCACCCGCCCGAAGCCCGCGTAGCGCGCAACGTCCATGAGACGCAGCAGCATCGCGCTGCCCACGCCGCGCCCGCGCCAGCTGCGGCGCACCGCGACGCGGCCGATGCTGCCGTCGGGAGCAAGCGTGCGCAGCCGACCGCAGCGCCCTGCGCATCGAGCGCAAGCGCGTGCCGGCTCGCGACGTCTGCGGCGTCCCATCTCGAGCTCCGGGAACGCTCTGCTCGACGATGAAGACCTCGTGCCGCACCTCGCGCAGCCGCTCCCGTTCGGCGTTCCAACTCACCACGCGCACCGCGAATGGCCGCGCGCCATCCTCCACGATCTCGACTTCGGTGCCCGTGGCCACGGCATCGAAGAGCTCGATCACGCCGGCGTTGCTCATCCGGATGCAGCCGTGCGAGCGCCGGGGCGCCGAGCGCCGGCCTCGTCACCCGTGCCGTGGATGTAGATCTTGCGCCGCAGCGAGTCGACGTTCGCCGCCGCGGTTGAACCCGCTCGCGGCCCGAGAGCCACAGGATGCGCGTGAGCATCCAGTCGCGGGCAGGATGGTTCGGCGGCGAGCCGCGGAGTCCACAGCTCTCCGGTCGGCCGCCGCCGCGACGAACACGGTGTTCGGAGCACAGCCCGCCCCCGACCTTGGCGCGCACGATGTGCAGCCCCGCGCGGCGTGCATTCGCTGCCGTAGCGCTCTCCCGGGCCGTTGCCCGCGGTCGACACCGGATAGGACGACGAGCCGGCGCGTTCCCGTCGATCAGCTCGAGCCGCTGGCGGTCGAGGTAGACGACGATCCGCATCCAGCGTTCAGGCGCTTATGCGCGGCGCGCGGCGAAGAAGGCGGAGAGCAGTGCGCCGCATTCCGCAGCCGAGCAGCCTCGCCGGTGAACGAGGGTGTGATGATTGAGCTCGCGATTGCGCGAAGAGGTCGATCACGCTGCCGCACACTCCCGTCTTGGGATCGCGAGTCCCGAACACGAGACGGCGAATCGCGCGCGTGCAAGATCGCGCCGGCGCACATCGCGCAGGGCTCGAGCGTCACGTACAGATCGCAGTCGGGCATGACGGTAGTTGCCGATCGCCGCGGCCGGCGCGCGCAGCGCGGCGATCTCGGCGTGCGCCGTGGGATCGTTGCCGGCGATCGGCGCGTTGCCGCCGCGGCCGACGATCGCGCCGTCGCGGATCACGATCGGCACCCACCGGCACCTCGCCGCGTGCCTGCGCGGCTGCGCGCCAGCGCGCAGCGCCTCGCGCATCCAGCGCTCGTCCTCCGCGCGGAGCGGTCGCGTACGGCGCGGGAGTCTCGCTGCGAACGTTCACGCTCGCCGGCTTACGGCGCCGCGTCGCTGTGCGCAGCGAGGGCATCGGCTTCGATCTCGACCAGCATGTCCCGGTCGATCAGGCGACTCACCTCGACCATCGCGGTCGCGGGCCGGATGGCGCCGAACGCCTCGCCGTGCGCGCGGCCGATCGCCTCCCATTGCCCGATGTCGGTCACGTAGATGCGCGTTCGGACGACATCGCGACAGCCGCGCGCCGGCTTGCCCCAGCGCACGCTCGATGTTCGCGATGGCCTGCTTCGTCTGCGCATAGGCATCGCCCTTGCCGACGATGCGGCCGTGGGCGTCGGTGGCGGTGGTTCCTGAGACCCACACCCGGTCGCCGATCCTTACCGCCCTGCGAGTACCCGACGATCGGCTCCCACGGCGTGCCGGAGGAAATATTCTCGCGCTTCATGTTCGGCTAGGCGTGACAAGCAGCGCCTCGTCATTCCCATTCGATCGTTGCGGGCGGCTTGCCGGAGATATCATAGACGACCCGGTTGATGCCGCGCACCTCGTTGGTGATGCGGTTCGATACCGCGGCCAGCAGCTCGTGCGGCAGCGGCGCCCAGTGCGCGGTCATGAAGTCGGTGGTCTGCACGGCGCGCAGCGCCACCGCGTGCTCGTAGGTGCGGCCGTCGCCCATCACGCCCACCGAGCGCACCGGCAGGAACACCGCGAACGCCTGCGCGACCTGATCGTACCAGCCGGAACGGCGCAGCTCGTCGATGAAGATCGCGTCCGCATGGCGCAGCAGATCGGCGTGCTCGCGCCTCACCTCGCCGATGATGCGCACGCCGAGCCCCGGCCCGGGAAACGGGTGCCTGAACACGAGCTCGCGCGGCAACCCGAGCGCGATGCCCAGCTCGCGCACTTCGTCCTTGAACAACTCGCGCAACGGCTTCGAGCAGCTTCAGGTGCAGCGTCTCGGGCAAGCCCGCCGACGTTGTGGTGCGACTTGATCGTATGCGCTTTCCTCGTCTTGGCGCCCGCCGATTCGATCACGTCGGGATAGATGGTCCCCTGCGCCAGCCATTTCGCGCTCGGCAACTTGGCCGCCTCGGCCTGGAACACGTGCACGAACTCGCGACCGATGATCTTGCGCTTCTCCTCCGGATCGCTCACCCCGGCCAGCGCGCGCAGGAAGCTCGCGCCGGCGTCGACCAGATCGACCTTCACGCCGAGATGGCGCGCGAACGTGTCCATCACCTGCGCGGCCTCGTCCTGCCGGAGCAGCCCCGTGTCGACGAAGATGCAGGTGAGCTGATCGCCGATGGCGCGCTGGATCAGCGCCGCGCGCAACCGACGAATCGACGCCGCCGGAGAGCCCGAGGATCACTTCCTCGGCCCCCACCTCGCTGCGGATCCTGGCCACCGCCTCGTCGACGTAGGCCGGCATGGTCCAGTCGCCGCTGCAGCCGCAGATCTCGCGCACGAAGCGGGTCGAGGATCGCCCTGCCCTGCTTGGTATGCGTGACCTCGGGGTGGAACTGCACGGCGTAGAAACGCCGCGACTCGTCCATCATCCCCGCGATCGGCGTGGCTTCGTTGCCCGCCATCAGCTCGAAACCCGGCGGCAGCGCGGTGACCTTGTCGCCGTGGCTCATCCAGACGTCGAGCAGGCCATGGCCCTCGGGATTGGCGCGATCCTGAATGCCCTCGAGGAGCCGCGCCGTGCCCGCGCGCCCGTACCTCCGCGTAACCGAACTCACGCACGCGCCCGCTCTCCACGGCGCCACCGAGCTGCGCCGCCATCGCCTGCATGCCGTAGCAGATGCCGAGCACCGGCACGCCGGCCGCCCATACCGCATCCGGCGCCCGCGGCGTATCCCCTCGGTCACGCTCTCCGGCCCGCCCGACAGGATGATCCCGGCCGGCTTGAGCTCGCGGATCAGCTCGCCCGGGACGTCGAAGGGATGGATCTCGCAATAGACATCGAGCTCGCGCACGCGCCGGGCGATCAGCTGCGTGTACTGTGCGCCGAAGTCGAGGATGAGGATGGTTGCGTGCATGGCGCGCTCAAGGGCCATCAAGCGGCACGCGCGACGCCGCGCAGGCCGAAATGCCGCCGGGCGAGCAAGAGCGCGATCGCCTGCAACACGGCGCTGACGAAGAAGGTTGCGCCGACTCGCCAATCGGTCGGAGGCAGATGGCTCACCTGCGCCAGCAGCGGCGTTCCGATCGACGGCGCGATGACGAACATGATGCTGTTGATCGAATTGAGCGCGCCCATGGTCACGCCCTGCTCGCCCGGACCGACGGCGTTGGAGACGATACCCTGCAGCGCCGGCCCGGCCGCGAAGGAGATGAAGTTCCCGACGATGATGGCGTACATCATCCAGCCGTGCTGGGCGAGCCCGTACAGGAGGTAGGCGATCGTCCCGACGGCGAGCCCGGCTCAGCGCGATCCGCACTTCGCCGAAGCGTCGCAGCAGCCTGCCGAGCAGAACGCCCTGCACGACCGTGGCGACGAGGCCGACGCAGAACAGCGCGAACCCGTTCTCGCGCGGGCCCCAGTCGAAACGAAAATGCGTGTACAGCACCCACGTCGTCTGCAGCATGAGCTGCGCCAGAACGACCAACGCGGAAGACGACGACCAGACTGCCGATCTCCCGGTGCCGCGCGAGCGCGACGAGCGCCGTGAACGGATTCGCCTCGCACGAGCGAGAAAGGCGGTACGCCGTTCGCGCGGGAGCGACTCCGGGACGACCGAAATAGCCGTACGCCGCCGGTTGAGCAGCGACAGCCCTGCCGCCGCGAAGAACGGCAGTCGCAGATCGACCCCGCCGAGCAGCCCGCCGATCATCGGACCGAAGATGAACCCCAGACCGAACGCCGCGCCCACCAGACCGAAGCTCGCCGCACGGCGTTCCGGCGGCGTGACGTCGGAAGGCGTAGGCATTGGCCACCGGGAAGCTCGCTCCGGCCATTCCTCCCACGACGCGCGCGACCAGCATCAACGGGAGCGAGGAGCTGAGCGCGAGCAGCAGGAAATGCGCCCCCAGGCCCAGCAGCGACCAGAGCGCAGCACCGGGCGGCGTCCGAACCGGTCGGACAGCGCGCCGAGGAGCGGCGCGCAGAAGAACTGCATGACGCCGTAGACCACGACCAGCGCGCCGTACCAGTACGATTGCAGCTCGCGGCTCAGCGTGAATTCGCCGACCAGCATCGGCAACACGGGCAAGGCGATCCCGATGCCGAGCACGTCGATGAACACGACCACGAAGATGAACGGCACGCACGGCCTGCCGGGCCGAGACGGCGACTCGGGTCAGGCACGACACTCCACCGGGGTCGATGCGAGAGGGTGCCTTTCACTCGGCACGATAGTTCGGGCTTCCTTGGTGATCTGCACGTCGTGCACGTGCGATTCGCGCATGCCGGCGGCGCTGATCTCGATGAACTCGGGCGCGTGCGCAAGCGCTTCGATCGTCGGGCAGCCGCAATAGCCTTCATCGCAGCGCGCACGCCGCCCATGAGCTGGTGGATGCACCGCCGCCAGGCGCCCTTGTACGGAACCCGGCCCTCGATGCCTTCCGGCACCAGCTTCTCGGCGGGCGTCCTCCCTCCGAGTCCTGGAGCAGCGGTCCTCGAGCTCCTGCTGCATCGCGCCGAGCGACCCCATGCCGCGGTAGGTCTTGTACGAACGCGCCCTGGTAGAGCTCGATCTCGCCCGGCGATTCCTCGGTGCCGGCAAACAGGCTCCCCAGCATCACGCACGAGGCGCCCGCGGCGATCGCCTTCGCGATGTCGCCGGAATAACGGATGCCGCCGTCGGCGATCAGCGGCACCTCGAGTTGGCGACCGCCGTCGCGCGCGTTCAGCACCGCCGAGATCCTGCGGCACGCCGACGCCGGCGACGATGCGCGTCGTGCAGATCGAGCCGGGGCCGATGCCGACCTTGATCGCGTCGGCGCCGTAGTCGGCGAGCGCCTCGCGCGCCCGTCAGCCGGTCGCGACATTGCCGCCGATGACCTGCAGTCTGCGGATATGCGCTTCTTGATCGCGCGCACGCGCTCGAGCACGCCCTGCGAGTGCCCGTGCGCGGTGTCGACGACGACGACGTCGCACGCCGGCCGCGACGAGCGCTTCGACGCGCTCCTCGCTGTCCGCCTACGGTTCCGACCGCCGCGCCGACCGCGCAGACGGCCGAGATCATCCTTGCATGCGAGCGGATGCTCGGTCGCCTTCAGAATGTCCCTGACGGTGATCAGCCCGCTTCAGCTCGAAGCGATCGTTGACCACCAGCACGCGCTCGAGCCGGTGCTGATGCATGCAGCGTCTTGGCGTGCTCGAGCTCGGTGCCTTCGGGGACGGTGACCAGCTTGTCGCGTTTGGTCATGATCGCGGCGACCGGCTGGTCGAGGTTGGTCTCCGAACCGCAGGTCGCGATTGGTGACGATGCCGACGACCTTCCTGCCGTCGACGACGGGCAGGCCCGAGATGCTGGTGACGATGGGTCAGCGTGAGCACCTCGCGCACCGACATCGTGGGCGGGATCGTGATCGGGTCCTTGACCACGCCGCTTTCGAACCGCTTCGACCTTCGCCACCTCCGCGGCCTGTGCCTTCGGCGGCATGTTCTTGTGGACGATTCCGAGGCCGCCCTCCTGCGCAATGGCGATGGCAAGCCGCGATTCGGTAACAGTGTCCATCGCCGCGGACAGCAGCGGCATGTTCAGCGTGATGTTGCGGGTGAGGCGGGTCTGAAGATTGACGTCGCGGGGGACGACGGAGGACTGGGCGGGGAGAAGCAGGACGTCGTCGAAAGTCAGCGCCTTCTGCACGACACGCATGATGCCTTTTCCTATGCGCAAAACGGGATTATACGCGGGTCGTCGAGAGCGGTAAACGGCTCCGCCCGCGCAACGCGCGCGTTTGACGTTCGGCAGGCGTTTGCATTACCGTGTTGGACATCGAGCTTCCGGGACTCGTGCGTATGAACCTCCGGATCGATGCTCCTTCTTGCAGTTTGCGCGGCAGCGTCGGCCGCGATGCCGGTGGCCGCGGTCACCTACAAAGTGGCTCGACGAGAACGGGCGCGTCGTCTATGGCGACACGCGCCGCCTCCGGGTTGTCAGGCGGAGCGCATCAATGCCGCCCTGCCCCCCGCAGATCCGAATGCGGCCCACGGCCTGGCGTCGCAGGACGCGGCATTCAAGAAGCGGCAGCAGGATCGCGCCGACGAGGAAGCCAAGGCGGCAGAAAGGATCCGGGCCGATGCGAACCTCAGGGCGTTCGCAGTGTCAGCAGGCGCTCGGTCAGATCAGGGGCCTGCGCGAAGAGCCTAACGTCTATCGCATCGACGAAAAGGCGAGAAGGTGCTTCTTGACGCCGCCGCGCGGGAGAGCGCCATCGCCCAGAACCAGCACGATCATGCGCGACATCGGCTGCACCCCGGCGATCAACGCGCCAGCCAGCTCTTCGACCACCCGACTTACTGAGGGGCCGCCCCGCGGCCACCGCGGCGCCAGGCGCCCGCTGCCGCGGTGCCGGACTCGGTGCGCGGTCCCCGCCTGACGCGTCCTTCTCCAGCGCGGCCTCTGTTGATCTTGACCTCGGCGCGGTTCCTGAGGCTCGCCGTATAAGCCGTCATCAGCTCGCGGCCGACCTGCTCGCCTACACTGTTGCTGATGCCGGTCAGCGCCGCGGCATCGGGCGCCGGCGGAGCGATCACGCGCAGCACGCGGTAAACCGAGTACCGCCGCGCTCGTTGACCGCACCGGCATAGGCCGGCAGCTTCGCCGCATCCGCCTGGAAGATGGTCGCCATTGCGGGCGGCGGAAACCCAGCCTGCGGTTTATTGCGCGTCAACACGACCGGTTTGCCGAACGTGAGACCGGCCTCCGTTCCCGCCTCGAGCAGCGCGAGTTTCTCCTTGCCGGCCTTCTGCGCGAGCTCGCTTGCGGCCTTGCGCTCGAGCTGGCGACGGATCTCGACCTTGACGTCGTCGAAGCTCAGCGGCGCCGAAGGCTTGTACTCGACCACTCGCGCGGCCATCAGCGTACTCGGGGCAATCTCGATCGCCTCGGTGTTCCTCTTCGCCTGAAGCGATTCGGGGCTGAAGATCGCCTGCACGAACTTGGCGTTGTTGCGCGCCAGCGCTTGCACCCGGGCACGCGTGATGAGCTGCGTGGTCTGCACGGTCAGGTTCAGCTCCTTGGCCACCGGCTGCAGCGAATCGGCCTGCTCAGTAGACCAGGTTCTGCAGCTGATCGGCGGCCTCAGCGAACTTGCGCATAGCACGCTGGTGCTTGAGATCCTGCTCGATCGGCCCCTTCACTTCGTCGAAGTTCTGCAGCTTGGCGGGGCGGACAGCGGTGAGCTTGATGATGTGCCAGCCGAAATTGGTCTGGATCGGACCGGTGATCTCTCCGCTCTTCATCGAGAAAGACCGCGTCCTTCGAACGGCTCGACCATCGAGCCGTCGCGGGTGAAGAACCCGAGGTCGCCGCCCTGCGGCGCCGAGCCGGGTCCTGCGAGGATTGCTTGGCCAGCTCGGCGAACTGCGCCGGCGTTCTTCTTCGCCTGCGCAGCGAGATCCTCCGCACGCTTCGCTGGCGCGCTTCACTTCTCGGGATCGGTCGCATCGGGACTTGACCGCAATCGGGATGTGCGAGCGACGCCTGCCGTTCTTCGCGGACTTGCCGTACTGGCGCAAGTTGTCGTCGTATTGCTTCCTGACCTCGGCGGCATCGACGGTCATCTGCGCGGCCAGCGCGTCCGGCGTGAGCATCACGTATTCGAGCTTGACCTCCTCGGGTACCTGGAACGCGCTGCCATTGGCGTCGTGAAGGCCTTCACCGCCTCGTCATCGATCTTCACCCCCTTCAGGTAGGGCTCGACTTCGATCACGGCCGCGGCCACTTCGCGCTGCTGGTCCGAGCAGCCCGGAGGTAGCGCTCGACATTGGTCCGGGCGACGATGTTGGCGCCGGCGATCGGCTCCTGCAGCGGCGCGAGGGTAAGCTGCGCCCGCAGCGTCCTGCTCGAACCCAGCCGGTGTCTTGTTCTGGCTCGCGAGCAGTTGCTCGTAGCGCGTGTGCGAGAACTTGCCCTCGTCCTGGAAGGCCGGAATCTCGCTGATGAAGTTGCGCGAGCTGGGGCGTCGGAGACGCGGAGCCGATCGCGCCGCGCCTGATCCTGCAGGAGCCGCTGATCGATCAGCCGCTCGAGCACGGGTAGCGCACTTCCGGGTCGTCGAACATCGACGGGTCGAAGTTGCGACCTGCGATCTGCCGCATGCGCTCCTGCTGCTCGCGCATCGTGTCGGCGAATTCCGCTGCGTGATGGCCTGTCGGAGACGGTCGCGATCTCCCGTGTGCGATCCGGTGCTGCGGAAGTAATAGTCGACGCCAAAGAAAGCGAACGGCAGCGTGATCAGGCGCCAGGATGAACTGGACGATGCGCTTTCGGCGGTACAGAAACTCATACATAGTGGCTCGCTCTCGAGCAGGATCAAAAAGGGCGAACTCGCGTTCGCCCTTTGCATGTTCGGTGGCGGAGTGGACGGGACTCGAACCCGCGACCCCGGCGTGACAGGCCGGTATTCTAACCAACTGAACTACCACTCCAGGATCCGGATCTGCCGCTGTTGGTGGGTGCTGAGAGGCTCGAACTCCCGACATTCGCCTTGTAAGGGCGACGCTCTACCAACTGAGCTAAGCACCCGCGCTCTCGCAGCCGGGCGCAAGGCAAGCCCGAAAAAACGATTAGTTTACCGAATCCTTGAGAGCTTTTCCAGCCCGGAACTTCGGCACCTTCGCCGCCTTGATCGTTGATCGCCGCGCCCGTTCTCGGGTTGCGACCCTGTCGCGCGGTTCGTTTTCCGACGTAAAACGATCCGAAGCCCACCAGGTCACGATCTCGCCCTTTTTCAGCGAACCGCCGATCGAGTTCACCGTGGCGTCCAACGCTCGCCCGGCAGCCGCCTTGGAGATGTCGGCGTGCTTGGCGATCGCGTCGATCAGTTCTGACTTGTTCACGATTGTTCCCCTTTCGCTGCTTGGGTTGGAGGGTTGAAAACCTGCTGCCCGATCAGTGCTTGATGATCGCCGCAGGTTCTTCGACCGGCGCGGCCGGTACGGCTGCTTCCCCGGCGGCGATCGGCTCGGCCGCAGGCTCAGGCTGGCGCTCGAGCGACTGCTCGAGCACGTGCTCGATCCATCGCACGGGATGGATGTCGAGGCGGTTCTTGATCTCGTCCGAGATCTCGACGAGATCCTTGACGTTCTCCTCCGGGATCAGCACCCGTCTTGATCCCGCCACGCGCCGGCGGCGAGCAGCTTCTCCTTCAAGCCCGCCGATCGGGAGCACCTCGCCGCGCAGCGTGATTTCTCCGGTCATCGCCACGTCGGCGCGCACGGGGATGCCGGTCAGTATCGAGACCATCGCAGTGCAGATCGCGATGCCCGCGCTCGGACCGTCCTTCGGCGTCGCGCCTTCCGGCAAGTGGACGTGCAGGTCGGTCTTCTGATAGAAGTCCGGCGGCGATGCCGAGCTGCTTCGAGCGGCTGGCGCACCACCGAAAGCGCGGCCTGCATCGACTCGTTCATCACATCGCCCAGTTTGCCGGTCGTGGTCGTCTTGCCCTTGCCAGGCAGCGCCACGGCTTCGATGGTCAGCAGGTTCGCCGCCGACCTCGGTCCACGCGAGCCCCGTCACCTGCCCGATCTGGTTCTTCTTCTCGGCGATGCCGTAAGTGAAGCGCCGCACCCCGAGATACTTGTCGAGATTCTTGCGCGTTGATCTCCACCGGATGCTTCGCATCGCGCGGCTTGCCTTCGGCCTCGCGCAGCAGCAGCCCCTTGACCACCTTGCGGCAGATCTTGAGATCTCGCGCTCGAGGCTGCGCACGCCCGCCTCGCGCGTGTAGTAGCGCGTGATGTCGCGCAGCGCCGACTCGGCGATGTGCAGCTCGTCCTCCTTGATGCCGTTGTTCTTCATCTGCTTCGGCAGCAGGTACTGCTGCGCGATCGCGATCTTCTCGTCCTCGGTGTAGCCGGACAGGCGGATGACCTCCATCCGGTCGAGCAGCGGCGGCGGGATGTTGCAGCGTGTTCGCCGTCGCGACGAACATCACGTCGGACAGGTCGTACTCGACCTCGACGTAGTGATCGACGAACGTGTGGTTCTGCTCGGGTCGAGCACCTCGAGCAGCGCCGACGACGGATCGCCGCGGAAGTCCATGCCCATCTTGTCGACCTCGTCGAGCAGGAACAGCGGGTTGCGCACGCCGACCTTGCGTCATGTTCTGCAGGATCTTGCCCGGCATCGAGCCGATATAGGTGCGGCGGTGGCCGCGGATCTCCGCCTCGTCGCGCACGCCGCCGAGCGACATGCGCACGAACTTGCGATTCGTCGCGCGCGCGATCGACTGGCCGAGCGACGTCTTGCCGACGCCGGGGCGCCGACGAGGCACAGGATCGGCGCCTTCAGCTTGGTCGACGCGCTGCTGCACCGCCAGGTACTCGACGATGCGCTCCTTGACCTTCTCCAGCCCGTAGTGATCGGCGTCGAGGACCTTGACCGCGGCTGGCGAGGTCCTTGCTGATCTTGCTCTTCTTCTTCCACGGCAGCGCGAGCAGCGTGTCGATATAGTTGCGCACGACCGTCGCTTCGGCCGACATCGGCGACATCATGCTGCAGCTTCTTCAGCTCGCGCGATCGGCCTTGCTTTCGCGCCTCCTTCGACATCTGCGCGGCCTTGATGCGCTTCTTCCGATTTCGTCGAGATCGGCGCTTGTCGTCGCCCTCGCCGAGCTCCTTCTGGATCGCCTTCACCTGCTCGTTCGAGGTAGTACTCGCGCTGGCTCTTCTCCATCTGCCGCTTGACGCGGCCGCGGATGCGCTTCTCCACCTGCAGGATGTCGACCTCGCCCTCGATCAGGCCGAGCAGATGCTCGAGCCGCTTGCCGGCGTCCTGCATCTCGAGGATCTCCTGCTTCTGCTCGAGCTTCAGCGGCAGATGCGCCGCTATCGCGTCCGCCAGCCGACCGCCGTCGTCGATGCCCGACATCGAGGTCAGGATCTCCGGCGGGATCTTCTTGTTGAGCTTCACGTACTGATCGAACTGCGTGAGCAGTGCGCGGCGCATCGCCTCGATCTCGTGCGTCGCGCTCGCCTCCCTGACGAGCAGCGCCGCCTCGGCCGAGAGATAATCGCCCGCCTCGTTCACGCGCGATGATCTGCGCGCGCTGCGTGCCCTCGACCAGGACCTTCACCGTGCCGTCCGGACAGCTTGAGCATCTGCAGGATCGTGGCGACGCTGCCGATGGCGTACAGATCCTCGCGCCGCGGGCTCGTCCTTCGCCGCGGATTTCTGCGCGACCAGCAGAATGTGCTTGCCCGCCTCCATGGCCACGTCGAGCGCCTTGATCGACTTCGGGCGTCCCACGAAGAGCGGGATCACCATGTGCGGGAACACCACGACGTCCCGCAGCGGGAGCAGCGGGAAGGTAGTCAGTTCGGGGACTCGGCTCGGGAGATCAGTGGCCATGTAGGCTCGGTCGGGTCATATGGGAGGGTACTACAGCATTGGACATGGGGTCGGCGGCTTGCGTTTCAAGCTGGTCGCCGCCGTTCCTGCGCCCGTCGGGCCATCGCGTCAGTGGGCCTCGCCGCTCGCTGCGGCGCTCTGCGCCGCTGTTACGAGTGCGCGGCAGCCACCTTCGGCTGCTCGGCGAACATCAGGAGCGGCTTGCCGTCGTTGGCGATCGTCGCTTCGTCGACGATCACGCGCGACAGGTTGGTCTGCGAGGGCAGGTCGTACATCACATCGAGCAGCACCTGCTCGAGGATCGACCGCAGACCGCGGGCGCCGGTCTTGCGCGCGAGCGCCCTGCTGGCGATCGCGTGCAGCGCCGGCTCGCGCACCTCCAGCTCGACGCCCTCCATGCGGAACATCTTGTGGTACTGCTTGATCAGCGCGTTCTTCGGCTCGACCAGGATCTGGATCAGCGCCGCTTCGTCGAGCTCCTCCGAGCGTCGCGACCACCGGCAGCCGGCCGACGAATTCGGGAATCAGGCCGAACTTGATCAAATCCTCCGGCTCGGTCTCGCGCAGCAGGAGGCTGATGTCGCTTGCGATCGTCGGGACTCGACACCTCGGCGCCGAAGCCGATGCCCGTCTTGGCGGTGCGCTGGCGGATGATCTTCTCGAGGCCGTCGAAGGCGCCGCCGCAGACGAACAGGATGTTGGTCGTGTCGACCTGCACGAACTCCTGGTTCGGGATGCTTGCGCCCGCCCTGCGGCGGAACGGAGGCGATCGTGCCTTCGATGAGCTTCAGCAGCGCCTGCTGGACGCCCTCGCCCGACACGTCGCGCGTGATCGACGGGTTGTCGCTCTTGCGCGAGATCTTGTCGATCTCGTCGATGTAGACGATGCCGCGCTGCGCCTTGTCGATGTCGTAGTCGCACTTCTGCAGCAGCTTCTGGATGATGTTCTCGACGTCCTCGCCGACGTAGCCCGGCTTCGGTCAGCGTCGTGGCGTCGGCGATCACGAACGGCACGTCGAGCAGGCGGGCGAGCGTCTGCGCCAGCAGCGTCTTGCCCGAGCCCGGTCGGCCCGATCAGCAGGATGTTGCTCTTTGCCAGCTCGACGTCGTCTTCCTTGACGCTGGTGTCGAGCCGCTTGTAGTGGTTGTAGACCGCAACCGAGAGGATCTTCTTCGCCAGGTCCTGCCCGATCACGTACTGGTCGAGGATCTGCCGGATCTCGTGCGGGGTGGGGAGCTTGCTCTTGTCGGCGCGCGCAGTGTCGGCGGTCGCGCCTTCTTCGCGGATGATGTCGTTGCAGAGCTCGATGCACTCGTCGCAGATGAACACCGAGGGACCGGCGATAAGCTTGCGCACCTCGTGCTGGCTCTTGCCGCAGAAGGAGCAGTAGAGAAGCTTGTCGCCCGCCGTCTTGTCCGCCATCTCGCTGCCTCAGTTACCCCCTCAGTTGCAAACAATTGCCCTGAGTCGCCGCCTCGTTCCGCGCCTGGTTACCTTGCTCGCCGCTTGCTGACCCTCCGCCTGGCCGAGACCTCGACCACACTTTACAGGCCTCAAGCCCGCTTCTGCAAGACTTTGTCGATCAAACCATATTCAACCGCCTCGCTGGCGGTGAGGAAATTGTCACGGTCGGTGTCGCGCTCGATCTGCTCCGATAGGCTTGCCCGTGTGCTGCGCCAGCAGTCGGTTGAGCCGCTCGCGCAGGCTCAGGATGTACTTGGCGTGGATCGCGATGTCGGAGGCTTGCCCCTGGAATCCCCCAGCGGCTGGTGGATCAGCAGACGTCGAGTTCGGCAAGCGCCAAACGCTTGCCCTTGGCGCCCGCCGCCAGCAGAAACGCGCCCATGCTCGCCGCCATGCCCGACGCACATGGTCGAAACGTCGGGCTTGATGAACTGCATCGTGTCGTAGATCGCAAACCCCGCGGCGATCGAGCCGCCCGGAGAATTGATGTAGAAATTGATGTCCTTGTCGGGGTTCTCCGACTCGAGGAACAGCATCTGCGCGACCACGAGATTGGCGGTCGCCTCGTCGACCGGTCCGACGAGAAAGATCACCCGCTCCTTGAGCAGGCGCGAGTAGATGTCGTAGGCGCGCTCGCCCCGCCCGCTCTGCTCGATGACCATCGGGATCAAGCCGAGTCCTCTCGGTTCGTCGATTCGCTTGCTCATCGATTGGCCCGCCGGATCTGGTTGCGATACTTGCGTCACCGTTGTTCCGCCCGCGGAACCGGCTGTCCCCGCCGGCTCCATCAGCGCGAGAACGGCATCGGACGCTCCTGCACGCTGGCGCGCGCAACGCCCAGTCGATCACGTTGCGTCTCGACCGCGCGCACCTCGTACTCGTTCAGCCGCTCGGGCTTCTCGTAATGCCAGCGTATCACCGCATCCGGCTGCTCGAAGCTCTGCGCCGCTTCCTCGACCAGCGCGCGGATCTGCTCGGGCCGGGCCTGCAGCTGGTGCTCGCGCACGATCTCATTGAGGATCAGGCTGAACGCGACTCGCTCCTCGGCCTGCGGCCGGAAACATTTCCGCCGTGAGCTCGACGCTCTCCGGATTCACGCCGCGGTTCTTGAGCTCGTTGATGGCGCGCTCGCGCAGGCTCTGAGCCTCGAGCTCGATGAGGGATTTCGGAACCTGACCTGGCACGTGGACTGCACCAGCTTCATCACCTGGTCCTTGAGAATGCTTTCGATCTTGCGTGTGAGCTCGACCGTCAGGTTGGCGGTGATCTCAGCGCGCAATTCGTCGAGACTGCCGCTCGCGATACCGAAATTGTGGGCGAATTCGGCATCGACCGGCGGAAGGTGCGGCTCGCTGACCGACTTGACCGTCATGACGAACTGCGCGGTGTGGCCCGCGACATCCTTGCCGTGATAATCGGCGGGAAAGACGAGCGGGAACGTCTTGGTCTCGCCCGCGGCCATGCCGGAGAGCGCGGCCTCGAACTCGGCAAGCATCTGCCTTCGCCCAGCGTGATCGCGAACTCGCGCGCCTGTCCGCCGGAGAATCTCGAGACCGGCGATCGTGCCCGTGAAGTCGACGATGGCCTGATCGCCTGTTTGCGTGCCTCGCAACACCGGTTCGTAGCGCGCCCGCTGCTTGCGCAGGATCTCGAGGGTGTGGTCGACGTCGGCGGGCGTGACCGCGACGACGGGCCGCTCGATCGTCACGGTCGAGAAGTCGCCCAGCTTGACTCTCCGGATAGACCTCGAACACGGCGGAGAACGCGAACTCGTCCTCGGCGACGTCCTGCTTCGGCTCGATTCGCGGATAACCGGCTACGCGGAGGTTCTGGGTCCGGATGGCGTCGTTGAGGCTCGCCTGCACGGTATCGCTGATGACGTCCGAGCGTACCTGCGAGCCGTATTGCTGCGCGACCATCCTGAACGGCACCTTGCCGGGGCGGAACCCGGCGATCTTCACCGTCTTTGGCCAGTTGCTCGAGGCGCTTCTGCACTTCGCCCTCGATCTGCGCCTTGGGCACCGCGACATGCAGCCTGCGTTCGAGCTGGCCGAGCGTCTCCAGAGTCATTTGCATGCGTTCCGATTCCTTGCTATGGTGCGACGGCGCCTTGTTGTCGTGCGTTGGTGCGAAAGGAGAGACTCTCGAACTCTCACGCCTTTCGGCTCCGGCTCCTAAGGCCGGTGCGTCTACCAATTCCGCCACTTTCGCAGCCGGTTTCGCCAAACAAATAAGTATAGCCCAAACGGCGCAGGACACCACGAAGCGCACGACGGGACGGCGCGGTGGCGTTCGGTTTTGGGAGGGAAAACGGCGAAATCCGTGTCGGTCACCCATTACGAGAACTTTCCGTCGCCTCGCGCCTCGTCCCGGGCGCGTTGAGACCGGCCGTCGCCGCGATCTACCATTTCTGCCCGCAGCGCGGACGACATCGCGGACGAAGGCAATGCGCCGGCGAGCGCGCTCGCGCGGCGCTCGCTGCGTACGAGGCGACGCTCGATCGCATCGAGCGCGGAGAGAACCCGTCCGGGCGCCGTTTGCTGCCCTCGCGGCGACGGTTCGCCGTCACGGCCTGCCACTGGGCTCGCTGCGCGATCTGCTCTCCGCGTTTCGGCAGGACGTGGTCAAGCCGCGTTACGCCACGTACCCGAGCTGCTCGACTACTGCTCGCGCTCCGCGAATCCCATCGGACGGCTCGTTCTGCATCTGTACGGCGCCTCCGGGCCGGACAACTGCCGGCGTTCCGACGCCGTTTGCACCGGACTGCAGCTCGCGAATTTCTGGCAGGACATCGCCGTCGACTGGGGGAAGGGTCGCGTCTACCTTCCAGCGGAGGACCTGGCTCGGTTCGAGGTCGATGTCGCGCAGATCGCCGCGGGCATATGCAACGATCGCTGGTCGCGCCTGCTCGCCTTCGAAGTCGAGCGCGCACGCGCATCACTGCAGAGCGGCAGGTCGCTTGCCGGCGCGCTGCCGCTTCGGCCCGCGCTCGAGCTGAAGCTCGTCATCGCCGGCGGCCTGCGCATTCTCCGTGCGATCGATGCCGCCAAGGGCGATATCTTCCGGCATCGCCCGCGACTCCGCACGATGGATTGGGCGGCCCTCGCCGTGTCCGCGGTGCGTCGATGAGCCCGGACGCGTACTGCGCGCAGAAGGCCGCGGAAAGCGGCTCCAGTTTCTTCCACAGCTTCCGTTTTCTGCCACCGAGCGAAGGCGCGCGATCACCGCGCTCTACGCGTTCTGTCGCGAAGTCGACGACGTGGTGGACGAGGTCGCCGACCCGGGCGCTCGCGCGCCTGAAACTCGCCTGGTGGCGCAACGAGAGTCGCGCGCCGGCCTTCTCCGGGCACCCGCAGCATCCCGTCGCTCAGGCGCTGCAACCCGCAGTGGCGACCTTCGCCTTGCCGCAGGAGCATCTCCAGGCGGTGATCGACGGCATGAACATGGACCTCGAGCAGCAGCCGTTATCTCGACTTCGTCGCCCTCGAGCGTTACTGCCATCACGTCGCGGGCGTCGTCGGTCTGCTCTCCGCGGAGATCTTCGGCTACGCTGATCCGTCGACGCGCGGCTACGCGCACGATCTCGGCATCGCTTTCCAGCTCACCAACATCATCCGCGACGTGGGCGAGGACGCGCGCCGCGGCCGCATCTATCTTCCGCAGGATGAACTGGCGCGGTTCGAGTCGCCTGCGGCCGATCTGCTCCGGCAGCGCGCCGGCGCCGGGTTCTCCGCCTTGATGGCGCATCCAGGTCGCCCGCGCCCGCTCGTGGTACGACAAGGCGCTCGCGGCGCTGCCCGCCGGCGATCGCCGCGCACAGCGTCCCGGGCTGATCATGGCCGCGATCTATCGCCGTCTCCTCGACGAGATCGAGCGCGACGGTTTTCGGGTGCTCGACCACCGGATCGCGCTCACGCCTCTGGCCAAGGCATGGATCGCCTGGAAGACTTCCTGGCCTATTAGCGCGAGCAGAGGGAGCAAGAGGTGGCGCGGTGAGCATTCTGTCGCGGTTATCGGCGGCGGGTGGTCCGGCCTCGCCGCGGCCGTCACGCTCGCCGCGGCCGGCCGCCGCGTCACCGTCTTCGAAGCCGCGCCGGCGCTCGGCGGGCGCGCGCGGCGCGTCCGAGGTCAATGATGCCGCGCTCGACAACGGCGCAGCATGTCCTCCTCGGGGCGTACCGGCAAACGCTCGCGCTGCTGGGCATGGTGCACGGTGCGGGCAGCGAGCACGATCTGCCTCGAGCGCCGGTGCCTGTATCTCGAAGAGCCCGGAGCCTTCCGGCTGCGAATGCCGAGGCTGCCGGCGCCCTGGCACGTATTGACGGCACTGCTCACGATGCGCGGCGTCCCGCGCCAGGCGCGGCTTGCGACGATCGCGTTCGCGCGGCGGCTGCAGCTTGCGCGCTTCCGCTGCGGGGCGGAGCCTGACCGTAGCCGCGCTCCTGGTCGGTCAGCCCGAGGCGGTCGTCCGGCATCTTTGGGAGCCCTCTGCGTAGCCTCCCTCAACACACCCATCGACCGCGCATCGGCGCAGATTTTCTCAACCTGGTGCGCGCCGCATTCTCGGAGCACGCGCGCGATTCCGATCTGCTCCTGCCGCGCGTCGACCTGAGTACGCTTTTCCCGACGCAGCGGCGCGATACGTCACTGAACGCGGCGGCGAGATTCGACCGGGCAGAGCGTGGCCGGCTTGACGGCGAGCGAGAACGCTATCGCGCTGGACACGGGCGCGGCAGCGACGCCCTACTCCGCCTGCGCAGTGATCGCCGTCGGGCCGCATCAGCTCGAGGCCGTCCTTTCGAGCTAGGCGGCGCCGCAGGTCGCCGCCGTGCGGGCGCAGGTCGCAGCCTTCGCCTACGAGCCGATCTCGTACGGTCTACCTGCAATACCCGGTAGCGCTGCCGGTCTCCCAGCCTATGCTCAAGCTCGACGGAAAGCCCTGGCCAATGGCTGTTCGACCGGGGCCGGCTCGGCGGCGCGCGCGGGCTTGCCGCGGCGGTCATCAGCGCCGACGTCGCGGCGCGCAGGCATGGACCACGAGTGCCTGGCTCGCGCGATCGATGCGCAGTTGCGCCGGATGCTGCCGCAGCTCCCCGCTCCGGTCTGGTCCCGGGCGATCGCCGAGCGACGCGCCAGTTACGCGTGCGTCGCCGGGCTCGAACGGCCCGCGCGCGGGCTGCTCGCGCCGCGCGTGTACCTCGCCGGCGACTACACCGATCCTGAATTCCCGGCGACGCTCGAGGCCGCGACGCGCAGCGGCGTCGCAGCCGCGCGGAATCTGCTCGCGGCTCGGCTATAGCTGGCGACGCCCCCGTACCCGCTCGCGCAGAATGAACTTCTGGATCTTGCCGGTCGAGGTCTTCGGCAGCGCGCCGAACACGACTGTGTGCGGCACCTTGAAATGGGCGAGATGCTCCCGGCACCAGGCGATGATCTCAGGCGCGCTGACCGCGGTCGCGTCGGGCTTGAGAGTCACGAACGCGCACGGGGTCTCGCCCCATTTGGCGTCGGGTCGCGCGACCACCGCAGCTTCCATCACCTGCGGATGCCGGTACAGGCATTCCTCGATCTCCAGCGAGCTGATGTTCTCGCCGCCCGAAATGATGATGTCCTTGGAGCGATCCTTGATCTCGATGTAATTGTCCGCGTGCCATACGGCGAGGTCGCCGGAGTGGAACCAGCCCGCGCGGAACGCGGCCGCCGTCGCCGCATCGTTCTTGAGGTAGCCCTTCATCAGCGTGTTGCCGCGAAGCATCACCTCGCCGAGGGTCTTGCCGTCGCGCGGCACCGGAACATGTGTCTCCGGATCCGCGACGGCGAGCTGCGCGAGCGCCGGCATCGGCACGCCCTGCCGCGCCATCCGGCGCGCCCGGTCGCCGTGCGGGAGGCTGCTCCACGCGTCCTGCCACGCGCAGAGCGTCGCCGGGCCGTACGACTCGGTGAGTCCATAGAGGTGCGTGACGCGGAAGCCCATGCGCTCCATCGCCTCGATCACCGCCGACGGCGGCGCCGCGCCGCCCGTCGCCACTTCCACCACGTGATCGAAGCGCGAGCTTCACGCGCGGCGGCGCATGCACCAGCATGTTGAGCACGATCGGCGCGCCGCAGAGGTGCGTCACGCGATGATCGCGGATTGCCGGGAAGATCAGCGCTGGGTCGACGCGCCGCAGGCAGACGTGCGTGCCGCCGGCAGCGGTCACCGCCCAGGTGTAGGTCCAGCCGGAGCAGTGGAACATCGGCAACGTCCAGAGGTGAGACGCTGTCCGGCTTGAGCCCGAAAGCGAGCGCGTTGCGCGAGCGCGTTGAGATAAGCGCCGCGGTGGTGGTAGACACGACGCCCTTCGGATCGCCCGTGGTGCCCGAGGTATAGAGCAGCGCGAGCGCATCCCACTCGTCGCTCGGGCCGGGCCAGTCGAACGACGGATCGCCTTCCGCCAGCAGCGCCTCGTAGCCGATCGCGCCGAGGCGCTCGCCGGAAGGTCCCTGGTTATCGTCGATGTCGATCACCAGCAGGGACCGCTGCAGCTGCCCGAGCGCGGCCTTCACGACCGGCGCGAACTCGCCATCGGTGATCAGCGCGCAGGCGTCCCCGTGCTGCGAGACAGAACGCGATTGTTCTCGCATCGAGCCGGTAGTTGAGCGCGTTGAGCACCGCTCCGAGCGCAGGCACCGCGTAATGCGCTTCGAGCAACGCCGGAACGTTGGGCGCCATCACCGCAACGGTGTCGCCGCGGCGGACGCCGCGGCGGGCGAGCGCGGAGGCAAGCCGCCGGCAACGCGCTTCGAACTCGCGATACGTGTACGCCTGCGTTCCGTGGCGAACGGCGATCCTGTCCGGCCAGATCTGCGCGCTGCGCTCGAGGAAATTGCACCGGCGAGAGCGGCACGTAATTGGCGGCGTTCTTCGCCAACGAGGCCGCCGCGCGCTCGGTGTCGGTCATCGCACCGCCTCCGACGACATGGCTATCCAGCCGGCGGCGCTGTCGCCGCGGCCGAGCGCGCGCTGCATCAGGACGACGTCGAGCCAGCGCGCGAACTTGTTGCCCACGCTCGAGAGCACGCCCACCTGGCGGAAGCCGAGCGCGGCGTGCAGGCGGATCGATGCTTCGTTGGCCACTATCGCCGATGACCGCGACCATCTGCCGCGCCCCGATACGCGCGGACTCGTCGATCAGCTCCGCCAGCAATGCGCGCCCGACGCCCGCGGCCATGCGCATCGGTGCGCACGTAGACCGAGTCCTCGACCGTGAAGCGATACGCCGGCCGGGGCCGGTACGGCGCGGCATAGGCAGTAGCCGATCACCTCCGCATCGGCGACGGCGACTAACATACGGCAGGCCGCGGGAAACGACGTCGCGCCAGCGGCGCATCATCTCGGCAGCATCCGGGGCCTCGAGCTCGAAACTCGCGGTGCCGGTGCGGACGTGATGGCGTAGATCGCGGTGATCGCCGCCACGTCGCTCTCGGCGGCGGCGCGCAGCGCGATCGGCGTGGCGTCGGGCCGCTTCACCGTGACCCGCGCCCGGTGCCCGGACGATCGCGCAGCAGCCGTTGCTTCTCGCGATTCCATTCGCGCTCCTTGATCGTCGCGCGCTTGTCGTACTGCTTCTTGCCGCGCGCCAGCCCGATCTCGATTTTGATCCGTCCCTTGCTGAAATGCAGATCGAGCGGCGTCATCGTATAGCCGGCGCGTTCGACCTTGCCGATCAGCTGGCTGATCTCGCTTCGGTGCAGGAGCAGCTTGCGGGTGCGCGTCGGATCGGGGTGGATGTGCGTCGACGCGGTTGCGAGCGGCGTTATGTGCGCGCCGAGCAGCACGATCTCCCCGTTCTTCACGACGACGTACGCTTCCTTGAGGTGCGCGCGGCCCGCCCGGATCGCCTTTACTTCCCAGCCTTCGAGCGCCAGCCCGGCCTCGAATTTCTCCTCGACAAAATAGTCGTGGTAGGCTTTCTGTTATCGATGATGCTCACGGTGGACAGCGCGACAGGTTCCTTGCCGAGGGTATTGTAGCAATGGCCAGCGTCCAGAAGTCGGTGCTCGTGCCCTACAGCGCAGCGCGGATGTTCGACCTGGTCGAGCGCGTCGAGGACTATCCGCAGTTCCTGCCGTGGTGCGCGGGACCGCGCGTCGTCGAGACCGACGCCGGCCCGCTGGTTCGCATCGACATCAACTATCACGGCGTGCGCGCGCACTTCACGACGGCGAACCGCAACGAGCGCCCCGAACGCATCGTGATGGCAGCTGCGTGACGGCCCGTTCCGCCACCTCGACGGGACCTGGCAGTTCCGGCGCGCTCGAAGCCGCCGGCTGCAGGGTGGAGCTCGCGCTCAACTACGAGTTCACCACGCACGTGCTCGACAAGGTCATTGGCCCGGTCTTCGGCCATATCGCCCACAGCTTCATCGATGCCTTCGTGCGCCGCGCCGAGGAAGTGTACGGCCAAGGGCAGCAGGCGCAGCGATGAGTGAGATCAGCGTGAGCGTCGTGTACGCCCTGCCTGAGCGCGCGACCGAGATCGAGGTCAGGTTGTCCGGCGGAGCGACGGTGGCTGACGCCATCGCTCGCTCGCGCATCGCCGAGCAGCACCCGGAGATCGACTTCGCGCGCGCGGCGATCGGAATCTTCGGCCGCGAGGTGCGCCGCGACGCCACGCTCGCCGACGGCGATCGGGTAGAGATCTACCGGCCGCTCATCGCCGACGCGAAGGACATCCGCCGGAAGCGCGCCAAGCGAGCATAGCTCAGTTCACGCTCCGCGGCCTCCTTGATCGCGTCAGCACATCGTGTCGCGTCACGTGTCGGCCGCCCAGCGTCGGCTCGCCACGCGCGATCCCCACGCTCGCGCGTGGAGGACACGGCGACGCTACGGGCTCGCGCCGCTCCGTCTTAGCGCCTTCTCGATGGCGTCGAACCCGCCGCGCTGCGCCCAGGCGAGCGCGGTGGCCACTCTGGTTGCTGTGGTTCGACGTCCGCACCGCGGGCGAGCAGCAGCTCGACGGCGCTGGGTGTGCCCGCCGCGCGCGGCCATCATCAGCGCGGTCGTCGCCGTTGACGGCGCCTCGGCGTCGATCTCCGCGCCCGACGCTCGAGCAGGTAGCGCGACGACCTCGGTGCGGCCGTTGGTTGCGGCGTAGATCAGCGGCGTCCACCCCGGCGGATTGACCTCGGCGCCGCGCGTGAAGAGCGCCTTCACGACCGCCAGATGGCCGCCGAGCGCCGCGACCGAGAGGACGATCGCCGAACTTGTTCGCCGCATCGACCTTGGCGCCGGCCGCGAGCAGCGGCGGCGACCGTCGGCTCCCATCCCGCCCGGGCGGCAACGAGCAGGACCGGATCGCCGTTCGGGTCGACGGTGTTCGGATCCATCCCGCGTGCGAGCATCTTGCGCACGTCGTCGCTGCGGATCGAGCGCGAACCGCCTGCACAAAAGGCCTCGTAGAGCGATTGCGCGCAGACGCTGCCCGCAGGCGGTGCGAACAGCCCGAGCACGAGCGCCCAGCAGCGCCAGGTCGACCGCCGCGCCCTCAGTGGACACGATCAGCTCACGCCGAACAGGCGGAAGAAATTCGCCGACGTTGCCTCCGCGATCTGCTCGACGCCAGCGCCGCGCAACCGCGCGATCTCCTCGGCGACATAACGCACGTAGGCGGGCTGGTTGGTCTTGCCGCGAAACGGCACCGGCGCGAGATAGGGGGCATCGGTCTCGATCAGCATCCGGTCGAGCGGAACGCGCCGCGCGACGTCCTTTCAGCGCTTGCGCGTTCTTGAACGTGACGATGCCCGAGAAGGAAATATGGAAGCCGAGATCGAGCGCTCCCTGCGCGACGTCCCAGCTCTCGGTGAAGCAGTGCATGACGCCGCCCGCCTCGCCTGCCTGCTCCTCGCGCATGATCGCCAGCGTGTCGTCCGCCGCGGCGCGCGTGTGGATCACGAGCGGCCTGCCGCAGCTGCGCGCCGCCCGGATGTGGGTGCGGAAGCGCGTGCGCTGCCATTCGAGATCGCCGGTGAGGCGGTAGTAATCGAGTCCCGTCTCGCCGATCGCCACCACCTTCGGCCGCGCCGCGAGTCCGACCAGCTCGGCGACCGACGGTTCGGGCAAGCCCTCGGTAGTCCGGATGCACGCCGACCGTCGCATAGAGATTCGCGTGCTCGGTGGCGAGCTTCAGGACGTCGGGGAATTCGGGAAGCGTGACGCTGATGCACAGCGCGTGCGTCACCCGGTTCGCGCGCCATCGCTTCGAGCAGCACCGGCATCTGCCCGGCCAGCTCGGGGAAATTCAGATGGCAGTGGGAATCGACGAACATGGACACCAACAAGACGTCGAACGCGTCCGTGGTAGCTTGCCAATATCGCTCATGGCGCTGAACCCGGACATCCTGCCGCGTTAACCGGCGCGCAGCGCCGTGTTCAACGCGGCAGTTAGCATGGTGTGACGTCGGACGGTTCGATGCCAGAAGACTCGCCGAGGGGCCTCTCGATCTGCGCGCGCGCGGCGCGCCGTCTCGTCGTTGGTGAACTGCACTCCGATGCCCTGGGTGCGGTTGCCCTGGACGCCCTCGGGGGTGATCCAGACGACCTTGCGCCTGCACGGCGATACGCTGCGGATCGTCCATGAGCGAGACGCAGCATGAACACTTCTTCGCCCAGCTGGTAGTGCCGATTGGTCGGAATGAAGATGCCGCCGCCCTTGAGGAACGGCATGTACGCGGCGGTAGAGCGCCGCCTTTTCACGGATGTTGAGCGAGAGCACGCCCGGCCGCGACCGCCGACGAGCCGCCGTTGAAGCGGATCGTTATTGCCAGCCGCCATCTTTGTCTCGTGAACAAAGTCCTATAGTCGAAGAGCAGTGCCTCGGCAACGAGCCTCGGCTGCAACGGATGACCGAGCAGGGCTCGTTGCGCGAGCAGCTTTTGATAATAGCGGAACAACGCCGGCCGCGCCACCCGCATGGCGAGCCCGCGCGAGCGCCTCCGTGCGCTCCGGGTGGAAGCGTGGCGCGCCGCCGCTCGCGCTCGCCGCGAGGTCCGCGCTCAGGTCAACAACCAGTAGAGCACATCGGCGAGCGCCGCCTTGCGCTCCTCCTTGCCGCATGGGCATCCATCCTCCGCGCCGAGCGCCAGCGAGGACATGCGCCCGGGGTCGGCCAGCTCCGCGATCAGCAGCTCGCGATTCCGCTGCTTCGCCGGGTCGGCAAGCGCGAGCGCCAGAGCGGCGCGCCTCCAGCCTGGGCAAGCAGCCGCCTGCGGCTGCGATCGTGCCCTGCTCCGCGAGCCAGGCCATCGCGACCGCAGGATCGGGCTGCGAGGTGCACGGCGAGCATGAGACAGCGGCTGACGATCGTTGCCGGGAGCCGCCCCACCTGGTGGCTGACCAGAATCAGGTAGGTCGCCGGCGGGGCTCGCTCGACGTCTTCAATACCGCGTTGGCCGCGGCCGCGTTCATGAGCTCCGCCGGCGCGATCACGCGCGACTTTGGCGCGCTGGCGATGGGTCGAGAGCTGCGGTGAAAGTCGATCAGCTCCGCGGATCGCTCGACGAGGATCTGCATCGAGGACTGTCTCGTTGCCTTCCTCATCGCGCTCACCGGCTCGATCACCCGCAGATCGGGATGCCCACCGGCGTGGACGTAGCCGCAACTCGGCGCACGACAGCCGCAGGGGCCGCCGTCCGGGCCGCGGAGCTTCGCACAGGAGCGCCTGCGCGAAGTGCAGTGCCAGGGCGCGCTTGCCGATCCCGCGTCGACCGCGAATCAGAAGCGCATGAGGCCAGCGCGCCTTGGCCGCGGCGCGGCCGCAGCTGCTTCGCGCTGCCAAGGCAGCAGCGGCAGTGCCCTGTCGCCGTGCGCCGATGCGTTCTCCGCGCTCATAGCCCTGCGACGATCGCCGCCACCGCCTGCTCGACGGTCTGCCGCGGCGCGCGTACCGTCGATCAAGCGGCAGCGCTGCGGATCGGACTGGGCGCGCTGGCGAGATTAGACCGCGCGCACGCGCTCGAAAGAACATCGCGTCACTGACGCTCGAACTTGTCCAGCGCGCGTCCGCCGCCCCGATGTCACCAACCGCTCGCGCCCGACGCGCGCCGGCACGTCGAACACCAGCGTCACATCCGGCCGGAAACCGTCCAGCGCGTTGCGCTCGAGCGCCGCGATCGTCTCGCGCGGGACGCCGTAGCCGCCGCCCTGGTACGCGTAAGTCGTCGCGTCGGTGAAGCGATCGCAAACGACCCAGGTCCCGGCGGCGAGCCGCGGCCAGATCTCGCGCTCGCAATGCTCGCGCCGCGCGCGGCGAACATGAGCAACGTCTCGGCCAGGTGCGTCATCGATTCGTGCAGGAGAGCTCCGCGTAGTCGCTCGCCGAGCGGCGTGCCGCCCGGCTCGCGCGTGAGCCACACCTCGCGGCCGACGCGCTCGAGCATCTGCTTGAGCAAGCGGCAGATGCGTGCTCTTGCCGGCGCCGTCGATGCCCTCGACGGTTATGAAGCGGCCGCGCCGGCGGATGTGGGCTGCGCAGGCGTCAGAGCATTGGCCGGTGGTGTGGAGCGGAAGCATTTGCACGCGTCCGTTCAGCGCGCGCGCGCTGGTATTTTGCCACGGCGCGATTGTGGTCTGGCGATGGCTCGCGGAGAATTCGCTCGACCCGTCGCCGCGCGAAACGAAGTACAGATACGGCGTCGCCGGCGGATGCGAGCACGGCATCGAGCGATGCCTGAGCTCGGCAACGCGATCGGCGTCGGCGGCAGCCGCTCGCGGGTATACGGTGTTGAACGCCTGATCGCGCGTCGAGGTCGCGCCGCGTGAGATTGCCGTCGAAGCGCTCGCCGAGGCCAGTAGATCACGGCCGGATCCGGTCTGCAGCCTCATCCCCTGCTGCAGCCGATTGACGAACACCGACGCGCGACCAGCGGACGGTCCGCCGCGCGGCCTGTTTCCTTTCCACGATCGAGGCGAGGCATCGAGCGCCTCATACGGCGTGCCAGCGGGAGCCGCCGGCGCGCGCGGCCCACGCCGTGCAGCCAGGCGCTCGCTGCATCACGCCGGTTGCGCGCGCAGCAGGATCGAGAGCGTCGGTCGCTCCCGCGGCGAAGAAGTAGGTGTCGAGGAAAACACCACCCTTCCGGCTGCTGACCGGCGGCTCCGATCTTCGCCATCAGCTCGCCATCGGGCAGATCGAGCACGGTTTGCTACGACGTCGTCGTCGGAGCGCAGCGCCTCGCAGGTCGCGAAACGTCCAGCCCTCGACGATCGTGATGCTGGTTTGCGTCGACATCGCCCTGCGTCAAGCTTGGCCAGCAGGCCGGAGAGCGTCGTGCCTGCGTCGCGACCTCGTAGTTGCCGGCCGTTGATTGCGCGATCGGCGCGGATACACGCGCGCCAGCGCCACCAGCGTCCAGTCCGCCGGAAGCACGCCCGCGTCGCGGTCAGCTCGTGTGCAACGGCACGCAGCGTCGCGCCGGTGCGCACCGTGAGTGCGTAAGGCTCCTGCGGCAGCGGCAAAGGAGCCGCTTTGCGATCCCACCAATATCGCGACCGCGCCGGCGCCGAGCGCCAGCAATATCGACAGCCGAGCAGACGCCGTAGCACCGGAGATCGCGGGTGAAAGCAGAATCGCGCGATTATAATGGCTGCATGTGCATCGCCGCCCTTCGCTCCGCGGTCACGCGGCTTCAGGTTGCGCGGGTTCACGCTGGTCGAGATCATGGTCGTCATCGTGATTCTCGGCATCCTCGCGGCGCTGGTCGTGCCGCGAATCATCGAGCGCCCGGATCGAGGCGCGGGTGATCGCCGCCAAAGACGACATCGCGGCGATCATGCAGGCGCTCAAGCTCTATCGCCTGGACAATCAGCGCTATCCGACGACCGAGCAGGGCTTGCCGCATTGGTGATCAGGCCGACGTCGCCGCCCGTGCCCGCCGAACTGGAAGCCCAACGGCTACCTCGAGCGGCTGCCGAGGGATCCCTGGGGCAATGCCTACCAATATCTCAATCCCGGGCTGCGCGGCGAGATCGACGCTTGTTCAGCTTCGGCGCCGACGGGCAGCCCGGAGGCACGGGCTTCGACGCCGACGTCGGCTCGTGGGACCAGTGACGCGCGCGAGCCGGCTTCACGTCTGGTCGAACTGCTGGTAGTGATCGTCGTGATCGGGCTCGCGGCGGCGCACCTCATGCTGCAGCTCGAGAGCGATCCGCGGCAGACGCTCGAGCGCGAGGGCGCCAGCGACTCGCCGGTGCGCTCGAGCATGCGGCGCTGCTCGCGCAGTGGAGAACCAGACGATCGGCGTGTCCGTTGCGGACGAGCGCGCGTACCGCTTCTGGCGGCGCAGCCTGACCTCCGATGGCGAGCGCTGGATCGCGCTCTCCGACGACGACGTCTATGCCGCGCGTGCTCCCCGCGCCGCTGCTCATCAACCCGCGCGTCTATGCGGGCCAACGGCCGGTTCCCCGCCGGCGCGGTGCTGCCGCTCTTTCCGAGCGGTCGATCGCAGCGAGACCTTCACGTCATCGAACTCGCGGCTCCGGGATGGCAGTTGCTGCTCGCAGCCGATCCGCTGAACCGGGTCGCGCTCCTCGGTCCGTCGCCGCGTTGAGCCTGCGAGCGCGTCCGCGCGGTCGCGGGTTCACGCTGGTCGAAGTGCTGGTGGCGCTGGCGATTCTCGCGGTCGCGCTCGCCCGCCGGCTTTCGCAGCGTCGCGCAAAGCGCCGAGAGCGCAACGCACGCTCAGGCGCGCACGCTCACGCTGTGGGTGGCGCAGAACCGGCTCGCGGCGGCGCGGCTGGAGGTTCCCGCGCCGGCGATCGGCGAGCGCGAAGGCGTTCAGAGCCAAGCGGGCGCGAGCTTCGCCTGGCACGAGATCGTCGGCGGAACGCCTAACCCGCGTTTCGCCGCGTCGAGATCACGGTGGCCGACAGCGCGCGCGGTCCGATTACGTGCTCGCCAGGCTGGTCGGCTATATCGGACAGTCGGCGCAACGATGAGCACCGCCGGGCCGCCCCAAGGTGCGAGTTGCTCACCACCGCTTAAGGGCAGCGCACGGCCGGATTGCCACCGGATTAGGCCAATGAGGCCGCAAGCGATGGGGGAATATGACGCACCGCCGGGCCGCCCCCAGGTGCGAATTGCTCCCCGCTTTTGGGGGCAGCGCAGCGGCCAGATTGGCCAATGAGGCCGCAAGCGTGGGGACTTAACGAGTCCGACGCCGCAATCCATCGCCAGGGCTTCACGCTGATCGAGGTCCTGCTGGCGCTGGCGATCGTCGCGGTGATCGCGCTGCTCGGGTATCGCGCACTGTCCGCGTTGAGCGAGAGCGAGACGCGGCTGACCGTGGAAGCGGCGCGATGGCGGACGCTCGATCTTTTTTCGCGCGGCTGGAGAGCGACCTGCGTGCAGCCATGCCGCGGCCGGCGCGTCTCGGCGAAGCGGGCGCCGGCGCTGGGTCGGCACAGGCCGACGCACTCGGCAACGGCGCTTCGAGTTCTCGCGCGCCGGACCGGAATTCACGCTGGAGCCCGGAAGCGCCGGGCAACGGCCTCGCCTACCGCTTCAACAACGGGACGATCGAAGTGCTCTACTGGGCGGGCTACGACCGTCCGCGCGAGCGCAGCCGGCGGCCTATCCGCTGGTCTCCGACGTCGCGCGGTTCAGACTTTCGTACCTCGCGAGCAGCGGCACGTGGGTCGAAGCGTGGCCGCTCACGCGAAGCCGACCTGCCGCGCGCGGTGACAGGTCGAGTTGACGCTTGCGTCAGGTGAGGTGATCGAGCGATGGCTGGCGTTGCGGTGACCAGCAGGCCGGTGCAGCCTGCTGAGAGCTCGCGCGGTGCAGCCATCGTGATGGCGATGCTGCTGGCGGCGCTGGCGGCCGACGATCGCTGCCACGCTCCTCTGGCAGCAGCAGCGCTGGGCCGGCGAGCACGAGCGCCGGCGCGACCAGGTCGCAGGCGCAGGTCCTCGCCATGGCCGGCGTGCAGTGGGCGCGCCAGATCCTGTTCGACAACACGCGCGCCTCGACCATCGTTCATCTCCGGACAGCCGTGGGCGTTCCGGCTGCCGCCGACGCCGATCGAGAACGGGTCGATCGGCGGTTACATCGTCGATGCGCAGGCGCGGATCCAACATCGACAACCTCGCCGCCCGGCCGACGCTTCGGCGCCGACGCACGCCATGCTGGAGCGGCTGTTCGCGCTGGTCGGCGTGCCGCTCTCGCTGCTCAACGCGATCACCGATTGGGTCGACGCCGACGATCAGGTAAGCGAGGGCGGCGGCGCCGAGGACGCCTACTATCTGGCGGGAAGCGTGCCCGGGCTTGCCGCCAACGCCCCGGTGCGCCGCGTCGCCGAGCTGCTCGCGGTGCGCGGCGCCGATCCTGCAACCTTGGACCGCCTGCGCCCGTTCGTCGCGGCGGTCGACGCGCCCGCAACGATCAACGTGAACACCGCCCCGCCCGAAGTTCTCCATGGCTGCGATCGGCGGGCTCGATGCGGCCACGGCCGCGGCGCTGGTCGCCTCTCGTGCGCAGAATCCGTACTCGAGCATCGCGGACTTCCGCGCGCGGCTGCCGCGCGGCGACCTGAGGATCGACGAGGACGCTGCTCGCCGTGCGTAGCGACTGGTTCCTGGTGACGATCGAAGCGATTCAGGGCGACACGCTCGCCCGCGCTCGGGCGCTGCTCAAGCGCTCGGGCACCGCGACCGAATGGCCGATCGTGGTGTGGCAGACGGTCGAGAGTAAAGGGCTGCCACGGCCTCCTTGAACGGGTCAAGCGGGTGAAGTGGTGAGCGTCGGCCGCAGCAGCGGCGACTCGCGGACGCTCGACCCCCGCAAGTGGAGTCCCCCTCGCTGCTCGCGCCGCTAGTACAATCGGCAGCGATCCAGATCCGACCCAACGATGCCGATCAATACCACGCTGCGCGTGCTCGTCGACGCCCCGCCCGACACGAACCGTGTCGCCGAGTGGGCGCTGTTCGACGGCGCGAACCGCGTCGTTCGCACCGGGCGAGACAAGCCCTCCGGCTGGCCGGCGGCCGAACGGCGGAGGCAGTGATCGCCGCGCTGCAGGGACGCCTCGTGACGATCACCGTGCCGCCGCTGCCGCCGGCCCGGGCAGGTGCCGCGGCGCGCTTCGCGCTCGAAGACCAGATTGGCCGATGCCCCCGAAGACAGTCACGTCGCGCTGGGCGCACAGGCCGCCGACGGCAGCATCCGCACGGCGATCGTCGCCGACGAATGGATGGCCGCCTTCTCGAAAGCGTCCGGCGCGCTGCGGGTCTGCACTGGGATCGCGCACTGCTCGAAAGCGATCTCGCGACCGCCTCCCGCAGGCACCCTGGCGCTGGTGCGCGCCGACAATCGGACACGCCGGGTTCGTTCGCACCGACCGGGGCGCGACGATCGCGGTCGGTCCGGCCAATGCCGACGCGCTGCCCGCGGAACTCGCTGCCGCCTCGCCGGCACCGGTGAGCGCGCGCCGCGCAGCGTTCGGGTCGATGCCGCAGGAGCGAGCGCTCCGTTCCTCGAGCAGGCACGAGCGCGCACCCGGATCGAATTCATCGCGGGAACACCGTGGCGCTGGGCCGACGCGCCGCCCGCGGCATTCGCCTCTGCGATCGATCTCATGAGCGGCCGGTACGGTGCGGCGCCGCCCGCACCCGCGCTCGACGCGGTCAGGCTCCTGCGGCCCGCCCTGTGCGGGTAGTGGCGATCGCGGTCGGCATCCACGTCTGCGCCAGCCTGGGCGATTGGGCGTGGCTCCGCTGGCAGAGTGCGCGCCTCGACGGCCAGATTGCAGCGTTGGCGCAAAGCGCGGTCCCCGACTTCGCGACCGCAGCAGCGGCCGGCGTTACGCCGTCGGTCGCGTTGGCGCGACGCGAACGCGACCTGCAGCACCGCGCAGGACTTGCCGCGAGTGACGATTTCCTGCCGCTGCTCGCCCGCGCGCGCGCCGGCGCTCGGCACGCTGCCGGCGGGTGCGATCCGCGCGCTCGCCTACGCCGACGGACATCTGGTGCTCGAATTGCAGAAGCTCGAAGCGGGACAGCCGGCGCGCGTGCAAGGCGAGCTGCAACGCGCCGGCCTCGTTGCGATCGCGGCGCCGAGCGCCAGCGGCGCGCGGCTGCGTATTGGCTTGAATTGATGGCCACCGCGATACCGGTCGGGCGGCGCGAGCGCTTCACGCAGTGGTGGCGCCTGCGCACCCGACCCGAGCGCGTCTCCATCGTGCTCGCCGGCGCCGCGGTCGCGCTCATGCTGCTGTGGCTCATGGTGCTGGATCCGCTGCAGCGCGATAGCGACCGGCTCGCACGACAGCTGGTCGACCAGCGCGGCGCGCTCGTCGAGGCGCGACGCCAAGCCAACCAAATCGCGGGCTTGGCTCGCAGCGCTCCGGTTGCCGTCGCGGGCGACGCACGCGCCGCCATCGAGGCCGCGCTCGCGCGAAGCAACCTCAAGCCCTCCGCGCGCTGCCGTCGAGCGCGTCGACGACACTCACTGGCACCTCGGGTTCGACGGCGTCGCGTTCGATGCACTGAGCGCATTGCTGGAGGGCTTGCAGCGCGATACCGGCCTGCGCGCGGCGGAAGTCTCGGTTACTGCGCGCGTCGAGCCCGGCCGAGGTCCGGCCGACGTGACGCTTACGCGCTAGGCAGCCTGCCCAATGCGCACGGCCATCGCGGTCGCCATTGCCGTCGTTGCATTCGCGGCCGCCCTGATCCTCTTGGCGCCGGCGAGCCTGCTCGACGCGCGCCTCGCATCCATCTCCGACGGTCGCGTTCGCATCGCCAACGCCGCCGGAACGCTGTGGCATGGATCCGGGCGATCTCGTGCTGGCCGCGGGCGGAGCGCAGCGCCCCGTCGCGTGGAGCATCGACGCCTGGCCGCTGCTGCGCGGCGAGCTGCGCGGCAGCTTCACCGGCGGCGCCGATTCGCAACGCATCGGGACCTTCGACGCCGGCGGTGACAAGCTCGACCTTCGCGGCATCGAGCTGGCGTTGCCGATGGACGCATTGCTGCGAACGCTCGGCGCGCCATCGCTCCTGCGCGAGCGCAGGCGGAGAGGTCACGCTGCGGGTCGACCGGTCTCGTGCACGGCGCCGACGCGCTCGACGCGCAGGTTGCGGTGCTGTGGTCGAACGCCAGCCTGCCCAGTCAGAGTCCCGATCTGCGGATCGCGCTGGGCGACGTGCGCGCGCGAACTGTCCGGTCAGGGCCGCGAAGTTCCGGGGACGATCCAGAACACCGGCGGCGACGTCGACCTTCGCGGCACGCTCAGCGCCGCCGCGAACGGCTCGACGCGCGTCGACCTCGAGGTCAAGCCACGCCCCGGCATCGCTCGCGACCGTGCCGACGCGATCGCGACGGCCCTCGGCCTGATCGGCAGCCCCGACGGGCAAGGCGGGTATCGCGTCGCCTGGGCGGGCAGGCCGCGATGAGTCAGCGCCGCCGTCTCCGTCGAGGATCGGGCCGGCACGCGGCGCGCGTTGATTCGAGCGCGCGGTCCGACGCGCATGCCGGGCGTCGACGCGCTGCGCGGCTTCGCGTTGTGCCTCATGGTCGTCTACCACTTCTGCTTCGATCTCGCACAGCCGTGGGTCGGGATCATGCACGCGGATTTCAACAACGATCCGTTCTGGCTCGGCTACCGCGCCGTCGTCCTGAGCGCTTTCCCTGGGGCTGGTCGGCGTGAGCCTCGTGCTCGCGCGCCAGGCGCATCCGGGCATGGTTCCGTTCTGGCGGCGGATCGCGCTCATCGTCTTCTGCGCGGCGCTGGTCAGCATCGCCAGCTATGTCTGGTCCCCGCGGACCTTCATCAGCCTTCGGCGTCCTGCACTGCATCGCGGTGGCGTCGGTGCTCGCCCGGCCGCTCGTTCGCTGGCCGCGCGCTGCGCTTGCGCTCGGCATCGCAGTCATAGCAGCCGGGGTGACGATAAAGCTGCCAGTGTTCGACGCGCCGTGGCTCAACTGGGTCGGCATGATGACGCACAAGCCGGCGACGGAGGATTACGTGCCGCTGTTTCCATGGCTCGGCGTCGTGCTGGTCGGTGTCGCCGCCGGCGCATGGGTCGGTCGCGCGCGAGCGCCCGCCGATCGTCGCTCTCGGCCGCATCGCACCGGCATGGCTCGCTGGCCTCGGCCGCCACAGCCTGATCGTGTACATGGCGCACCAACCCGTGCTCGTCGAATTCTCCGCGTCATCGTCTGACGTAGCCGGAGCGAACTGAGTCCGCTACAATCTCACCCCGGAGGCGCGTAGCTCAGCTGGTTAGAGCACCACCTTGACATGGTGGGGGTCGTTGGTTCGAGTCCAATCGCGCCTACCAGTCCAGCAGCGCAGGACAGATGGAGGCAGGGAAAGGCAGCGTTATGACACCGCGAACGCGTACGGAGGTCCGGTAATCAGGGAGTCGGGTGCGCCCTGAACTCTGCTTCGCGTCATGCGGCGGAAGGAAAGTGCGGCTCGACCGCACTTTTTTTCGTCCGGAGAAATACGCCATGATCAACATTCGATCTGCCCGACCGCTCGGTCCGGCCTTTCGAGCAGCCGGTATCGGTCGCGCAGGTCGCCGCCGCGATCGGTCCCGGCCTCGCCAAAGCCGCGCTCGCCGGCAAGGTCGACGGCAAGGTCGTCGATACCTCGTTCGTGATCGACCGCGACGCCGACGTTGCCGATCGTCACCGACCGCGATCCGAGGGCCTCGAGGTCCTGCGCCATTCGACCGCGCACCTGCTCGCCTACGCGGTCAAGGAGCTGTTCCCCGATGCGCAGGTGACCATCGGTCCGGTGATCGAGGACGGCTTCTATTACGATTTTTCCTACAAGCGCGCGTTCACGCCGGAGGATCTCGCCGCGATCGAGAAGAAGATGACCGAGCTGGCGAAGCTGGACTGAACCCGTGGTGCGCAGGCTGATGGCCCGCGACGACGCGGTGCACTACTTCGAATCCATCGGCGAGCACTACAAGGCCGAGATCATCGCCTCGATTCCGCCGACGAGCCGATCTCGCTCTACACCGAGGGGCGCTTCACCGACCTGTGCCGCGGCCCGCACGTGCCGTCGACCGGCAAGCTCAAGGTGTTCAAGCTGACGCAGCTTGCCGGCGCGTACTGGCGCGGCGACTCGAGAAACGAGATGCTGCAGCGGATCTACGGCACCGCCTGGGCCAGGAAGGAAGATCTCGACGCCTACCTGCACCGGATCGAGGAGGCCGAGAAGCGCGACCACCGCAAGCTCGGCCGCGCGCTCGACCTGTTCCACCTGCAGGACGAGGCGCCCGGCATGGTGTTCTGGCATCCCGAAGGGCTGGACGCTCTGGCAGCAGGTCGAGCAGTACATGCGCACGCGTCTACCAGGACAACGGCTACCAGGAAGTGCGCGGCCCGCATGATCCTCGACCGCACGCTCTGGGAGCGCTCGGGCCACTGGGAGAACTACAAGGAGCACATGTTCACGACCGAGTCGGAGAAGCGCGACTTCGCGATCAAGCCGATGAACTGCCCGGGCCACGTCCAGATCTTCAACTCGGATCTGCAGCAGCTATCGCGAGCTGCCGCTGCGCTACGGCGAGTTCGGTTTCTGCCACCGCAACGAAGCCTCCGGCGCCCTGCACGGCATCATGCGCGTGCGCGCCTTCACGCAGGACGACGGGCACATCTTCTGCACGCCGGACCAGATCGAGGGCGAAGTCACCGCGTTCAACCGGCTCGCGCTCTCGGTCTACAAGGACTTCGGCTTCGAGGACATCGACATCAGGTTGTCGCTTGCGCCCCGCGAAGCGCATCGGCTCCGACGAAATCTGGGATCGCGCCGAAGGGCGCGCTTCGCGCGGCGCTCGAGGCCTGCGGCGTCGCCTGGACCGAGCTGCCCGGCGACGGGGCGTTCTACGGCCCGAAGATCGACTACAACCTCAAGGACTCGCTGGGCCGCTCCTGGCAATGCGGAACGATGCAGGTCGATTTCTCGATGCCCGAGCGCGCTCGGCGCCGAGTACGTCGCCGAGGACAACACCCGCAAGGTTCCGGTCATGCTGCACCGGGCGATCGTCGGATCGCTGGAACGCTTCATCGGCATCCTGATCGAACACCATGCGGGAGCGCTACCCTTGTGGCTGGCCCCGCAGTCAGGTGGTGGTACTGACGATCACCGACCGCCAGGCGGACTATGCCGAGAGAGGTCGCCGCGAAATTGCGCGCCGCCGGCTTCAGGGTGATCAGCGATTTGCGCAACGAGAAAATAACCTATAAAATTCGAGAACATAGCCTGCAGAAGTTGCCGTACCAGGTTATCTTGGGCGACAAGGAGATGCAGGCCCAAATAGGTGGCCGTGCGTACCCGCGCCGGCGAGGATCTGGGGGCGATGCCCCTGGAGTGCTTTGTCTCCCGCCTCGAGGCCGAGGCGGCAGCGACGACGCTGAGGCAAGCCTCCGCGTCGGGACAAGAGGTGAGGGGCACGGCCGGTTTTTGTGAACCGAGGAGAATGCGATAGCCCAGGATAAAGCGCAGCGGATCAACGGAGAGATCAACTGCCCCTGAGATCCGCCTGGTTGGCGAAGACGGTGAGCAGACTCGGCATCGTGCCGATTGCGGATGCGATGGCACGTGCGCAGGCGGCGGAGCTCGATCTGGTCGAGATCGCACCGCTGGCCAAGCCGCCGGTATGCCGGATCATGGATTTCGGCAAGTTCAAGTACCGCGAGGCCAAGCGGGCCGCACGAAGCCAAGCTGAAGCTGAAGCAGATCCAGGTCAAGGAAGTCAAATTCCGGCCCGGCACCGACGAAGGGGATTACAAGATCAAGCTCCGGAACCTGATCCGGTTCCTGGGCGAAGGCGACAAGGCCAAGGTGACGCTGCGGTTTCGCGGCCGCGAGATGGCGCACCAGGAATTCGGCATTCGCCTGCTGGAGCGCATTCGCGGCGACCTCGAACCGCATGCGATCGTGGAGCAGTTTCCGAGGCTGGAGGGCCGGCAAATGGTGATGCTGCTGGCTCCGAAGAAGACGCTGATAACCAAGCATCCCCGAACAAGCCCGAAGCCGGTCACGCGCCAGCAAGGCGCAGAAAGCCTCTCCTCCGAGAGCACCGCCGTGGGCAGCAAATAGAGAGAGCATCATGCCCAAGATGAAGACCAAGAGCGGCGCGAAGAAGCGCTTCCGCGTGCGCGGGAGCGGCAGCATCAAGCGCTCGCAGGCGTTCAAGCGCCACATCCTCACCAAGAAGACCACCAAGAACAAGCGGCACCTGCGCGGCCCGACCGGCGTCCACAGCACCAACGCGGACTCGGTCAAGGCCATGCTGCCGCTACGCGTAACGGGAGCCCGCCATGCCAAGAGTCAAACGTGGCGTGACCGCCAAGGCGCGGCACAAGAAAGTCCTCGACCAAGTCGAAGGGTTATCGCGGCCGCCGCAGCAACGTCTATCGCATCGCCAAGGAAGCGGTGATGAAGGCGGGCCAGTACCAGTACCGCGACCGGCGCGCAGAAGAAGCGCGAATTCCGCGCGCTGTGGATCGCGCGCATCAACGCCGCGGTGCGCGAGATGGGCATGAGCTACAGCGTGTTCATGAACGGCCTGAAGAAAGCCTCGATCGACATCGACCGCAAGGTGCTCGCGGACCTCGCGGTGCACGACAAGACGGCGTTTAGCAAGATCGCGGAGCAGGCCAAAGCCTCTCTGGCCTGAGCGAATCGAAACCAACGAGGGAGGCCGCTGAGCGCCTCCCTTTTTGTTTCCTGGCGATGGACGAACTCGAGATCCATCGTCGCTGCGGCGCGGTGCCGAGTTCGCGGCGCTGCGACGACGCGGTCGCGCTGGAGAACGTCAAGGCGCGGTATCCTCGGCAAGGCCGGCGCGGCTGACCGAGCTTCTGAAGACGCTCGGCCGGCTGCCCGCCAGCGGAGCGTCCCGCCGCCGGCGCGCGCGATCAACGAGGCGAAGGCGGAGCTCGAAGCCGCGCTCAGCGCCGGCGCGAGGAGCTCGCCGACAGCAGGCTCGCGCGCAGCTCGCCGGCGACGCGCTCGACGTCTCGCTGCCCGGACGCGGTCAGGCCGTCGGCGCGCTGCATCCGATCACGCGCACGCATGCGGCGCATCGAGACGCTGTTCCATTCGCTGGGCTTCGCGGTCGCCGACGGCCCGGAGATCGAGGACGATTTCCACAATTTCACCGCGCTCAACACGCCGGAGGATCATCCCGTCGCGGTCGATGCACGACACGTTCTACGTCGAGGGCGGCATGGTGCTGCGCACGCACACCTCGCCGGTCCAGGTGCGCTACATGGAAACGCACGCGCCGCCGATCAAGATCATCGCCCCGGGCCGCGTCTATCGCGTCGACAGCGACGCCACGCACTCGCCGATGTTCCATCAGGTCGAGGGGCTCTGGATCGACGAGAACGTGACGCTTCGCCGATTTGAAGGGCGTGTTCACCGAGTTCCTGCGCCGCTTCTTCGAGCGCGACGATCTGCCAGGTGCGGTTCCGCCCGTCGTTCTTCCCGTTCACCGAGCCCTCGGCGGAGATCGACATGGGCTTCGGCGACGGCTGGCTCGAGATCTCCGGAGCGCGGCCAGGTGCACCCGAACGTGCTGCGCGCGGTCGGCATCGACCCCGAGCGCTACCAGGGCTTCGCCTTCGGCATGGGACCGGACCGGCTGGCGATGCTGCGCTACGGCGTCAACGACCTGCGGCTGTTCTATCGAGAACGATCTGCGCTTCCTGCGGCAGTTCGCCTGACGTGACCGGCCATGAGAATTCTCCGAGCACTGGCTGCGCACGCTGGTCGATCCGCCGATCGACAGCGCGGAGCTTGCGCATCGGCTCACGATGGCCGGCCTCGAGGTCGAAGAGCGCACGCAGCGCCGCGCCTGCTTTCTCCGGCGTCGTCGTCGCTCGCGTGCTCAAGCGTCGACCGTCATCCGAACGCGGATCGCCTGACGGTGTGCATCGTCAACGCCGGCCAAGCCAGGCCGCTCAGCGATTGTCTGTGGGCGCCGAACGTCGCTGCCGGGATGAGCGTGGCATGCGCGCTCGTCGGCGCCGGAGCTCCCGGGAGGCCTCGTTATCAAGCCGCGTCGAGGTACGAGGCGTGGCCTCGGAGGGGGATGCTGTGCTCGGCGAAGGAACTTGGGACTTCCGAACGCTTCGTGGGCTGCTCGCCCTCGACGCGGCGCTCGCGCCCGGCACCGACTTCCGCGCTACGCTCGACCTCGACGATCCCTTGCTCACGCTGAAGCTCACTCCGAATCGGGCCGACTGTCTCTGCCTGCTGGGCGTGGCGGCGCGAGGTGCGCGGCGATCACCGGTGCCGAGCTGAAACCGCCGCCGAGCTCGGCCGCGCCGGTCTCGACCATGGTCACGCGCGGCGTCCGGAGTCGAGGATGCCGATGCGTGCCCGCGTTTCTGCGGTCGCCGCTGATCGAGGGCATCGACGCCAACGGCGCCGCCGCCGGAGTGGATGCGGCGCCGGCTCGAGCGCTCCGGCATCCGCTCGATCTCCGCCGTCGTCGACATCACCAACTACGTGATGCTGGAGCTCGGCCAGCCGCTGCACGCCTACGACGATGCGCTCCTCGACGGCGACCTCGTTGTGCGCTTTCCCGCGACGGACGAGAAGCTCACGCTGCTCAACGGCCAGACGATCGACGCTCGACCCGACCTGCTGCTCGTCGCCGACGAAAGCAGCCGCTCGGTCTGGCCGGGATCATGGGCGGCGAGCACAGCGGCATCGGCGATGACGACTTGCAGTCTTCCTCGAAGGCGCGTTCTGGAACCCGGCCGTGATCCAGGGCAAGGCGCGGCGGCTGGGCTTCGTCACCGACGCCGGATTCCGCTTCGAGCGCGGCGTGGATTTCGCCAATGCCCCTGCCGCGATCGAGCGGGCCACCTCAACTGATCATCGAGATCTGCGGCGGACGCGCCGGACCTCTGGTGCGACGTGCGGCGAGCTGCCGCCGCGCGATCCGGTGCGCGTGCGCGGCGCACGCATCGCGCGTCTCCTCGGCATCGACGTTCCTTCGGATACGGTGGCCGACATCTTCAGCCGACTCGGGCTGAAGCCCGAACGCCCGGCGCCGATTTCACCTGCACGCCGCCGTCCTACCGTTTCGACCTCGCGATCGAGGAAGACTTCGTCGAGGAAGTGGCGCGCCTCTACGGGTACGAGCAGCATCCCGCTGCGCCTGCGGTGCAGGCGCAGAGCTTTCTGCCCGAGCGCGAAGCGCTGCGCTCCACGGCCGAGCTATGCAGCGGCTGGTCGGCCGCGGCTACCAGGAGGCGATCACCTACAGCTTCGTCGAGCTCGGCGTGGGAAGCCGCGCTTGCCGTCGATCCGAGCCCGATCAAGGTGCTCAATCCGATGGCGAGCAATCTCGACGTCATGCGGACCACCCTCCTGGGAGGCCTGCTCGATGCGCTGCGCACGAACGTCAACCGCAAGCTCGAACGCGTGCGGTGTTCGAAGCCGGCCGGTGCTTTTTCCGCGTGGATAACGGCTACGAACAGCCGCGGCGGATCGCCGCGCTCGCCTACGGCCCGGCGCTGCCGAGCAATGGGACGAAGGCAGGCGCCCGGTCGACTTTTCGACGTGAAGGGCGACATCGAGGCACCCGCCTGGCCTTTGCGGGTTGACACGGAAATGAGCACCGAAGCGGCAGGCCACCCTGCCCTGCACCCCGGGCGCTCGGCGCGGGTATCGTGGCCGGCAAACCCGCGGGCTGGGTCGGGGAGCTGCACCCGCGACTGTTGCGCGCGTCCGACCTGCCCGCGCGCCCCGGTCGTCTTCGAGCTGGACGAGGAGCCGCTCGGGTACGCCCGTCCCCGCCGCCAGCGAGGTCTCGAAGCTGCCGGTGCGGTACGGCGCGACCTCGCGGTCGTGATCGACGCACAAGATCCCCGCGCAGGCGGTCATCGACGCGCTCGTCGCCGCCAAGGCTCCGTACGTCGACGAAATCGCGCTCTTCGACGTCTATCGCGGCCCAGGTGTGGATGGTGACAAAAAAGCCTTGCAATTCTTGTGCTTATGCAAGATACTGCACGTACTTTAACGGACGCCGACATCGACGCAAGCTGTGGCGGCAACTGTTACGCGTGGTCGAAGATCGATTCGGCGGATCGCTGCGGAAATAAGCGGAAATAAGCTCGCGACCAGAAAAGCAAGCACGCCACACCGTAGGTCAGCAGGGATCTCGGGGATGTTAATGACGCTCACCAAAGCCGAACTCGCCGATCTGCTGTTCGAGCAGCTCGGGCTCAACAAGCGTGAAGCCAAGGATATGGTCGAGCGCTTCTTCGAGGAAGTTCGCACTGCGCTCGAGGCGGGCGACAGCGTCAAGCTCTCCGGGCTTCGGCAATTTCCAGCTCCGGGAAAACCGCAGCGACCCGGGCGCAATCCCAAGACCGGCGAGGAGATTCCGATCACCGCGCGCAGCGTGGTGACATTTCACGCCAGCCAGAAACTGAAGGCAATGGTCGAAGCCGCGAACCATGGCCGAGCACAGGCAGACTAAGACCGAGCTTCCGCCGATCCCCGCCAAGCGCTATTTCACGATCGGCGAGGTCAGCGACCTGTGCGCGGTCAAGCCGCACGTGCTCCGCTACTGGGAGCAGGAATTCACTCAGCTCAAGCCGGTCAAGCGGCCGGGGCAACCGCCGCTACTACCAGCACCACGAGGTGCTGCTCATCCGCCGGATCCGCGATCTCCTCTACGAGCAGGGGTTTCACGATCAACGGGGCCCGGCATCGGCTGGAAACGAAGCACTGGGCGACCGCTCTTCCCGGCCGCGGAGCGCACCAGCCGCGGCTCCGCCGGACCCGCCGTCGTCACTTTCGCCTGCCCAGATACGGCAGGAGATCGAAGACATCCGTGAGCTATTAGGCCCGGAGCGATGATGCCGGTACAATGCCACCCGAGAAGTCGGGGCGTAGCGCAGCTCTGGTAGCGCACCTGCATGGGGTGCAGGGGGTCGTGTGTTCGAATCACATCGCCCCGACCATCTCCCCTCAGCCGAGCGGCCGGTCGCGACTGGGCCGGCCTTACCCCAGCCCAACAAGTTGTCGCCAACGGCATGGTAATTGCGTAGCTGCCGTTCACCTTGCCTATGAAGAGTGGTCATGCATGAGTGTCGCTCAACCGCGTTCCCCGGCGAAACCGGGGTCATATCGAAGCTCGCCCTGGCCGGGCGCAGCGGAACACCGTCGTCATCGTCGACGACCTGTTCAGCAGCCGCCTGCTTCTGGCCGAGATCGTCCGGCAGATCGACGGCAAGCTCAACCTGGAACTGTTCGATCACGCCCAGCCGCGCACTCGAGTACGCGCGCAACAACCGGGTCGACATGGTCCTCACCGATTACAAGCTGCCCGAGTTCGACGGTGTCCAGCTCGTGGCGTCAACTGCGGGCGCTCCCGCATTGCGTCGACGTCCCGATCGTGGTCATCACCGTGGTGGACGACCGCCGCGTGCGCTATCAGGCGCTCGAAGCCGGCGCCACCGACTTCCTGATGAAGCCGCTCGACGAGCACGAAACCCGGGCGCGCTGCGCCGAACCTGCTCGAACTGCGGCGGCACAAGATCGTGCTCTCCGACCAGGCCGCGTGCTGCAGTACCAGGTCGACAAGTCGGTCGCCGAGATCCACGAGCGCGAGCTCGGAGACGCTCTCCAAGCTGGCCAAGGCCGGCGAGTTCCGCGACCGGACGACGGGCAATCACCTGACGCGGATGGCGCAGTACTCGCACTGATCGGCACGCAACGTCGGCCTCGCCGCCGAAGCCGTGCACGTGCTCGAGTCGCCGTCGCCGATGCACGACATCGGCAAGATCGGCATCCCCGACTCGATCCTGCTCAAGCAGGGGCCGCTCGACCGCCGAAGAGGATGCGTTGATGAAGACGCATCCGAGGATCGGCTACTGACATCCTCAAGGCGGCAGCCCTCGAAGTACCTCATCCATGGGCGCGATCATCGCGCTGGGCCATCACGAGAAGTTCGACGGCTCAGGCTATCCCAACGGCCTGCACGGCGAGGACATCCCGATCGTCGCCCGCGTCGTCGCCGTGGCCGACGTCTTCGACGCGCTCGTGAGCGTGCGGCCGTACAAGCACGCCTGGACGATCGAAGGAGGATTCGCCTACCTCGAGTCGCAGAAGGGAAAGCACTTCGACCCGCGGTGCGTCGAGGCGTTTATGAGTGGGGCGGATCGGGTGCGGGAGGATACTGAAGGAGCTGGGAGATTCGCGGGCGGCGTAATTTCGACTCGATCCGCGCCTGCTGCTCGCTTTGCGGCTACCAGTGTAGCCACCCGCGCAGCGGCGCGGTCTGCAAGGGTGTCGTGCAGGAATCGCTCCCGGAAGAAGCCGAAGTGGCTGATCTTCTGCTCTTCACCCGTAGGCGGCGTGGAGTCACTAGACCATCTGCGTCAGTGGAGCGACTTCCCGAATAGGCCCAGCACTCGGGTTGTCGCAGCTTCGGTACCAAACGGGTCGTCGGTGGAGCTGCAAAGGCGCCAGCGTCGTCGCGCGGATCGATTGTGCCGCGCAGCACGCGCTCGATCCGGGCGTGGTATCTCGTGCTCCATCTTGGCGTCTTGAAGTTCCACCAGAATCCTGGGGCTCGACGCGCCGGTTCGTTGCCCAGGCATTCCACGGCCGCGCCAGCAGGCAGATCCTGCCGCCGGGCGGAGCATCCGGCCGGAAAGTAGCCAAAGGCACGGGTACGCGGTCGGCATCAACACGAGCAGAAGCCAGCAGATACATGCCTGGCTGCGCCGCCTGACGGCATAGTCCCGGGCCCAATAACCGGTGTGCGCGCGGACCATAGGAGGATGCGATGGATCATTTGGCCATTCGTGACGAACCCCGGTCACAAGGCCGCCAACGCTGTGCCCAATGATCTAACGCGTTCGGCCCGGGTTGGGCGTCCGGCGAGCCAGCTCGACGGCTGCGGCACAATCCTTCTCGGCATTCCCGGTCATGCACTGCGGAAGCCGCGAAGCCCCTCAAAAACGGTGGGGCCGCGACCGCGATACCGATGCCGCTGTAGTCGTGGGCAAGTGGTCGGCACGTCCCGTCCGGCGAGAAAGCGGCAACCGCTCGTAATTCCAAAGCGATGCTCGCGCCGGCGTTGACCAGCGCTACCGCATCCGGCGACTCGTGATCGCATAAATTTTATGCAACAGGCCCCCACAGAGCAGCTGCGCCGCTAGGTGGTGGAAGGACGAAGTCGCGAGGAATCGCCACCCTTGAGGTGGTCCGATTTGACAGCGGGCAAGAGGAGCTCCAGGGAGAGCTCTCGTCACAGATACGCGCTACACACTATGATTCCTGGGCGCCAGCCCAGCAACCGAATCGGCTCGATCTTTGAGTCCGGAAAACCGCTGTGTGGGTTAGACGCGACAGCCTCAAAGGCGATGCTTGCGGCCATGCGGGGACTGAGCCTCGGAACAGGCAGCCTTGCGGGTTCTGATCGGCGGGCCGCGATGGCCTACCTCGCGATGTTCGTGTTCCTCCGCGTCAGGTCGCAGCAACCCCACGAACGCGCGAAAGCTCTGGCCGTATCAGATAGCATTCTTCGTCCGGCTGGTGTCGCGATCCTGTTCCGGGTCGCTGCCGCGCCCGAAGGTTCGGTGGCGCGGCGCGTCCCGGCAATTGACTCGCAGACAATGCGGTCACATCCCGCTGCTTGATCCGATGGGCGAAGGTGGCGCGGTTAGATCTCTTCGTTTATCTTTTTCATCACGTTCGGGAACGGGTTCCGCCATGTGTCACGGTCTTACCGTACTTGCGCGGCTGCCGGCTCATGCGGCCGTGGGCGGTTTCACGATTGTTCTGCTCATCTCCTCGTTCTGGTCGAATCACGTCTGACGTGGTGCGTCGGATTTCTAATCGCGTTGGCCGCTGCTTTGCCGTCTTGCGTGGGCATGCTCTCCCGACTGGCTGAAAGCAGCGGCGCGCCGTAGCGCGCCGACGAAGCGAACCAGCAGCAGACGGTTGCTCGCGATTCGTCAGCCACGAAATGCGAACACCGCTAGCCCGTGGAGGCTGGTCGACGGCCGACGTAGCCATGCGAGACACTCCTCAACGAATCACAACGTGCGAGATCGTCAACACACTCGGGACTTCAAGGTACCCGGTGTTGTTTGCGCAATCGAAGACAAGCTGGACATGGCCAAGATCGCAGGCCGTTGTCGTAAAGTCCAGCCATCGAACGCCAGCCATTTGATCTTTGGAAACGGCTGACGCAGAGCACGGTGAAGGTCGGTCTATGCAAGCTAGCGCAAAGACCTCGCGGTAAATACAGGAAATCTCGCCTCAGGCTATGAGAGGTGAAACCGGCGACAGTCATCATCTGCGGCAAGTCTTGTTGAATCTGCTCGCCAATGAGATCAAAGGTTCGGCAGAGAGCTTGTGGCGACGTAACGCTGCCGAGCGTGATCGTCCTCGTAGCGCGAGTCCAACTGAGGCACGCGTTCGCTTGAGGTCATGAGGACACAGGCATCGGAATCCCCGAGGAGGAAAAACATGCTGGCTGATCGCAGCCGTTCACCCAAGCCGATGACTCGATTACTCGGATTTACGGTGGGAACGGGCCTGTGGTGTACCGCCATATCGCCCGCCAGCTCGTCTCTCTGATAAGGGGTGGTCAAATCGGGCCGGCCAGCCAGGCTGGCGTAGGACGTACGTTCTGGCCCGAGATCGCCGCTGCCCGCCATGCCGAGCCACAATCGGGGTCGATCTCACGGCAGAGCTTAACGACGCGGCCAAGCTATCGTCATTGACCGCTGCGAATGCCTGCGGCACACCGGACCCCAGGCTCTCAGCCAGGCTCCGTGGCGCGCGCGCTGGTCGCAGGAAGCGACACAACGCGACGAATCAGCAGCGACGCAACTCATCCTTGAAAGCCGCGGGCACAGAGTGTCGACGATTGTAGATACCGGGGAGGCGGCGCTTGACGACGCGCCGAGCATGGTGATTCCGTCTCGACTTTGTCGACGCCGGTAGTTAGCGCGGCCTGGAAGGCCATGGAAACTGGTAGCGGCACAACGATACAAACCCGATTCTGTTCTGATATCTTTCCGCGAATGTCAATGACCGATATAATGCTGAAATGGTCGCGGGCCGGATGTGCTGAGTTCGTTGCAACCAATCCGGGCGACATGAGGCGATCGCAGAGCGTGCGGACGAGCCGACTCAACGCGCCGTCAGTACCACCAGCGCGCGGAGAGGATCGGCCGGCCTCACGGTTATCGGACACGCCTGTTATTGACTTCGGCGTCCTCGACGGACTTTCAGCAACCTGTCCGGGCTGATCCCACTTTTTGTCGAGAGGGGCTCATCCGCGGTTTCAAATCTGACGCTAACCGACTCGTAAAGTCATCGGCGATGGATCGCAGCGCCGCTACAGACGAAAGATGCAGCGCAGCGGCGGTAGCAAAGGGGCATGCTGAGCGGTAGCGCAACGGCAGTTGTTCAGCTGGTCGTGCGGACTTGGAGAAAGCAGCCGCGCATACGCTGCGCGCTAAAGCAGCCGCGTGGATCGAGGAGCTTGGTCAAGCGAACATTGCGGCGCTCGCCGCTTCAGAGCAGCACCTCGAGGAACGGCGACGGTCAACCGTTAAGCTCGTCAAGAAAACAGCAGCTCGCGGATTGCTGTCACTGTCGCGGTTGGGAGGCCACTGTTCTGTCCTGGCGAACGAGCCTTTCCTCAACCGGTCGTGTTCCGTCAGACGCAGCGCCAAATGCATTTGCCCGCAGACGCCGACGACGCGCATCAACTCTCGTGCGTGACGGTTCGACTTCACGGCGAACCATCTCATCGCGCGCGGCGGCCGTTCGGTGATTTCGCGTGCTTCTTGATGAAGCTGTAGACGGCAGCCTCACCAGCGTCGCCGGTGCCAACACGTCGACGACACCCATATCATAGAGTTGGCGAGCAGTGTATAGATTTCCGCTGATCAACCCTCGCGGTAAATGCGCCGTCCGACTTACGTGCGGGCGAGGAAGCCAGCTCCATGCCAGGGAATAGATTAAAAAGGATTCGGGAAGCCCATGTGCACCGACTCTTCGGCGACAAGCACGGAGGCGGAGAGTGCACTCAAAACCTCCACCCAGCGTCGCCTGGGAAAGCGCGATCGTGGTCAGCGGCAGATCACAGTTGCGAGACCGCGGATAAAGATTGTCTATGCACTTACGACCGTATTGAACCAGCATTGATCGGATTTTGCAATCGCCCGCAGCCAGCAGAGTCGCCGCCCAAGCTAAAGACCCTGGCGGCTGACGCGATCACGGCATATTCGATCCAAAGCTCGCGGCCCTCGTACGAGATTAGTCCGCCAGGCTGCACGATGCTTTCGACGTAGCCCCAGTTCCGTGCGAGATGGGGGTTGAACGTCGGCTTCTGGATCCATGAAGCCCCAAAGGACACCGAAGGATCAGCAGTTTCGAGTTGGTTGAATTGACCTGCGGCAACACCCGACGCGACTGCGTTCACAGAGATTCCCCGGTTCAAACAAGAACCAAGCACCAACACTTCCTCACCAGCGTTTGTAGGCAAACAATCTGCCTGAATGCCAAATCTTTGTGGAAGCCGCTTGACGTAACTCACAGATCGGAGTCATTTCTTGCCCAGGGCCCCGACCGATGGCTATTGTAGTATACATTTGTCCGTGACAGGATCTTTTCATCGACCTTCCAGATGAAGCCCACTTGCTCAACGCGTTTCTTGAACCCTTTGCAAACAATAGCCTCATTGATATCCATCTTCTGGGTCAGCGTTGGTGCCGCCGAGGCATGACGGGCACTCTTTGTAGCGCCAAAACAGGCCCTCGATAAGCAAGCACGTTGCGCGATGCCCTTGTAACCGCCTCTGGCGCGTGTCGCCCCCAGCTTCGTCCTGATGCAGTCGAAGTGGTACTGCGCCGTCCCGGTCGAGATGTTTAGCCTCAGGGCTATATCATCGTTGCGTGGCAGCTCACAGGCGAATTTCCTCGCGCTGACGCTCAACTGCCCGCCACGCCCTAACGGCACGACACCTGCTCAACCACGCCCTGGAAGATCCGCTGGAAGTAGGTCATGAGCAGCAGCAGATTTCGCCAAGGTGATTCGGCAGCAATCCGCGCGCGCCACGCATTGTCTAAAATCGGGCATGGCGAATTGAGGCCAGGACTCCGCGCAGAAAATGTGTGTCGTTAGACCAGAAACGTGCCAAGCCGCCGGATAACCATGCGCCGCGGCATTCAGGAATGCGTCCGTGCGCTTATCCTGTCCATACTCATTGCACGAATCCCAGACCAGCGGGTAGGATTGTCCCGCGTTCAAGATCCGCGATCGATCTCGATAGTCCATTTGATCAAAATTCAATAACCCATCACGGGCGCGTTGTATGTCAGGTGGATCTGACTTCGTGATTAACCTGCAAGTACCATGCAATACAACATGAAACTGTCGAAACAGGTTCCTCGATTGTCGCGAAGCTCTGGCGATGCCGGTCTCTGCGGCCGCACGCAGCGGGGCAGCGACGCGGGCGTGAGGCCGTTCGCTCGCATTTAACCCTTACTCTATTTTGACGTTCCTGGGATCGCTGGCAGGTTTGCAGGCTGGAGTTCAGTGTTAGTCGGGGCCAGTGGGGATTCGCTCCTTACACTCCCCATTAAATGCCTCCCCAACCAACTGAAATCGCCAACCAACTCCTCGATCAGTAGCTCATCCTCAGCGACCTGTCACGCCCACGCTGTTGGCGCCCTTTGTTGCCAACTTTGGGCTTGAGTCCGCCTTCAATCAGAAACGTCATCCGGGAATCGTGCGGGCTTAACGTCTTGATGAGCCCGATGGCTTCGTCAATGCCAGCGAAGAACATGGCAGCTTAATACTCAAACCTCGCACCAAGCGTGAAGCGCCGGCTTCTCGCTGCGCTACCGCAGCGCAGCAGCATGATGGTATGTTGTGGAACCCAGCGCCAAGGGCACAGGAGGGCAAGTGCGACGCGGATGCTGACCTGAGTCGGTCCACAACGTTGTAGCGACGATAGCCACCCGCAGAACCCAGGCAGTGGTGCGCGAAGGTGTTAATCACGGACGTAGCGTGTAGTGCAGGAATGGAAGAGCAAAAACTCCATAGTAGGCCGCTAATACCGTCAGATGCCGTTACTCTGCAGTCGTAATCGGCAAGCGAGAAAGAGCAGGATTGCGACCGCAGCGACAACGCGCGTGTAGCGGTCGAGCACCGCAATTCGGAAACCTCGCAAAGTCAGGGAATGTCGTCCAAATTAGACGCTGCATTCTTGGGCCTTCGGAACCAAGTCACGCAGGCTTCCAGAAACGAGTGGCTCACGGGTGAATGGGGTCTCTATCGGTCTCGGCATATTTGTGATGCTCCCGATGTTTGCTCGCCCACCAAATAGGAGCCCCAGTTGTCCTGACTGACCAGCACAGGCCAGAAAACACTGCACTACTGATTGGCTTTGTAGCTGCGGTGCGAGAAATAGCGGTGATTGATGCCCTCAATGCCAAACATTCGTATGCAGAATGCTGACAGAGCGCGAGCGAAAATAGCGGAAAGTTGAGCGGAAAACAAGAGGGCAATCAGTACGCCAACGTGGCGTTCCAGCATCGCGGCAGTAGAGAACCAAGCCGGTTCTCCAGGGTAGATGCCGCATATCGGCGTGCCTGCAATGGTTCCATTTCATTGTTGCTCCAAACTCCGCACTCTGCTTTAACGCCGGTGGCTCCTGATTACATTCCGGGTCTTCTGCATTGATTCAGGCTGGTAGGTCGCGCCCCATGAAGCCTCGCCAAGCGTTAGTGCCGTTGGGCGACCAGAAAAATCGAGCCATCTCCTGGTGCTCGTAGTCGTGCAACTTGTAATGCTTTACTAACGACCGACGTACCGCGGTCCAAATTCCTCAACGATCGATCGCTCCTCAAAGTTCCACTAGTCGCGCTTGCGCCACATGGAGTCTGTAAAAGGGAATAAGCGGATTGAGTGATGAGGGTATGGAACCCACGATGTTGTGCGAAAGTAGGTCGTACCAAAGCGGTATTTAACGTGAATGGTCAGTTCTTCCTGCCCGCTCGGAAAGCTCGCGCCTCATTTTCGGTTCGAAACCAAGGCGCTGCTGGATTCGTGTGCTGCAGAAATACCGTTAAGCCCATAAGGCTGTTCCACACCGCGTAAACGGCAAAACGAAACCCCAAAAATTGGGATAGTGAACCCTGTCCCGTAAGCCGACCGAGCCACACCAATGTCAGGGGTTAACGCGACCAACCAAAGCACAATAAGCGCAAAATCAAGCCAGGCGGCCCGACGCACCTTTGCAGATGACATCACCAAGTGGGAACGAACTTGTCCTTCCACCAGCGCGTCTGATCAAGTATAGAGGGGCCGAATCCTCCCCCACGATAGACGCGCCCAAAGCCTTCCGCCATGGCCGCAACGCATGGTACTCCGCGGCACGGGAAAGAGGTGCCCATGAATTGCATCCTTTGACGTTGGGGTTTGATGATGTAGCCGACTGTGCTGAACTACCCACAGCGAGTAATTATGTACGCAGGAAAAAAGAATTTCGCTCTAGTATTCGATTCTGCCATCGCCTGGCGACCAGACCGCCATGCGCAGCATCGTGAGACCGAGGACAAACAACGTCGAGATCATCGTCCCTGCGACGACGGAAAGGGATTGCCTTTGCCAAACAGGCTCGACGATAATAGCGACAGTGCGGTTGCGCCAACATAAACGCACAAATCGATGATGACCGCTACAAACGCGAACTGACATCATAGCGGACAAGAAACGGCTCGCATTTCGCTTGCGAAGAAAGCGCTCTCAGTGGAGAGATCCATTTATTCTCCCTCGGCTGTCCCGTATAGAAGTTACTTGGGCCGGCGGTGCTGAATCTGAATGGTCTTTTTGAAGCATCGTGGACGACACCTTCGCTGCGTCCAAGCCTGACGCTATATCTCGCGCTCAACCTTCTCGGTCGCCTCCTTAACTCGACACGGGATCGCCTCGAGCTCGCCCTCTGCAAGCTTGAATGTGGAGAAAGCGTTCCTCTAATCGGCTTTCCGAAATTCCATAGTTGCAGCCATATCCAGCCGCACGTATCCTGCCGAGGTTCCATGAAATCATCACCATGTAGACGGATCAGTGCGTACATGCTACCGCCGGAAGGTCGTGCCGTTGCAGTAACCCACGCGTCTTCCAGTTAAGCGGAAGTTTAGTCTCGCACCCCGCGAAAATCAGGCGCAATGTATGTCATCCTCACGCCGTATCCGGCGGTGCATGGAAACAGGTTGAACATGAACCGAGTTGCTCGCGACTTGAGGCTCGGCGACTTCAGTTGTACGCGAACCGGGGGACCCGGCTGTCGTTTCTTCCATCTCCACTCCGCGACGACCATATACCGTCTGAATGCGACGCCAATGACCCTAGAGCTCTTCAAGAAGCTTATTTGGGTCCTTATTCCCCAACTGGTAGGACCGACGCGAGCTCGTTGTGGATCATATCTTTGTAGCGCCCAATCGATTTTACGCAAGCTTTTCGCTGACAGTCAAAAACGGCATATGCGGGACCCCAAAACCGCGCGCGCAGAAGGTGTGGTTATGGGAATCAAACCATGCGCGGCGCGCTCCACTCTGATCGATACGAGCGCAGAGCGTCAGTCACACTCATCGTTGCGCCGTGGGGCCGAGGACCAGACGCCGGACCTGGAGACGCGCGGCACGACGCCAGCCAGTGAAGACGACGCGGAAACTCCAGATCTCTCATCAGGCTGGTGAACTGCGCGGGCAATCGCCGGTCGCTCCCGGCCGGCAGCCCCCACGTAACCTCCACCCCCTCCCCCAGCCCCTCGATCGGCCGTGAAGCTCGCCTTGTAGGCCATCTTGCGGCTCTCGGCGATCCAGTAGCCGAGGTACGAGGTACGGCAAGCCGAGCTGCCGGCAGCGCTCGATCTGCCAGCAGGACGTTGTAGGTTCCGTAGCTCGCCCCGGGACCGCTCGGGTCGAAAAAGGCATACACCGACGATAGGCCATCGTGCGAGCCGGTCGACCAGGCTGACCATCCGAAGCTGTCCCTTCCTCCCGGAACTCGAACAGGCTCGGTCGTAACGTTGCTATGGAGGAGGAAGTGCTGGTACTGCTCGCGGCTGTCCTGGTCCATCCCCCGCCCGGATGGCGGTGGCGTTGATATTGCAAGTACAGCTGGTAATGTTCGTTATCGAACTGCAAAGTGCGCCTAACTGCCGCTAACTCCCGGTGTCGTTTCCACGTCCGCCGCTGGCTTCGAGGGTACAAAGTCCGCCGCCGCGACGCGCACCGGGACGCATGCCCGGCAGTGATCAGCAATAGGGGCGGTAGGTGAACGCCCTGCTCCGCCGGAACCCGAGACGCACCAGATCGCTATGGGGCAATACGTAACCGAACGAAGAC
>ERZ1370068.7690-contig-6593_pt1 | contig 63522 bp, 69 predicted proteins | sample MGYA00561227_ERZ1370068 | MGnify/ENA primary metagenome ERZ1370068 (study PRJEB38410, sample SAMEA6850437) | metagenome | study: Metagenomic assessment of the ecological functions of the soil: analysis of the soil microbiota associated with the...
AAGGCGGGATAAGCGCGCGCACCAGCTCGACGTCCTCGGCGAGCTTGGGATCGGAGATGCTGTAATTCTCGATGACCTCGCCGATGCGCGTGCGATCCGACGAATCGAACACCAGCATGCGATTGCGCGCGAGGTCGTAGGTGCCCTTGAAGCTCTGGCCGGAGCCCGCGGGCCAGCTCATCGGCGTGACGTCGAGCGCCAGGGTCGAGGCGATCTCGTCGAGAAGCTCGATCGGATCGCGGCTCTCGCGGTCCATCTTGTTGATGAAGGTGATGATCGGCACGTCGCGCAGGCGGCAGATCTCGAACAGCTTGCGGGTGCGCGCCTCGATGCCCTTGGCGGCGTCGATCACCATCACCGCCGAATCGACCGCGGTCAGCGTGCGGTAGGTGTCCTCGCTGAAATCCTCGTGGCCCGGCGTGTCGAGCAGGTTGAACACCGCGCCGCCATACTCGAAATGCATCACCGAGGTGGTGACCGAGATGCCGCGCTGCTGCTCGATCTTCATCCAGTCCGAGCGCGCCCGCCGGCGCTCGCCGCGCGCCTTGACCGCGCCCGCGACATGGATGGCGCCGCCGAACAGCAGCAGCTTCTCGGTCAGCGTCGTCTTGCCGGCGTCGGGATGCGAGATGATCGCGAACGTGCGCCGAAGGCCGGCCGGATGGCCGGCCAGACGGGCGTCGGACGCGAGGGAAACGGCAGAATCGGGCACTTTGCGGGTTCCGGAGGGTGCGCGGGGGTAGCGGAGGCGTTTGGTTGCGTCAACCCCAATCCTCAGCTGGAGGCGGCCAGGAGAGCGCGTTCGCCAGGGCGCAGATCAACGGTATCGCCGCCTTCGGTGATGGCCGACCGTGTGGCGCGGAGCTGCATCAGCCAGTCGGGCGAGCGCCTGGCGAGGGTGGTGAGGGCGCGGCAGCTCCAGGCTCTTCGTCGCCCCATTGCTGCGCGCAACGTTGAGCGCGATGCAGCAGCCTGAGCTCGCCTTCCTCGACGCGGTTGTTGGCGATCAGCAGCTCGCCCTGCACGCGGTGAGTGTCGGCGGCGTGGTAGCGGTTGCCGGTGCGTGGCGCAGATGGCGCGCGCCTCCTCGATGGTGGCCAGCCCGCGGGCGAAGTCGCCGGCGGCCAGCGAGGTCTCGGCGAACTCGGTCATGAAATGCACCAGGCCGATCAGCGCGCCGGTCGCGCGATAGCCGATCACCGACTTCTGCATGCGCGCCAGGCCGGCCTCGTAGTTGCGCCGCGCTTGCTCTGGATCAGGCCCTTCAGGCAGAGCTCCAGGTGATCCAGAACGGCAATCCGTACTCCGAGGACAGCTCGAACTGCTCCGTCGACCAGCGCTTTCGGCCTCGGCCAGCTCGCCGCGGAAGGAGTGTATCCAGCAGGCGAAGCCCAGGCCGAAGACGAGGCCATAATGGCCCTTGAGCGTGCGGCCGAGCCGCAGCGCCTCGTCGCCCATGCGGCTGGCGGCGTCGGGGAAGCCCGTAGATACCACAGGGTCCAGGCCAGGTAACCCGCGACGCGCGGCCGTTCTTCATCGGGCATGTCGGCCGAGATCGCCAACGCATTCTCGAAATAGGCGCGCGCCATGGTGAGCTCGCCGAGATGGAAGCTGGTCTGGCCGAGCTTGCTGCGCGCGCCTGCAAGATGCGTCTTGTCGGACGTGAGCTCGGCATGGTCGGAGATCTCGATAGCGAGCTGAGCGCGCCCGGTGGAGCTGGCCCTGCGCGACGCACGTCGGTCCAGGCGCTGTGCAGCACACGGACCACGGCCGCCTGATCGCCGCAGTCGCGCGCCAGCGCGAGCGCGCGCTGGTGGATCTCTCGGTCTCGTCGGTCGCGTATCCCGCGTGGCGATGACGGGCGACGCTGCGCGGCAGCAGCATGCGCAACTCGGCCTTGGCGGGATCGTCGAGCTGGGCCAGCGGCAGCAGCATCTCGATCGCCTTGCCGTACAGCCGATCGGCCTCACGATAGGCGTTGCCGGCCGAGCGCATTGCGCGCCGCCAGCTTGAAGTACTTGACCCCGCTGGCCGTACCGGCGCGCGGCCTCGAAGCGGACCGCGAGCTGGGCGGCGATGTCGCGGGCGTCGCTGCCATAGGCCTGTTCCTCGCGCGTGCCGATCTTGGCCCTGCCATTCGACGCGTCGCGCCTCGGAGACCCGGCTGCCGCAGACCCTCCTGGTACATGGCGTGCACGAAGGCATAGCGGTTGGCGACGGTGCCGTCCGGCTGGTCGTGTCGTTGCCGCGGCTGGTGATGAACCGCTGGCGCTGCACCAGGCCATCGCAGATTTCCGACCGCCTCGACCTCGAGTCCGAGGGCCGCCGTGATTGCCGCGGCCGAGAACTCCGGCGCCGCTCACCGCCGCAGTCTGCAGCACGCGGCGCTCCTCGGCGGCGAGGTTCTCCGATCTGCTGGCCGATCAGGATCTGCACGGTGTCGGGGATGGTAGAGGCTGATCTGCGACAGCGGTCGGGCGAGCCGCCAGCCGCCATCGCGCCGCAGCGCGTCACTGCGCACCAGGTCGTCGACCAGCGCCACGACGAACAACGGGTTGCCGTCGGTGCGCCCATAGACGAAACTGCGAGAGCTCGCTTTGTTCCGCCGGCTGCAGCGCGAAGCGGCGCTCCAGATAGGCCGCAGACGTCGTCCCGGCTGAGGAAGCCCAGCGCCAGCTCGGTGCACCCGCCATGCAGCGCGATGGCTTCCTTGGCCGATTGCACGGGATGCGGCGGCGCGCGCGGGCTTCGGCCGGGCGATAGGCGCCGATCACCATCAGGCGCGCAGGCTCCGGACCGGCGCGCCAAAAAGGAGATCGCGTCCAGGGTCGAGCGGTCGCTCCAGTGCAGGCCTTCCAGCCATAGGCACGATCGGCCTGGCGGCCGACATCGCTCCTCGAGAGCCTGTGCCAGCTCGCGCAGCATGCGCTGCGCGTGACGCCCGGCAGCATCGCGGCCGGCGGCGCGCCGTCGCTGAGCCACGGCATCTGCGCCGAGCCACGTCGGCGCGAAGGACTTCAGCGTAGATCGCCAGTTGTCGACGCCGATCTCGGCGCCCAGCCGCTGCATGGCCTCGAAGATCGGCAGGTAGGGCTCGCTGGTGCCGTAGAGCTCGATGCACCGGGCATGGGCGTCGATCGAGGCTCGGGCCGATGCGATGGACGACGACAGTGAAGGTGTTGACCAGAGCGCGTCTTTGCCGATCCCGGCCTCGCCGGTGACGAACACGACCTGTCGGCGGCCGCTGCAGCCTTTGTCGAGCAGGGCGCGCAGAAGCGCCAGCTCCTCTTCGCGGCCGACGAATGTCCTGGACAACCGGTACCGAGATCGACCGCCTGCGTCGAAGAGGCGCGTGCGACGCCGGCGTGACGGCGTCGATCTCCTCGACCGGGCGCGACGATGCGGAAGCCGCGGCGGCGGATGGTGCGGATGCAGCCCTGCTCGGTGCCGTCGTCGCCCAGCGCCTGGCGTATCGCCTTGATGCGGCTGCTCGAGCGCCGCGTCGGACACGATGCGGTTCTTCCAGATGTGCTCGAAGATCTCGTCCTTGGTGACGACCCGATGGCGGTTCTCCAGCAGGAGCACCAGCAGGTCAAAAACCTGCGGTTGAACCGGCAACAACCTCGGCGTCCCGCCGCAATTCGAAGGCGGTGGTGTCGACGATGCAGCGGCTGATCCGGAAGATCATGGGTCCGCCTGCTTCTCATGCCCCCGCCGAGCCCTCGCAACCGGCGGGGCCAGAATCCAGGTTTTCTCCAGCCAGAATCCATGCAACCGCCAATCGCCGGCGCCGGCAAGGGCGCATCGTCGGGGCTTCCAGACCCGAGCGATGGGAGATCCCCATGCTGAGCATTGGCAGCCAAGCCCCCGACTTCGAGGCCGACACCACCGAAGGCCGCATCCGCTTCCACGAATGGATCGGCGACAGCTGGGCCGTGCTGTTCTCGCACCCCAAGGATTTCACGCCGGTCTGCACCACCGAGCTCGGCTACATGGCCAAGATCAAGCCGGAGTTCGACAAGCGCGGCGTCAAGATCATCGGCCTGTCGGTCGATCCGGTCGACAAGCCACGCGGGCTGGGCGCGACGACATCAAGGAGACGCAGGGCTTCGCGCCGAACTATCCGATGATCGGCGACACCGACTTCAACGTGTCGAAGCTCTACGGCATGCTGCCGGCCGACGTGTCCGGCGATCCGCCGAAGCGCACGCCGGCCGACAACCAGACGGTGCGCAACGTCTTCGTCATCGGGCCGGACAAGAAGATCAAGCTGATCCTGGTCTATCCGATGACGACCGGCCGCAACTTCGACGAGGTGCTGCGCGTGATCGACTCGCTGCAGCTCACCGCCAAGCACAAGGTGGCGACGCCGGTGAACTGGAAGCAGGGCGAGGACGTCATCATCGCCGGCTCGGTGTCCGACGAGGACGCGCGCAAGAAGACCTATCCGCAGCGGCTGGCACGCGCCCAAGCCCTACATCCGCATCGTGCCGCAGCCGAAGTGACCATGCGCGCGCTCTCCTTGTTCGCGCTGCTGGTTACATTCTGGCAGCGCTTTTGGCGCAGACGTCCAGGCCGAGATGGCGGTGCTGGCGGCCGAACTGCAGCGCGGCGGGCATGTCATCGTCATGCGCCATGGCGCCACGCATGCCGACCAGGCCGACCTCGCGCCGCTGCAGCCTGGAAGGGCCGGCCCGGCAGCGGCAGCTCAACGACAAGGGCCGCGACGCCGCCAAGGCGTTCGGCGCGCGCCCTCAAGGCGATCGGCGTGCCGGCGGGCAAGACCTACACCAGCCGCTTCAACCGCGCCTTCGAGACCGCGCTGCTGGCGGGCCTCGCCGACGCCGAGAAGTCGACGGATATCACCGAGGGCGGCCTGGTGGTCTCGCCCAACGAGAACGCACGGCGGGCCGCGGCGCTCAAGAAGCTGGTCGAGACGCCAACCGCGGCGGGCACCACGGTGATCGTGGTCACGCACAAGCCCAACATCATGGATGCGCTTCGGCAAGGACTGGTTCGACGTGCGCGAGGGCGAGGCCTCGATCTTCCGGCCGCAGCAGGGCGGCGGGGCCGTCCTGGTGGCGCGCGTCCTGATCGAGGAGTGGCCGGCGATCGCGTCGGCGGCGGTCGGCGATGAGGGCACCCGGTGCCGCGTTCGCCGCGACGCTTGTCGCGTGCCGGTCTGCCGGCGGGCGTCGCCGCGGCGCAGGACGGCCCGTCGGGCCAGGCGATGGTCCAGACCCGTTATGTCTGCCATGGGCCGGAGGGCCGCAGCGCCGAGGCGGTGCCGGCGCTGATGCGCGGGCAGAAGGAGTTCGTCGTCCAACAGATGCTCGACTTCAAGACCGACCGCCGGCCCGCGACGATCATGAACCGCGTCGCCAAGGGCTATAGCGACGAGCAGATCGCGGCGATCGCCGACTATCTCGCCGCGCTGAAGTGAGGAGACCCATGACCACGACACGTCGTGCCTTCATCGCCGGAACGGTTGCCAGCGCGACGCTCTGCCAACCCGATGCTGGCGCACGCGGCGGGCGGCGCCGTCGTCGTGATCGGCGCGGGCTTCGGCGGCGCCACGGCCGCGCGCTATCTCAAGCGACTCGATCCTGCCGTCGACGTGACGCTGATCGAGCGCGAGGCGAGCATCGTCACCTGTCCCGTTCTCCAACGCCGTGCTGGGCGGCTTACGAGACGCTGCAGGGCATCACGCGCAGCCTCGACGGGCTGAAGGCGGCCGGCATCAAGGTCGTGCGCGGCGAGGCGAGCGCGATCGACACTGCAGGCGCGTTCCGTGCGCCTGGCCGACGGCAGCCGGTTGGCCTACGACCGCCTCAGTGATGTCGCCGGGCATCGATCTCAACTTCGCGGGCGTGCCGGGTTACAGCGAGGCCGCCGCCGCGCAGATGCCGCATGCCTGGAAGGCCGGCGCACAGACGATGCTGCTGCGCCGGCAGCTCGAGGCCGCGTCCGACGGCGGCACCTTCATCGTCGCGCCCCCGGCCAATCCGTTCCGCTGCCCGCCGGGTCCGTACGAGCGCGTCAGCCTGGTCGCGAGCTACTTCAAGGCTACGAAGCCCCAGATCGAAGATCCTGGTGTTCGACGCCAAGGACGCCTTCTCCAAGCAGGGCCTGTTCCAGGCGGCGTGGAAGCGGAGTTCCTCGGCATGATCGCCTGGGTGGCGGGCAAGGACGGCGGCAAGGTCGAGAGCGTCGATCCGGCGTCGATGACGGTGAAGTACAGGCTTCGGCAGCCAGAAGGGCGACGTCGTCAACGTCATCCCGCCGCAGCGCGCCGGCGCGATCGCGCAGGCCGCCGGGCTCACGGCCGACAACGGCTGGTGCCCGGTCGATCCCATGACGCTTCGCCTCGACCAAGGCGGCGAACGTCCATGTCGTCGGCGACGCCTCGATCGCGGGGGCGATGCCGAAGTCGGGCTCGTCGGCCAATGCGCAGGCCAAGGTCGCAGCAGGCGCCATCGTCGCGAACCTCGCCGGCAGGCAGGCGCCCGCGCCGGCGCTGTATGAACATCTGCTACAGCCTGGTCGGCGCCGGACTACGGCATCTCCGTCACCGACGTCTATCAGGTGACCAGGGACAAAGGCATCGTGCGCGACGCCCAATGCCGGGGCGTTGAGCGTGCGCGCACCGACCGCTCTCGGCGAGCGCAAGCTCGAGGCGGCCTACGCCGCGGCTGGTACAGGAAACATCAGCGCCGACACCTGGGGTAAGGTATCGGCGCCCGCCGCCGAACCCGGCCAAAACCTCGCTGAAACCGGCGTTACCGCGGGCCTGCTGCCGCTGTCCCGTCATATCTGCTAGACATCATGGGCTGTCCTTCAATCGGGGAGAAAAGGTCCATGAGCGCATCCGACGGGGCAAGCCGGCCCAGACCGGCCTCGTCGATATGGGGACCATCCAGTTCTACAACCTCCCGGGGAAGCCGCCCCTTCGCGATCTCACGACCTGCGAGCTATCCGGCTCGTTCCAGCGAGATGGTGCCGAACGTCACCTGGAACCAGTTGCAGCCCACGCCGGGCGGCGATCGACGTGTCAGCCATCGAAAGCGCGCTGGCCGCGGTCGCCGGCTACAACGCCAGCCATGCCGGCGCCGGATCTCGGCCTCAAGCTCCGGGTCTGGGGCGGCTTCACGGCGCCCGACTGGGCCAAGAACCTCGCGGTGGACCGCCCATCACGATCACCGGCGAGATCCGGTCGTCTACCCGCAGCAAACCGGCACCCAGTCCATCGGCCGGTGGTGGACCGGCGACTACATCAATTCCTGGACCAGCCTGCAGAACGGGCTCGCCAGCCGCCTATGACAGCAATCCGCGTGATCCGCGGCATTTCCCAGACCGCCGGCGGCTCGGCCAGCGACGAAGCCGTTCGTCCCGTTCAAGCTTCCGGGCCAGATCTACGCCACGCAGCAAGCCGGGCTTCACCGACGCCGCCCAGATGCTGACCCTGCGCGCGGCCATCGCCGACTACTAGCAGCTGGTCGACGACGCCGCTCGACTTCACGTTCAACCTCCTCGGTGTTGGACAGCTTCATCTACGCCGGCGGCAATTTCGCCGACCCTCGACGATCGAACATCCCGCTCGCCATCCTGCAGCAGGCGCGCAACTCCACCGCGCCTGGTCCAGTCCGGCAATCACACGCATCGGCGCGAACTTCGCGTCGGTCGCATTCATCCTCAAGCAGCTGGCCGCGGACGCGCAGCTCGATCCCGCGGCCGTGCCCGCCAGCTATCGAGACGGACTTCGCCGTTGAAGTCGGGCGACGTGCCCGGGCACTCGAACTACCCGGGCTGGCAGGCTGCGGTGCAGGTCGGCGTCGACAACGAATGCCGGCAATATCGAGCTCTGGGACTACTCGGAGAACAACGGCTTCCGGGGCCTGTCCCCGACCCAGGTCCACGATCTGCCGCCATCGCTCGCCAACGGCGTCGCCCCGACGACCGGCGCGCCCGACGACGGCTCGGCGCTGGCCTTCCTGTCGCCGGCGTTCGTCGCCGGCAGCCCCGGCACCATCGCCTTCACCGGGCACCGATGCGGTGCTGCTGGAGAGCGCCACGGCGCAGGGCACCTACAGCGTCATCGCTGACCTCGCTCGGCGGCGGCACGCCTCTCCGTCGTCAATCACAGCCTGCCGGCCCCGCTCGCGAGCGGCGCCACGCTCAGCTTCTCGAGGCTCGCTTGCCCAGGTGAACACCGTGCTGGCGCAGCCTCACCGACACGCTGTCACTCGGGCACCGACGTGGTGCAGATCGTGGCGACGGACAGCAGCGGCCACACCGCCGGCGCACCGTGGGCGTGCAGATCTCTGCGCTCCGCGCCTGCGCCGGGCCCGGAGCGCTGGAATCAGCGGACCGGCGGCGTTCGCTGCGGCAACGGCCTGCTGGTCGTCGGCGGCGTGAACGCCTCGCAGACCTATGCCGGCGATCTCAGCATCGGCGCCGGCGGCAGCAGCACCACCCCTGCTCGCGGCGCTGTCGCCCAGCGCCTACAGCACGGCGAGCCTCTCGGTCGGCGGCAAGCTCGAGGTCCAGAACTGGCGGCAACGCGTTCTTCAGCGAAGTTCGCTGGGCGCGCAGCACGGTCAAGGTCGACACATGCGGCGCGCTGATCGGCAACCGGCACGCGTCACGGCTGCGGGCGGCGGCTGGATCGTCAACCACGGGCACGATCGAGGCGGTGGCGGATCGCACGCTGGGGCTGCAGCGGCTCACGATGGTAACGTCAGCGGCAGTCGGCACCGGCAAGCTGCGTGATCGATGCCGGTGCCACGCTGGTGCTGAACGGCACGGTCGCCGGGCCAGACCGTCGAGTTCCAGCCCAACACCAACGCTCCAGTTCGCCAACGCCCCTACTCGCCCAGCACCCTGGAGCTGACCACGCCGCAGAGCCTGTCCGGCGCCGATCACGGGCTTACCTTCGCCGACCGGCTGGTCCTCGACGGTGTCACGGCCGAGACCAACTCCGGCTCGCAGACCTTCTAACAGCGGCTCGACCCTCAGCATCGAGAAGCAGGGCGGCGGCGCGCTGACCTTCGACCTGTCGGGCGACCAACCTCGGCGGCCTCGATCTCACGGTCATCTCCGTCGAACAACCAGACCGTCGTCAGCTTCGTCGCCCCACCGGCGGGCTGCCGCCGAGCATCGGCGCACCGGCAACGCTCCGAGGTCGCCACTCGGTCGCCCAGTGCTGGTGCCGGACATCGTGGTGAACAGACAGCCCTTCCCACGGCAGCTACGCCGCCGCAATCGACCTGCACGGTGAACGTCGAGGCCACGAACACCTGTCGGGCACAGCGTCGTCAGCCAGCAAGATACATGGGCCAGTCCCACGCTGTCGTCGGAAACGGCACCGGCGATCTGATCCTGTCCGGCACGCTCGATGAGGTCCAGCGCAGCCTGCAGACCCTGACCTATCACCGACCGGCCGGCGGCTCTGCCAGTACGACCAGATCCATGTCACCGATCACGGCCTCCGACCTTGAGGCCCGCCATTGGCACCGACGACGATCACGGTCGACAACACACCCAACTCGGGCGCCATTGCAGTTCAGCTGGCAGAACAGCGCCGGCGGCAGCATCACGACTGCAATCTCGGCAACTGGACCACCAGTGCACGCCACGCCGCCAGGCGGCACCAACGTCGCGGCGTTCGGGCCGCGGGACCTACACGGTGGTCGGGCGACGGCGCCGTGGGCCAGCTCATCGCGCTCGGCATCACGACGATTGACGCGGCCAGGTCACGGCGCAGGGACGCGGCGGAGCGGCGGCGATCGTCGATCACGGCGGCGCGCTCGACGCTGGCGGGCGGCGCCGTGCTGAGCGCCCAGCAGGAGACCATCGTCGGCGGCTCCGGGGCAGGCCTGCTCGTCCTGATGGGCGGCGCGCTGGCGCTATAACCGGCCCGTCGCACGCCGAACGCCGCGTCATGGTGGGCGAGCAAAGCGGCAGCAACGGCACGGTGGTGAACCTCGAACAGATCACGGCCAGCGGCACGTGGTGGTGGGCGGCGCGGGCACCGGCACGCTCGACGCTGCTGGGCGTCGCCGCGAGCGTGCTGGACGGCGGCGCCGACATCGGCCAGCTCGGCCGGCGGCCTGGGCAGCGTCGATCGTCAATGGCGGCGAATGGATGAACAGTCCGGCCAGCTCACCGTCGGCGACGCCGGCATCGGCGCGCTGCCGATCAACGGCATGGCAGGCGGCATCGACCGGGCCAGGTGACGGCCTTCAATGCCACGTGATCGGCGCGCAAGGCCGAGCAGCCAGGGCACGGTCACGCTCGACGGCGGCGACTGCTGGTCGCCAATGGCGGCGCCGACCTCCAGCATCTTGGCGGTGGGCGTCGCGGGCAGCGCGGCGATCATCGAGCTCGACGATGGCAGCGAAGTCGCCGTTGGCGCCTGCGCCAGGCGACGGTGAACAACAGCACCGTGCTCAATGCCGCGGCTCGCTGATGGTCGGCGGCACCGCCGGCGGACGGGGCGGGTCCGTGTCGGCGGCAACAGCTCGCTGCTGGTCTACGGCAGTGCCGCCATCGGCGGCGTCGCCGGCACCGGCTGCAGGTAACCGTCGGCGAGGCGAACGACACCGGCGCTCTCGTTCGCGCTGATCGGCACCCTCGGCCATCGCGGCACCGGCCAGGTCACGCTGGGCGGCGCCAACGCCACCTTGCGCGCCAGCGCCATCGACATCGCCGCGGGCGGCGTCATCTCCGGCGCCGGCACGCGCTGTCGGGCCTGGGCGGCGGACGGCAACAACACCGTGACGCTGCGCCAGCATCGACAACGACGGGCCCGATCGCGGCGAGCGGCGGCTTAAGCTGCTGCTCTACGGCGGCGTCGGCGGCACAGGCACGCTCTCGGTCGCCGACGGGGCGACGATGGTCCTGCAGGCGGGGTCGGCAGCAGCCAGACCGTGGCCTTCGGCTCGGGCACGCAAAAGCGCGAAGGTTCGCCGGCCACGCAGACCGCGGGCTCGACGGGAAGCTCGTCCTCAACAGCCACGCGCCTTCGCCGGCACGATCACCGGCTTCGGCACCGGCGACCTGCTGGAGCTTGCCAGCGCCCAGGCGACCGGCGCGAAAGGCTGGGTCAACGGGGTGCTGACGATCGACACCGCGTTCGGCCCGGTCCGGCTCAATCGCGCCGGCGTCTACTCGGCGAATTTCTTCGGCGTGCAGTCGCGAGCAGGCTGGGCGGCACCTTCATCGCCGGCGGTCACGGCGACGATGCACATGGTCTGCTTCGACGGCCGGCTGGAATGCGACTTCTTGGCGATCGGCGGCTTCGTCGCCACGTTACCCGTCGGCTCCTGAAAGGCGATCCCTGGCCGATCCAGATCCGCACCGACGGCTTTGCCGGCAGCGCCACCAGCATCACGACCGGGCTTGCGGCGATGGTCGGCGGCAGCTGCGCGTGAGCTTGCGCCAGCCAAAGCAGCCGGGCGGTCGAGAGTCGACGGCGCTCACCGTTGGCGGTGGGCAGTGCGCAGAGATTTCGGCAGAAGGCTGGCTCGTGCAGGTCTCCGGCATTGCCTACAAGTTGAGCTGGAACACGGGCCGCTCGGTCACCGTCACCGACCAGGGCGGCTATCTCGACTGGGCGGTGGGGCTGGGATCGCAAGATGGCCCCGGATCGGTGTGAAGGGCCTGCTGGGCGCCAACAGCGGCCCCGGATACCCGGATTTCCAGCTGCCGGACGGCACCAGGACTCCGGCCGGCCGGAGCGCCGGCGTGATTCTCGGGGTGTTCGCCGATGCCTGGCGCGTCACGCGGGGCGCCTCGCTGCTCGACGACCTTGCCGCACCCGCGCGACACTCGATGGCGATGGCCGCGAACTGCTGGTGCCGAGCGCGCCGGCCTATCAGGGCCAGCCAGTCTGTGGACACGAACGCGCGCAGGGCTTGCTCGCCCCCTCGCCGCTTCCCTGGCCTAACTGTCGAGCTGCTCGCGCGCAGGACGGGAGTCGGCTTGCTCGCCACGGGCTGGATTTTCAGTCCCGCCAGAAGCCGGCCAGAAACTCGCCGGATATCCCGGCGGCGTGCCGGGCGTGCTGCCGCCGTCCGTCACATCTGCTGGAGCATCATGGAAGACCTTCCACCAGGGGAGGAAGGGGTCCATGAGTGCATCCGGCGGGGGCAAGCCGGCGCAGACCGGGCTCGTGGACATGGGTCAGAACCATTTCTACGACAATCCCGCCGACTACCCGCCCCCGTTCCTGGCGTCCAGACCTTGCGAACTACACCGGCTCGTTCAGCGAGATGGTGCTGAACGTCACCTGGCGGCAGACTGCAGCCGACCGAGGGCGGCCCGCTCAATGACGTCGGCCATCGACAGCGCCGATCATGGCAGGTCATCAACTACAATGCACCACGCACCGGCGCCGAACCTCGGCATCAAGCTCCGGGTGTGGGGCGGCTTCACCGGCGCCCGACTGGGCCAAGAACATCGACGGGCCGCCGCATCACCGATCACCGGCCAGGACGTCGGTCGATCCGCAGTCTACGCCCCGCAGACGATCGGCCGGTTCTGGACCGCCGACTACATCGATGCCTGGACCAGCCTGCAGAACGCGCTCGCCAACCGCTACGACAGCAATCCCGTCATCCGCGGCATTTCCCAGACGGCGGGCGCTGCCGCCACCGACGAACCCTTCGTGCCGCTCGAGACCACGGCCGGCGCTGCGACCGACCGGCGCGCGGACGGTGAACCAGGTCGACGCAGACTGCAGGCGGGCGGCTACACCGACGCCGCCGAGATGCTGACGCTGCGCGCGGCGATCGCCGACTATGCCCAATGGTCGACGACGCCGCTCGACTACACCATGAACCGCTTCCACCTGTTCGACAGCACCGACTACCTCGGCAACTGACCATCCGATCCAAACTTCACGCTCGCCGTCCTGCAGCAGGCGCGCGAACTCGACCCGCCTGGTCCAGGCCGGCAATCACGCGCTCGGCAAGCCCGCTGCTACGCCTCCGTACCTTCGTCTATGCCCAGATGGCCGCCGACGCGGCGCTCGATCCCGCGGCCGCGTCCCGGCAGCTACCAGACGGCCTCGCCGATCATGCTCGGCGACGCCCGGTCACTCGAACTCCCGGGCTGGCAGGCCGCGGTCGCCGACCGGCGTCGCGGCCAATGCCGGCAATATCGAGCTCTGGGACTTCTCCGAGCAACCAACGGCTTCCTCGGCCTGTCGACCGCCCAGGTGCAGCAGACTGGCCGACGACCCTCGCCAGCCGGCATCGCCGCCGACGACCGGCGCGCCGGCCGACGGCTCGGCGCTCGGCTTCATCGCGCCGGCGTCCGTCACCGGCGCGCGCCGGCACGGTCGCCTTCTCCGGCACCGATGCGGTGCTGCTGGCGAGCGCCACGCCGCAGGGCACCTACAGCGTCACCGCTGACGTCGACTGAGCGGCGGCACGCTCGCGCGTCACCGATTTCAGCGGCATCGTGATCGGGACCGGCCAGCGGCTCGACGCTCAGCCTCGTCGGGCTCGCTTGCCCAGGTGAACACCGGTGCTGGCGAGCCTCACCGACACGCTGCCGTCCGGCACCGACGTGGTGCAGGTCGTGGCGACCGACAGCAGCGGGCACACCAGCGCGTCCGCACCGTCGGCGTCCAGATCTCCGCAGCCGCGGCTTCGCCCGGCCCGAGCACGCCGGCGCAGCCGGACTCGGCGGCCGTTCGCGAGCAACGGCATGCTCGTCGATCGGCGGCGTGCAACGCTCGCGCGTCCTATGCCGGCGATCTGCAGATCGGCACCGGCGGCATCAGCACGCTGCTCGCGGCGCTGTCGCCCAGCGCCTACAGCACGGCGAGCCTCACGGTCGGCGGCACGCTCGAGGTCCTGAGCGGCGGCACCGCGTTCTTCAGCGGCGCGCTCGGCGCCAGCGCGGTCACGATCGACCTCGGCGGCGCGCTGGTCGGCAGACGGCACCGTCACGGCCGCGGGCGGCGGCGCGATCGTCAACAACGGCACGATCGAGGCGACGGCCGATCTCACGCTGGGGCTGCAGCGGCTCACGCTCGGCAACGCCGACGCGGCACCGGCACGCTGCTGATCGATGCCGGCGCCACGCTGATCGCTGAGCGGCACGGTCGTCGACCAGGCCATCCAGTTCGCGCCCAACAGCAGCGCCCAGCTCGCCAACGATCCCCTACTCGCCCAGCACGCTGGTGCTCGGCAGCGCCGCAGAGCATATCCGCCGCACGATCAGCGGCTTCACCTTTGCCGACCGGCTGGTCCTGGACGGCGTCACGGCGGTCACCAGCCCGGCTCGCAGACCTTCACAGCCGGCTCGACGCTCAGCATCCAGACTGCGAGCCGGCGGCCGCGCTGACCTTCAACCTGTCGGGCACCAACCTCGACCCCGCCGGCCTCACGCGTCATTTCCTCGAACAACCAGACCGTCGTCAGCTTCGTCGCGCCGCCGGCGGAGCGTCGCGCCGAGCGTCGCCGTGCCCGGCACGCTCCGAGGGCGCCGCCGGGCGTGGCCGTGCTGGTGCCGGACATCGTCCTCAACACGCCGCTTCCGCTCACCGCGCTCGGCCGACACTATCGGTCACGGTCGCGCTCGACGCGGTAGGCGGCACGCTGTCGGCCGGCGACAACCTCGGCAATACCACGTCACCGGCAACAACAGCGCCACGCTCACGCTCGCCGGCACGGTCGGCTCGGTCGAGCGCAGCCTGCAGACGCTCACCTACAAGGCGGCGTCCGCCGCCAGCCGACAGCATCACGCTCACCGTCACCGACTACGCCGGCACATCGGCGCCGATGCGACGATCCCGGTCTACACAATGCCACGCCTCTTTCCGTTCAATTGGGGCATGCTGGCCGCGGGCAGCTTCAGCGAGGGCAGCAACTGGATCGGCGATAGCGTCAATCAGACGGCACCGGGCGGCGGCAACATCGCCACGTTCGGATCCGGGCACCTACACGGTGTCGGGCGACGGCGCGGTGGGCCAGCTGGTCGTCAACGGAACGACGACGCTCACCGGGCAGGTGCGCGGCCCAGGGAACCGGCGGCGGCGTCGGTGGTCGTCGACAGCGGCGGCGCGCTGACGCTGGCCGGCGGCGCCGTGCTCAGCGCCCAGCAGCAGGCGATCGTCGGCCAGTCGGGCACAGGGCTGTGCTCGTCCTGATGGGCGGCGCGCTCGACGCTCACCGGATCATCGACGCAGAACGCCCTCGTCGTCGGCGAGCAGAGCGGCAGCAACGGCACGGTGGTGAACCTCGAGCAGATCACGGCCAGCGGCACGGTCGTCATCGGCGGCGCGGGCAGCGGCACGCTCGAGCTGCTGGGAGTCGCCTCGACCGTGATGGACGGCGGCGCCGACGATCGGCCAGTCGGCCGGCGGCCAGGGCAGCGTGACCGTCAACGGCGGCGAATGGATGAACGTACGGCACGCTCACGGTCGGCGACGCCGGCATCGGGCTCGCTGCTGATCAACGGCATGGTCGGGCGGCATCGACCGGCCAGGTGACGGCCTTCAATGCCACGATCGGCGCGCAGGCCGGCAGCCAGGGTCGGTCACGCTCGACGGCGGCGAGCTGCTGGTCGCCAATGCCGCGGGCAGCCTCGAGCGTGCTTGGCGGTCGGCGTGGGCGGCACCGGCACCTCGCGCTCGACGACGGCAGCGAAGTCGCCGTCGGCGCGGCGCAGGCCACCGTGAATAGCACCACCACCGTGAACAACAACGGCATGCTGACGGTGGGCGGCGCGGCCGGCGGACGGGGCCAGGTGAGCGTCAGCGGCAACAGCGCGCTGCTGGTCTACGGCAACGCCACCGTCGGCGGCAGCGGCACCGGGACCGGCACGGTGACGGTGGGCGAGAGCGCCGACGACGCCGCCCTGTTCGCGACGATGCCGGCACGCTCGCCATCAACGCCACCGGCCAGGTCGCGCTGGGCGGCGCCAATGCCACCGGTGCGCGCCAGCGCCGTCGACATCGCCAGCGGGCGGCATGATCTCCGGCGCGGGCACGCTGTCGGGCCTGGGCGGCGGCAACGGCACCGTGACGCTGGCCAGCATCGACAACGACGGCTCGATCGTGGCCGAGCGGCGGCGAGCTGCTGATCTACGGCAGCGTCGCGGGCACGGGCTCGCTCTCGGTCGCCGACGGGGCACGATGAAGGTGCAGGGCGCCATCGCCGGCAGCCAGACCGTGGCCTTCGGCTCAGTACGCAGGAAGCAGGCCGCAGGCTGCGGACGCGCAGGCCGCAGGCTCGCGGCGAAGCTCGTCCTGCACGATGCGCGCGCCTTCTCCGGCACGATCCGGGCTTCGCCGCCGGCGACCTGCTGCAGATTGCCGGCGTCCATGCGACCGGCGTGAGCTGGTCCGACGGGGTGCTGACCGTCGACACCGCGTCCGGCGCCATTCGCCTCCACGTCGCGGGAAACTACGCCTCGAACTTCTTCAGCGTGCAGTCCGACGGGCTGGGCGGCGCCGTCATCGCCGGCGGCCACGGCGACGTCCACATGGTCTGCTTCGACGGGCTGGAGATACGACTTCATGGCGATCGGCGACTTCGTCGCCGTGCAATCGACCCTGCGGCGATCCCTGGCAGATCAGATCCGAACCGACGGCTTCGCCGGCGCCACCAGCATCACGACCGGGCTTGCGGCGATGGTCGGCAACGTACGCGTGAGCTTCGCCAACGGCCGGGCGGTCGAGGTCGACGGCGCGCCGGATGGCGGGCTGCAGATCGGCGGCGTGCAGACTTTCGGCGAGGGCTCGCTCGGCGCGGCTTTCCGCCAACGTCTATCAACTGCTCTGGAGCAGCGGCCGCTCGGTCACGGTCACCGACCAGGGCGGCTTCCTCGACTGGACGGTCGGGCTCGGATCGCAAGATGGCCCCGGATCGGTGAAGGGCCTGCTGGGCAGCCAACAGCGGTCCGGATACCGGACTTCCTGCTGCCCGACGGCACCAGCCTCGGCCGGCCGGGCGCCGACGTGATTCTCGGGGTGTTCGCCGATGCCTGGCGCGTCACGCAGGGCGCCTCGCTGCTCGACGACCTGCCGCACCCCGCGACACTCGTGCAGGCGATGGCCGCGAACCTGGTGCCGAGCGCGCCGGTCTATCAGGGCCAGCCGCCTGTGGACGCGAACGCGCAGGGCATTGCTCGCTCCCTCGCCGCTTCACAGCTAGCTGTTGAGCTGCTCGCGCAGGAGCTCCAGCTCCAGCCATTCCGTTTCGCGCTTCGAGCTCGGCCTGGGCGGCGGCCAGCCGCGCGCGTCCTGGCGGCGAAGCGACGCGGCATCGCGGCTGATAGAGGTCGGGATCGGCCAGCGCCTGCGTGCAGGCCTGCGATCTCGGCCTGCAGAGCCTCGATCTTCTTCGGCAGCTCGGCCAGCGCGCGCTCGCGCTTGTAGCCCAGGCGCCTGCGCCGGCGCTCGGCCTCGCGCGGCGCGGCGGCCTTCTCCTTGCGCGGCGCGGCGCGCGGCCGGCGTCTCGCGCGGCCCGCGCTGGCACAGATAGTCGCTGTAGCCGCCGGCATACTCGATGGCGCGTGCCGTCGCCTTCCAGCGCGATGGTCGAGGTCACCAGCCGGTCGAGGAAGTCGCGGTCGTGGCTCACCAGCAGGACGGTGCCGTCGTAGTCGACGAGCGCCTCCTGCAGCAGGTCGAGCGTGTCGGCGTCGAGGTCGTTGGTCGGCTCGTCGAGCACCAGCAGGTTGGAGGGCGCGGCCAGCGCCTTGGCCAGCAGCAGGCGGTTGCGCTCGCCGCCCGACAGCGTGCGCACCGGCTGGCGCGCCTGCTCGTCGCGGAACAGGTATTCGCGCAGGTAGCTCATGACGTGCATCTGCCGGCCGCGCACCAGCAGGTGGTCGTTGCGGTCGGCCAGGATCTCCCACGGCGTCTTGTCGGGATCGAGCGCGGCGCGGCGCTGGTCGATCACCACCGGCATCAGGTTGGCGCCGAGCTTCACCGAGCCGGTGTCGGGCTCCAGCTCGCCGATCAGCATGCGCAGCAAGGTCGTCTTGCCGGCGCCGTTGGGGCCGATCAGGCCGATGCGGTCCTTGCGGAAGATGCGGGTCGAGAAATTCTCGACGATCGTCTTCTCGCCCCAGCGCTTGGAGATGTTGCGCGCGGTGATGGCGAGCGCGCCGGACTGCTCGGCCGGCGCCGGCCTCGATGGTGGCGCGGCCGACCGGGCCGATCTGCTGGCGGCGCTGCTTGCGCAGCGTCGCCGAGCGCGCGCAGGCGGCCCTCGTTGCGCGTGCGCCGGGCGCGGATGCTCTTGCCGGCCCATTCGGTCTCGCGCTCGATCAGGCGGTCGAGCTTGTGCCGCTCCGTCGCCTCGCGCTCGAGGATCTCGTTCGACCAGTCCTCGAACGCGGCGTAGCCCTGGTCGAGCCGGCGCACGATGCCGCGGTCGAGCCACAGCACGGCGCGCGACAGGTTGGCGAGGAAGCGCCGGTCGTGGCTCACCAGCACGTAGGCGCCCTTCCAGGCGACGAGCTTGTCCTCCAGCCATTCGATGGTCGGCAGGTCGAGATGGTTGGTCGGCTCGTCGAGCAGCAGCACGTCGGGCTCGGCCGACCAGGGCGCGGGCCAGCGCCGCCCGCCGCGCCTCGCCGCCCGACAGTCGCCGCGGGATCGCGCGTCGCCGTCGAGCTTCATCTCCTCGAGGATGCGCGGCGACGCGGTAGTCGGACGGGCCCAGGCGATCGGCAGGCACGGAGGCGACGTAGTGCGGCGACGCTGGCGTGGCCGGCGAAATCCGGCTCCTGCGGCAGGGTGGCGATGGTGGCGCCGGGCTGGGCGAAGCGCGTGCCGGCGTCGGCGATCGGCTCGCCCGCCAGGATGCGCAGCAGGGTCGATTTGCCGGCGCCGTTGCGGCCGACCAGGCTGACAGCCGCTCGCCCGGCGCGATGCCGAGCTCGACGCCGTCGAGGATCGGTCTGGTCGCCGAGGTGATAGCGGATGCCGGCGAGCGCAAGAAGGGGTGGATCGGCCATGGGACGGCGGTGTCATGGCCGAACCTGTCCACATCGGCAAGGGCAACCGGGGGCGGTATGGATCGCGCATGCTGCGGGTCGTGGGCGAACCGAGGCGGATCGATCGCGCCATCAGGCGCCTGCAGGGCGCGCTGAAGGGCGTTCCCGCGCGCGGCGTGCGGCTGACCTGGCGCGGCGGCGAGCTGCGCACCACCATCCACTGGGCGCGCGACGATTCCTTCTGGTGGGCCTTCGAGCCGCGCAGCGCCCGCGCCGACGGAACCATGGCGCGCCACGCCCTGCTGCTGGGCCACGCGCCCAATGCGCCGACCAAGCGCGAGAGCATCACCTGCGAGATCAACCTGCCGCGCGCCGGCGCCGACCGGAAGGTGGCGGGCATCGTCGCGGTCGACGAGCCAGGGCGCGCTCTATCTCGCGCATTCCGGCCGCATGGGCGGCACGCGGCTCGGCCAGCGCAAGTCGGGCTTCCGCGAGTTCCTGGCCGACGGCGTGTGGCGGCGCCTCGCCTGGCCCGACGGCGAGGAGACCGAGGCGCTGGTCGTGGCGCCGCTCGACAGCCCCCGCCTCACCCGCCTGCTCGGCCAGTTCGTCGACGCGGTGCGCCGCTTCAAGGCGGGCGATGCGCCGACCGCACGGACCGGCCTCTGCGTCGAGCCGGCGCTGGTCGATTCGGCGGCGGCGGCGTGCGACCGCCGGCTGGTCGACGTGGCGCTGCACGAGGAGCTCGCCAAGCGCGGCCTGTTCGGCGGCGCCGACGACCTCTTCTCGCTGCGCGGCGAGCGCCCGCAGCCGCTGTTCGCGCTGGTGGCCGACGGGCGGCCCGAGGAGCTGGCGATGGCCGTGGGCTCGCTGTCGCTCGCCTCGGCGCGCGGCGGGCCGGACGTGCGGCCGATCCTGATCGCGCCGGCGGCGCTGGCCGACCGCGACGACGCCGCCCTGCAGGCCCTGCCCTTCGCCTGCGTGCGCTTCCGCTGGCGCGGCGCGCGCGCCGTGTTCGATCGGCCTCGACGACGCCTTGGCGTAGAGGCTCGTCGATGGTGATGGGCCTCAACGACCGGGCTGTGGGTGAGCGCGCAGGTGCGGCTCTGCGATCGCGCCTTCATTCCGGCCACCGTCGTGCGGCGCGGCGATCCCGATGCCGGCACGGTGCTGCTGAAGCTCAACCGCTTCGAGGACGGCGTCACGGTCTACACCCAGGCGAGCACGCTCGACGACGAGCCGGCCTGGAGCCGCGGCACCGGGCCCAAGCCGGTGGCCGAGGCCGACGCCGACGCCTACATCGCCCGCCAGGTCGCGCGCGATCCCGACCTCTGGGTGCTCGAGATCGAGGACCGCAAGGGGCGCTTACAAGTTGGACGGCAAAGTCGTCTGAGCTGCGTGCGCGTGACTACTGCGCCGGCAGCACCGTCATCGGATCGATGGTGCGGCTGCCGCCGCGTCTCACCTCGAAGTGCAGCCGCGGGCTCGCAGCACCGCCGGAGCTGCCGGCCTTGGCGATGGTCTGGCCCTTCTTCACCTCGTCGCCCTTCTTGACCAGCAGCGCCTCGTTGTTGCCGTAGGCGGTGATGTAGCCGCCGGGATGCTGGACCAGCAGCAGGTTGCCGAGATGGGCCACGTCGCTGCCGGCATAGACGACGGTGCCGCCGTCGGCCGCCTTCACCGGCGCGCCGGTCTCGGCCTGGATGTCGATGCCGTCGTTCTTCTGGCCGCCGGCGGCGGTGCCGTAGGGCGCCAGGATCTTGCCCTTGAGCGGCCAGGCAAGCGCGGCGGCGGCGGCGTCGCCGGCACGGTGACGCTCGGATCCGCCGCGGCCGGGCTGAGCGGCGTCGGCTGGCCGGCCGCAGCGGGTGCGGCCGAGCGCGGCGGCTCGCCCTGCGCGGGCGGCGGCAGGCCTCGCGCTTGACCGGTCCGGGCGCCGGTGGCGCGTGGTCGTGGGACCGCCGGTGGCATCGGCACGAACCGGGCGCCGGGCAGTTCGAGCGACTGGCCGGGACGCAGCGTATAGGGCTGCTGCAGCCTGTTGCGGTCGACGATGGTCTGGACCGGCACGCCATAGCGCTGGGACACGCTTTCGACCGTGTCCTTGTCCTTCACGACATAGATCGGCGACGGCGTTGGGGCCGGCGCCGGAGCCGGGATATTCGATGGTGCCTTCGCGGGCGCCATAGAAGTGTCGAACAGAGCGCCGAGCGCGACCGACAGCACCGCCGTTATACCCAGCGTGCGCCACCAGCCGGCCCATCGCGAGGGGTAGCGAAGGGCTCTTTTCATGAACCCATTTTACTGCATGACGATTCCGGCGGAATCGGGCCGAGGTCGATTTCTAGCCCTGTCCCAGCACCGGCAGCGCCCGGTCACCAGGGGCACGAAGCGCACCGGCATCAGCGTGTCGCGCTTGCAGCCCGCTCTCGCTCTTGACGATGCGCTCGACGACCTGCGCGGTGGGATCGCGGCCCACCGGCACGATCAGGATGCCGCCGACGGCGAGCTGGTCGATCAGCGCCTGCGGGCGCTCGTCGGCGGCGGCGGTGACGATGATGCGGTCGAACGGCGCCTGGCCCGGCCAGCCCTTGCTGCCGTCGCCGACATCGAACACGACGTTGTAGATGCCGAGCTCGATCAGCAGCCGCTCGGCCTCCTTGGACAAGGGCTTGTAGCGCTCGATCGAGTAGACGCGGCGCGCCAGCTTGGCGAGCACGGCGGCCTGGTAGCCCGAGCCGGTGCCGATCTCGAGCACCTTCATGCGCGGGCCGACCGCGCAGCGCCTCGGTCATGGCGGCCACCACCAGCGGCTGGCTGATGGTCTGGCCGAAGGCGATCGGCAGCGCGGTGTTGTCCCAGGCGCGCTCGGCGAAGGTCGGCGACACGAAGCGCTCGCGGTCGACCGCGGCGATGGCTGCCAGCACGTTCTCGTCGGCGATGCCCGAGCTGCGCAGCTCGGCGATCAGGCGCTGCAGGGCCGGGACGTTCACGGCCGCCCCGCCTCAACCGGCCTCGACGGTGCCGCCTCGAACTGGGCGCCGAGCTTGCGGCGCATGCGCCTCGTGCGTGAGGTCGAGATGCAGCGGCGTCACCGAGATGTGGCCGGAGCGGACGGCGGCGATGTCGCTCGCCTCGTCGATCTCGCTCTCCTGCGGCTGGTAGCCGATCCAGTAGTAGGTGCCGCCGCGCGGATCGATGCGCTCGACGATGTAGCCGCCGAAGCCGCGCGTGCCCTGGTGCGTCACCCTGCACGCCCTTGACCGAGCCCGCGACCACGTCGGGGAAGTTGATGTTGACGAGCACGTTCTGCGGCCAGTCCTGCCGCCAGCGCGCGGCGCGACCACGGCGGCGCCGTGATGCGTGGCGGTGCCCCACTTCACCGGATGGTCGCGCGTGTAGGCCTGGCTGAAGGCGATCGACGGCAGGCCGAGCAGGCAGCCTTCCATGGCGGCGGCGATGGTGCCCGAGTAGGTGACGTCGTCGGCCATGTTGGTGCCGCGGTTGACGCCCGACAGCACGATGTCGGGCTTGCGGTCCTTCAGGAGATGCTTGACGGCGAACAGCACGCAGTCGGTCGGCGTGCCCTCGAGCGCGAACTTGGCCTCGCTCACCTCGCGGCAGCGGATCGGCCGCGACAGCGACAGCGAATGGCCGGCGCCGCTCTGGTTGACCTCGGGCGCCACCACCCAGACGTCGCTCGAAAGCTGGCTGGCGATCTCGATCAGCGCCTCCAGGCCGGGCGCATGGATGCCGTCGTCGTTGGTGACGAGGATGCGCGCGCGTGGCGAGCTCGGCCGGCTTCACTTGCGGGCCACCGGGCCGGCGATCGTCGTCAGCCCACCCATGTAGGGACGCAGCGCCTCGGGGATCGTCACCGAGCCGTCCTCGTTCTGATAGTTCTCCAGCACCGCGATCAGCGTGCGGCCGACGGCGAGGCCCGAGCCGTTCAGCGTGTGCACGAAGCGCGTGCCCTTGCCTTCCTTCGGCCGGTAGCGCGCGCTCATGCGGCGGGCCTGGTAGTCGCCGCAGTTCGAGCAGCTGGAAATCTCGCGATAGGCGTTCTGGCCGGGCAGCCAGACCTCGATGTCGAAGGTCTTGCGCGAGGCCGAGCCCATGTCGCCGCCGCACAGCACGATGGTGCGGTACGGCAGGCCGAGCCGCTTCAGCACCTCCTCGGCGCGGCCGGTCATGCGCTCGTGCTCGGCGGCGGACTGCTCGGGCGTGGCGATGCTGACCAGCTCGACCTTGGGGAACTGGTGCTGGCGGATCATGCCGCGCGTGTCCTTGCCGGCGGCGCCCGCCTCGGAGCGGAAGCACGGCGTCCAGGCGGTGAAGCGCAGCGGCAGCTCGCTTCTCGTCGAGCACCGTGTCGTTCACCAGGTTGGTGAGCGGCACCTCGGCGGTCGGGATGAGCCAGAAGCCGTTGTCGGTGTGGAACATGTCCTCGGCGAAGCTGCGGCAGCTGGCCGACGCCATAGGCGGCGTTGTCGCGCACCAGGAAGCGGCGGATTGACCTCGGTGTAGCCGCACTCCTCGCTGGTGTGCAGGTCGAGCATGAACTGCGCGATCGCGCGCTCGAGCTTGCGCCAGCCGCCCTTCAGGAACGACGAAGCGCGAGCCGGAGATCTTGCTGGCGGCGGCGAAGTCCATCTCGCCCGTGCGCCTCGCCCAGCGCCACGTGGTCCTTGGGCGCGAAGGCGAAGTTGCGCTGGTTGCCGACCCGGCGGATCTCGACGTTGGCGGTCTCGTCGGTGCCGTCGGGCACGTCGTCGAACGGCAGGTTGGGCAGCACTTCGAGGCGGCGCGTCAGCTCCTCGTCGAGGCGCTGCGGCCTCGGCCTCGCCCTTCTTCAGGCTCTCCTCGAGGGCGGCGACCTCGGCCATCAGCGCCTCGGCCGGCTCGCCCTTGGCCTTGGCGATGCCGATCTGGCGGCTCAGCGCCTTGCGCCTGGCCTGGGCCGCCTCGCTCTCGGAGATGGCGGCGCGCGGCGCTTGTCGATCTGCCAGCAGCTCGGCCGACGAGCGGCGGCAGGTTGCGCTTCTTCAGGCCGGCGTCGAAGGCTTCGGGATTGTCGCGGATGAAACGAATGTCGTGCATGGCTAGCTGCCGGGCGTTTCCGCCGCCTTGTTCTCGGCTTCCTCGGCCTTCTTGTCTTCCTCCGCGCGCTTCTTCTCGATCCAGCGGCCGATCAGGATGCTGATCTCGTAGAAGGCGAGCAGCGGCACGGCGAGCGCGATCTGGCTCACCACGTCGGGCGGCGCCAGGACGGCCGCGACGATGAAGCAGACGACGATGGCGTAGCGCCGCTTGGACCGCAGGCCGTCGGTGGTGACGATGCCGACCCGCACCAGCAGCGTCAGCAGCACCGGCATCTCGAAGGCAAAACCGAAGGCGAAGACGAGCTGCAGCACGCGCTCGAGATAGTCCGATGAGCGCAGCGTCTTCTCGATGTCGGGCGGCACGTACTGCGTGAGCATGAAGTTGATCACGTACGGCATCACGACGTAGTACATGACCACGCAGCCGGCATAGAACATGAACGGCGTGGCGATCAGGAACGGCAGGAACGCGCGCTTCTCCTGCCGGTAGAGGCCGGGCGCCACGAACAGCCAGATCTGAATGGCGATCAGCGGGAAGCCGACGATCAAGCGACACGAAGGCCGACAGCTTCACCGTGACGAAGAAGAACTCGAAGATGTCGAGGACGACGACCTTGTAGCCATCGGCCATCGCCGGCTGGATCAGGAACGAGAAGATCGGCTTGGCGAAATAGAAGGTGATGAAGAAGACGAGGAAGAAGCCCACCAGGGCATAGATCAGCCGTTTGCGCAGCTCGATCAGGTGATCGAGCAGCGGCATCGGCTTGTCGTCTTCGGGTCCGTCGTGCGCTTGGGTCAAGTGAAGTGGTCAAAGTCTGTTCGCGGCCTGTTCGCGTCTGAGTGGCGCGTTATGCCGCCCTTTGGCCCTCAATTCAAAGCGCTATTTGGCGCTCAGCTCGGCAGCCACGGCCTTGGCCGGCTTCTCTTCGACTGCAGGCGGCTCGGCAGGCGGTGGCGTCGCGCCGGCGGCTTCGGCGCGCCGTCGGCCGCCATCGCGTCGGTGCGGGCTCAGCGCTCGGCGTGCAGCCTCGGCCGATGCGCGTCTCGGCGGCGGCTTCGGCGGCGATCTGCGGCGCCGATTCCGGCTCGGCGAGCGGATTGTCGAACGTGCTCTTGGCGTCGGCCAGGGCCTTCTCGCCCTCGGCCACGCCTTCCTGGACGTGCTCTTGATCTGCTTGGTCGGATCGAGCGACTGCAGGTCGAGCCGGACGCGCCTCGAGCTGCTTCTTCACGTCGTCGAGCTCGGACTGGCGCACCATCTCGTCGACATGGCCGCGGAACTCCGACGCCATGCCGCGCGCCTTGGCCATCCACTTGCCCCAGCTGCGCAGCAGGCCCGGCAGCTCCTTGGGGCCGATGACGACCAGCGCCACGATGGCGATGACCAGAAGCTCAGGACTGTCGATACCGAACATCGGCGATCAGACCCGGCCCGCGTCGAGCCGCGGCCGGGCCCGTCAGACCTTGGCGGCGCTGTCCTGATGGACCTGGCTGCCCGGCGGCGTGGTCGTGGCCTGAGCCGAGATCGGCTTGGCAGTGTCGCCCGGCTGGCCGGCCTGCGCCGGCGGCGGCTCCTCCGGCGTGCGCCCACGCCCTTCTTGAAGGCCGAGAGGCCCTTGCCGAAGTCGCCCATGAGCTGCGAGATCTTGCCGCGACCGCCGAACAGCAGCAGCACGACGGCCAGCACGATGAGCCAGTGCCATACGCTGAAGCTACCCATGTGAAAATGCTCCCAAAAACGTTTGCGATCGGCGTCGAGCCTGATTATGGCACCCGCGTGAGAAGGCCCGGCAACCAGTCGAATAAGGCCGTATTTGGGCTCAGCGCCCGGTTTCGTCGGCGGCGAGCGGCTCGTCGGCCTCGTCTTCGCCCGCTTCGAGCGGCAGATCAGGCTCTTCCGGACGGAATATGGGGGCTGCGAGCGCGGGTCCAAGAGGCCTGCGGCTTTCAGTTCCTCGTGACCCGGCAGGTCGTCGAGGCTGGGCAGGCCGAAATGCTCGAGGAAGAACTCGGTCGTGCCCCAGGTGACGGGCCGGCCCGGCGCGCGGCGGCGGCCCACCGGCCTGATCCAGTTCTGCTCGAACAGCAGATCGAGCGTGCCCTTGCTGAGGCCGACGCCGCGCACCTGCTTCGATCTCGGCGCGCGTCACCGGCTGGTGATAGGCGATGATGGCCAGGGTCTCGATCGCCGCCCGCGACAGTTTGCGCGTCACCGGCCGCTCGATCTTGAGCTTCTCGGAGAGATCGGAGCGCGGTGCGGAAGGCGTAGCCGCCCGCGACCTGCACCAGATTGACGCCGCGGCCGGCATACATCTCGGCGAGATCGGCCAGCAGGCGCTTGACGTCGGCGTCGTTGGGCAGGCGGTCGGCCAGCTCCTTCTCGTCGAGCGCCTGGGTGCCGGCAAAGACCAGCGCCTCCAGCAGCCTGCAGATGCTGCGCATGGTCGGGAGAGACGACGTCGGTCACGTTTTCCTGAGGATCGGTCTGGGACATTCTGCTGGAAGCACCGTCACCGTTGCTCGGTACGTTTGCGCAAATAGATCGGGCCGAAGCGCTCGGCCTGGCGCAGTTCGAGCCGAGCCATCCTTGGCGAGCTGCAGGCCGGCCACGAAGGTCGCGGCCAGCGCCGAGCGGCGGCGCGTCGGATCGGTCAGGCCGGCCGGCAGGAAGGCTTCGAGCGACTGCCAGTCGATGGCGATGCCCAGCATGCGGCCCAGCCGCTCGGCCGCTTCCTCGACCGAGAAGAACTGCATGGGCTCGATCTGATAGGTGTCGGCGTCCTTGGGCCGCAGCGGATGGCCGTAGGCGGCAGGCAGGTCGTAGAGCTTCACGTCCCAGATGGCGCGGCGCACGACGATCACGCCCTCGGGCTGGCCGCGCGAAAAGATGTCCTTGCCGAGCTGCGGCCGGGCCATCAGGCGCACGCCCGCCTCCTGCATCGCCTCGAGGCGGCGCAACTGCCATTGCAGCGCGTCGGCCATCTCCTGGCCCGACGGCTCCTCGCCGGCCGGCGGCTCGGGCAGCAGCAGGCGCGACTTCAGGTAGGCGAGCCAGGCCGCCATCACGAGATAGTCGGCGGCGAGCTCGAGCCTGAGCCGCCGGGCCTGCGCCACGTGCGCCAGATACTGGTCGACCAGGGCCACCATGGAGATGCGGCGCAGATCGACCTTCTGGTCGCGCGCCAGAGCTCAGCAGCAGGTCGAGCGGGCCTTCGAAGCCTTCGAGATTGACGATCAGCTCGCCCTCGCCCGGCGCGATCACGTCGGGGCCGGCGGCGGCGAAGCTGTCGGCGGCACGCTGTCGTCGGCGGCAGGCTGGCAGGCTCGTTCATGCAATCCCGGTGTAATCCAGCGGCGGCGCATACCGCCACATGATTTGGCCCGGCCTTATCCCCATTCGGGCAGCAGCGCCGCGAGGCGCTTGGCCGCGTCGGCCAGGCCCGCCTTGCCGGCCGGCGCCGCGATGGCGGGCCAGGAAGCTGCGGCCGGCGTCGAAACGCCGCCCCGCCGCCTCGCTCATCGGGCCGGTGCGGCCGGCGATATCGGTCATCTCCGCCATCCGGCCATTGCAGTGAAGCGCCACGTCGCAGCCCGCCGCCAAGGCCCGGTCGGCGCGCTCGCCCAGGGAGCCGCCCAGCGCCTGCATGGAGAGATCGTCGGACAGCAGCAGGCCGTCGAAGCCGATATGGCCGCGGATGACCTCCTTCACGCCTCGTGCCGATACCGTGATGGCGGCCGTCGGATCGACCGCCTCGAACAGCAGGTGGCCGGTCATCGCCCAGGGCAGGTCGGCAGAGCAGCTTGAAGGGCAGGAAGTCGGTGCGCTCCAGCAGGTCGCGCGAGGCACGTCACCCGTGGCAGCGACGCGTGGCTGTCGACGGTGGCGCGGCCGTGGCCGGGCATGTGCTTGATCACCGGCATGACGCCTTCGGCCAACAGCCCCTCGGCGGCGGCGCGGCCCAGCGCCGCCACGGGTTCGGGCCGGTCGGCATAGGCGCGGTCGCCGATCACGGCATGGGTCTCGGGGAAGGCGATGTCGAGCACCGGCAGGCAATCGACGTCACAGCCGACCGACGCCACATCGGCCGCCAGCAGGCGCGAATTGAGCTGCGTCGCCTCGAGGCCGCGCTCGGGATCGCGGGCATAGAGCTCGCCCAGCAGGCGCGCCGGCGGCGCCTTGCGCCAGTGCGGCGGTCGCAGCCGCGCCACCCGGCCGCCTTCCTGGTCGATCAGCACCGGCGCCTCGGCGCGCGCCACCGACGAGCGCAGCTCCTCGACCAGCCGGCGCGTGCGCTCGGGCGTGTCGACGTTGCGGGCGAACAGGATGAAGCCCAGCGGATCGGCGTCGCGGAAGAAAGCGCGCTCGTCGGCCGTGAGATCGGGCCCGGCGCAGCCGAAGATGACGGCTCTGGATGGGTCATGGCCATCATGGCTCGCCCCTGCAGTGGGCGAAGGTCGCGTGGCGTTCATGCCCCAGACGGCTCGCGCAAGGACATGAGAGTCGCTGCGCCCGAGGACGACTGATCTACCGCGCCGGCGGCACCACGACGCAGTCGGTCTTGCGGCTCTTCAGCGTGCCGCAGATGCCATGGGCCTGCTTCTCGTCGAGCGGGCCCGCCTGGACGCGATACCACACGCCCTTGTCGCCGAGATCGACGCGCACGGCCTGCATGCGGAGGTTGGCCATGCACGTCGCCATGCGCGCTCTGCAGGCGCGCCCAGGTCGACTTGGCGACGTCCTCGTTCTTCACCGAAGCGACCTGCACCCGCCAGCCGCCGGTCGGGCCCGACATGTTGTCGATCAGGCTGGCGATGCTGGGGCCGGCTCTCGGTCGTCGCCGGGCTTGACGTCGGTGGCGGCCGGCGTGGCGGCGCGGCAGGCGTCGTGGCGCCAGCCGGTGGCGGTGTCGGACCGCCGTCGCCGGCGCGGCGCGGCTGCAGCGGCGTCGGCGTCTTGGCGGCCTCGGGCTCGGCCGGCTTGGGCGCCGCCGGCGCCGGCAGGCCGTTGGCCGGCAGCTTGGGATTGGTCGCGGCCGGCAGCAGCTTCTCGGGCTGGGTCGGCACGGCGCCCGGCGCGATGCGGTTAAAGACTTCCTTGTCCTGGTTGGGCGGCACCAGGCCGCCGGCATTCTCGGGCTTGACCCGCGACGGCGTGGCCGGCGCCTGCACGACCAGCGGCTCCAGGCCCTTGCCGCCCGCCTTGACGTCCTGGTTGTGGGCCCACCACACGACCGAGCCGAAGCTCGCGATGGCGGCGATCGAGACCATGACGGTCAGGATCTGGCCGCGCCGCCGGTTGACGCGCATGAGCAGCGAATCCCGCGGCGGCGGCGGGATCGAATCAGGTTCGTGTGCGACGGGCCGAGGCGGCGGATCGAGCCGCATGGCAACCGACTCGTTGGGTCGGTAGATCGTTGGACCGTCGCCGGAGGGGACCGGCGGATGTGCATTTCCTTATCTCATCTCTTCGACGGGTGTTACGCCGAAGACCTTTAAGCCCGATCCTATCACAAATCCGACTGCCTGTACCAACGCGCAGGCGGGCGCCGCGTCAGCTCGATCGTCGCCCTCGACGATGAAGCGCAGGCCCGGCTCCTCGCGGCCGCGGTTCCAGTGGGCATGGAAGGCGGCGGCGAGGTCGTAGAGATAGAAGGCGATGCGATGCGGCTCGTGCGCCGCGGCCGCCGCCTCGACCTGGCGCGGCCACTGGGCGATCAGCCGGACCAGCGCCAGTTCGCCGGCATCGCCCAGACGGTCGAGCGGCGCCGTCGCCAGGCCATCGATCGCGATGCCGGCGGCGCGCCGCCTGCCGCATCACCGAGCGCGTCCGCGCATGGCCGTACTGCACGTACCAGACCGGGTTGTCGCGTGACTGTTCTGTGGCCTTCACCAGGTCGAAGTCGAACGGCGCGTCGTTCTTGCGCGTCAGCATGGTGAAGCGCACGACGTCGGGGCCGACCTCGTCGAGCAGGTCGCGCAAGGTCACGAAGGTGCCGGCGCGCTTGGACATGCGCACCAGCTCGCCGTTCTTCAGCACGCGCACGAGCTGGCAGAGCTTGACGTCGAGCTCGCCCTTGCCGCTCGGTGATGGCGCTCACCGCCGCCTTCATGCGCTTCACGTGGCCGCCATGGTCGGCGCCCCAGACGTCGATCATGTCGGCAAAGCCGCGCGCGGAACTTGTCGTGGTGATAGGCGATGTCGTTGGCGAAATAGGTCCAGCTGCCGTCGGACTTCTTCAGCGGCCGGTCGACGTCGTCGCCGAACCTGCGTGGCGCGGAACAGCGTCTGCTCGCGATCCTCCCAGTCGTCGGGCTTCTGGCCCTTGGGCGGCTCGAGCCGGCCCTGATAGATCAGGCCCTGGCGGCTGAGCTCCTCGAAGGCGCGATCGACCGCGCCCGAGTCGACCAGCGCGCGCTCCGACGGAATAGACGTCGATATGCACGCCCAGCGTCGTCGAGGTCGGCCTTGATCCCGGCCATCAGGGTGGAGATGGCGAAGGCGCGCATCTCGGGCAGCCAGTCGGCCTCGGGCTTGTCGATCCAGCGCGCGCCGTCGCGCTTGGCGATCGCCGCGCCCACCTCCTTGAGATACTCGCCGGGATAGAGGCCTTCGGGGATCGCGCCGATCGTGCTCGCCCAGCGCCTCCCGGTAGCGCAGGTAGGTCGACTGGCCGAGCTTGTCGACCTGCGCGCCGGCATCGTTGATGTAGTATTCCTTGGTGACGGCGTAGCCCGCCTTCAGCCAGCAGGTTGGCGAGCGCATCGCCCACCACGGCGCCGCGCGCGTGCGCCACGTGCAGCGGGCCGGTCGGATTGGCCGAGACGTACTCGACGTTGACCTTCTGCGCCTCGCCCACCTGCGAGATCGCCGTAGGCGATGCCCGCCTTCAGGCAGTCGCGCAGCCGCTCGCGCCAGAAGGAGTCGCGCGAGCTTGAGGTTGATGAAGCCCGGCCCGGCGACGGCGCCGTCGACCACGTCGGGATTGGCCTTGAGGCGCGCCAGCAGCGGCTCGGCGATGTCGCGCGGCTTCTTGCCCGCGGCCTTGGCCAGCACCATGGCGGCGTTGGTGGCGATGTCGCCGTGCGCCGGATCGCGCGGCGGCTCGGCCGTGATGGCGGAAAAATCGAGCTCTTCCGGCAATTCGCCGGCCGCCTGCATGGACCTGAGCGCGCCGTCGATCTCGCCGATGAAATGGCGGTAGGGGTTCATGGCGGCGGGTATTGCCTATTCAGGGAATTTTGTCACCCGAGGCGCGATTTCGGGCGTTAGGCCGCGGTAGTCCCTCGCCTCGGCTCGGATGACGGCCGTGTCGTTACTCATACAGATCGAACAGCCGCCTGTGCTCGTCGAGGGCGAAGCGGTCGGTCATGCCGGCGATGTAGTCGGCCACCAGGCGGGCGCGGGCCGGCGTCTCGGCCTGCTCGGCGCGCTCGCGCCACGGCGAGCGGCAGGCAGTTGGGCTCGGCGAACAGCAGGCCGAACAGGTCGGCCACGACCCGCCGCGCCTTGGAGTGCGAGCGGTTGAGCTGCCAGTGCTCGTACATGCGCTTGTAGAGGAAGGCCTTCACCGTGCGGTCGGTCGCCGCCATGTGCGCGGAGAAGGCCGCCACCGGCCGGCCGAGCGCGCGGATGTCGGCCACCGATTTCGGCGCCGCGTCGGCCAGCCGCCGCCGCGTCTCGGCCAGCACGTCCTCGACCATGGCGTTGATCACGCGGCGCACCGCCTCGTGGATCAGCCGCGACGGGCCGATGCCGGGATATTTCTGCGTCACGATCGAGAACATCTCGCCGACCAGCGGCAGCTCCATCAGGTCGGCGATCTCGAACAGGCCGGCGCGCAGGCCGTCGTCGATGTCGTGGTTGTTGTAGGCGATGTCGTCGCTCAGGGCGGCGACCTGCGCCTCCGCGCCGGCATGGCCGCCGAGCTCGAGGTCGTGGTCCTGGCAGTATTCGACGATGGCGGCCGGCAGCTCGGCTGAGCGTGCGGCCATCCTTCAGCAGCGGCCCGTTGTGCTTGACCGCGCCTTCGAGCGTCTCCCAGGTGAGGTTGAGCCCGTTGAACTCGGCGTAGCGCTCCTCGAGCTTGGTGAGGATGCGCAAGGTCTGCGCGTTGTGGTCGAAGCCGCCATAGGGCTTCATCGCCGCGTGCAGCGCCTCCTCGCCGGCATGGCCGAACGGCGTGTGGCCGAGATCGTGGGCCAGCGCCACCGCCTCGCCGAGATCCTCGTCGAGCCGCAGCGTGCGGCAGATGGTGCGGGCGATCTGCGCCACCTCGAGCGAATGGGTGAGCCGCGTGCGGTAGTGGTCGCCCTCGTGATAGACGAAGACCTGCGTCTTGTGCTTCAGCCGCCGGAACGCCGTCGAATGGATGATGCGGTCGCGGTCGCGCTGGAACGGGCTGCGGCTGGCCGCTTCCGGCTCGGCGATGCAGGCGGCCGCGGCTCTGCCACGGCAGGGTGGCATAGGGCGCCAGCGCCTCGCGTCGCCACAACTCCTCGGCCACGATCCGCGAACCTCCTTGAGGATGCGGCGCGGTTTTACGCCTTCCGCGTGGCGGCAACAACCTCGTGGCCGCCGTCCTCGATCGTCGTAGCGTCCGGCGACGGTCAGCTCTTCTCGGCATGCCGGGCATTGCGTCGCGACGAGATAAAGCCCGACCACGACCACCAGCCCGGCGCCCAAGGCGCCACACACCAGCTCGGCGTGCGGAATCGTGGCGTCCAGCCAGGCGGCGACGGTGCCGGGCTTCACCACTTCGACCAGCTTGCCGCTGGCATCGACCTCGTCGAAGCGCCCGTCGCCCGCCATCACCTCGCCGGCGATCCAGCCGATCAGGGCGGCGCCGACCAGGCCGAGCCATGGGAAGCGGTCGAGGACCTTGGAGATCAGCGTGGCGCCGACGATGATGATGGGGATCGAGATCACCAGGCCGATCACGATCAGGGTGAAGTCGCCCCTGGCCGCGGCGGCGATGGCGATGGCGTTGTCGAGGCTCATCACCGCGTCGGCGACGATGATGGTCCAGACCGCGGCCCAGATGTTGTCGTGCGCCTTGATGTTGGCGCCTTCCTCCTCCTCGACCACCAGCTTGATGCCGATCCAGAACAGCAGCGCGCCGCCCACCAGCTTGAGGTAGGGCACGGCTCAGCAGCAAGCCGATCACGGCGCAGAAGATGATCCTGCAGCACGATGGCGCCGGCGCTGCCGAAGATGATCGCCGGCCTGCGGTACTTGTCCGACAGATTGTGGCAGGCCATGGCGATGACCACGGCGTTGTCGCCCGAGAGGATGATGTTGGCGATGATGATCTTCCAGAGCGCCGCCCAGAACACGGCCGACGACAGATCCGGCATCACGAATACCATTCACATCCTCCCGTTGGCCGGGCCTCGCGCCCGGCGTCGGGCAACATAGCCGCCTCGCCCGGCCCTGTAAACCCTGAACGCTTTCCGACGGGTGCGGCGGATGCTATCCCCGCACCGGCGGAGGGAACGAGATCGCATGGCGAGCAGTGCCGGCTACAACAAGATGTTTCCCGTCTCGTGGACGGAACTGCATCGCGACGCCCGGGCGCTGGCCTGGCGGCTGGCCGATCTCGGGCCGTTCAAGGGACTGGTGGCGATCACGCGCGGCGGGCTGGTCCCGGCCGCCATCGTCGCCCGCGAGCTCAACCTGCGCCTGATCGACACCGTGTGCTGCTCGACCTACGACCGCATGGAGCGCGGCGCCAAGGTCGAGCTCCTGAAGGGCACCGCGGCCGAGCAGGACAAGGGCAAGGGCTGGCTGATCGTCGACGACCTGGTCGACACCGGCGTCACCGCCCGCGCCGTGCGCGCTATGCTGCCGGAAGCGCATTTCGCCACCGTCTACGCCAAGCCTGCCGGCCGGCCGACGGTCGACAGCTACATCACCGAAGTGAGCCAGGACACCTGGATCCTGTTCCCGTGGGACCAGGAGGCGGTCATGGCCAAGACGATCATCGAGATGAAGGGCGGCAAGTGATGAAGTGCTACGTCATCCCCGCGCCCAAGGGCATCGACTCGCTGACGCTGGTCGAGCGGCCCGATCCGACGCCGGGTCCGCGCCAGGTGCTGGTGCGCGTGCGCGCCACGTCGCTCAACTACCGCGACCTGCTCACCGTCGAGGCGCAGTCGGCCCGCGCCGCGCCCAAGCCCGACCTGATCCCATTGTCGGACGGCGCCGGCGAGGTCGTCGCGGTCGGCCCCGGCGTCAGCCGCGTCAAGGTGGGCGACCGGGTCGCCGGCTGCTTCATGCAGAAATGGGTCGGCGGCGCCGATCGACGACAGCCGGCGGCCCAGGCCTCGGCCATGGGCGGCGCGATCGACGGCATGCTGACCGAGCTCGCCGTGCTGGAAGAGGACGGCGTGGTGAAGCTGCCGGCCGGCATCTCAGCTTCGAGGAAGGCGCCACCCTGCCGTGCGCCGGCGTCACCGCCTGGCATGCGCTGGTCGAGATCGGCGACATCAAGGCCGGCGACGTCGTGCTGATGCAGGGCTCGGGCGGCGTCTCGATCTTCGCGCTGCAGTTCGCCCGGATGTTCGGCGCGCGCGTGATCGCGACCTCGAGCTCGCGCCGCCAAGGCCGAGCGACTGAAGCAGATGGGCGCCGAGGCGGTGATCGACTATCGCGCCACGCCCGACTGGGACCAGGAGGCGATGAAGCTGACGGGCGGCCGCGGCGCCGACATCACGGTCGAGGTCGGCGGCGCCGGCACGCTGCCGCGCTCCTTCCAGGCGACGCGCATCGGCGGGCGCATCGCCGTGATCGGCCTGCTGACCGGCATGGCGCGCAGGTCGACCCGATGCCGATCCTGCGGCGGAACCTCCGGGTCCAAGGGCTCTATGTCGGCAACAAGCAGATGTTCGAGGCGATGAACCGCGCCATCGAGGCGGATGGCCTCAAGCCGGTCATCGACAAGGTGTTCCCCTTCGCCCAGGCGAAGGAGGCCTATCGCCACCTGAAGAGCCAGCAGCATTTCGGTAAGATCGTCATCGCGCACGCGTAGAGGAAAATCGATGCAAAACCTGTGGTCCGACGGCGACGCCAAGGCCGCGATCGCCCACCACGCCGCCAAGGGCATCGGCGAGGACCTGGCGCTGCGCGTCTACACGACGCGCCTGCTGGGCGGCGAGCCGCAGGCTGGTGCTGCATGGCGGCGGCAACACCTCGGTGAAGACCAGGATGGCCGACATCACCGGCGAGCCGGTCGAGGTGCTGTGCGTCAAAGGCAGCGGCTGGGACATGGGCACGATCGAGGCGCCCGGCCTGCCCGCGGTGCGGCTGGCGCCGCTGCGGCGGCCTGCTCGGCCTGCAGGCGCTCTGCGACGAGGACATGGTCAACGTCCAGCGCTGCAACCTTCTCGACAGCAAGGCGCCCAACCCGTCGGTCGAGACGCTGCTGCACGCCTTCCTGCCGCACAAGTTCATCGACCACACGCATTCCAACGCCGTGCTGGCGCTGACCGACCAGCCCGACGGCGAGGCGCTGGCGCGCGACGTGTTCGGCAAGCGCGCCGCGCTGGTGCCCTACATCATGCCGGGCTTCGCGCTCGCCAAGAAAGCCAGCGAGGTCTCGCGCGCCCATCCCGACGTCGAGGGGCTGATCCTGCTGAAGCACGGCATCTTCTCGATGGGCGCCACGGCCGAAGAGGCCTATGTCCGCATGATCGACCTGGTGACGCTGGCCGAGAAGCGCCTCGCCAAGGCGACGCGCAAGATCTTCCCCGGCGCCAGCGCTGCCGAGGAGATCGCGACGGCGGCCGAGGTCGCGCCGATCCTGCGCGGTCTCGATGTCGCTGCCGGCAAAGAGCGGGCGGCCGCGAGGCGGCGCAGCGCTTCGTGTTCGAGTTCCGCACCGGGCCGGAGATCCTGGCCTATGTCGCCGGCAAGGAGATCGGCCGCTACAGCCAGCAGGGACCGGTGACGCCCGACCACGCCATCCGCACCAAGCCCGCGCCGCTCGTCGTGCCGGCGCCCGAGGCCGGCAAGCTCGACGCCTTCAAGGCGGACGCGAAGGAGGCGCTCGACACCTACGTCGCCGACTATCACGCCTATTTCGCGCGCCACAACGTGCGGCAGATGCCGAGCAAGACCGAGCTCGATCCGATGCCGCGCGTCGTGCTGGTGCCGGGGCTCGGCCTGTTCGGCGTCGGCAACACCTCGAAGGACGCCAAGATCGCCGCCGACCTCGCCGAGACCACGGTCGCGGTCGTGGCCGATGCCGAGCGGCTCGGCACCTACGAGTGCATTCCCGAGCCCGACATCTTCGACATCGAGTACTGGTCGCTCGAGCAGGCCAAGCTCGGCGCCGCAGCCGAGAAGCCGCTGGCGCGCCGCATCGTCGTCGTCACCGGCGGCGGCTCGGGCATCGGCGCCGCCACCGCGCAGGCCTTTGCGCGCGAAGGCGCCGAGGTCGTGGTGCTCGATCGCGAGGTCGCCAAGGTCAAAGGCTTCGCCATCGCCTGCGACGTCACCGACCCCGCGCAGGTGCGCGCGCGCCTTCGACAAGATCGCCGCGACCTATGGCGGCGTCGATATCGTGGTCTCCAACGCCGGCGCCGCCTGGCAGGGCAAGATCGGCGACGTCGACGAGGCCACGCTGCGCAAGAGCTTCGAGCTCAACTTCTGGGCCCATCAGAGCGTGGCGCAGAACGCCGTGCGCGTCATGCGGGCGCAGGGGCTGGGCGGCTGCCTGCTGTTCAACACGTCGAAGCAGGCGGTGAATCCGGGACCCGATTTCGGCCCCTATGGACTGCCCAAGGCCGCGACCCTGTTCCTGATGCGCCAGTACGCGCTCGATCACGGCGCCGACGGCATCCGCGCCAACGCCGTCAACGCCGACCGCATCCGCTCCGGCCTGCTGACCGACGAGATGATCGCCCAGCGCTCCAAGGCGCGCGGGCTGAGCGAAGCCGACTACATGGGCGGCAATCTTCTGGGCCTCGAAGTCACGGCCGACGACGTGGCGCAGGCCTTCGTGTCGCTGGCCAAGGCGCCCAAGACGACGGGCGCGGTGATCACCGTCGACGGCGGCAACATCGCGGCGGCGCTGCGTTGAATCTTGCCTCCCCGTCATACGGGGAGGTGACCGCGGGCCGGAGGAGGTCTCAGTCGAGCGCGCCGATTCAGATCTGAAATTCAGCGATCTGTGCGGCCTCCGCCCCTGCGGGCACCTCCCCGTATGACGGGGAGGACTATGATTGGCTATGCCAATCGAAACCCATCCCCTCACGACCCATATCGGCGGCCGCATGACGGGCATCGATGCGCGCAAGCCGCTCACGCCGGCCGAGGTCGACGCGATCGACGCCGGCATGGACCGACATGCCGTGCTCGTGCTGCCGCGGCCAGGACATCAGCGACGAGCAGCAGCTCGCCTTCACGCGCAATTTCGGCCCGCTCGAGGAAGGCGCCAACTCGACGGTGCGCAGTTCCGAGCTGCGCCTCGATCCGGCCTTCGCCGACGTCTCCAACCTCGACAAGGAGGGCCGCAAGCTCGCGCGCGACAACAAGCGGCGCATGGCGGCGCTGGGCAACCGGCTCTGGCACTCCGACGCCTCGTTCCGCGCCGTGCCGGCCAAGTATTCGATCCTGAGCGGGCGCATCGTGACGACCGACGGCGGCAACACCGAGTTCGCCGACATGCGCGCGGCCTACGACGCGCTCGATGCGGCGACCAAGGCCGAGATCGAGGATCTGGTCTGCGAGCATTCGCTGATCTATTCGCGCGGCCAGCTCGGCTTCACCGAGTTCCTGCCCGACGAGCGCGTGGCGATGAAGCCCGTGCGCCACCGCCTGGTGCGCACGCATCCCGGCTCGGGACGCAAGTCGCTGTTCCTGTCGGCCCATATCGGCACCATCGTCGGCTGGCCGCAGCCCGAGGCGATGGCCTTCATCCGCGACCTGATGGAGCACGCCACGCAGCCGCGAGTTCGTCTACGTCGCACCGCTGGACGCAGCACGACCTCGTGATCTGGGACAACCGCGCCACCATGCACCGCGTGCGCCGCTTCGACGATCTCACCATCGTGCGCGACATGCGCCGCACCACCACCAGGAGCGACGGCCCGACGGTCGCGCAGGAGGCCGCATGACCGTTCTTCCCAAGCGCCGCGTCGGCAAGACGAAGCTCGAAGTCACCACGCTCGGTCTCGGCGGCGCGCCGATGGGCGGCTTTCGCGCCAACATCTCCGACGCCGAGGCGGTGGCGCTGACCGACGCGGCCTACGACGCGCGGCGTGCGCTACTTCGACACCTCGCCGTTCTACGGCTACGGCCGCAGCGAGCTGCGCATGGGTGCGGCGCTGCGCGAGAAGCCGCGCGAGGACTTCGTGCTGTCGACCAAGATCGGCCGCATCCTGCATGCCACTGAAGCCCGGCGAGAAGACCGCCGGCCGACTTCCGCGAGAACGGCCTGCCGGGCTTCGCGCCGGTGTTCGACTACACCTACGACGGCGTCATGCGCTCGCTCGAGCACTCGCACCTGCGGCTCGGCCTGGCGAAGATCGACATCGCCCTGATCCACGACGTCGATTTCTGGACCACCAAGGATCGCGCGCGTCCTCGAAGAGCGCTTCAAGACGGTGATGGACGGCGGCTTCAGGGCGCTCGACGAGCTGCGCAAGGCAGGCGTCATCGGCGCCATCGGCGTCGGCATCAACGAGATCGGACACCAGCCTGCGCTTCATCCAGGCCGGCGACTTCGACTGCATGCTGCTGGCCGGCCGCTACACGCTTGCTCGAGCAGGGCGCGCTCGACGCATTCCTGCCGGAATGCGTGAAGCGCAACGTCTCGGTGATCCTGGGCGGACCGTACAATTCCGGCATCCTGACCGGCGGCGTGAAGCCCGGCGCCACGCACGACTATGTCGCCGCCCCCGCGCCGCTGATCGACAAGGCGCAGAAGATCGAGGCGGTGTGCCAGCGCCACGGCGTCGAGCTGGGCGCCGCCGCCATGCAGTTCCCGCTGTTCCATCCCGGCGCTCTGCGCGGTGATCCCCGGCGCGCTCAGCATCGCCGAGGTGAAGCAGAACGTGGCGCGCCTGTCGGTCAAGATCCCGGCCGACCTGTGGAGCGAGCTCAAGCGCGAGAAGCTGCTCGACCCCGCGGCGCCGACGCCCAACTGAGGAAACGCCATGAAGATCATCGACGCACAGGTTCACATCTGGTCGCAGACCGTCACGCCGCCCAGCGGCCTGCACCGCAAGGTCGCGAAATTCACCGCCGAGGAGTGCCTGAAGGAGATGGACGAGGCCGGCGTCGATGCCGCGCTGATCCATCCGCCCTATAGCTGGGACCCGACCTCCAACCAGCTCGCGCTCGACGCGGCCAAGAAATATCCCGACCGCTTCGCCGTGATGGGCCAGTTCCCGCTCGACGATCCGGAAAGCCGCAAGCGCATCCACGGCTGGCGCAACCAGCCCGGCATGATGGGCCTGCGCTGGGCGCTGCTCTATCCCGACCAGCAGAAGGCGCTGCACGAGGGCAAGCTCGACTGGGTCTGGCCCGCCGCCGAGAAGGAGGGCATCCCGGTCGCCACCATGGCCGGCCTGTTCCTGCCGACGTTCAGGAAGATCGCCGAAGCGCATCCGCGCCTGAAGCTGATCATCGACCATTGCGGCCTGCTGCGGCTGGAAAAGGATGCGGCGGCCTTCGGCAATCTCGACGAGCTCTGCGCGCTCGCCAAGCTGCCCAACGTCGCGGTCAAGGCGACCGGCGCGCCGGGCTATTCCACGCAGCCCTATCCGTTCAAGAACCTGCATGACGGCCTGCAGCGCATCTTCGACGCCTACGGGCCCGACCGCTTCTTCTGGGGCACCGACATCACCCGCATGCCCTGCACGCTACCGCCAGTGCGTGACCTTCTTCACCGAGGAGCTGCCGTGGCTGAAGGGCCGCGACCTCGAGCAGGTCATGGGCCGCGGCCTGCGCGAAGTGGATCGGCTGGAACTACAAGTTCGACTGAGTCTTGCCGGGAGCGCGCCGCCTGATCGAGGCGCTTTTCCTCGTCGGCAGGATCTGGCCGCGGATCTCGCCGTCGGGATACTGCGATGGTCATGACATTGACGTACCAGCGGCCGGCCAGCACGTCGGCCGCCTGCTCCTCGGTGAGCGTCACGCCATCCCAGATCGGTGTTGTCGTAGATCGGGATGTTGATGGGCGCGATCTGCTGGGCGTTCTCGCCGGGGCCGGCGGGACCATGCAGGTAGCCCATCGTGATCGGACCGCTCAGGCCCGACCAGGTTCAGGCGATATTCCAGCACCTTGGTCGAGGGCCGGTAGACCGCCTCGAAATAGCCGCTGCCGCGGCTTTGCGTTGGCGGCACTTCGCTCGGAGCCGTTGAGGTCGGCCCGCAAGTCGGTCTTCGGCACCCTGGGCTCGGCCAGGTAGAACGAGCAGCCCGTCGCGAGCAGGACGGCCAGAACCGAGAGCAGTGCGGACGATGGCGGCAATCATCGAGTTGGCGGCTCTCCCCTGTCCCATCATACGCAGCGAGGCTCCGTGCCGGCCTCCCTCGTTCAGGCCCGATGATGCACCGGCCCCCTCTACCGTAGACCGGCGTCGGCAGATCCCTCCAGCCGCGCCTTGAGCTGCAACGCGAGATAACGCGAATAGTGCCGCGACTGGGCGAGGTTGCCGCCGTGGAACCACAGCCGTCCTGCGCCGTGGGCTTCCACATGTTGCGCAGTTCGCCTTCCCACGGGCCGGGGTCCTTGGCGGTCTGCGGAGCCCAGAGCCCCAGCACTTGCCCACCTTGTCGGCGACCTCTGGCGAGATCAGCGCGCCCGCCCAACCGTTCATCGAGCCGTAGCCCGTGGCATAGACCACGAGGTCGGCCTGGAAGCTCGCTGCCGTCGCTCAGAACGACCGAGTCCTCGGTGAGCCGCGCCACCTCGACGCCGGCGTCGAAGCTTGATGCGCCCGTCGGCGATCAGCTCCGAGGCGCCGACATCGATGCAGTAGCCCGAGCCGCGGCGGAGCATACATCGGGCCGATGCCGGTCTCGTCGTCGCCGATGCGTCGGCATGAAACCGCGCCATCGCCAGGACGTTGGTAGAAGGCGGCATCGTCGCGCTTTGAGCTGCTCGACCATCGGCCGGGTGGCTGAAGGCTGCAGCGCAGAGGGCAGCGAGGCCGCGGTGAGATCGGCATGGTCGGTGGTGATGCCCGCCTAGCCGCCTCCTCCGAATAAAGTGTGCGCGCCTGGGCCAGCGTCTCGAGCGCACGACCAGGGTGGGCGAGCGCTGGATCATGGTGACGTCGGCGCCGTGCTCCCAGAGGTCGGCCGCGATGTCGTGGGCCGAGTTGTTCGAGCCCACGACCACAGCAGCGCTTGCCGCCGAAGCCCTCGCCGCCGCGATGCTGGCTCGAATGATGCTGCGTGCCGCGGAAGCGGTCGGCGCCGGGAAAGCGCGGCACTTCGGGAAGCCCGACATGCCGGTCGCCAGCACCAGTGCCTGGGTCGAAGCGTGACAGGCTTGCCCTCGCACGCTCGACGACGACGGACCATTCCTGTTTGGCCTCGTCCCTGACGCGCTCCGGCAGGCGCCGAGGACCAGTAATCGAGCTCCATGATCCGGCTGTAGGACTTCGAGCCAGTCGCCCATCTTGTCCCTGCGGCGTGTAGACCGGCCAATGGTCGGGGAACGGCAGGTACGGCAGATGGTCGAACCAGACCGGGTCGTGCAGGCAGAGCGACTTGTAGCGCTGTGCCGCCAGGCGTCGCCCGGCGCGGCAGCCGGTCGACGATCAGCGCCGGCACGCCGATGCGCTTCAGCCGCGCGCCGAATCCCGATACCGCCCTGGCCGCCGCCGACCACCAGCACGAAGCGGCTGGCGCGAGGCGCCGAGTTCAGCGGCGTCGTCAGTGGCGCTGGTCGGTCCAGGTGCGCCGGTTCTGGATGGCCGTGCTGCACGCGCCAGCCTCGCGCGTCGCGCCGTGCTTCTCCTCGAAACCCTTGAGGCTCCATCAGCGCCGTGAACAGTGTCAGCGCCTTGCCGTCGCTTCAGCCGGAGATGCCCGCGCCCGCGCCCGACCGCGGTCTCGAAGGTGAACCACCCCTCGGCTCGCTGTCGGCCTTGAAGCAAGAAGCGCCGCACGTCGGCCAGCCGCGCCTTCAGCATGTCGGCGATGGCGCTGCGGCGCTCGAAGGTGACGATGTTCCAGGTGAAGAGCCACGGGTCGCGCCAGTAGCTCGTCTCGTGGAACAAGGCGGCGGCATCGGCATCGCCGCGCTCGAGCGCCGACGAGAATTCGCGCGAGCGCAGCTCTCGATCTCGTTCATTGTCTATCCCCAGCGATGGTCCTGTTGCCGGCACTCTAGACTCAGTCGGACCGACTGTCGCACGCCTGACGGTAACCGCGTTTTGCAATGCGTCCCTCGAGCCGATTTCGAGATCGGCAAGCTGTCACGGAACGATGCCGCCGAAGGGCGTTCGTTCGCTATCGGGAAGTCCATGCTCATCGAAAAACCGCGCATCGGCGGCAAGATCGCCGGCCGCGCCCTCCATCCCCTGCTGCGCTCCTTCGCCGTCGGCTATTTCCTCGCCGCTGGCAGCGCTGCGACCTGGTCTATCCGCAGGCCAGCGTCTTCGTGCCCGAGAGCGCGCACCGGAGTTCGCGTCGATCACCGAATGGCTGCTGCTGGCGCCGGGCCTGCGTCATGGCCGGGCTGGCGCGCGATCGTCGCCCTCGATCGACCTTCTGGGCGAGCGTCCGCTTCCGCGACCTGCCCGACGTCCGGATGTATGCCGCGGGCGGCGCGCTGGTCGTGGCGCTGGAACTCTACAACCTCACATCCGCCAGTCGGCCGGCGCCGACGCCATCACGCCCATGGGGCTGATCCTGTCGCTTTCCGCGATCGCCGTCCTGCTGGCGACGCCCGTCGCGAGCCTGGGCCCGGATGTATCGCTAAGCCGCACAGCGCATCGGGGAGGGGCTGGCAAGAGCTGGCTAGGCGCTTCGGAGGCGATGATCGTCCCTCGGAGGATCGCGCCCATGAAATACGACGTCATCTCCGCCGATGGCCATGTCGATCTGATCTGGCTGCCGCCCGACCTGTTCACCAGCCAACGCCTCGGCGGCGCTCAAGGACCGCATGCCCCATGTGATCGAGGGACCGAAGGGGCCGGAATGGGTGAGCGCCAAGCGGCGCCACGTTCGGCCTGATGAACGGCATGGGCTCGGCCGGCCGCGAATACGTGCCGGGCAGTCATCCACCGCTCCGACCGGATGGCCTCGACCGGCCTCTACGACGACGGCAAGAAGGGCATCCGCCGCCTGACCGACCCCGATCTGCGGCTGCAAGGACCAGGACCGCGACGGCGTGCAGGCCGAGGTGCTGTACGGCATCCTCGGCGCCAGCGGCCGGCTCGAACGATCCACGAGGCGGCGGTCGAGATGCTGCGCATCTACAACGACTGGCTCGCACGATTTCTGCAGCGCCGCATCCCGATCGGCTGCGTCGGGCTCGCCAACATTCCCAACCACAACATGGAAGCAGTCGGTCGGCCGAGATCGATGCGCAACGCCAAGCGCGGCGTGCGCGGCTTCGATGTCGCCAACCGGCCGCGACATGACGCCGCTGTGGGACCCGTTCTGGGAGCCGCTGTGGCAGTGCGCGCACGAGACCGGCATCCCGGTGCACTTCCACACGATCGGCGGACGGCTCGCCCGACTACTCGAAGATGCCGCCGTATGTCGTGCGCCGCGTGCGCGCCACGCACATCACCAGCTTCCAGATGCACATGGGCTACGTGCTGATGTCGCTGATCTTCTGCGGCGCGCTCGAGCGCTACCCCAACCTCAAGATCGTGATCGGCGAGGCCGGGCATCGGCTGGATCCCCTACGTGCTGCGAGCGCATGGACGCTCGAGTGGGAGGACCAGTTCAAGGACCTCGACCTCAAGATGAAGCCGAGCGAGTACTGGCACCGCCAGTGCTACGCCACCTACCAGACCGACCCGGTCGGCATCAAGCTGCTCGACGAGCTCGGCGAGGACAACGTCATGTGGGGCTCGGACTTCCCGCATCCCGACGGCATCTGGCCCGATTCGCAGGAGTTCCTGGACCGCGAGCTTGCCGGCGTCACGCCCGAGGTGCGCCGCAAGGTGAGCGCGCGACAATGCGATGAAGCTCTATCGGCTGCAGGGAACTCGATCTTCAGGTCCGCTTGAACAGTCGCAGCGCATGTCGTCGACAGGTCGTCGACTCTGCGAACAGAATGCCGACCGTCCAGCGCTACGAGCCCTAGCGCACCGCCGCTCCTCACGTTTTTGCCATGCTGGCCTTCGCCGGCAATTCGCTGCTCTGCCGGGTCGCGCTGCAGCGACACGGCGATCGACGCGGCGAGCTTCACCTCGATCCGGCTCGCCTCGGGCGCCCTGATCCTGGTCGTCATCCTGCTGCGCTCGCGCGGCGGCGTCGACCGACGGGCGGAAGCTGGCCGATGGCGGCGATGCTGTTCGCCTATGCGGTCGTTCTTCTCCTTCGCCTATCGCGACCTCACCGCCGCGACCGGCGCGCTGCTGCTGTTCGGCGCCGTGCAGCTCACCATGATGGGCTACGGGCTGTGGACGGGCGAGCGCATCCGCGGCGCCGAGCCTCGTGGGTCTTCTGCGTGGCGTTGGCCGGCCTGGTCGGCCTGCTGCTGCCGGGCCTCGCCGCGCCGCCGCCGCTTGCCGCCGCCCTGATGCTGGGCGCGGGCGCGGCCTGGGGCGTCTATTCGCTGCTCGGCCGCGGCGCCGGCGATCCGACGGCGGCGACCGGCGGCAATTTCCTGCGCACCATGCCCTTCGCCGCGCTGCTGATCCTGGCCAGCCGGCCATGGCGGCAGCCGAGACCGGTCGACCGCATGGGCGCGTTCTATGCCGTCGCTGTCGGGCGCCGTGACCTCGGGCCTGGGCTATGTCCTGTGGTACGCCGCCCTGCCCGGCGCTGCAGCGCGACCTCGGCCGCGACCATCCAGCTCAGCGTGCCGGCCATTGCGGCCATCGGCGGTGCAGTGCTACTCGCCGAGCCGATCACGGTGCGGCTGCTGCTGTCGTCGGTGGCGATCCTGGGCGGCATCGCGCTCACGATACGCAAGAAGAAGCTGAAGGAAGATCATGTTCGAAGTCGCCGAGCGTCTCAGGAACGTCAAGGTATCCGGCCTCCGCCGCCATGACCCGCAAGGTGCGCGAGCTGCGCGCCCAGGGCGTCAAGATCGTCGGCCTGTCGTCGGGCGAGCCCGACTTCCCGACGCCGCTGCACGCCATCGAGGCGGCGCAACAAGGCAGCCCTGGCCGGCGACACCAAGTATCCGCCGCAGGACGGCGTGAAGCCGCCTGAAGGAGGCGATCGCAGCGCAAGTTCAAGCGCGACAACAACCTCGACTACGCGCTCGAGGAGATCATGGTCTCGCAACGGCAGCAAGCAGATCATGTACGACGCGCTGATGGCGAGCGTGAACCCGGGCGACGAGGTGATCATCCCCGCGCCGGGCTGGATCTCCTACGCCGACCAGGCGACCATCGCCGGCGCCGTGCCGGTGCTCGGTGTCGTGCCCGGAGAACAACCACTTCAAGCTGCGCGCCGCCGACCTCGACGCGGCGATCACGCCCAGGACCAAGTGGGTGGTGCTGAACTTCCCCAACAATCCGACCGGCGCGGTGTGCTCGCGCGCCGAGATGCGCGAGATCGCCGACGTGCTGCTGCAGCATCCGCACGTGCTGGTGATGGCCGACGACGATCTACGAGCACCTGACCTACGACGGCTTCGGCTTCTGCACCGTCGCCGAGGTCGAGCCGCAGACTGAAGGAGCGCACGCTGACGGTGAACGGCGCCTCGAAGGCCTATGCCATGACCGGCTGGCGGGTCGGCTTCGCCGGCGGGCCGCGGCCGATGATCGCCGCCATGACCAACATGCAGGGCCAGATCGGCTCGGGCATCTCGACCATCAGCCAGGCGGCCGCGACCGCCGCGCTCGAACGGGCCGCAGGACCTGCTCAGAGAGCGCGCGCGCCGACTACCAGAAGCGGCGCGACGAGGTCGTCGGCATGCTGCGCGAGGCCAAGGGCATCACCTGCCACAAGCCCGAGGGCGCGTTCTACGTCTTCCCCAACATCGCGGGCTGCATCGGCAAGACCACCAAGGCCGGCCGCAAGATCGACACCGACACCGATTTCGTGACGGCGCTGCTCGGAGGAAAAGCCACGTCGCCACCGTGCAGGGCGCGGCCTACGGCATGAGCCCCTACTTCCGCATCTCCTATGCCACCGACATGGCGAGCCTGCGCGAGGGCTGCCAGTCGCATCCAGGAGTTCTGCAGCGAGCTCGCAGGTGACGATCACGCGCGTGAGTGCGGCCTGAGCTCGTCATCTGCTTGATATTGCGTCATCTCGTTGCGCCAGCGCGATCTTGCGCGAGCAGAGCGGCCAGTGACACGGCTCCTCGAGCTCGAAGATCATGTACTTGGCGAAGCGCGGAGGCGCGGTCGTAGTCGTGCGCCAGGTCGGCGGCTTCCTGCCGGTAAGCTGCGTGCCGTCGCGCTTGCGCTGGTAGGCGACCACGGTCGACACCGTGAACTGCAGCCGGCCAAGATAGGCGCCGCGACCGCCGAAGATCGGCCGATCCGACGGGCCGGAGCCGCCGCTCTCGCAATGGGCGAGCTGGCGGATCATCTCGTCCTTGCGGTCGTCGATGGCGCTCTGCTGCTTCTGCTGCAGATCGGTCGTGGCCTCGAAGCCTGCGGTCTTCGGCGGTTGCCCGCCGAGTTGGCAACCGCTCGACGAGAAACGCGGCGGCCATGAGGCCGGGGCTGAGGGCGTTGCGCACGATAGTCACGCCTAGCTGTTCTCACACGATTCATGCGACGAGGTAAACCCCTTGAGGTGTGCGATGCGGGAGGCGTCATCGTGACCGAAGCGGGAACGCGTCGTGAACTTCCGGACGGCGAACTGCTCTCGCCGGTCGCGTGCGCGAACTTCTGAAGCTCGAGGCCAATCAGACCTGCGGCTTCGTGCGCGTGAGCTACGTCAGCGAGCAGAAACTTTGCGGCGCAGCTGCGACCGGTCAGGTTCGCGCGCTCTGTTTCCTGGTGACACGCTGACGCGCCGGTGCGGCTGCATCGCATCCGCAACGATCAGCTCTATCACTACTATCGCGGCGATCCGCTGGAGCTCCTGCTGCTCAAGCTCGACGGCTCGTCCGGAGAAAGTGATCATCGGCCCCGACATTGCGGCGGGCCAGCACGTGCAGTTCTTCATTTCCCGGCGGCACGTTCCACTGCGCGCGTGATCGGCAGGCGGCGCTGGTTCCTGGGCGGCAGCACAGGAGTAGGCCGGACGTGATTCCCGCCGACGTCGGTAAATAGGCGACGTCGAGATGCTGGCGAAGAAAGTATCCAGCGGTGGCGGAAGAGATCCGGAGCGTTTCCCCAGCCGGCGTGAAGCGGGTCAATGTCTTTGCTGGGAGCAAGTTCACCCCACCTGCCGTGCCTGCCCGGCCCCAGTACTTCGCGCACGCAGCACCTTCTTGTCGACCTTGCCGACGGCGGTGAGCGGCAGGCTGTCGACGAACTCGACCTGCTTGGGCGCATGCGGTGCCGCCCTTGCGGTCCTTGACGAGCTGCATCAGCGCTTCGGGCGACGGTCGCGTGCCGGCCTTGACGACGATCAGCGCGGTGACGGCCTCGCCCCACTTCTCGTGCGGCACGCCGATCACCGCGCACCATGGCGACGTCGGGATGCGAGGACAGCACGTCCTCGACCTCGCGCGGGAAGATGTTGAAGCCGCCGCTCACGATCATGTCCTTCTTGCGATCGACGATGTAGAGGTAGCCGCGCTCGTCGGCGCGCGCGATGTCGCCGGTATGCAGCCAGCCGCCCTTGAAGGTCTCGGCCGTCTGCTCCGGCCGCTTCAGTACTGCTCCATGGCGTGCGGCGCGCGCACGCAGATCTCGCCCGCCTCGCCCGGCTTCACTTCCTCGTTGTCCGTCGTCGCGCAGGCTGACGCTGCACGAGGCGATGGGAAAGCCGCAGGAGGCGAACAGCTCGGGCCGTCTGCGCGTCGTGGTCGGCCTTGCGCAGCACGCTCACCGGATAGCACTCGGTCTGGCCGTAGAGCTGGCTGAAGACCGGCCCGATGCGCTCCAGCCCCTCGACCAGCCGCGTCGGCGACATCGGCGAGGCGCCGTAGAGGATCAGCTCGAGCGAGGAGAGATCGGTCTTGTCGAGCCTGGGATGATCGAGCAGCACATAGATCATGGTCGGCACCACGAGCGTGAAGTTGATCTTCTCGCGCTCGATGGTGGCCAGAAACTTCTCCGGCTCGAAGCCCTTCAGGAGATGCACCGTGCCGCCCTTCAGCAGCGACGGGCAGCACCTTGGTGCCGGCGACGTGGGTGATCGGCGCCGCCGCCAGATAGCGCGGCACGTCGGGAAACTCGAAGTCGGCGGCGACCGCCACCGACATGGCGGCAGTCGAGCGGTGGCGGCGGATCGCGCCCTTGGACTTGCCCGTCGTGCCGCCGGTGTAGTTGATGATGGCGTAGTCGTCGGGATCGGTGAGATCGACCGGCGCTCGCCTGCGCCGATCTTCTCGGCCGCCGCCATGCACGTCGCGGCCGAAATCCGCCCGGCCCATGGTGAGCACGACGCTCAGCCGGTCGGCGGCCTTGGCGGCAAGCTCGCCGCCGCGCTGGGCGTGCGTCCTGGGATCGACGATCAGCGCGCGAGCCTCGGCATCCTCGATGACGTCGAGATGATCGCCGAGCGCGCCCAGCGGATGCAGCCAGGTGGTGACCAGGCCCAGGCCTCGACGCCGCCACGCCGGCGCACCAGGTCTCGGCGCTGTTGGCGCTGAGGAACGCCACCGTCTGGCCCTTGCGAGGCCGGCCGCCGCCATCGCCGCCTGCAGGCGGCCGATCAGGTCGAGCGTGCGCGCGATAGGTGAGGCTGCCGCCGTCCCACACGAAGGCCCGGCGCTCGGGAAGCGCGCCAGGGCGCGCAGCATCATGGTCGTGCCGGTCGGGGCCTCGGCGATCTGCGGGCATCCGTTATCTACCAGTGCCGCCCCTCGAAGCAGGCCTTCCGAGCCTTCGGTCGCGGCGAAGCAGCTACGGCGTCGGATGCACCTTCATCCAGTGCCGCGCGATCTCCTCGCGCGTGGCGACCCAGACCTTGGGCTTGGACGCGACGTAGTCGAGGAAGCGCGCCAGGGTCGCGGCGCGGCTCGGCCGGCCGACCAGGCGGCAATGCAGGCCGATCGACATCATCTTCGGGCTGCGCGCGCCTCGGCGTAGAGCACGTCGAAGCTGTCCTTCATCGCCTGCAGCCAGCCGTCGCCCGCGGTGTAGCCCGGCGCCACGCCGAACTTCATGTCGTTCACTTCCAGCGTGTAGGGAATGATCAGGTGCGGCGTGCCGTCGACCCGCACCCAGTAGGGCAGGTCGTCGTTGTAGGAATCGCTCGAATAGAGGAAGCCGCCATGCTTGATGACGGCCGACAGCGTGTGCATGCCGAAGCGGCCGGTGTACCAGCCGACCGGCGGCTTGCCGGCGGTCTGCTGTGATCGACCGTCACCGTCTTCTTCGATGTGGTCGAGCTCCTGCTCGAGCGTGAAGTCCTTGTAGTTGATCCAGCGCCAGCCGTGGCTCGCCACCTCGTGGCCGCCCTCGGCCATCGCCTTGCCGGCGGCGGGATTGAGCTCCAGCGCGCGGCCGACCGCCCATGAGGTGAAGCGCATGTTGCGCTCGCCGAACAGCCGCAGGATGCGCCAGAAGCCGGCGCGGCTGCCGTACTCGAACTGCGATTCGATCGAGAGGTCGCGGCCGCCCTGGATCGGCGTGCCGCCCGGCGTCTCGGCACAGGAAGACCTCGGAGGCGGCATCGCCGTTCAAGATGTTGTTCTCGCCGCCCTCCTCGTAGTTCAGCACGAAGCTGACGGCGATGCGGGCCTCGCCCGGCCATTGCGGATCGGGCGTGTCGGGGCCGTAGCCGATCGAGGTTGCGGTCGAGATGATTGATGCATGCGGGCCTCCCGATTGAAGCGCGACTATGGGGCCGCTATAGCTCGGCCAACAAGTCTGGAGAGAAATGCATGAGCGGTGCCAACGCCGTCCGCGAGGATCGTCTGTGGCAACGGCACGCCGACATGGCGAAGCTGGGCGGCACGCCAAGGGCGGCGTCAATCGCCAGGCGCTGTCGGCCGAGGACGCCGCGGCGCGAAACCTGCTCGCTTCGTGGGCAAAGGCGCGCGGCTTTGCGATCTTCACCGACGCCATCGGCAACCTCTTCGTGCGCCGCGAGGGCAGCGAGCCCGCAGGCGCTGCCGGTGATGAGCGGCTCGCACATGGACAGCCAGCCGACCGGCGGCCGCTTCGACGGCATGTACGGCGTGCTGGCGGCCTTCGAGGCGCTGGAAGCGCTGGAGGATGCCGGCGTCAGGACCAGGCGGCCGGTGATGGCCGTCGCCTGGACCAACGAGGAAGGCTCGCGCTTCCAGCCCGGCGCCATGGGCTCGGCGGTGTTCGCCGGCCGCAACAGGCTCGAGCGACATGCTGGCCGGTCAAGGACTGGAAGGGCGTCGTGCTGAAGGACGCGCTGGCCGAAACGCTGAAGGCCGCGCCGGCGCCGATGCGCGACGGCACAGCCGGGCTTCGCGCTCGACTGCTATGTCGAGGCCCATATCGAGCAGGGCCCGCGGCTGGAGAACGAGCGCAAGACGATCGGCGTCGTCACCGCCATCCAGGGCAGCCGCCGCTACATCGTCGAGATCGACGGCGAGGAGGCGCATGCCGGCACGACGCCGCGCGCCGCCCGCAGGGACGCCTTCGCCGCCGCCACGCGCGTCGCCGCGGCGATGTACGAGGCCGACGACCGACGCCGACGACACGCTGCGCTTCACCATCGGCCGGGTCGAGGTCTCGCCGGGCTCGCCCAACACCGTGCCGGGCAAGGCGAGCTTCACCATCGACATGCGCCATCCCGAGGACGCCGTGCTGGAGGCGCACGAGAAGACGCTGCGCGACATCGTGGCGGCAAGGCGCGCACCCTGCACGGCCCGCATCGAGCGCGTGACGGCGGTGGCGCCGACCGACTTCGATCCGCACGGTGATCGACCTGGTGCGCGCCAAGGCCAATGCGCTCGAGCTCTCGCAACATGGACATGCCGTCGGGCGCCGGCCACGACGCCATGCACATCGCCAGGCTCTGCCCCGCCGGCATGATCTTCGTGCCCTGCGAGCGCGGCATCAGCCACAACGAGATCGAGAACGCCACGCCCGCCGACCTCGCCGCCGGCGCGCGCGTGCTGGTCGAGGTGCTGGTGGAGTTGGCCAATCGCTGAGGGATCAGTGAAATGTCGAAGTCGATGTCAGTCCGAGCTCGTCGCCATCCTCTCCGACCTGATCGCGCTGCCGAGCCCCTACCCGCCCGGCACGTCGGTCGAGATCTGCGCCTATGCGGCCAAGCGCCTGAAGAAGGCGGGCTACAAGGTCGAGATCGCGGCCAGGACCAAGGGCGTCGACAACGTCGTGGCGCGGATGAAGGGCAAGGGCAGAGGTCCGGTCATCGCCTTCAACGCCCATGTCGACACGGTGGGCGTGGGCGAGCGCGCCAACTGGAAGAGCGATCCCTTCAAGGCGCTGGTCAAGGGCGGGCTGGTCCATGGCCTGGGCGCCGGCAACTGCAAGGGCAGCATGGCGGTGCAGCTCTGGCTCGCCGAGGAGATCGCGCGCCGCGGCGGGCCGGCCAAGGGCGAGCTGATCTTCACCTTCGTGGCCGACGAGGAGAATCTCGGGCCCGACGGCATGGAATTCCTGCGCAAGAGCGGCAGGTGCGGCCCGACGCGCTGATCCTGGGCGCGCAGACCGAGAACAACCTGATCGTGGCCGAGCGCGGCGTGATGTGGGCCCGCATCACCACCAAGGGCAAGGCGGCGCACGCCGGCAACCCGTCGGCCGGCGACAACGCCATCCTGCGCATGATGCGGCTGGCGGGCGCGCTGCAGGCGCACTACGACAAGGCGCTGGCCAAGCGGGTCAAGGGCGCCATGAAGTCGACGGTGAACATCGGCATGTTCCATGGCGGCCACAACACCAACGTCGTGCCCTCGGCCTGCACGGTCGAGATCGACCGCCGCCTGCTGCCCGGCGAGAAGGTGAAGGATGCCTTCACGGAGCTGAAGCGCGTGGTCGACGGCGTCGGCGAGCCGAAGACGCCTGTACGCGGTCGAGTTCCTGACCGGCACCAACGGCTTCTTCGCGCCCGGAGAACGGCGCGCGCCGTCGGCGCCTTCGAGGCGGCGGTCAAGGCCGAGACCGGCCGCAAGGTGAAGTTCCTCAACGCCACCGGCGTCAGCGACGGCCGCTACTACGCCGACGACGGCATCGAGATCATCAATTTCGGCCCGGGCTCGGGCGCGCAGGGCCATGCCGCCAACAGATCGGTGCCGATCGCCGAGATGGTCGAGGCGGCGGAGATCCAGCTCGACGTGGTGCAGCGGCTGCTGGGCACGTCCGGTGAGGGCCGCTGCCGCCGTTCCGCGCCGACCATGTCGGCAGCCGCCGCTGCGGCCGGCGGCGCTGAAAGCAGGCCTTCCGCGACCATGGCGCGCGGACGGATCGACGATGACACCTTCGGCGCCATCAGAACGCGGCGATCCTGCGGCGCCGTCAGGCTGCAGGAGGAGATCGGCCTGCAGGCGGTCAACGACGGCGAGTACCGGCGCGGCTCCTACTGGGGCCGCTGCGCGCAGCGCCTGCGGGTCTCACGATCGGCGCAGGCGCGCTTCAGGTTCCGCGACGATGCGGGCGCCGAAAGCGACTTCACCGCGCCGGTCGCCGCAGCGCCGCCGCGACCGTGCCGCTCGCCGCCGACGAAGTGGCGCTTCGTGGCGCCGCTGACGCAACGCGCATCAGGTCACCCCTGCCCGCGCCCTCGACCTCTGCACTTCTACGCCGGCAGCAGGCTTGCCCGGCCCCGGCATTTATCCCGACCTCGCCGACTACCTTCGCCGACTTGCCGCGATCTACCGCGCGAGATCGCCGACATCGTCCATGCCGGCGGCCGCTACATCCCAGTTCGACGAGGTGGCGCTCGCCATGCTGCGCGATTCCACGGTGCGCGAGCTGGCGCGCGCCGACGGGCTCGATCCCGGCGCGCTGGTGACGCTCTATGTCGATGCGCTCAACCAGGCGATCGACGGCGCGCCGCGCGGGCGTCACCTTCGCCATCCATATGTGCCGCGGCAACTTCAGGGGCCGCTATCTGTCGAGCGCGGCGGCTACGACGGCGTGGCCGAGCAGCTGTTCGACCGCGGCGCAGGTCAGTCACTTCCTGCTGGAATACGACACGCCGCGCGCCGGCGATTTCGTGCCGCTGCGCTTCGTGCCACGCGGCAAGGGCGTCGTGCTGGGGCTGGTGAGCTCGAAGGTGCCGCCCTCGAGCCTGCAGACCTGCTGGCGCGGCGCATCGAGGAAGCGTCGGGCTTTATCGACGGCGACCGCCTGGGCATCAGCCCGCAATGCGGCTTCGCCAGCACCGTGGCCGGCAACCCGCTGAGCGAGGACGACATGCGCGCCAAGCTGGCGCGTTGCGTGGAAGTGGCCAAAGCCGTCTGGGGCCAGATCGCCATGCCGACGCCGGACGGGGAAGTTAAGTTGGCCCCTTTCCGCAATTCCCGCAGTTTCCGCAAGCGATACGCCAATCGGCTTCCCGGGAGAGTGCACTCTGGGCGAGACAGACAAACCTGCGGACGGCCTCTCGAGCAGTAGTTTTTGCAGGGGGTTTCCGCCGGTTTCCGTCCTGCCGAGCGGCGCAAACCGGCTGCCTCAGCGCACATCGAGATGATTGATATCATTGACGAATCCGACGCGCCGGATCGTTGCAGGCAGTTTCCGCCCTTTCCGCCCCTTTCCGCCGCTCGTTTTGCTGTCTTACCCAAAGGGTGCGCTCCATCAGAGGTACAGCCAGCCTCGCATGATCTCTCCTCAGGTTCGTTATCTCTCCTGACCAGAGCATAAGTGATACTGAAGTATAGTCAAGCGTAATACTTAGAGGCCGGGCGCCAGGCGGCGCCTTGAGTTTTTGCGCTCCATACGACGCAGAAACTCGACCTCGGCTGGGTGGACAGCGCCCGATGAAGGCGCACCATGGACAACCGGTGAAGTGTCCGAAACGGCCCGGATAAGTGGACTCTACAGCAAGTCCGGACAGCACGCTTTTTGACGCCGTCTGGCGCATCATCCCGGCCAAGCCGCATGGCTGGAGCGGCTTGGCCTTAACAGCCTTCGAAAACCTCTCGGCCGAGATCAGGCGAGGTCGAAGCGATCAGCGTTCATCACCTTGGTCCACGCCGCCACGAAGTCGGCCACGAACTTCGCTTGCGCGTCGTCGGCCCCGTAGACTTCGGCAAGGGCGCGCAGCTCGGAGTTCGAGCCGAAGACGAGGTCGACACGGGTGCCGGTCCACTTCAGTTTGCCGCTCTTGCGGTCGTGTCCCTCGAACACATTTTCATCCGAGGTCGCTTTCCACTCGGTGCTCATGTCCAAGAGGTTCACGAAGAAGTCGTTGGTCAGCGTCTCCGGACGAGATCGTGAAGACGCCGTGCTGCGACTTGCCGTGGTTCGCGCCCAAGACGCGCAGGCCGCCGACGAGAACCGTCATCTCCGGCGCGGTCAGCGTCAGGAGTTGCGCTCTGTCGATCAGCAGCTCCTCCGCCGATACGCTGAACTTGGCCTTGAGGTAGTTGCGGAACCCGTCCGCGACCGGCTCGAGATAGCCAAAGGACTCCACGTCGGTTTGCTCCTGCGACGCGTCCGTGCGGCCGGGCGCGAAGGGAACGGTCACGTCGTGCCCGGCCTTCTTCGCGGCCTGCTCGACGGCGGCCGAGCCGCCGAGAACGATCAGGTCGGCGAGCGACACTTTCTTGCCGCCACTGGCCGCGCCGTTGAAGGCCGTCTGGATGCCCGCAAGGGTTTCGAGCACCTTTGCCAATTGGGCAGGCTGGTTGACTTCCCAGTCCTTCTGGGGGCTGAGACGGACGCGCGCCCCGTTCGCCCCGCCGCGCTTGTCGGAGCCGCGGAAGGTTGCCGCCGAGGCCCAAGCGGCCCCGATCAGCTCGGGGATGGAAAGTCGCGAGGCGAGGATCTTGGCCTTGAGCTCCGCGATGTCCTTGGCGTCGATCAGCTTGTGATCGACGGCGGGAACGGGATCTTGCCAGACCAGCTCCTCCGTCGGGCACCTCCGGACCGAGATAGCGTACGCGCGGGCCCATGTCGCGGTGGGTGAGCTTGAACCACGCGCGGGCAAACGCGTCCGCGAACTCATCCGGATGCTCGTAGGAAGCGCCGGGAGATCTTCTCGTAGGCCGGATCCATCCGCAGCGAGAGGTCCGTGACCAGCATGGTCGGCGCGTGACGCTTCGACGGGTCGAAGGCATCCGGGATCGTCGGCGACGTCGCCTTTCGCCCTGAACTGATTGGCGCCGGCCGGGCTCTTCGGTCCAGCTCCCATTCGTGGCCGAACAGGTTCTCGAAGAAGCTGGTTGCTCCACTTCGTCGGCGTCGTGCGACCAGGTGACTTCCGGGCCGCCGGTGATCGCGTCTTTGCCTATGCCGGTGCCGATACCTGCTCTTCCAGCCAAAGCCTTGCTCCTCGATGGGCGCCGCTGCCGGCTCGGGACCGACCAGCGCGCGCATCGCCGGCGCCGTGGGCCTTGCCGAAGCTGTGTCCGCCGGCGATCGAGCGCAACCGTCTCCTCGTCGTTCATCGCCATGCGCTTGAAGGTCTCGCGAATGTCGATGGCGGCGGCGACCGGATCCGGCTTGCCGTTCGGCCCATTCGGATTCACGTAGATGAGGCCCATCTGCACGGCGGCCAGCGGATTCTCGAGCTGGCGGTCGCCGCTGTAGCGCTCGTCGCTCATGAGGATCAGGGAACCAAACCTTCTCCTTGCCCCAGTACATGGATCTCGTCAGGCTCCCACACGTCGGGGCGACCGCCGCCGAAGCCGAATGTCTTGAAGCCCATCGGTCTCGAGCGCGACGTTGCCGGCGAGGACGATGAGGTCGGCCCACGAGATTTTCCGAGCCGTATTTCTGCTTGATCGGCCACAAGAGCCGGCGCGCCTTGTCGAGGCTCGCATTGTCCGGCCAGGAGCCGAGGGGTGCGAAGCGCTGCTGGCCGGCGCCGGCGCCGCCGCGGCCGTCGCCGATGCGGTATGTGCCCGCGGCGTGCCACGCCATGCGAGATCATGAACCCGCCGTAGTGGCCGAAGTCCGCTGGCCACCAGTCTTGGCTGTCCGTCATCAGCGCGGCGAGGTCTTTCTTCAGCGCTTGGAAGTCGAGCTTCTTGAACTCTTCGGCGTAGTTGAAGCCCTTGCCCATGGGATCGGACTGGGGCGAGTTCTGGCGTAGGATCCTGAGGTTCAGCTGGTTCGGCCACCAGTCGCTGTTCGACCTCATTCCAACATTTGTCGTCCCGTGCACGACCGGGCACTTGCCCGCTTTCTCGTCAGTCTTTGCGTCCATGTTTCCCTCCGATCGTGTTCCAGTTTTCTTCGAATTGTTCGTATGGACCATTTGGATCAAAGCGCGTCGAGCGCCTTTTGGAAGCGGCCGGCATGCGACTTCCCGGCCTTGGCGAGCGTCTCGAACCAGTCGGCGATCTCGTCGAAGCCTTCCTGGCGGGCAACGCGGGCCATGCCCGGATACATGTCGGTGTATTCGTGGGTCTCGCTGGCGATCGCGGCCTTGAGGTTGTCGCCGGTCGGACCGATCGGCTTGCCGGTCGCCGGGTCGCCCACTTCCTCGAGATATTCGAGATGGCCGTGCGCGTGCCCGGTCTTGCGCTCGGCAGTCGAGCGGAACACGGCGGCGAGATCGTTGAAGCCCTCGACGTCGGCCTTCTGGGCGAAATAGAGATAGCGGCGGTTCGCCTGGCTCTCGCCGGCAAACGCGTCCTTCAGATTCTGCTCGGTCTCGGTTCCCTTGAGAGAAGGCATGTCGCCCTCCTCAGCTCGGTCGGAAAAGCCGATGACGGCGAGGACTGTGCGCCCGCCGGAGCCGGGAATCAATACAGTCTAGAAAATTTCTAGTCTGCGGCCGGAGCCGGGTCCCGGCCGACGCGGATGATCACGTCGATGCGCTCGCCTGCGGTTGAGCCACCAGCCCCGGCGTGCACCGTTCCGCGAAAGGAGGACGCGCCATGCCGATCTATGAAAGAGGCCCCGTCCGCATCCACTACGAGGAAATGGGTTCGGGCTTTCCGCTGCTGGTCATTCCGGGCGGCGGGCTCAACTCGACGATCGCCGGGCTCGACGCCAGCCATCCCTTCAACCCGATGAAGGAGTTCGCCAAGGACGAGCTTCCGCTGCATCGCGCGCGGACCTGCGCAACGCCAATGGCGGCCAGTCGTCGGGCCCGCTCGAGATCGACCGGCCGTGGGACGCCTACACCGACGACCATCTCGGCCTGATGGATCACCTGGGCATCGAGAAGTTCATGGTGCTGGGCTTCTGCATCGGCGGCCCGTTCATCTGGAACCTGCTGCAAGCGGGCGCCCGAGCGCGTCGTCGCCGCCGTGCTGGCGCAGCCGAGCGGCTTCCGCCCGGAGATGCCCGACCTCTTCTACCAGAACAACATCACCGGCTGGGGCCCGGCGCTGGTCGCGCGCCGGCCCGACATCACGATGGCGATGGTCGACGCCGTTCCTCGAACAAGATGTACCGCGCCAACGCCGACTTCGTGTTCACCGTGACGCGCGATTTCGTGCGCGCCTGCCAGACGCCGATCCTGGTCCTGCCGGACGACGTCCCGCCGCATCCCTACGCGGTGGCGATGGAGGTGGCGATGCTGGCGCCCAACGTCGCAGGTGAGCATGTATCCCGTGGAAGGACGCGCCGGAGAAGATTCCGCTGGCGGTGCGGCACATCAGGACGTTCCTGAAGGCCAACCGGCCGGCGACGGCGGCGGCGATGGAGCAGCGGGCGGCGCGGTCGTGGATCCAGTGCAGTCCGCAGAGCCAGGAGCAGGAGATAAAACCGCCACTGATCGCCAGGAGCCGATCAAGTCCATCGCGGAGAGCAAGTGGGCATTCTCCGTCTTGTGTTGCCTGACGGTGGGACTGCAGTTGCGTCTCGCTCCACCGAAGTTCTTCCGGCGTGAGCGCTCCTCGGAACTCTTCAGTAAATCAGCCACAACCGGTATGCTGTTCACGACGTCTGTTTCGCAGTATCGGGCAACGTCCGCGATTTTGCCCTCGGCGACCATCGCTTCCACCTTGCTGCCATCCACACCGTCGGGTTTGCCTGCCAGTCCCGGGAAGCGACTGAACTCATCAAGCTTCATCTTGCTGCTGGAACCGAGATGACTCCCAGGACGTCGCACAGGTCGATGGCATCAGTCCGAATACCGATTGAAATAGGGCCGGCGATTCAGTCCTGGCGCCGGCACTCTGTGCAGCATTGCGCGGTGGCGCAGAACGGGCAGATCAAACCCGTTCCCATTGAACGTCACAGAGTTGCGGATTGAGTTGCGCAATCCTGTCGACGAAGGAACGAATAAGCTCGGGCTCCGGCCGCTCTTCAAACATGAGGGGCGCCGATTGCCGTCGTGCGCCAACCTTTGTCCTCGCGCCTGGCCGCCAATGCGCCAATACAAGCGATGCCGTGCAAAGGATGCTTGGGAAAGTTAGGATCCCATGGCTGCGCGCACCTGATCGTCAGACTCGTACTCGATCCCAGAATGCGTGCGGCCGCGCGCTAGGTCGGGAACAGTTTCCAAGTCCCAAACTATAACGGCGGGCTCATTCATGAGGCGGCTCAAAAGGCCTCAACATCGCTTGTCGTCCATCATGGCCGCAACATTACCACGTAATTCGCCACACCGTTTGTCGGCGCGCGAGCGGCTGATCGTCAACGCTGGGGTCTGTCGCCGTTCAGGTATTCTTGCGTGGTGCATCGATGGTGTTCTCTCTCCTGGCAGGGCGAAAACCCGCCCGGCGACGAACACCGGGCGGGCCTCCAGCGCCGGCCGAGGCGCACCGCCTGCCCCCAGGCGACACACGCACGGGACGCCGATGATTGGATCTGCCTCTGTTTACTCCACGCCGCATTGGCATAAGGCTGCCAGCTATTGATACTCGCCGTCAATGGGACAGCGGACCGCTGTAACTGCCCGCAGGCCGCGCGGCACCGATCACAGTCATGTTCGAGCACCACTGCCAGCCACTGATGCGCCCACAGGCGCTTTCGAAGGTGTCCCGTAATGAACAAACAGGAAACTCGCAGGCGGCGCACGGTTGCCGTACCCCGCTGCACCGAACGACACGCCTGACGGACGGGCGAGGAACCGGCGCGTGACCATCACGCTCACCGAGGATGGCACCTCGTCCGCACGGGTCGCCGGCGCGGCGGTCGGCGACGCCCTCGCGCCTGTGGGCGACAGCCTGCGATCTCAAAGTCGTTTCTATCCGGAAACAGGAGACGCCCATGACCCCGATCATTCGTCGCACTTTTCTTGTCGCCGTTGCCGTCGCGCCCATCTCGCACGTCGCGTTGGTGCACGCCGTGGATGCCCTGCCCGACGCGCAGTTTGTCGGCTTCGCCGAGACCGTCAACGACTTCGAGATCAAGTCAGGCCAGTTGGCGCTCACCAAGTCTTCAAATGAACTGGTCCGCGCCTATGCCACGCGCGCGATCGCCGAACACACGACAAACGCGCAATATCTGGTCAGAAATCGCAACGAAGCCAACGTGACCATGGCGCCCGACGAGGACGTCAGGAAGATTGCAGACGATGCGATGGCCCGCCTGAATTCACTTCAGGGTGCGGAGTTCGACACCGCTTACGCCGACGCACAGCTGCGCGTGCAAACCGCGGCCGCCGCCCAGTACGGCGCCTATTCCCAGAACGGCAACGACGGCTCGCTACGCCGTCACGCGGAACGGATCGCTACCGCAGGTGCAGGCGCTTCTGGTGGACGCCAAGAAGCTGGCCGGCAGCCGCTAGACGGCGAAGCGCCGAGCAGCAGCCGTACCACGAGTGGGACCGGCAGCCGCGCGCGTGCTGGCGTGCAGACCTGGTGTCCGCTGCTGGTGAACCGGGTACTTCTCCCCGCGAAGGTGAGAATTTGGAGCCGAGGGCTGACAACTGCGCGCACCGGGGTCAATTCCCCGGGGGTGTCAGCCTTAGAGGCACCTATCGCCCAGCCCTGCAAAGGTACACGCTGGAGCCTCGAGGGCGCCCATCGTCCACCTAGCGGTTGGTAGTCCCTTTGCAACTCTAGGCACCTGGCGCACAACAGAGAAGGTCAAGTTCTTACGAAAGCTTTACGCCGTCTTCTCCGCCTTCAGCCCGAGCTGGCACGATGACGGCGGCGCAGCGTCATCCCTACTGCCCCTAGCGGGTGGGATTGGAGCTATTGAGTAATGGCAAGGTCGACTCTGAATGGCGGTGGGACTTTGCGCTACGAGGAGCGCCTCGTCAGATGAGGCCGGTAGCAGTGTCCGAACCTGGCAGTCGTACTGAGGATTACGGCCATCCAGTGATCTGTATCGCGAAAAGGACGCGCAGCTGCGGCATGGTCGAGTACGCGATCATCGTGCGTTGATCGACAGCATTTCAGATCGTGTTCGCCGATGTTGGTACGAAGCCATGTGACGTACCTTGAGTTCGAAGCGTCGCGCCTCGCACCTTCCTACAAGCCTGACTACTACTGCACCGTTGCCCTTGAGCGCCACAGGTGGCGCGGCACCCAACTATGAGGCGGGCCGGAGCTGCGGTCAGAACTGCTGTCTTCTGTGCGGGTCGAGCTTCTCGATCGTCTGCTCGCGCATCACGAACTTCTGGATCTTGCCGGTGATGGTCATCGGGAACTCGGTCGACGAACTCGACGTAGCGCGGGATCTTGTAGTGGGCGATCTGGCCCTTGCAGAACTCGCGGATCTCCTCGGCGTCGCGCGTCTGGCCGTCGTGCAGCTTGATCCAGGCGCAGATCTCCTCGCCGTACTTGCGGATCGGGCACGCCGATCACCTGCACGTCCTGGATCTTCGGGATGGCGGTAGAGGAACTCCTCGATCTCGCGCGGATAGACGTTCTCGCCGCCGCGGATCACCATGTCCTTCAGCCGGCCGACGATGTTGACGTAGCCCTCGCTCGTCCATGGTCGCGAGGTCGCCGGTGTGCATCCAGCCGGCCTCGTCGATCGCCTCGGCGGTCTTGCTCGGCGTCGTTCCAGTAGCCCTTCATCACCGAATAGCCGCGGGTGCAGAACTCGCCGGTCTCGCCGCGCGGCACGGCGCTGGCCCTCGGCATCGACGATCTTGATCTCGATATGCGGCAGCACCTGGCCGACCGTCGAGACGCGCCGCTCGACGCGGATCGTCGGTGGCGCACTGCGTCGAGACCGGGCGAGGTCTCGGTCATGCCGTAGGCGATGGTGACCTCGCGCATGTTCATCTGGCTCTGCACCTGCTTCATCACCTCGATCGGGCAGGGCGAGCCGGCCATGATGCCGGTGCGCAGGCTCTGAGGTCGAACTTGGCGAACTCGGGATGGTCGAGCTGGGCGATGAACATGGTCGGCACGCCGTAGAGCGCCGTGCAGCGCTCCTCGGCGACGGCCTGCAGGGTCGCCAGCGGATCGAACGCCTCGGCGGGATAGACCATGGTCGAGCCGTGCGTCAGGCAGCCGAGATTGCCCATCACCATGCCGAAGCAGTGATAGAGCGGCACCGGGATGCACAGGCGATCGTCGGGCGTGAGCTTCAGCCCTCGGCGACGAAGTAGCCGTTGTTCAGGATGTTGTGGTGGCTGAGCGTGGCGCCCTTGGGATGGCCGGTCGTGCCCGAGGTGAACTGGATGTTGATGGCGTCGTCGAACTGCAGCTTGGGCCCGAGATCGGCGAGCTTCATCTTCTCGGCATTGCCGCCCGGCGCTGGCGACATCGTCGAAGTTCAGCATGCCCGGCGTCTTCTCGGGCCCCAGCCGCACGATGTGCCTGAGATGCGGCAGCTTGCCCGCCTTCACCAGGTCGATCGGCGATCTCGAGGTAGTTCGAGGTCTTGAGCGCCGGCGCCAGGACCAGCGCCTTGCACTCGACCTTGTTCATCGCGTACTCGAGCTCGGAGCGCCGATAGGCCGGGTTGACGTTGACCAGCACCAGCCCCGCCTTGGCGGTGGCGAACTGGGTCAGGGTCCATTCGGAGCGGTTGGGCGACCAGATGCCGACGCGATCGCCGCGCTCCAGGCCCAGCGACAGCAGGCCGGCCGCGAGATCGTCGACCCGGCGGCCCAGCTCGCCCCAGCTCCAGCGCACGTTCTGGTGCCGCACCACCAGCGCCTCGCGGTCGCGGTAGGTCTCGACGGCGCGGTCGAAGAAGGCGCCGATGGTCTCGCCGATCAGCTTCTTGTCGGAAACGCCGTGGTCGTGGGGTGATCTGGAGTCATGGCAACCGACACCTAGCGCCGAAACTTAGGCTCAATTATTCCGCGGCGCGGCGCGGCACCATCCGTCAGCCGATTCCAGCTGGGCGGATCGATGCTTCCTTCACGGTACGCGGCATCAGACTAAGCTTGAGGTTGGCCTTGCGGATCACCTTGGCCCACTTCTCGGTTTCGTCGGCGATGAGCTTGCCGAACTCGGCCGGCGTGCATCGGCATCGGCGCGCCGCCCAGGTCGGCGAACCGCGCCTTCATCTTGGGATCGGCAAGCCCGCGTTGATCTCCTTGTCGATCCTGTCGATGACCTCGGCAGGCGTGCCTCTGGGCGCGCCCACGCCGTACCACGCGCTCGTCTCGTAGCCCGGAACGAACTCGCCGACGGTCGGCAGGTCCGGCAGCGCCTCCGAGCGCACCGCGCCGGTTGTTGCCGAGTCCGCGCAGCTTGCCGGTTCTGATGAACTCGATCGACGAGGGAGGCGTGGGGAACACGACCTCCACCTCGCCGCCCAGCAGGGCGGCAGAGCGCAGGCCCGTTGCCGCGATAGGGCACGTGAACCAGGTTGACGCCGGTCATCATCTTGAACAGCTCGCCGGCGAGATGGCCGACGCTGCCGATGCCGGCCGACGCCCATGTTGATCTTGCCCGGATTGGCCTTGGCGTAGGCGATGAACTCGGGCAGCGTCCTGGCCGGAACCGACGAGATTGACCACCAGGACATAGCGGTATGCTCATGATGCCCGCGACCGGCGCGATGTCGCGGCATGAAGTTGAAGCTGAGATTGTCGTAGAGCGTCGCATTGATGGCGGCCGACGCACCGACCGAGCAGCAGCGTGTAGCCGTCGGCGGGCGCGTTGACGACGATCTCGGTCGCGATGTTGGTGGCCGCGCCCGGCCGGTTCTCGACGATGAATTGCTGGCCGGTCCGCTCCGAAAGCCACTGCCCCGTCAAACGCGCGACGATGTCTCATTCACCTCCGGCGCCGAAAGCAGAGCCGAGCAATACGTAACT